>Ga0102851_10000402_pt1 | contig 21533 bp, 17 predicted proteins | sample Mud3Dept3metaG_FD_79558 | JGI IMG/M metagenome (GOLD analysis project Ga0102851, IMG submission 79558) | Freshwater wetland microbial communities from Ohio, USA, analyzing the effect of biotic and abiotic controls - Mud 3 Core 4 Depth 3... | ecosystem: Environmental > Aquatic > Freshwater >... | reverse complement strand
TCTCGCAGTTCCTGCACGGGGAGCAGGGCGCGCTGATCGTGGCCTCGCAGCTGGTCGGCGGCGTGCCCTGGATGGACGCCAAGTACTACGCCGGCACCCAGACAATGGACGAGGCGCGACACGTCGAAGTCTTCAGCCGCTACGTCCACGACAAGCTGGAATGGGAGTGGCCGATCAACGCGAGCCTCAAAGAACTGCTCGACGCGACCATCAAGGACAGCCGCTGGGATTTCAAGTACCTCGGTATGCAGATCATCATCGAAGGACTCGCGATGGCGGCCTTCGGCAACCTGTATCAGCTGGCGCAGGAGCCGCTGCTCAAGGAACTGCTCAAGTACGTGATGAAGGACGAATCGCGGCACGTCGCGTTCGGCGTGCTCTCGCTGCGCGGCTACTACGACGACATGCCGGCGAGCGAGCTTCGAGACCGCGAGGACTTCATCATCTATGCCTGCGAGCTGATGAGAAACCGCCTGATCGGCGACGACATCGCCAACGCGATGGGTTGGAACGCCGACGAGGTGCGTGAGGTGTTCCTCGCGTCGCCGCCCGCTCAGATGTTCCGCAAGATGCTCTTCATGCGCATCGTGCCGAATCTGAAGAAGCTCGGGCTGCTCACCGCGCGCGTGCGAGAGGCCTTCGACCGGCTCGGCATCCTCCAGTTCGAAGACTACGATTCGGAGGAGGCGGACCGCCGCCTCGGCTTCCTCTAGCGAGACCCGGCGCTCAGGCGGCGCAGCGCACGCACTCGAGCGCGGTCGGGAGCGCGCGCAGGCGCTCGGGCGAGATCGGCTGGCGGCAGCGGCGACAGATCCCGTAGTCGCCAGCCTCGATGCGAGCGAGCGCGGTTCGAATCGAATCGAGTTCGCGACGGCCTGATTCGTCGAGCGCGCCGAGCACTTCTTCGTTTTCGCGCTGCGTGGCCTGCTCTGCGAAGTCCTGCTCGACGGGATGCGACTCATGGCGCAAGTCGCCGGTGATGCGCCCGGTGCGAGCTTCCAGCACGACCAGGCGTTCCAGTAGTTTCTGCTTCAGCTGTTGTTGCTTCCGGTCGGTGTCGTCGCTCATCGTCTCTCTCCCTGCCTCGCGAGCGAGAGGCATCGCGTGTATACCACGTCAGCGCAGCGCGGCGACCTCACCGGAATCCGCCGAGAAGCTGAAACCTGGGAGGCCGCCCCGCTTGACACGATCCCACGACCTGCCGCTCCCGCGCAAGCGGCGGCTCGCGATGGCGATGCGTCTCGTCGCCGCTCTCGCGGGACGGCGCGTCCGAGGCACGCGCCCTGCCCTCACCGCAAACGCGGTTCCCGCGCTGCACGGACCGGTGGAAGTCGTGCGGGACGTCCGCGGCATCCCGCATGTCTACGCCCAGCACGAGCGCGACGCGTATGCGCTGCTCGGTTTCTTGCAGGGCGCGGACCGCTTCGTCCTGCTCGATCTGATTCGGCACCTCGGTGCGGGGCGTGTCTGTGAGCTGCTCGGCAACTGGCGCGCACCGGCACGTGGCGAGTCCCTGTTCTCGGGGCGCGCCATCGCCGACCTCGACGGTTTCGTCCGCCCACTCGACTTCGAGGCCGCGAGCCACGCGGATCTCGCGACGATGCCGGCGCGTGCCCGCAGTTGCGTCGATGCCTTCGCCGAAGGCGTGAATGCCGCGCTGCGCGCGATGAACGGCGTCTACCCGGCCGAGTACCTGCTGCTCGGCCGCGGCCGCGCGTGGCACCCGGCCGACTGCCTGCTCGCGGCGCGCACCTGCGGCTTCGTCGTATCCCTGGTGAACCTCGACAACGAACTCGTCTTCGACGCCGTGCGCGGTCACGTCGGCGACGAAGTGGCGCGCCGGATCTACCCCGAGGCCCCGTGGCAGCACGTTCCCGACCTCGAGCGACACGGAGAGGGAACACTCCCCGAGCCACCGGTGCACGTTCCCTCGGCGGGCAGCAACAACTGGGCCGTGGCGGCGACACGCTCGGCTTCGGGCGCGCCGATCGTCGCCAACGATCCGCACGTTCCGCTGGTGCCGCTGCCCACCTACTGGTATCACGCGCATCTCGAATGGCCCGGCGCGCGCGTGCAAGGCGGAGTGTTCCCGGGTTACCCCGCCTTCGGCTTCGGACACAACGGCCACCTCGCATGGGGCTGCACGACCGGCTTCCGCGACGGCTGGGACCTCTACCGGGTGCACCGCGTCCCGGGTGACCGCACCCGCTATCGGACCAGCACGGGGACCGGCGCGATCCGCACGCACCGCGAGAAGCGGCCTGCCCGCTTCGGTCGCTCGGTGACGCTCGCGTGGGAGTCCTGTGAACACGGAATCCTGTATCCGGGCTGGAAGCACGACGACGGCGCGGATCTCGCGGTGCGCTACGTGCCGTCCGACGCCGGCCGCTATCTCGCTGGCTACCTCGCACTCGCTGCCTCGACGACGGTGAACGAACACCGCGCCGCGCTCGCCGACATGAACGAGGGACCCTTCGACTTCAATCACGTCTACGCCCACAAGGACGGCCACTTCGGCTGGGAACTCTTCGGGCGCCTGCCGCGGCGGCGTCGCGACGGTCTCTTCGTGCGCGACGCCCACGATCCGGAGGCGCAGTGGGACGGCTTCCTCGACTTCTCCGAGATGCCGAAGCGGTTGAACCCCGCCGAAGGCGCGATCGCGACCGCGAATTCGATCGTCGACGCCGCGCAGATCGGCCCGATCGCGACACGTGTGCACTTCGAGCCGCGCCACCGCCAGGATCGCATCGAGCGCCTGCTGGCCGCGCGCGCCGAGCACGACGTCGAGAGCTTTCGTGCGATGCAGGCGGACGTGACGGCGGAGTACGCGCCGCCGCTGCGCGACGCGCTGGTGCTGCTGCTCGCCCGCTTTCAGGGCGAGGCTTCACGCGAAGGACGCGCCGTCGCGTCGCTCGCGGCGTGGGACGGCAGCTTCCCGATCGAGTCGGCCGCCGCCGCGATCTTCTTCTTCACGCAGAAGTCGCTCTCCGAACGCGTCGCTCAGGTGCTGCTGGGACCCCGTGTCGGACCGCGCTTCGCGAACAGCCGGCGCGCGATCCCGCGCCTCCAGCGCCTGCTCGCCGACAGCGCCGATCCGCTGCGCGCCGACATCGAGCGCGCCGCCGGCCCGCTCGCCGATCTCGCCGCCGATGCGCTGCGCGCGGGGCTCGACCGCATCGCGTCGATCTGCGGGGCCGAGTCGGAAGCAGACTCGGACGCCCGGTCGCACGCCGACTCGCACGCCGACTCGGGCCTGTCGTGGGGTCGCATCCAGCGCGCGCGATTCGGAACCTTGCTCGCGGAGCTGCCGCGCGTCGGCACCCGCCTGGTCGCGCTCGACGCCCCCTTCCCTGGTGACGACTACACCGTGAGCCCCTCCCGCTCGCTCGACGAAGGCAAGCGCCTGCGCGCGTTCGTCGGCGCGACGAGCCGCTTCGTGTGCGACCTCGCGCGCCCCGATGAAGCGTGGTTCGCCCATTCCTCGGGTCCGAGCGGCGACCCGGGCTCCGCCTGGCACGCGAATCTTTCGGCACCGTGGTCGCGCTTCGAGCTGTACCGATCCGCGCTGTGGCGCGCGGACGAGGTGCCCGACACCGTCGAGCGCGTCGTGCTCGGCCCATCGGGGACCGCGTCCTCCTGAACGCCGAAGCGAGCGACTCGTCGCCGAGGCGGATCGCGACCCGGCGCGCGCTGCGATCGCAGCGATGCCGCGGCCCCCGGCAGATCGCGTGTGGTAGCGTGCGCGCGCGGCAGCGAAGAGAGAGGAACCATGCACGATCTCGTGATTCGCGGCGGCAGCCTCGTGGACGGCACGGGCGCTGCCGCGCGCAGCGGCGATCTCGCCATCGACGGCGATCGCATCACGTCGGTGGGCGGCAAGGCGGGCGCCGGTCGGCGCGAGATCGACGCGTCGGGCCTGCTCGTCACACCCGGCTGGGTCGACATCCACACCCACTACGACGGACAGGTCACCTGGGATCCGTACCTCACGCCGTCGTCGTGGCACGGTGTGACCACGCTGGTGATGGGCAACTGCGGAGTCGGCTTCGCACCCGCGCGTTCCGACCGACACGAGTGGCTGATCGGCCTGATGGAAGGCGTCGAGGACATCCCCGGCACCGCCCTCGCCGAGGGCATCCAGTGGAACTGGGAGAGCTTTCCCGAGTACCTCGATGCGATCGAGCGGATGCCGCGCGCAATCGACGTCGCGACGCAGGTTCCCCACGGCGCCGTACGCGCCTATGTGATGGGCGAGCGCGGCGCCCGCAACGAGAAGCCGACGGCGGACGACATCGAGCGCATGGCGGAACTCGTGTGCGAGGGCCTCGCCGCGGGCGCGCTCGGCTTCTCGACGTCGCGCACGCTGCTGCACCGCGCCGTCGACGGCGAACCGGTACCCGGCACCTTTGCCGGCGAGGACGAGTTGCTCGGAATCGGGCGCGCGCTCGGACAGGTCGGTCACGGCGTCTTCGAGATGGCGAGCGACCTCGCACCCGAGGGCAACGAGTTCCGCTGGATGGAGAAGCTCGCGACGTCGACAGGCCGGCCCGTCACCTTCGCGTGCCTGCAGAACGACCTCGACCCCGATCAGTGGCGGCGCCTGCTGCGTTTCGCCGAAACCTGCGCGGAGCGCGGCGCGCGCGTCGTGCCGCAGGTCAGCGGCCGGCCGACCGGCTTGCTGCTCGGCCTCGAGAGCAGCTTCCACCCCTTCAGCACCTATCCGAGCTACGGCGAGATCGCCGCGCTGCCGCTGGCCGAGCGCGTGCGGCGCATGCACGACCCGGCCTTGCGCGCTCGCATCCTCGCCGAGGCGCCGAACCACGCGATGCCGATCGCGGTCTACATTGCGGCGAGCTTCCACAAGCTCTTCCCGCTCGGCGACCCGCCCGACTACGAGCCGGCGCCCGAGAAGAGCGTCGCGGCGATCGCCGAACGCGAGGGCCGAACGCCGCAGGAAGTCGCGTACGACCTGCTGCTCACGCGCGACGGCAAGGAGCTGCTCTACTTCCCGCTACTCGGCTACACGCGCGGAAACTTCGACGACATGCGCACCATGCTGATGCACCCGCAGACGGTGCTCGGTCTCTCGGACGGAGGAGCGCACTGCGGAATCCTCTGCGACGCGAGCATGCCGACCTTCATGCTCACGCACTGGGTGCGCGACCGCAGCCGCGGCGAGCGCATCCCGCTCGAGCAGGTGGTGCGGATGCAGACCCGCGACACCGCCGCGCTGTTCGGCCTGGGCGACCGCGGTGCGCTCGCGCCCGGGCTGCGCGCCGACGTGAACGTCATCGACTTCGAGAAGCTCCGAATCGCGCCGCCCGAGGTCGTCTTCGACCTGCCCGCAAACGGTCGCCGCATGGTGCAGCGCGCCAGCGGCTACCGGATGACGATCCAGAGCGGCCAGGTGATCTACGAGGACGCCGAAGCCACGGGCGCGCTGCCGGGCAGACTGCTGCGCGGCGCACAGCCGGGCGTGGCAGCGCAGACGTGATTCGCGAGCCCCGCCTCGACCGGCGCGGCTTCGCGAAGCTCGCGTTCGGCTCGCTCGCGTCGCTGTGGGCCGCGCCGGGCTGCGGCTCGGGACTCGAGTACACCGAAGCCGATCGCGCGGCGCTCGATCGCCAGCGTCGCGACGAGACCGAGCGCGCGGGCAAGGGCCCCCTCGGCCGCCTCCGCTACAGCGGCTACCGCGGCCTGGCGGAGCTCCCCTACTTCGAACTCGCGCCCGACCGCACGCTGCGTCTCGCCATCGACATCCCCCCCGCGATCGACCTGCACACGCATTTCGGGATTGCGCTGCTGCTCGCGCCCGCGATCGATCTCGCTGCACGGACGGCGCGCACGCAGTACTACCTCGACTGCGATCGCGAGGATCCCGGCTGCGACTTCGATCTCGACGTCTACCAGAACGCGAACTTCAGCGACGCGGCGCTCGCGGAACTGACCGCGCAGATGCGCGATCAGCTGCTGCCCTGGGGCGGCAGCGCGGCGCGCACCCACACGCTCGCCAATCTGCTCGCCGAACTCGATGCGATGCGGTTCCAGAGCGCCGCGGTGCTCGGGATGGCGATCGGCCTGCCCTTTGGCGATCACCTGACCGAACAGTGGATGGACGCGATCGAGCGTTCGCCCGCAGCCGATCGCTTCGTCCCGTTCGCCTCGGTACACCCGCGCGACGCCGGTTGGCGCGCCAAGCTCGCCGCCTTCGCCGCGCGCGGCGCGCGCGGAGTGAAGCTGCATCCCGAGATGATGCGCTTCGCACCGGATGATCCCGAGGCCATGCAGATCTACGCCGAGTGCGAGCGGCTCGGCCTGCCGGTGATCTTCCACGGCGGTCGCTCGGGCATCGAGCCCGAGTCGATCCGGCCGTACGCGTTGATCCGCCACTATGTGCCGGCGATCACCGCCTACCCGCGCGTGCAGTTCCTGCTCGGCCACGCGGGCGCACGAGACGTGGACGACGCGCTCGCCGCCGCGCAGCAGTATCCGAACGTGTGGCTGGAGATCGCCTGCCAGGGTGCGACGCAGCTCGCCGGTCTGATGAGCGCGGTCGGAGCCGAGCGGCTGCTGTTTGGCAGCGACTGGCCGTTCTACCCGCTTGCGGCCACGCTCGCGAAGGTGCTGCTCGTGACGGAGGGCAAGCCCGAAGCGCGCGCCGCGATCCTCGGCGGCAACGCCGAGCGGATGTTCGCCACCGCCGCCGCGACGCGCAGCGCGACCTGAACGCCCGAGCCCTCGCCGTCCCCGTAGCCGAATGACATCGAGGACGAACGGGACTGTCCCTCCCGCCCGCGCGTCAGCAAGCTCGACCCACGCCCACCGAGCGCGCTGCGCCGCCGCGAGTGGCGATGGCCCTCAGAGCGACTCCCCGCAAGCCGCACAGAGCCACACCCTCGGGCCGTTCGCTTCCTCGGAGAGACCCACGAATGCGTCGCTGCCGCGCTCGAGTTCGGTCGCACAGCGCGCGCACGTCGCAGGCCGGTTCGCGATGACGCGGTTCCAGGCGTAGACGCTCGCGAGCCGCGCTGGGTCGTCCGGCGTCGTGTCGGGCGCTGCCGCCGGCTCTGGGGCGTGCGGCGCGCGGTCGCGCACGTCGCTCGCAGCCGCCTCCGCGTCAGTCCCCGGCGCGACGACGGCGTCGCGGACGACGTCGGCCACGCGTCGCGCGTCGCGACCGACGCGGCGCGCCAGCTCGACGGAATCGGTGACGATCTCGTCGACGTTCGCGACCACGTCGTCGACCAGCTGGAAGGTGTCCTCGAGGATGTTGCGGATGAGGTGGGACACGGTGAGCCGCCTCCTGCGCGCTTCGCGCTTCAAGGTGGACTCGAGGTCCCGGGGCACGCGCGTCTGGATCAGACGGTCCTTGCGGCGCTCTTCGCGGAGCAGCGCCTGTTCATCGTCCATCGCCGCCTCCGGTTCCCTCGGCTGGCGGCAGAGTATTCTGTAATACGGTCGATGACGATGGATGACATCAACTTTTCTCGAATCCTCGGCGCCGTCGACCGGGCGTCCCGCGTCAGCGCTCGTCGATCGGGACGTAGTGCAGGTCGCGCGGGCCCACGTAGTTGCCGCGCGGCCGGTAGATCCGGTTGTTCGAGTACTGCTCGAGGATGTGGGCGCACCAGCCCGCGACCCGGCTCGCTGCGAATACCGGCGTGAACAGGTCGATCGGGATCCCCATGCTGAAGTAGACCGTCGCCGAGTAGAAATCGACGTTCGGGATCAGCCCCTTGCGGTCGTGCATGTACTCCTCGATCGCGGCGCTCATTTCGTAGAGTTCGGGCCGGCCGGTCTCGGCGGTCAGGTCGCGACTGATCTGCTTGAGGATCGCCGCGCGCGGATCGCCTTCCTTGTAGACGCGGTGTCCGAAGCCCATGACCTTGCGCTTCGACGAGAGCGCGTCGTCGAGATAGGCCTCGAGTCGCTTCGGCGAACCGATCTCGAGCAGCATCCGCATCACCTGCTCGTTGGCGCCGCCGTGCAGCTCGCCCTTCAGCGTCCCGATCGCCGCCATCACGCTCGAATACATCCCCGAGAGCGTGCTCGACGTGACACGCGCCGAGAACGCCGACGCGTTCAGCTCGTGGTCGGCGTGCAGCACCAGGCAGGTGTCGAATTGCCGAACCCGTCGCGCGGACGGCTCCTTGCCTTGCAGCATGTACAGGAAGTTCCACGCGATCGAACGACCCGACATCGGTTGCAACGGCCACTGACCGTTCCGAACGCGGTCGTAGGCGGCGATGATCGTCGCGAGTCGGGCGGTCAGTCGCACCGCCTTGCGCAGGTTCGCCTCGTAGGTGAGCACGTTGGCGTCGGGATCGTGCAGCGAAAGGCCCGCCACGACGGCGTGCAGGAAGTCCATCGGGTGCACGTCGGTCGGCAACCCGTGGAACCAGCCGAAGGACTCCGCGGGAAGCGGCATCGCGTCGTCGAGCTGGCGTTGGAAGCGCGCGAGTTCGTCGGCGGTGGGGAGTCGCCCGAACCAGAGCAGGTGCGCGACCTCCTCGAAGGTCGCGTGCGCGGCGAGGTCTTCGATCGTGTAGCCGCGGTAGAGCAGCGTCGTCCCGGCGATCGTGCTGATCGCGGTGCTGCACGCGACCACACCCTCGAGTCCGCGATCGACGGCGCCGGTGTATTCGTTTTCGTCGCTCATGAGCCCCCCGCGTGACGGATGACCCGAGTCTAGCCACGCAGCGCCGACGCGAAAGCGCGTCTCGGATCGCGGAACGACGCGCTTGCGTTCCCCTCAGCGGGACTGCGACCGGCCGCGTTCCTGCACGCCGCGCCGCCGCGCCGCGACCTGCTCGGGACGCACCGCGCGCGCGTGTTCGACCGAGATGCGGCCTTCGATGCGCAGGCCTTCGGCGAGCGTGGTGCGGTAGCCCTCGTCGTACACGCGCTTCACGGCGAGCAGCGTGGCGCGGTCGCACGAGAGCATGTCTCGCGCGAGGCTGCGACAGGTCGGGAGCAGTTCCCCGGGCGCAACCACGTGGTTCACGAGTCCCCACGCGAGGGCGTGCTCGGCATCGAGGAAATTGCCGGTGAAGGAAAGCTCCTTCGCCCGGCCGATCCCGACGAGGCGCGGCAGCAGTTGCGAGAGGCCCCAACCCGGCACGATGCCGACGCGCGCGTGGGTGTCGGCGAAGCGCGCATCGCTCGATGCGATCAGGATGTCGCACGCGAGCGCCAGCTCGAAACCGCCGGTGATCGCAAAGCCGTTCACGGCGCCGATCACGGGAACGGTGCAGGCGCGCAGCGCGCTCATCATGTCGGTCTCCCCGAGCAGCGCGCCGGGCGCTTCGTCGGCCGTCTCGCCACCCAGCTCTTTGAGGTCGAGACCGGCACAGAATGCGCGGCCGTTGCCGGTCACGATGACCGCACCGACGCCCGCGTCGTCCGCAAGGGAGCGGAACGCCGTCGCGATTGCGCGACGCAGCTCGCGCGACAGCGCGTTCATCGCAGCCGGGCGATTCAGCGTGAGCGTGACGACGCCGTCCTCGCGATCGACGAGCAGCACGGGTTCCCGGGGCGCAGTCGGCATCGTGACTTCTTCCTCTCGGGTCGGGCCAGGTCTGTCTGCGTGGCTATGATAGGGACTGAACGCGCAATCTCCGCCGGAGGATCGTGTTGGCTCCCAGTGCCCTGCGCGCGCTCGAAGTTCCCGAGCCCGGCGCAATTTCTCGCCGCGAGGCGCGGCAGCGCGGCGACACCGCGATCGAGATCATCCTGCTGCGGCACGGCGAACCCGATTGGACTCCCGAGGGCGGCCTTTCGGTGCGCGACGCGGCGCTCACGGCGCGTGGCCACATCCAGGCGGAAGCCGCAGCGCGGGCACTCGCGAGCTGCGGAATCAACGCGCTCTACGTCTCTCCGCTGCGCCGCGCGCAGCAGACGGCGGTGCCGGTCGCGAAGGCGACGGGCATCGAGCCGATCACGATCGAAGGTCTCGCCGAGATCGACATTCCCCTCGAAGGGCTCTCGCAGACCGACGTCGATGGCTACTTCCGCCGCGCGACGCAGCGCCCGCTGCGCGAACACTGGAGCGGCTGGCCCGGCGGCGAGAGCTTCCGCCAGTTCCACACGCGCGTCTCGAGCACCTTCGCAGCGCTCTTGTTGCGCCACGGCGTACCGCGCGAGAGCGAGGACGAGTTCACGGTGTGGAGGCTGCCGCCGCAACGGCAGCGCATCGCGATCGTCGCCCACGGCGGTACCAACGCGGTGGCGATCACGCACCTGCTCGACATCCCGTGCGTGCCGTGGGAGTGGAACCGGTTCGAGATGGAGCTGGCTGCCTACGCGGTCGTGCAGTCGCGCCCGGTCGGCATGACCGGCTTCGTCTGGTCGCTTCAGAACTTCAACGAGATCGATCATCTGCGCAGCGCCGGGTTGCGCTAGGAGAAGTGATGTCGGATCGGGTCGTGGTGACGAGACTGGCGGGAGGCGTCGCGGACGTGCGCCTCAATCGCGCCGAGAAGATGAACGCGCTCGACGTCCCGATGTTCGAAGCGCTGGTTGCGACCGGCGCCGAACTCGCGCGCGACCGGTCGCTGCGCGCGGTCGTGCTCTCGGGCGAAGGCCGCGCGTTCAGCGCGGGCCTCGACTTCTCGAGTTTCCAGGCCATGAGTGGCGACACCGGGTCCGGCAAGCGAGCGCCGAACCTGCTTGCGCGCGGCGACGCATCGAGCCCGGCGAACTTCGCGCAGCGCGCCGCGTGGATCTGGACCGAGGTGCCCGTGCCGGTGATCGCCGCGGTGCACGGCGTCGCCTATGGCGGCGGACTCCAGATCGCGCTCGGCGCCGATCTGCGCTTCGTCACGCCCGACGCGAAGCTCTCGGTGATGGAGATCAAGTGGGGACTCGTGCCCGACATGAGCGGGACACAGACGCTGCGGCGGCTGGTGCGACTCGACGTCGCGAAGGAGCTGACGTTCACCGGGCGCGTCGTGTCCGGCACGCAGGCCGTCGAACTCGGGCTCGCGACGCGCGTCGCGGTCGATCCGCGCGCGACGGCCCTCGAGGTCGCCGCCGAGATTGCCACCCGCTCGCCCGACGCGATCCGCGCGGCCAAGCAACTGCTCGACGCATCCGGCGTCGTGCCCGTCGCCGACGGCTTGCAGCTCGAAGAAAGGCTCCAACTCGGGCTGATCGGCCGCCCGAACCAGATCGAGTCGGTGCGCGCCAATCTCGAGAAGCGGGCGCCGCGCTTCCAGGATCCGAGCTGACGCCTCGCTGCTGCCACGAACCAGAACCCGATCGAAGGAGGTGACCCGTGGAGATTCACTGGCGCAACATGGACGAGGTCGACGCCACGCAGCGCGAAGCGGTGGAACGCCGCCTGCAGACACTGGCCGAAGGCAACGACGATCTGATCGATCTGCGCATCGTGGCGAAACCGAACAGCCACCACCGCCACGGCGGCCAGGAAGTCAACATCGCGTGTCAGGCGCGCGGCGCCGAAGTCATCGCGACGCGAACGGGAGAGGACATCGGCAAGGCGCTCAACGAGGCGATCGACGCGTTCGTCCACGAAGTGCGCCGGCTGCGGGGTCGCCGCGCCGAACACCGGCTCTGACCCGCGCTCCCGCGCCCGGGAACCAGGTCCGCCGCGCTCAGTCTTCGGGCTGCACCGGAGGCGACGCTTCCCCGTGGCCATCGCGCCTGCCGCTCCGGCGACGGCCGCCGCGACGGCCGCGACGCCGGCGAGGGCGCGGATGTTCGCCCGCCGCGACGCCCGGATCGGTTGCTGCGGTCGTTGCAACGAACGCCGGTTGCGGGCTCGGACTCGGCGCCGGGCGCGCACCGCGGTCGCGCTGCCCCCCCTCGCGCTCGCGACCCCCGCGACGCCGCGACCGGCGCCGGCGTTCCGGCTGCTTCGGCCGCAGCAGCGGCTCAAAGAACGCCGCGGGCCGCTCCGGACTGCCACGGCACACATCACACAGCTCGCACGGCGTCTCATCGGGTTCCCCGAAGTAGCGCCGCAGGTAGATCGCACGGCATTCGTCGGAGGCGGCGTAGTCGCCGAGCGCATCGAGGCGGCGCGCATCCTGCCGGCGCAACGTCTCGAACTGCCCGGCGAGCGCGCGTACGTCCTGTTCCAGTGTCTCCGGCGCGCCGGCAATCTGGATCTGGTCGCCCTCCCAGCGCACGAGCCCAGCTTCTTCGAGTTTGTTGAGCAGGGCGGCGGCGATCCGCGGTCCGACTTCGGCGGAGACTGCGAGCGCTTGCACGGTGGGCTCGCGGGCCTCTTTCGCCCAGGCCGCGAGCGCGGCGCCGAGCTTGTAGAGCTGGTCTGGGCGAACGCGGCTGCGCGCCAGCAGCAGCTCGTGGATCGCCCGATCGCTGCCGTCGTAGAGCAGGATGCAGTTCGCCTTGCGCCCGTCACGACCGCCGCGGCCGGCTTCCTGCACGTACTGTTCGAGTGACGCCGGCGACTGGAAGTGCATCACGAAGCGGATGTCGCGCTTGTCGATGCCGAGGCCGAAGGCGCTCGTCGCGACCATCACGGTACGGCGCTCGTCCTTCATGAAATGCTCTTGTTCGGTTTCCCGTTCGAGCCCGGTCATGCCGCCGTGATAGCGGTGTGCAGGGATCCCAAAGCGCATCAGCAGCGCGTAGACGGCGTCGACCTCGGCTCGTGTCGCGCAATAGATGATGCCCGGGCGTCGCAGCCGCCGGGCCAGGCGCAAGAGTGCGCGGAAGCGCGCGTCGCCCTCGCAGCGCAGCACCTCGAAGGCGAGATTCGAGCGGTGCGGCGACGACGCCACCACGTCGGGATCGCGCATGCCGAGCGAACGCACGATGGCGTCGCGCACCAGCGGCGTCGCGGTTGCGGTGAGCGCCAGGATCGGCGGGCCGCCCAGCTCGAGCACGCGTTGACCCAGGCGCCGGTATTCGGGACGGAAATCGTAGCCCCACTCGGAGATGCAATGCGCCTCGTCGATCGCCACCAGCGACACGCCGCTCGCGACGAGCGCCTCGCGCGGTTCGCTACTGCCGAGCGTCTCGGGCGTGGTCATCACCAGCAGCGGACCGCCGGCGGCGATCTCCGCCATCGCCGCACGCCGCGCCGGCCCCCGCACCGTGCCGTCGAGCCGAACGCAGCGAACGCCCCGCTCGACGAGCCGGCGGTGCTGATCCTGCAGCAACGCGATCAGCGGCGACACCACGACGACGGGCCGTGGCATCAACATCGACGGAACCTGGTAGCAGGCCGATTTGCCGAAACCGGTGGGCAGCACGAGCAGCACGTCGCGGCCCGCGAGCACGGCGGCGACCACCTGCTCCTGCTCGGTATGCAATCGCTCGATGCCGAGGCGCAGGGCGGCCTGCGCAGGCGACGCCGCGACCACGCGCGACTCCGGCGGGAACTCGACCACGGCGGCCCTCGGTCGGCGCACCCGCCTTTTCGCCGCGGGCTCGCCGGCCAGCGCAGCAGCCGCGCGCGGTGCGTTCTCCACTTCGCGCGCCGCGGGCTTCATCCCGCCGCGACGGCGGCGGCGCCCACCGCGGCGCGAACGCCGCGGGCGCGCCTCGCGCGGCGGCTCAGACACCGGGCGCGTACGTCATCGCCGCGGCGATGCCCGCGGCGTCGAAGGCGCCCGGGTACCCGACCTCAGCGCGGCTCGCGGGGTCGGAGTAGAACGTCAACATCGAGAGCGACTTCAGTCCCTTGAACAAGTCGCGCTTCAGCTCGAGACGCGAGCGCATCAGATCCTCCAACACACGATCCTGACTGGCACCGTCCAGCGCCGTGAAGGGCCGCCACTTCGCAAGGAGCGGGGCAACGCCCCACTCCAGCACCCAGAGCGCCTGCACCAGCGGATCCGCCAGTGCCGGCAGGCGCGCCACCCACGCATCGGCGGCGCGCGCCGGGTCGATGCGCCTCGCCCGGATCCCCTCGGCTCCCCGAGGCCCGACGCAGCGCATCGCAACGGCCTGGAAGGTTGCATAGGAGCGCGGCGAGAGCACCTGCAAATCGACTCCGCCGGGTGGATTCAGCTCGGAGGGCACCCCGCCGCAGCCCGCCGGCAGCACGCCCGCCCCCGCGAGCAGGCCCGCGAAGCGCAGGAATCCGCGCCGGTCGAGCCGTCCGAACGGCTCCGCGACGTCTCGCGGCAGGCCCCCGGCATCGCGCGACAGACCGGCAGGGAGCGTCACCGAGCGCTCACCTCGTCGGATCGACGCCCCCCGCGAGCCGCGGCGATCCCAGCCGCGATGCGCAGCGCGTTGGCCATGATCGTGATCTGCGGATTCGCGCCGGTGTTGCTCGGCAACGCCGCCGCGTCGGTGACGTAGAGACCGACCACGTCGAAGGCGCGACCGCTCTCGTCGCAGAATCCCTGTGCCCGCGAGGCGCTCATCGCGGCGCCGCCAAACAGGTGCACCGCGTAGAGCAGCGAGAGAGCGCGTGGCTCGAAGCGCACCGCATCGAGCGCCGCGAGGTCGGCTTCGGAGCGAACCGCGGCGATGCCGTTCACGGGCAGGTACACCTCGGTTGCCCCCGCGGCGAGGTACAGGCGCGCGAGCTGCTTCACCGCCTCGCGGATCCGTGCGAGATCCTCGGCGACGGGTTGATACGACAGCGCCGGCGCACCGTCGCGGTCGATCGCGACGCTGCCGCGCGTGCGGTCCCGCAGCACCACGACCGCGCGCGCAAGGTACGGCAGCGCCTCCATCACGCGTTCGTGCTCGGCGCCGAAACCCGGCAGCGACGACGCCGTCACGCTCGGCGCGACGGTGACGCTCTCGAGCATGAAGCCGGGACCGCGGTGTCCGTTGACGTCGCTCCACTCGGTCACCGCGTAGGCCATCGTGGGTCCGTAGAAGCCGAACACGGGCTCGGGGAAGCGCGCGGTCACGTAGACACTCGAATGGAACTGCACGCCGCGGCCGAGCGCGGTGCCCGCGCCGAGCCCGCTGCGCAGCAGCAGCGCGGGCGTACCGAGCACTCCCGCCGCGACGCACACGGCGCCGGCTTCGACGCGAAGCGCGCCGACGGGCTGGCGCGTGCGCGGGTCGAGTCGTGTCGCCTGCACGGCGCGCACGCCGCCGCCGGCCACCTCGATGCGGTCGGCACGCGCGAGCGGTACGACACGCGCCCCGCGCGCCTCCGCATCCGGCACCCAGCTCACCAGCGCGGAGCGCTTCGCGCCGCTCGGGCAGCCGAGATTGCAGAGCCCCAGATTCGCGCAACCGCGCACGTTGCGGTGCATCGCCTCGGCCGACCAGCCGAGTCGCGCGGCGCCGACTTCGAGCTGGTGCGCGTTGCGATTCAGGTGTTCGCGATCGGTGGGCGACGCGTTCACCGTTCGCCAGGCGCGATCGACGTGCGGCGCGAATGCCGTTTCGGTGAGCCCGGCGAGGCCGAAGTCGCGGCGCCAGCTCGCGAGAATCTCGGGCGGCGGGTGCCAGCAGAGCGCGTCGTTCACCACCGTCGAGCCACCCACGCAGGCGCCCGCGTACACCTCCATGCCGCTGTCGCGCGCGCTGTTCGCGGTCATCAGCCGGGCGATCATCTCGCCCTCTTCGCCGCTGAAGTCGCGCGTCTCGATGCGCGCGCCGGCTTCCAGCACGATGACGTCGAGCCCGGCCTCCGCGAGCGCCGCTGCCACGGGCGCGCCGCCCGCGCCCGAGCCGACGACGACTGCGTCACAGCGCAGCGATTCGCTCATTCCGCCCAGCGGTACCGCACACCTTCCGGGGTGGTGTCCGCGACCAGCGCACCGAGCTCGAGAACGCGCGCGACTTCTTCTGCCACGATCGGGGGCCGTGCGCGCGTCGCTTCGACGATGTGGCGGGTCAACTCGGCGGGCGCGTCGCCGCGCAGCACCGGCAGCGTCTCGATCACCTCGTCGAGCAGCAGCTTCCAGAGCAGCGACTGCCGCTTGCGGCGCCGGTAGGTCTTCAGCTCGTAGCCCGAGAGCTGGCCCGTCGCCACCAGATGATCCTGGTACGCGACGTAACGCTCGATGGTGCTCTCGTAGGCGTCGGACACCGCCTGGATCGCTTCGGGGCTGGCACCCGCCGTGCGCGACACGACGTGGTTGGCATCGTACTGCGTCCAGTCGCTGTTGAGGATCTCGAGGCCGTAGTCGGCCGCCTTCTCGCGCACTTCCGTGCCCGGGAACGGCGACAGGATGTGGAAGCCGTAGAGCGATCCGAACTCGTGTTTCAGCTCCTCGGCGAACTCGACGGTCTGGCGCAGCGTCTCGTCGGTCTCGCCGGGCAGCCCGACGATGAACGAAGCGAGCGCGCTGATGCCCGCCTCCCGCGTCATCCGCATCGCTTCCTTCACCTTGGCGAGGCTCGAGTTCTTCTTGACGAGGTCGAGGACTTCCTGGCTTCCGCTCTCGACGCCGAAGCAGATCGCCTGGCAGCCGGCGCGCGCCATCGTCCCGACGATCTCGGGCGTGATCGTGTCCACGCGCGAGAACGCGTTCCAGCGGATCCCCGTGTTGCGATCGATCAGCTCGCCGCAGACCGCGAGGAAGTGCTTGCGGTAGAGCGTGAACAGATCGTCCTCGATGGTGATCTCGGTGAAGCCGAGGCGCGCCAGGTCTTCGATCTCGTCCACACACTGCACGGGATCGCGGTAGCGGACCTTGCGTCCGGTCCAGGCGGGTGCCGAGCAGAAGATGCACTCGTAGGGACAGCCGCGGCTGGTGACCACGCTCGCATGGCTGTCGAACGCGAGATAGCGCGCCAGCGGCACCAGATCGCGCGCGGGATTGGGCAGCGTGTCGAGGTCGTCTTCGAGCGGGCGCGGGGCGTTCTTCCAGGCGCGGCCCGTGCTGCGGTCGATGCCCGCGAGACCGCGCACGTCGCGCACGTCCATGCGGCCTTCGAGGGAACGCACCAGTTCGCGCAGCGTGTGCTCGCCCTCTCCGATCGCGATGTAGTCGAGAGCGGGCAGGCGCCGGAACGAACCTTCGATCTCGAAGGAGACGTGCGGACCGCCCATCACGATCGGCACGCGCTCGTCGCACTTGCGCACCACCTCCGCGATGCCCTCGGCGATGTGGTGGTTCAGCGTGACCGAGGTGATGCCGACGGCCTGCGGCCGGAAGCGCTCCATGCGCCGCTCGATCTTGTCAGGAGTGGTGCGCGCCAGCAGCAGGTCGAGGATCTCCACCTCGTGGCCTTCCGAGCGCAGCGCGGCGGCCAGGTAGGGAAGCGTCACCAGCAGACGCGGAAACTCCTCGAACGGGTAGGACGGATTGATCAGCAGAACGCGCACGGCGCCCCTCCCTATGAGCTGGCTGCGACCAGGGCGCAACGCGCCGGGCCCTCGGGGTCATGCCGCAGGGCGCGAAGCGCCTGGCCCTCTGGATCATCGAGCTAGGCGCGAAGCGCCTGGCCCTCTGGATCATCGAGCTAGGCGCGAAGCGCCTGGCCCTCGGGATCAGGAACTAGCCGCATTCTAGGCGCGTCGGCGCCTCGTCGTCACTGCGCGCGCGCTTCGGCCTCGATCGCCGCTGCGATCGCCGCTCGCTGGGCCGCATTCGGCGCAGCGACGCCGGCGATCCACGCGCGCCGCTCGCCTGCCGCTTCGCTGTGCGTCTCGCCGGCGGGTGCTGCGTCGGTCATCACGACCGTCGCGGTGCCCACCTGGGCGAACACCACGGTGGTGCCCCGTGCCGGCGACTCGGCGCGAGCCCGCTCGATCGCGCGCTTCACCGCAGGTGTGGCGCTGGCCGCACCCGGAACCCAGTATTCGCGCTGGCGAACGCGCTCGGCGTAGACACCGCCCGGCGCGTGCGTGGTGGCGAAGACGGGCAGCTCGCCCGCCACCGCGAACACCAGCGCTGGCTGCGAGTGGAGCTGGGGCGTTGCGGACGCCGCTTCGGGCGCAGGCGCAGCCGGCCGCGGGACCGCGCGTTCGGCGCGAAGCTCGCTCGCGGTTGCGGCCACCGGTTCGGGCTGCTCCACGTACGTGGGCCGCTCGCGAAGCACCGGATCGAGCGGGACCGACGGCGGCTCTTCGGGCTCCGTCCGATGCACCTGCGCGGCGCGCATGTCGGCGGCGCGAGCGGCCGCCGTACTCCGCGGGCGCCCGCCGCGTTCGCGGAAGACCTCTTCCGCGACTTCACTCCCCACGAGATCGCCCGGCTCCGGCAGCGGCATCCCCGCGAAGGAGTCGCGGCTGTAGGGCTCGAAGGTCGCGAGATACGGCCGTGCCTTCTCCGGCGTGACGCTGGCGGGGAACGCCAGCGCGCGGCTCAGCAGCGCCTCGACCGTCAGCGGACGCGCCGCGGCGCGACTGCCGCCGGGCAGTTCACGGACCGCCACCTGATGGTGTTCGACGAGCGCTGCGAGCGCCTGGTGAAATGGCTCGGGGTCCGTCCAGGTTCCAGCCTGGAGATGCGCCCGCGCGTGCAACACATCCTTGCGATCCACTTCCACCTCGGCGAGGAAGTGGTCGCCGATCGTTTGTGCGGCGACGAAGCCGTCGCCGCACAGTTCGCGGAAGTCGTCGGGCGCGGCCTGCTGCAGGCGGCGCGCGGCGTCCGTGATGCGCGCGCTCGGCAGCACGTCGACGAAGAGCGGCGCCGAGACGTGCACGCCGATGACGAGCCGCCCCCCGACGCGCGTGAGCGTCGCGATCGAATACTGCGCCCCTGCGCCGTCGCGGCGCTCCGGCTCCCCGGCAATCACGCATGCGCCCAGCTCACCGCGCGCGGCACCCTGCTCCGAGTCATAGCCCGCACCGAGTTCGAGCGTCGTGCGCCCGATCGGGATCACCAGCGGCCGCGCTGGCTGCTGCGCCGCTGCGCTTGCCGCAACGAGCAGCGCCAGACCGACGATCCAGGCGACTTCGCGTGCACCGAAACGATCCACCCCCACCTCCAGCGGACGGACCGTACCGCGTCCCCCCACTTCTTCTAGCGGCAGGACGGTGCGCGCACACGACGAGTTCGGGAGACTCCGCCGCCATGTCTACCGACGGCGGCCCCGAAGCCGAAGCCCGCGTGCGCGCCGAGTACCAGCAGCGTCTGGCGCTGCGGCGCGCCGATGCGACGGCGGCGCGCCGCAGCGCCGCGCGCATCTCGCAGGCGCGCCTCGCCGTGTTCGTACTCGGCGTCGTGCTCGCCGGGATCGCGTTCGGCGCGAAGCGACTCGATCCGCGCTGGCTGCTCGCGCCCGTGCTCGGCTTCCTCACGCTGGTCGTCGCGCACGATCGCGTGCTGCGCCGGCGCGACGCGCGCGAGCACTCGGTCCGCTACTACGAAGACGCCATCGCGCGACTCGATGCGGACTTCGCTGGCCGCGGCCCCAGCGGCGAGCGATTCCGCGATCCCGAGCATCCCTACGCCGACGATCTCGACCTGTTCGGCAAGGGCGGTCTCTTCGAACTGTTGTGCCGCGCGCGCACCGCGGCGGGCGAGGCGACACTCGCCCGCTGGCTGCTGGCCCCGGCGGCGAGCGACGAAGTGCGCGGTCGCCAGCAAGCGGTCCGAGAGCTGGGCCCGGCGCTCGACTTGCGCGAGTCGCTCGCGCTCGTCGGCGAGTCGGTCGCGAGCGGCCTGCACGCCGAGGCGCTGATGCGCTGGGGCGAGTCCGCGCCGCCCGCGCCGGCTGCGGCGCTGCGGGCGACCGTCGCCGCACTCGCGCTGCTGTCGGCGGCGGGGATCATCGCCACGCTCGCGGGTGCACCGCTGCTGATTCCGTGGCTCGCCGTGCTCGCGATCGGCGGCGGCGTCGCGGCGACGCTGCGCAGCCGCGTACGCCGGACGATCGCGGCAACCGAAGCACCGGCGCGCGACCTCGCGCTGCTCGCGCGCCTGCTCGCGATCGTCGAGTCACAGCGCTTCGACTCGCCGCGGCTCGTCGCGCTTCGCGAAGCGATCGCGACGGATGGTCTTCCTGCTTCGCGGCAGATTGCACGGCTCGGGCGACTCGTCGAAGTGCTCGACGCCCGCCGCAACCAGCTCTTCGCGCCGCTCGGCGCGGCGCTCTTTTTCACCACCCAGATCGCACTCGCGATCGACGCGTGGCGCGCGCACTGCGGCCCCGCGCTGCGAGCCTGGGTCGCTGCGACGGCCGAGCTGGAAGCGCTCGCCTCCCTCGCAACCCACGCCTACGAACACCCGGACGACGTCTTCCCGGAGCTGTCCGACGGATCGCCCTGCTTCGAAGCCGAAGCGCTCGGCCACCCGCTTCTCCCCGCCTCGCGCTGCGTGCGCAACGACGTGCGCCTTGGCAACGCTCCGCGCCTGCTGCTGGTGAGCGGCTCCAATATGTCCGGTAAGAGCACGCTTCTGCGCAGCGTCGGTGTCGCTGCCGTGTTGGCGCAGGCCGGCGCACCGGTGCGCGCGCGGCGTCTCGTGCTGTCGCCGCTCGCGGTCGGCGCATCACTCCGTGTGTTCGACTCGCTGAAGGAGGGCCATTCGCACTTCTACGCCGAGATCCGTCGCCTGCGACAGGTCGTGGAACTGACCACCGGCACGAGCCCCGTCCTCTTCCTGCTCGACGAGATCCTGCACGGCACCAACTCGCACGACCGCCGGATCGGCGCGGAGGCGGTGGTGCGCAACCTCGTCGCGCGCGGCGCGATCGGGCTCGTCACCACCCACGATCTCGCGCTCGCGCAGATCGCCGACGAGCTCGGGACCCGGGCCGCGAACGTGCATTTCGAGGATCAGGTCGAGGACGGCGTGATGCGCTTCGACTATCAGATGCGAGCGGGCGTCGTCACGCGCAGCAATGCGCTGGCGCTGATGCGCGCGGTCGGGCTCGAAGTGTGAGCCGTCCCGGTCTCGGCGCTGCCCGGAATGCCACGCGTGCGCACGTCCATCCACCTCCCGGTATGGGAGGGAGCGACGTTGCGACGCCGGCGCTTCGACCATCTCTTCGAGGAAATCTCGGTTCGGATCGGCCGCCTGGCGCCGCGCTATGCGCTGTGGCTGCGCCTGCGCGAACTGGGCATGGACGCCGACCGCCTCTCGCGCGACGACGCCGTCGCATTCTGTCGCGACCATCTGGGGCAGTTCCTGCGCGAGCACGAACTCGCGCTCGGCCCGCGCCAGGCGCGCGATCTGCTGCGCAGCGTGGCCCGCCACGATCCGACCCTGCGCACGCCTGCCGAGTGGCTCGCCGGCTGGTGAGACACCGCGCACCCGCTACACCGGCTTGATCCGGATCTGCGGGCGGACTTCCTCGAGCTTCTTGCGCATCGTCTCGCGCCGCGCCTGGAGCTCTGCGGGCGTGAGCGAGTCGGCGTCGCCCTCGATGCCGAGACCAGCGCGCACGCCGGTGAGGTCGAGCGCCTGGCGGCTCGGGTCGAAGCCGATGTCGCGCAGGATGCGCGCGCCGTGTTTCTCGGCGAAGTAGCCGTAGATCTTCGCCAGCTCGCCGAACAGGTTCACGTCGGGCGCGTAGCGGCCGATCGAGCCGTCGATGAAGAGCATGTTCTTCACGTAGAGCATCAAGTGTTTAGGCATGCGCGCGCCGTTCTTCAGCAGCGCGCGCAAGACCTGTTGGATTTCCGCGATCAGCTCTTCGCCCGTCATCTTCGTCGGATCGCGCAC
>Ga0102851_10000401_pt1 | contig 21543 bp, 19 predicted proteins | sample Mud3Dept3metaG_FD_79558 | JGI IMG/M metagenome (GOLD analysis project Ga0102851, IMG submission 79558) | Freshwater wetland microbial communities from Ohio, USA, analyzing the effect of biotic and abiotic controls - Mud 3 Core 4 Depth 3... | ecosystem: Environmental > Aquatic > Freshwater >... | reverse complement strand
TTTCGAAGCGAAGACAAAAAACTTTCTGTTCGACTCAGCAGGCTATGGAGGGTGGATGCCGGTGATCAAGGCATCCTTTGACGCACTGGGTCCCGATCATATTTGTTTTGGCAGCGATTTTCCCTACGAACTCAACAAAGGTCAATATGCAAAGAGCGTTATCGAGGACGTATGTTCGCTAGACGTTCCCCAGGAGGACAAGAGAAAATTCCTCGACGGGAACATAAAGAGGTTTTTCTCCAGGTAGGCATTTTCAGTTTCGATTGCCTATTGCCGCATTGATCGTAGCCTCTTTGGGGTTTGATGCCCTGCAGTGGATACCGGAATACCTGGGAGGCCTTTCCTCTTTCTAGCTGTTATGTCCCTGCGTTCAAGTGTGACAAAATTGTGCCAGAATAGATCGGAATAGAAGGAATCAAATGGAATAGACAGAACTAAATGGAAAACGTAATGTTGTATGAATTCGATAGATTGTGGGGAAACAGACGAGATATCAATTGACGCGGTGAGCAAAGTTTCTATTCGAAAACCACAAGCTACCACAACGTTGTGAGGTAACTGCCGAATGAGAATTGATCCATTCGACAGATTACCTCCTAACCAAATTCATTACGTTATCCGAAATCTCTCCCTGTCCCATTACTTCTTCCATCTCTTCATGAGCTTTCGACACCAGTCCACACGCATTCTTAAGATCAGCTTCATTCACGATGTTGTACCTATCAAACACTGAACGTGTTTTGTGACCTGAGATTTTCATTGCGACCACTTCAGGTACCCCAGCTCGAACCATATTTCTGACAGCAGTTCTTCTCGAGTCGTGAAGGAGTCTACTGGTGTTTAACTCTCTACGCGCTTTACCCCATGATTTACGAAAGTCTCTGATCTTCAATCCATTTCCTGAGAAGAAAGGGTCACAGTCAGGATATTTTAGCTCTCTTTTTTGTTTCTGGTTAAGAATGACATCGTACAGTTCTCCTGTAAGAAAGATGATTCGTGCTACATCGTTTTTGGTTGTATTAACATCACGGGCTATCTTCTTCTAGAATATGTTCATGTTATCCCAGACAAGAGAGAGGATTTCCCCTCGTCTCATTCCCGTGTGGTAGCCCATCGTAAGAACTGCTTTGACACAGTCAGGTAACACATCCCTCATCTTCACATTGTGGTGCCCGAAGTATCCTTTTCTGACCTTCCCTTCTTTCAGTCTGGGGACATGGGGGATGCTGACCACCTTCGGTGGTGTCTAGAACTGAGTGCGCCGTACGAAGAGGCACCATGTTACGTCAGCAGAGATTGTTGCTTAAAGATATCCCTCTTGTTAGAAAGAACACTTGCACAAACAGCAGTGTCCATGCTATTAAACAATACGCGCTTGTAGAAGCGCGTCAAATCTATTCACTCGAGGAGGAAGGTGCATGACAAAACTGGATCTGATCGAAATGGTAGCGAGCGATGCAAAAATCACCAAAGCAGCGGCTGGCAAGGCAGTGGATTCCTTCGTTGACGGCGTCAAGAAGTCCTTGAAGAAGGGAGAGAAGGTTACGCTTATTGGTTTCGGTACATTTTCTGTCACGCGCAGAAAGGCAAGAAAAGGGAGAAATCCGCAGACTGGTGCCGAGATAAAGATTGCTGCGACAAAGGCTCCTAAATTCACAGCGGGCGCAGCTCTCAAGAAAGCGGTGAAGTAGAAAGCAGTACGGTCCTGGCAAAGGGTACGCGTAAGACCAGGGGTTAATCTTACTGTCTCGCGCACAGGACGTAGCTGTCTCTTCGGATCGGTGTCGGTTGCTCGATTCCATTCAGGCTTGGTGGAGAGAAACCGACACGATCCCTTTATCGACCGGGCATATCCAAGACCACAGTACGCAGCTCGGAGGTGGCTGGATAGCAGTTCAGATCCAAAGAACCACGAAAGGAAAGTCTCTCCTCGTCCCCGGAGGCCCCCACAGGCAACAGAGCGTATGTCTTCTTTTGTTTTGAGTATGCAGGTGACCTAAATGAAAGGAGGAGGATAACCCTATGGGCTTATATAGTTAATGGGGTGCGACTACCTCTTTGCACGACCCCACCATGATCAATTTCTAAAGGGAACTCCAAATAGAAAAGTCGGGAGATAAGATTCCAAGCTCAGATTCTGTCGGCTGAGAAAACAGAAACAAGAGATCGGGGGTGGACTTTCCCTTATTTCCGCTTTCCTTTCATGAAAGCGGAATATGCGCCGACCCCTGCCACTCCTATTCCTAGGAGGGAGAGCGTTGTTGCAGGATCTGGTACTCCGTGGCCACCGCCACGGCCCCAACCCCAATGATTGCCATTGCCACCGCGATTACCATTATTGTCGGCATAAGCCAGCAATGGCATGCCCATCAAGAACAACATGAACAGAATGGACACAAGAGACTTCTTCATATTGACCTCCCGTCCAGATTCTATTTTCTATCAAAACCGGCACTATCACAGTGTTTTCAAACTGCGCTAGATGTGTCTTGCTTGCTTATGGACTCTCCCTTATTTACCCTTCCCTTTCCAGAAAACGCAGTACGCGCCAACTGCTGACACTCCCACCCCCAGGAGGGAAAGTGTTGTTCCCGGATCCGGTACTCCCTGAGTCGTAGCATAGGCCAGCAATGGCATGCCCATCAACACCAACATAAACACAGTGGATAGAATACTCTTCTTCATATTGACCCCCCTTCGGATCATACTTTTGTATTACAATGGGTACTAAAATCCCTCTTTTGACCTGCAACGGATGTGCCTTGAATCTATGTAGCTAATATTATACGCCTATTTGCTCTTCTGCAAGAAAAAAGATCGATGAAATTTGTAAAGAACCGCGACATATCCATTGGAAAAGAGAAGGAAAGTTTAATAAATTAGTACTAATTTCAATGGATTAACCGAAAATAATGACTTTGTAAGGAATTACGACAGTATTCATGCCGTACATGGAATTCTTGGTTCCCCGTAATTGTCTTGCATCAAAAAATTATAGGAAAGTGGACGTGCCGAGGGTCAAACACGAATAGATCCCTGCACGATCCGAGAAGAACCACGCCTGGGAACATGGTCAGAGTTGGTACCTGCATTGGTCAATCATTGTTTTCAAACCTTCTCAATAACGCGATCACAACGCACAATAGAAAGAGTGCGAGAATAAAGAAAAGGATCCCGCCGGCGATGTCATGAAGATCGCTATGAAAAATCCTTTCATCCACATAAGCGCCAATTACGGAAAGAGAAACGATCCTGACGGAGTTTCTCAGAATAGCTATTGGTACGCTCAATAGTACCGCAAGAGTTTTTGTCCATGCCTTGCGCAGCAATAGATTGGCTGCAACGATGCTGGTGATAACGAAGGCAATGCCTGCGCGTATTCCAGCGCACTCTTCCCATATCTCGACGCTTAACTGGGGGAAATGGAAGGCATATCCGTCCCTGGTCACTTGCAAGCCGAGCAGGTAAAATATCGCGTTGACAGTCTCAGCAGAACCGTTTTGCAGGAGTGTTACAAAGGCCTGTATGAGGAAGCTTGGTATCGGTACCATGCAGAAGAGAAACAAGAGAGGAAAGGCGGCTCTTCTGGCCGTCCCGAACCCATAGAAAAGTATGAAAGTGCCTATCCAGACCATTACGGCTGAAAACGTCAGCAAAGAAAGATAATCGTTCTCGTTAATGCTTGTCAGACGCAGAAAACCGGCAATACAGAATAGCCCGCCAATCCCGATGAATGCCGTTCCAGGAATAGGCGAGTATCCAACATGCTGGAAAATCGATTTTCTTCTTACGAAAAAAAAGAAACCGCTCAAGAGCGGGATCAGAGGGATATGGGAATAGAGCGGGTCACGAAATGAGAATACTATCACCTGACTGATCGGCAAATAGAAGACGACCGCAGACGCGAGGATCGACAACAGGAAACATATATGCCTCCTTCTACTCTCCACCAACTATCCCTTTTTGCTGCAAGCGGACTTTCGATCGGACAAACGCACACCCTATGCTTCGATATTACCTTGGTGTAGCATAAGACCATCAAGGCTTTTGCTCACCATGGTTTGGAACCTCTTTTCACGCAGCCTCGCCGGAAAGACACTCTTGCCAAGCCATCCCTGTCCACTATTTATAAAGCATATGCGGGAGAAAAGTCACAATTTGCGGAAAGATAAATGTTAGGACCAGAATAACTATAAGGCCAATCAAAAATGGAGCCGCCCCTTTATATATGATATTAGACGGTACTTTGGTAATATTGCCGACTATAAAAACGCACATCGCAACCGGTGGAATAACAGAGCCGATCATAAGGTTGATGGCGATTATGATTGAAAACCATAGCGGATCATAGCCCAATTTAAGCGCAGCTGGAAAAAAAATGGGTGTGGCCAGTATCATGAACGCAAAGTCATCAATGAAGGAGCCGCCCAGCTGATAGGTAAGCAGAATCAAAATCATTATGACAAAGGGGGGGAAAGGAAGAGACACGATCCATTCTCCGGCAACCAGAGTCACTTTTGAAGCCGAGAGAAAATGCCCAAAAATAGCAGAACCTGCAATTAGGAAAAGTACCATTCCAGCAATTCTTAAAGACTGCACCACGGATGCAACATACTTCTTGAAATCGATATCTTTTCTGATAGCTGTCACAACCAAAACCACTAAAGTCATTACGCTGCCTGCTTCCGTAGGTGTAAAAATACCTTTTAGAAGACCTCCAAGCATTACTATGAAAATTAGAATGATCCATATAACTTCGGGGAGGGATCTTAGCCTGGTGTTCCAACCGTAACGCTCACCTCTTGGACCGAGTAAGGGGTCGATTTTGCACCAACCAATTATTATCAGCGCGTAAAACAATGCCACTATTAACCCCGGCACCAATCCAGCCATGAACAATTCTCCCACAGATTGCTCAGTAACGAGCGCCAATACAATCAACGCGATGCTTGGGGGTATAATTGTTCCCAGCCCTCCAACAGATGCAACTACACCGGTTGAAAGTTTTTTGTCATATCTGTAGCGGTCCATTTCTGGCACAGCTACCGACGCGAAAGTAGCCGTTGTCGCAGGAGACGAACCAGAGATTGTTTTAAATAATATTGCCCCTACTACCGTGGCTATTCCGAGCCCGCCGGCAACATGCCCGATGAACTTGTTGGTCGAACCATACAATTTTGCTGCAACACCGGCGTTGAAAGCTATCTGGCCCACCAATACAAAAACAGGAATTACAGTAAAACTATAGGAGCTGAAAATATCAAAGTACGCCGAGGCTAATAAATGAACTGCAGAAGCAAATGAAGTAAGACAAGCAAATCCCAAAAAACCAACGATTGCGAAAGCAAATGCCATTTCAAGACCGGTAAAAAGTAATGTAATAACCAGTATTATGATTCCCAAGATTCCGATAGCTATCTCATTCATTATCGGTCACCGCGGCCAGAAATCATGTGGTAGACCACCCCAAGACCTATCATAAGAAAGGAAACACCCAGCGCCCACACAACAGGATAATAGATGATCCTGAGTGTAACCGTGACTTCATGAGTCTCAAGCAGGTCAACGCCCATCATTATGAGGCCCCAGCCGGTCAGTCCAACTATAAACAAGATCGCAACTCTTGTTATGATATACAAAATATGGCTAATGGTTCCCGGATATTTGTTGACAAAAGTATCTACTCTTATATGGCTTTTCTTCCAGTAAGTAAGAAATGACGAAATCCCAATTATCAGCGCTCCCCCCAACGAAACTATTTCATAAGCTCCGAGAATCGGCATTCCAAAATACCTCAATATTACATCGCACACGGTTAACAATATGATGAAAGTAAGGAAAATGCCCGCCAAGATATCCATATATTTGCCCAATGTCATGCCCAATAAGCGAAGTTTTTGCATAAGGCTTTCCTTCCCTGGTCTACTCCTCTAAGAGAGGGCTTTTAGTCAGTCGACATCGCCAACAGGATTTCGTCATCAAGGTTCCTCAATATACGATTACCTCACCCCTCCCGTAACCAATACCCTACTTCCCTGCGCCACTCACGAATGTGTCTTAAGATAGTCGATAGCAAACTTATATGCCTCCTCGCCAGGCAAGCCCATTTTTTTTGTTTTTTGCACATATTCGTCTGCTAGCGGTTTGACTTTTTCGCCCCAGCGTCGTTGTTCCTCCTCTGGCAATACTATGAACTGAACCCCTTTTTCTTTTTTTGCCCAGTCTACTGCCTGCGCGTAGTTGATATCCCATCCACGGATGTGCTTTTCCATCAGTTTCGAAGTAGCTTCTTCAAAAACCTTCTGTTGTTTGGGGTTCAAGGAGTTCCACTTCCCTTTGTTCATCACAACCATGAAAACGGCGAGGTTTGCTACCGGTTCACACCAGACTGAATACTTGATCACATCTGCCAGCTTCATGGACTGGAGAGCTTCATTTGAGTTCCAGTTGGCATCTACCACGCCTCTTGAAATTGCGTCATATGCCTCGCCCATCGGCAGTCCAACGGGTGTCGCGCCCAACAGCTTAATAATCTGAATGGTTGCCGCGGTGGTTCTCACTTTCAAGCCCCGTAAATCCTCAAGCCTGTAAACGGGTTTTTTTGCTACGTGAAGACTAGTCGGACAATTTGTATGGAAATAGAGTACCTTCACACCATCGAATTCCTTTGGTTTGTATTTCTTATAAAGTTCGTTAATAAGATGTCCTGCGGCATTTGCACTTTTGGCGCCCAGGGGTAGGTCGCCAATTTCCATAAACGGAAATCGACCCGGAGTGTATGCAGGGTTGGTCTCGCCTATATCTATAACGCCTTTCACTACGGCTTCATAAGCTTGCCGCTGCGGCGATAAGAGACCCGCAGCATATTGTGTGATCTTTACAGTTCCTTCGGTACCCTTTTCAATTTCGTCTATCCATTCTTTATTTAATGGAACACCCCAATGTGTTGCCGGCTGGTGAGTTTGGTAATTCAGTGTGATTACTTTCTGCTGTGCATGACTAACGATGCAATTGAAGCCCAATAACAAAAACAGGAAAAATACTACTGAATTGATGATGATAAATCTTTTCATACAACACCTCCTGTTTTATTTCGACTTGATGCTGAAAGTTTTTCTGTCTTTAGATGCGCACCACGCTTTTCGAAGCCGCACATTGGAAAGCCGGAGGCATACTTGCCATCAGCCAGAAAGGCTGCACCTATCTCTGCGGATAGAGCTGGCCCTTGCCCACCCCTGTGATGTAGCCTTGTTTCCTTCATATCCCCCCATATAGGACATGAAGCGCACTCGCGAAAATGTTTTTCTTCTACATCTTATCTTGCTCGCTGCTGAGATGTTGCATATAGCGGTAGTTCCTTAGGCTCGTGTGAAGTCAGACCACCGTAGTCTTCTATAGCAGCACCTTGATCGGTTTGTCAATGATGTCGTCTCATAACTGTCCAACTGGGGAAGAATATGTCTCTTGCCCGCCATCGCGCGGGCAATGTCGCATCACCGGAAGCACGAATCGCAATCAATGCGTATTCTATACTCCATTCAATTCGTTTAGCCAATTCTTTTTGAACTAGCAAGTGGGTGGTCGATCCTTTCGCAGGGGAGGTATCGGCGGCTTTGCAACCATTTCCTGAAAACGTTTATCCGTCAGTTTAAAAAGGGGATTGTAAAGCCGGCCGTCCCTTATTTCATCCGGCTCACTGCTACGCCAGTTGAAATTGCAGCGGAGACAACGATAGATCTTCCAGCTCCCGTCGCCGGCCTCGAAGACTTGGCGAGCGTCATTGGAGTCGCATCGAGGGCATATCATCGATTTCTCCTTCTTTTAGCGATTTGATCGAGCCAAAATGTCGTTTCTGGCGGCACATCCACCTGAACGCCGCCCGATAATGAGATATCCGGAAAAACGGGTTTGGTCGCATCTATGATCAGTTTGGTGGTAATACCTCTAACCGAGCTGGTCGGATCGAGGGGGGAACCCGGTGCGTTAGGGATGACGACGAGGTCACGTTCCGGTCTGAACCGGACGCTTATGGCCCACATGACTTCCTGAAGGTTGAAAGGATCGATATCCTCGTCGACGACGATAATGAACTTAGGGTAGACAATACCATGAGGTGTGGAGAGCAGGCGCATACCGAGCGTTTTGGCAAAGCCCCCAAAACGCATCCTGGCTGAAATGATAGTACCATAGCCATGTGTGTACATAGCGTTGATGGCCTCGATCTCCGGAAAATCCGTTTTCATTTGCTGATAAGGAGCGACGCCTGTGCTCAACGCCAGTATATAGTCGCTCTCAGTCCATGGGCGGCCCGTATAAAGGTTCTCGAAAATAATCGGATTTCGACGGCGCGTGATCATGTCTACTTGGACGTCCGTCTGAACGCAACAGCCCGAGTAATAGCCGGTAAACTCAGCAAATGGACCTTCGACAAACCGTTGTCTCTGCAATATCTCTCCCTCAATAACAAGCTCGGCTCCGGCAGGAACGTCGAGGTTGCCACGCTCCGATGAGATGATCTTGGCCGGCTCACCGCGGATCGCGCCTATCATCGAATACTCATCTTCATGGTACCTAAGCGGCGTTGAAGCCACCAAGCTTGTGACAGGCTCGTTGGAGACAGCGATCGCCACTCGCAACGGCATATTCATCTCTTCTGCCTTGCGGAGGTGAACAGCTATGTCGTGTTGGGGTCCGGTCGAGATGCCGATACGGTCATGATCCTTCACCTGTATCCGGTACATGCCCAGATTCTGGTTCTCGGGGTTCTCCGGGTCCCTGGAGACCGTACATGCCTTTGAGAGAAAGAAACCCCCGTCCCACGGGTTAACACGAAAAAGGGGCAGTTCCCGGTACAGGTTCAGGTTTTTGTCAATAATCACTTCCTTTACGGGTGCGTCGCTCACGCGCACGGCGGGAATGGGGTAGCGCTCGAAACGGCGGACCAATTCGTGAAACTGTGCCTTGAACCGGGTCTCTCTTGGGAGGTCGAGTAGAAGGGCATGGTTCTCCTCGGAGCCGTGCACGTTCATGGCGACCTTGCCGTCCCCATACCCTTGTATATTTTCAAAGAGGAGTGCTGGCCCGGACGGCGATCGCGCGGCGGCAAACGCAGCAGCCCTGATATCCGGTTCCGGGCGTACCTCTTCGGGGATGCGAAGGAGCTGACCTTCGGCTTCCAGCTTGCTCAGGAACTCTCTAAGCGAATCAAAAGGCATGCGAGTTACCTCCCTTTTACTATTACCGCTAGCGTCCCTTTCTTACCATAAGAAGGGCAAAGCAGCCCATTGATGATAGCGAGCGATGAGATCGGCAAAGAGATCCTTCCTTCGCTCGAAGAGCTTCTCGCCCTTCACTTGCCCCCTTATCCCAGCGTCGTAGCGAGGTATGTAGCGATCTGCGGGAAAAGAAAGAGAAGCGTCGCGCAGGCAATGAGGCTCAAGAGAAATGGATAGACGCCGGAGTAAATCACATTTAGCGGCGTCCCCGTTATGTTCTTTACCACGAAGACGGCCATCGCCACGGGCGGTATGATGGTACCGATCATAAGGGTGACGCCGACCATGATACCGAACCATATGGGATCGAAGCCGAGCTTGATGACCGCGGGGTAGAAAATCGGGGTCGCCAGTATCATGAATGCCAGGTCGTCCATGAACGATCCACCGAGCAAATAGATCATGGTGATAAGGATTAAGATGAGGTTTCTGTTAATCGGCAAGCTCCCAATCCAGTCTGCTGTAATAAAAGGTATTTGGGTCACCGCCAGAAAATGACCGAATACCACGGAACCGGCGATGAGCACGAGCACCATGCAGGCGGTCCGGAGTGACTCCTCGAAGGCCTTGAGAAGTTGTCTGATGGACAAATCCCGTTTGGCGCAGGCAAGCAACAGGACCGCCGCCGTGCCGATACTCCCTGCTTCGGTCGGTGAGAACCACCCAGTCATAAGACCGCCCATGACCACAAGGAAGATTACGGTGACCCACAAGAAGTCGGGGAACGCCTTCAGTCTCTCCTGCCAGGTAGATTTCGGCGCAAGCTGGGCAATCGACGGATTAATCTTTACCCAGACGTAGATGACAACCATGAAAAGCGCGGAAATGAGAAGCCCAGGAATGATGCCCGCAAGGAAGAGCTTTCCTATGGACTGTTCCGTAATAAGGCCGTAAATCATCAGCGGCACGCTGGGAGGAATGAGCAACCCGAGGGTGCCCACCGCTGCTACCACGCCTGTAGATAGTTTCTTGCTGTACCCGTGGAGAGACATCTGTGGAATGGCAATGCCTGCAAAGGTTGCACAGGTCGCGAGAGTGGAACCGCACATGGCCTTGAACAGGGTGGCCCCCACAACCGTGGTCATGGCCAAGCCGCCGGGGATGTGACCCACGAACTTCGATGCGCCGCCATACAGCTTTTTTGCAATATCGGAGTTCGATGCAACCTGCCCCATGAGCACGAAGAGAGGGATAACCGTAAGCCCGTATGATGAAAAGGTATCGAAAAAATCCTTCACTATCTGATTCGAGGCGGCGCTCCACGAACCGAGGTACGCAAGGCCGATAAATCCGATCACGGTCATCGAGTAAGCGAGTTCAATTCCCGTTACGAATGTGGCAAGCAAGGCACATATGCCTACTATACCTACCGTAATCTCATTCATGCGAACCCCCGACGATCTCACGAATCTGTGAGAGAAGCACAAGACACTGCATCAGACAGCAGAATGCTATGCCGAAGGAGATCGGGTAATAGGGAAGCCTGAATACAGGCGTGACCTCTCCCGATCGTATGAGGTCCGTGCTCATGATGTAGAAATTCCAACCCATCCATGCAAAAAGCGCTATGCTCACTGCCCGCGTCAGAACTTGCAGCCAGCACGAGGAGCCTTTTGACAGCCTTTCAAGCAGGAAGTCGACGGCCACGTGCGCCTTACGCATGGACGTGTAGGGCAGGGAGAAACCGACCACGACCGCCCCCAGAAACGACGTTATCTCGACATCCCCGACGATCGGTCTACCGAACGCCCGCAAGACTACGTTGACTACGGTGAAAACAAGCATGAATGCAAGGGTCGACCCTGCTATAACGAGAAGAGTCAGGCATATCTTTCTTTCGAACACCTGCAGTTTATTCGACCCGTCCATTCCCTCCTCCTCAATCTGTGCGCCGGGCCTGGGCCGGCAAACCGAAAGTTCGTCCTGTCCGCGCTGGCACAGGCCCTCTCATACGAAACGCGCGAATGGTGCTAATTGGCGGGGGTCGTTTGGACGTAGTTCTGTACCCACTTCACCAACTCGTCACCGGGCAGACCTTTTGCCTTCGTGTTCTTTACATACGTATCAAGGAGCGGTACCATCTTCTCTCTGGTCCGGGCCTCTTCCTCGGGCGTCGCTCTTGTGAACGTGTGGGTCTTCTTTACAAACTCAACAGCGTCCGCGTCCAGGTCATCCCACAGTTTCCCCTGTTTCGCCATGTACTCGACACTCATTTTCTCTATGATCTGCTGGATGTCAGGCGGCAGCGCATTCCACTTCGCCTTGTTCATGGCGACAAAGAAAGGGTTTGCGGCGATTAGGGAAGTATTTTGATACGTGTAGTGGCAGATCTCAGCCAGCTTCCAGGCTTTCAGTGCCTCCATCGGATGGAAGGAGCCGTCACAGACCCCGCGCTTTAGGCCGTCGTAGAGCTCGATCATGGGCATGACCGTAGGGGTCGCACCTGTGGCCGCGATGATCCCCACGTTGCCGCCGTCGCCTTTGATACGGAGGCCCTTGAGATCATCCATCTTGGTGACCTGCTTTTTCGTATGAATGCCGACAAAGCGGAACCCGTGAAGATAGAGTAGTTTCACGTCGTCAAATTCTTTTGGCTTGAACTTCTGATAGTACTCGTTCATCGCACGCGTGCCCTGCGCGCAGCTCTTGTAACCGAGGGGCAGGATGAAACCTTCTGTAAGAGGCATCCTGCCAGGCGTATAGGCAACAACGCTCCACCCGAAATCGGCGATGCCTTTTACGACGCCGTCGTATATCTGGGCTGCAGGTATCAGGGTATTGGCCGTATAGTAGGTTGTCTTGACCCGACCGTTCGTCTTCGTGTCCAGCTCCTTGCACCACTGTTCACTCAATACGCTGATAGGGTGCCCGGGCGGCATAAAGCCGGCATACTTGAGCTTGGCGATAGGTTCCTCCGCTGAGAAAACCGGCACTGACAGAAACAGAGCCAACAAAAACACGCCCGCGACGACACTACAGATCCTTGTTGCAGAAGTTCTCATAACCGGTACCTCCTTTGTTATAGAGTGTTTTCCCAAATGCGGTTCAAGGCCTTCGGATTGAAAGCCTGGTCTCCTCCCGCCCCTTCATATCCCTTACCGTTAGAGTGCGACACCCGCTATGGTGGTTCCACCCGACGGAAAGATCGCAACGTCCGCCTGAGGCATGCTTGTGGAAGCGATTTCAAGCGCCTCTTTTACTGAACGGGCATGGGTAAACTTCATCATCCTGACGTACTCGGTCGTAAGCCCTTCCGTGACGTGGATCACGTTGAACTTCTCGGCCAGTTCCTTGAAGTAGACAACCTGCATGATGTAGGAGATGCCGAAGGATCTCAAATGTTCGGGCACATCTCCCCGGGCAAGCCGGCGGTGAAACTCCGTTGCCGTCTCCCCACTTGATATCTCTCTGAGTAGCGGCATAATGGGACCCGCCTCTTTCTGAGGAGCAACCCAGATGATGGTACCGCCCGAGCGCGTGCAGAAGCCCGCCATGCCGAGAGCCTTTGTGGCCTGTACGCCGATCTCCATCGGATACGCTGCAGTGACGGTAACGTCAGCCATCTTGGAGAGCGGGACGTAATAGAGCGACGCGGCATAATCTGACGCCGCTCTGTGTTCGGCAAAGGGTTCACCCGCAAAGGCCTTGAGGATCTGCTTGTTTTCGTTAATGACGCAGTCAAGCTTGAACGAAAGCTGTGCTAGTCGCCCTGCATCGACGATATCCTCGTACCATGGATTCCCGTCGAGGATATTGACTCTGCATTTGCGGTGGCGCATCCAGGTGAAGTGGTGGTCGGCCACGGACCGGTAGGAACAGACACCGGGCATGACAATTTTAAAGCCGCCTCCGAACCCTGCGCACGGGTGGGGCATACATTCTCCTACCGCAATGACCAAGTCGGCAAAGGCAACACGGGGGTTGATCTCAACGAGTGTTCCCTTGTTGGTTCTGCCGACGACCACATTTTCTGTTGAATGGGGATCATGAGAAACAAGGCGCTCTTTGAGGCGCGCCGCTATTTCCGGACCCACCTTTCTTTCAAGCTCTTCTCTGGAATAGATGGGGTGGGTCCCCAGGGCACATACGGCCCAGACCCGATTGTCCGGTATGCCGGCCCGCTTGAGCCTGTTGAGCATCTCGGGAATCACGAGGTTTACTGGTGTAGGCCGCTGAAGGTCATCGAAAAGGAGCGCCACTTCCATACCCGGTCTGGCCAGTTCTTCCAAGCGCGGCGAGCCGATAGGGTCATCCATGGCACGCCGGATTTCTGCTACGGGATCTGCAACTCCGGGTACCGGTGGTATATCCTTGGCCGAGAGCACCTTCCAGCCCCCGGGAAGAGCAAAATGAATTTTTTTTCCTTCACACGAAACATAATATTCTTCCATATCCTCCACCTCTAAGCACATCCCTTTGTTTTTGCCACAAGGCTATCCCATTCTTCATCAACTTCTTTCTGAATGCGTGCTATCCCCTCGTCGCTGATGTGTCGATATCTGCCCTGGATCGTGACGTATTCCTTTACAGGCAGTTTCTGCGGCTCGTGAGTTATGCGGTACCGCGTGCCGTTTATTATTTCGTAGAGCGGAAACACGTTCGTTTCCACAGCCAGCATAGCAGACTTGGCGGTAAGCCCTTCGGCCATCCTCCAGCCTGTCGGACACGGCGTGAGGGTGTGAATAAAACGTGTTCCGTATGCCTGCTGTGCCCGTGTGACTTTTTCGATCAAGTCCTGAGGGTGGCCTATTGAGGCGGTGGCCGCGTAGGGTATTCTATGGGCCGCAATGATTTCCATGAAGTGTTTCTTTCTGCCCATCCTGCCGTCCGGGGTGGTTACGGTCCATACGTTCTCAGGCGTGGCTGAGCTTGCCTGTATGCCTGTATTCATGTATGCCTCGTTATCCAGACAGACGTAAATGAAGTTATCATTCCGGTCGGCAGCTCCTGACAAAGACTGAATGCCTATATCAAAAGTACCTCCATCTCCGGCAAATGCGACGACTGAAATATCGTTCAGGCCCTGGATCTCCAGGGCATTCGCAATTCCGGCTGCTGACGCGGCGGCAATTTCAAAGGCGGAGTGAAATATCGGAACCTCGAAGGAAGTATTTGGAAAAGCCCCGGCCACCGATGCCGCACATGAGGGGGGAATAACGGCAATTGTATTTTTCCCGAGCGCCCGCAAGACCAGACGCATTGTTAGCGCGACACCACAACCGGGACACGCGTAGTGACCCTGCCTCAACTGTTCCTTCTGGCCCATCTCATGTCCTGCCCTGATCAGTCTTTCCGAACCCATATGGGCAACCCTTCCTCTTTATCATTTCTTAATGTCTTAATAACTATATCTTCAAGCATTTCAGGTGATACGTCCGAACCACAGAGCCCCGCAATATAGCCGGTCACCCTCGGACGCCGCTCAAGCGGGTACAAAGCCGCTTTCAACTCCTGGCAGAATATGCCTTCCCTCCCGATGCAGATGTTTCTGTCTACGACCGCGATCTTTGAAACTTCCTTCAGCGCTTGCTGCACTTCCTGTACGGGAAAAGGCCTGAAGGCCTTTATCTTGAGCAGACCGACCTTATACCCCTTGCTCCTTAAAGACCGCAGGGCCACCCGGGCCGTGCTCGTAATCGAACCGCTTGTTACAAGCACGATTTCGGCATCTTCAGTGTTCACGGGTTCTACCGGCCCGTAACCCCTGCCGATCCTGGCTTCATACTCATCATTCACTTCTTTTATCGTTGCCCGTGCCTTTTCCATATCGTCGAAGGTCCTGTGGCGGAACTGAGAGTAGTGCTCGGCATTCACGACGGTTCCGATAAAAGCGGGTTTGTTTATGTCAAGCCGCTTCGGTATTGTTCCCTGAGGCAGGAACGCGTCGACAGAAGCTTCGTCCGGTATGTCGAGGGGTTCTATGAAGTGGGAGGTAAAGAATCCGTCGATTACGATCATCACCGGAAGGAGTGTCTTTTCAGCAATCTTATACGCCTGGATAACCGTATCGAGAGCTTCCTGACCGTTCTCACAGTAAAATTGCATCCAGCCCGTGTCCCTCTGCGAAAGGGTATCGGTTTGATCGCTGCCGAATGCCTGCGGAACGGCGACCACCCGGTTCACGCACGCCATGACTATCGGCACCCTGCTTCCCGAAGCATAGTGAAGCATTTCATGCATCAGGGCGAGACCCTGAGAAGACGTGGCGGTAAATACCCGCACTCCTGCAGAGGAGGCGGCGATGCAGGCGCCCATTGCGGAGTGCTCCGATTCCATCCTCATCATTTTACCGGCAAGCTTGCCTTGAGACTCCATCTCCGAGATTCTTTCATAAATGGGTGTCTGAGGGGTAATGGGATATGCGGCGACAAGCTGCACTCTTGATAAACGAACAGCCTCTGCTATTGCATAATTACCGGAGAGAAGATCTCTCATCGGCCATCCCCCATTTCTATGACGTGTCTCGGACAGGTAGTGGCGCATATGCTGCACCCCTTGCAGTAATCTGCGTCTACCTCGTATCGGGCGGTGCCTGTCTTTATTATAGATATGTCCGGGCAGAGGAGGAAGCATAGATCACACTGAATGCATATGCCGCAATTAAAACATCTCTTTGCTTCCTCAACTGCGTTCACCCTCTCCAATCCCTTCCTCACTTCTCGGAAACCCTGTATCCTGGCGCCCGGTGATACCGTCTTTTCAATGTAGGGTGGAGTCCTTCTGAAAAGCAGCGTATTCAACTCCGAGAACTGAACAACTCTCTTAAGGTCCATATGCGCCTCTTCTATGTACGATTGCATCGACAGAGAAGAACCGGCGCCAAGGCGAAGAGGCGGGATTATTTCCTCCGTGTCGCAGGCCTGCGCTCCCAGATGTATTGCAAGGGCCGCCCTTTTCCCTGACGCGATCGCATCGACCACGGCGGGTCTCTGCCTGATGAGGTCGCCGCCCGCGTAGACCCTTTCAGCGGTCGTCATCCCAAACTCGTTTACATAGACCTTGTGAGACTCCTCATCGAGAAGTCCATCACGGAAGAGCTCACTATCGGGTATCTGCCCGATCGCCACGATTGCGAAATCCGCGTCGAGAACGAGATCCTTCCCTTTCGCAGGCAGCATCCGGTACATTCCTGTCCGCGGATCTTTATCGACCTTTGCAGGGGCGAGACGGACGTATTCCAGACTCTCAGTTCCCTTAAACTCTGAAGGTCGATACCCTCCTATTATTTCAATCCCTTCCTCAAGGGCTTCTTTAATGCTTTCCGGGATGGCAGGAAATTCGTCCAGCGCTTCGGGCGCAACCATCGTAACCTTGACGTCCCGAGCACATACGCGGAGCGCTGTTCGTGCCACATCGACGGCAACATCCCCTCCGCCTATAACCACAACACGCTTCTTGTCCCGGTGCGCTCCTCTACTATTTCTGTCTGCAAGGAAATCGAGCCCATGAAGGACATCCTTGCTGTTCTCGTTTTGAGCACCGGCTCTCCGTGGAATCCACGTTCCAATGGAGAGGAAGAGGGTGTCATGTCGTGATTTGATATTGTCGAGCATCTTCCGGTCAACATTTATGCCAGACTCCAGGTCGATCCCCAACGAAAGTATCCGGTTTATCTCCTTTCTTAATACGCCTTTCGGGAGTCTGTAATCGGGAATCCCGTATCTGAGCACCCCACCGGGCTCTTTATTCTTCTCGAATATCTTAACTTTATGACCAAAGCGAGCCAGGAAATAGGCACATGAGAGCCCTGCGGGCCCGGACCCGATAATGGCAATGCTCTGAGGGCTGTGACCCGGAGCGCTCATCGTTTTCGGCACGGCAAAGCCAAACTCTGCTATTGCCCTTTCCAGACTCCTTATCTCAACCTCCTGGTCAAACTGACCCCTATTACATTCGGTCTGGCATGGGTGGTAGCATACCCGGCCGCACACGCAGGGAAGCGGGTTTTCCTGAAGGAGAAGCTCTAAAGCATAATCAAAATCTCCCTCTGCGGCGAATGAGAGAAAACTGGGGATATCACTCCCTGCCGGGCATGCTTCCCTGCACGGGGAGAGCTTTTCCATGTAAAAAGGCTTTTTCTGACTCCACTGGCCGGTCTTGAATATGGTCGTTGTACCTCTTGCGCAAGGGGTTAACGGTTCTACATCCTGTAGGTTCATTGCGCTACCTTTTCTTGTTCTTTAGGCAGTATTTGAGTCATTTCGTATGCTCTCCTGGCAGCCTCTATATTAGCCTCAACCTTGGCTGGAACCGTCTCCTCTATTGCCTGCTCCAGACAAGACATGGGGATATTCTCGTTTGCCCGACAGTATGCGCCGACGATTGCGGTATTGATGGTGTTTCCCAGCCCCATTTCTTCGGCAATAGAGAACGCATCTATAATAGCGCGGTTATACTCTCGCAGCTCAGGGAATGTCTCCTTCGAAAAAGGGTTGTTGATCAGTATAAGGCCATGAGGCTTCAACGCCGCTCTTATCTCGTTTCCGTCAATCAGATCCGGGGCCAGGTAGATCATGTGATCGGGCCGTTTGATTTCGCACTTCAGCAGGATCTGTTCTTTGTCCACTCTCAAGAAGCTTGCCACCGGTGCTCCTCTCCGTTCACCACCGAAGAGGGAGTAGCACTGGGGGTACATGTCCATGAGGAAGAAGGCCCTTGCAAGTATCTGAGACGCGATAACGACCCCCTGCCCTCCCCTGCCGTAGAACTTTATCTCAAGCATTTATCACCTGTCCCTGTCTTCTGTTGTGGACTGCTTCTCGTTTTCCCCCAGTGCGTCCGAGAGAATATCCTTCTTTGACTGTTCCAGGTGCCAACCTATTGCCTCAAGCACGCCCGGAATGTTGTCAGTGGTCTCCATTGCATCCAGTATCCGTTTGTGGCCCTCGATAGCCCTCATGAACTGGCCTCTTGAACCTTTGCCTTTCAGAGACTCACTCAAATAAATAGTTTGTGCCCTGTATCTCAGCATGTGCCGCCTCAAGGTTTGAGAGAATTCAAGCAGGCGCTCACTGCCACTCAGCTTCGCGATAGTCTCATGAAACTGGCCGTCCAGCTCCATGAACGACTCCACATCACTCTCAGCAATCGCTCTTTCCGATAAGGTGATATTCTTTGCTAGTTCGCGCACGAGCTTCTTATGGGCCTTCTTGATTGCCCAGCTGGCTGCCAATCCCTCTATCAACCCCCGGATCTCACACATCTGTTCCACATCTTCCTTGCTTATAGGCAAGACAACATAACCCACGCTCGATATGGACTTGATAAATTTCTCGAGTTCAAGGCTATGAAGCGCCTCCCTCACAGGGGTCCGCGATGTCCCTATTTCTTTGGCAATTTTCGCTTCTGTAAGCCGTTCGTTGGGGCCAATCGTGCCATTCAGAATCTGCTCACGTATATGATAATACACCGTTTTTCTGATTGCGGGGTTCCTCTTGATGACGAGCTTTCTCATACCAGGACACTGTACCCCGGCCTGGCAAAAAACGTCAAGAAAAACTTTGTCACCATCCTCCATCAGGGATCCCTCTTCCCCGGCCAATGAGCACCCCAGCTTCCTTTGACACAGGAGTCTTGATGTCCCCATGGTTTTCACAAGCACTTCCTTCTCGTCAAAGTGAAATTGCCCCAGAAAAATTTCTTGACATAATATATCCTGCCTTATATATGTCTATATATCCATACACGAGTCTGAGTCACTCGCTACGGGGGGAGACCATATGGCGTTCCAATCTCTGCGGGAATGGGTAGCGAAGCTGGAGGAACACGGGCAGGTGAAGCGCATCACGGCGAAGGTCGATTGGGACCTGGAACTATCAGGCGTTGCGCGACGTGTCGCCGACGCGGGAGGACCTGCCCTGCTCTTTGAAAACATCAAAGATTATCGCGACACTTGGTGTCGGAAGCTGTTCGTCGGAGGGCCGGGCTCACGGGAACGCGTGGCGCTGGCGCTCGGCCTGCCGCCCGAAACGGGGTACCGGGAGCTGGTCGAGTATATAAAGAAGCGGCTGGAAACCCGTGAGGAGACCGTCAAGGTTGCCACGGGGCCGGTGAAGGAGCACATCATCAAGGGGGAAGCTGTCGACCTCCGCGAGATCCCCGTGCCGCGCTATAACGAGCTCGACGGCGGCCGCTACATTAATACGTTTTGCAGCGTGATCACCAGAGACCCGGAGACGGGGCTCATGAACGTTGGCCTGTATCGCGGTATGCTGGGTGACGACCAGAGATCGATCGCAGTCTTCATCGCCCGCAATCAGCACTGGGGTGTCCATTTCTCGAAGTATGAGCGCCGCGGCGAGGAAATGCCCGTGGCGGTGGTCTACGGCTGGGATCCGACCCTGCTCATGTATTCGGGCACGGCGCCCATTCACACCGACTGTTCAGAGTACGAGCTCGTCGGCGGCCTGCGCGGCGCGCCTGTCGAGCTGGTCAAGTGCGAGACGTCCGACCTGTACGTGCCGGCGACCGCCGAAATCGTCGTCGAGGGGCGGATTTCACCCGACCCTGCGACCTTCCAGATGGAAGGGCCGTTCGGCGAATTCCCGGGTTTCTACGCGGGCATCAGGCAGCCGAAGCCCGTGATCCGCGTAGAGTGCATCACCCACAGGAGCGACCCGATCTTCCGCGGTGGTCTCACGGGCTATTCGCCCGGCCACACGGCCGAGGCTATGTACTGGGGTGCAACCGTGAGGGCGGCCATCATCTGGCGTTCGCTGGAGCAGGCCGGTCTGCACCACGTGACGGGCGTCTGGGGATCCCAGCTTACCAACATGACCAACCTCCGCGTGCAGATCGACAAGCATTACAGGGGGCAGGCCAAGCAGGTGGCAGCGATCGTCTTCGGCATACCGAGCGCCACCCATTGGGGCAAGAACCTCATCGTGGTTGACAACGACATAGACGTGTTCGATGACGCGGCGGTGGAGTGGGCGGTTGCCTATCGCACCAATGCCGAGATGGGCGATTTCCAGTTCTTCGCGGGCACACCCGGCAACCCGCTCGACCCGAGCACGCCACTCCCGCAGAGGGATGCGCGCAAGTACGGCGGTGTGGGGAAATGGACCAGGGTACTGATCGACGCCACGGTCAACTGGGAGCTGGAGCCCGAGGAGCAGTACGGCGGCAAGCGTGAGCCGCCGTTGTGCACCGAGGTGCCACCGGCGACCGCGGCAATGGTGGATGCGCGCTGGGAGGAGTACGGCTTTGAGCGACCTGCGGGTGCGTAGACCGGCAAGGTCGCGGAATTGAATCTGATATAGCCAGAGGGAGTACCTATGGCAGAGCTGAAAAAGCTGTTCGAGCCGGGCAGAATTGGCACGATGGAGCTGAAGAACCGGGTGGTCTTCCCGCCCATGGCCACGCACATGGCCAGCTGGGAAGGTGACGTGACCGATCAGCTCATAGATTATTATGCCGAGCGTGCCGCCGGGGGTGCCGGGCTGATCGTGATAGAAGGCTCCTTCCCGAGCCCGGTGGGGCACCCGAAACGTATCGCCCTGGACGATGACCGGCGCATCCCCGGGCTCGCACGGCTGATCGCGGCGATCCACCGCAGCGGCGCCAAGGCGGTGATCGAGGTGAACACGCACATGGGGCGGCAGGACCAGTTCCCCCTGTCGCCCTCCGACGTCCCCCACCCTTTTTCCGGTGTGGTCCCGCGGCCGGCAACGCTCGCCGATATAGAGCGCATGAGGGAGGAGTATGGCCGGGCGGCGAGAAGGGTGCAGGAGGCCGGCTTCGACGGCATGATGATCCACGGCGGCACAGGGTATCTCGTGGCCGAGTTCCTCTCCCCGCTCGTCAACAAGAGGACCGACGAATACGGTGGTGACGTGCGGGGCCGAGCCAGGTTTGCCTGTGAGCTGGCCCGCGCGGCCAGAGAAGGGACAGCGCCTGATTTCCCGATCATCTTCCGCGTCATGTCGCACGACCGCGCTCCGGGTGGCCTCGACACCGAGGACGCCTGCGTGATCGCGGCCATGCTGGAAGAGCAGGGGGTGGACGCCCTCGACGTGACGACGGGCAGCGCGATTTCCCATGAATGGACCGCCCCTCCCATGCACATGCCCGCGGGCTGCAACCGCGACGTCTCATCGGCTGTCAGGAGACACGTCCGCATCCCGGTCATCGTCTGCGGGAAGATCAACGACCCTTACCTTGCCGAGGCGATACTGACGAGCGGCGACGCCGATTTCGTCGACATTGGCCGCGGCCTTGTCGCAGACCCCCGGTTTGTCGAGAAGGCGGCCACCGGGAAGGCGGAGGA
>Ga0102851_10000400_pt1 | contig 21562 bp, 32 predicted proteins | sample Mud3Dept3metaG_FD_79558 | JGI IMG/M metagenome (GOLD analysis project Ga0102851, IMG submission 79558) | Freshwater wetland microbial communities from Ohio, USA, analyzing the effect of biotic and abiotic controls - Mud 3 Core 4 Depth 3... | ecosystem: Environmental > Aquatic > Freshwater >... | reverse complement strand
CGTTTTTGCCTGTGCGAATCTCGTTGTGTAAAGGTAATATCCAACTCCAGCTATAAGAATCACTACGATGATTAAAACTGCGTTGTCGCCTATTACTGTGCCTTTACCAAAGACCATACTACCTGCACCTGCTAAGTCACCTTTTGCCAATTTATCGCCTAATGACGTAAAATTAAACGATGGAACTGTTTTATTTGTTGTTGTTGGTGTTCCTGTTCCTGTTGTTGCAGTTGGTGTTGGTGTTCCACCTATTGGTGTTGGAGTTGATGATATAGTCGTTATATTTGATATATCGGGTACTCCTTCAACAATCGCAACATCTTGAATAACTGCTGTTGGTTCTGGCGTTGGTGTCACACCAGGTGGCAATACTGTGGTTACTGTTGGCGCTGGTGCCGCTGCAAAATTTACTGTTGCGGATTTTGATACCTTTGTTGATGGGTCATGTACTGCCCACACTGTTATAACAAAAGTATCGGAATAATCTGTATTTGCAGAAGTTGTTCCTGTGAAACTAAAGAATGCACTTCCATCTGCTGCTATTGATTTTGTTAAAGTATTGGGTGTAAATATTGTTTTTCCCGATGTGGATGTGATAGTTGCTTGGAATGAATCTGAATCTGCAATATTCTTAATTACAATTCCTGCTACATTTCCATTCCTAAACACACCTGGAACAGATATCGAAACGAATTCAGGAGTTCCAACTCCGACAAGTTGAGCATAGTTATCAACTAAATCGACTGGAATTCTAAGCATCATAGATGTTGCTCTATGAACATTTGATATTTTTACCACACCGCCCTCTAATGTTACTGTCATTGGATATGGTGATGGGTCATTTATGGTATAAGGAGCAACTTCTTTTGGAAGACCTTTCCAGAAAAGTTGAAATTGGTTACTTAAAACTAACTTACAATAATGGTCACGATAACCAAGTTGAGCGGAGTTAGAAGTAAAATCACCATATGATACAATTCCGCATCCTCCCCAGCTTATGTCTTCTTCAAAACCTGTCCAAAAGGCTAATGATGGATTATCTAATGTAACTTTTCCTGCTCCATAATGTCCATAAAATTTATTTACAGCGTCAGTATAAGATTGGGTTTTTACTACCGATGTTTGTGAAAAAGTAAATCCCTGTTCTGTTAAAAATGAAGTTAAATCAGAAACAGATGCTCCTCCACTTCTAGCAACACCATAAACATTTGGTGTTTCTATTAACGTATAATCATTCGCTGATGGGATTTCCACCGCACCAGGAGGGAGATTCATTGTCTTTTGCTCATATTGAATATTGGCATTGCTTAAAAATGCTCCAGTTACCCCATCTACTGCATCTATAGTTTGAGATGCAATTACTTGATTATCCTTTATAAATGAAATTGTATAAGGTGTTCGTACTTTCCAAGATTGACCTGTATCCATAGCAATTTTCATATTATCATAAAAATTTTTCGTATTTGTTGTGGTAACTCCAGTTGCATATGCACCATCATCATGAACCTTTATTTGAAGATTTGATTTTGGCGTAACTTTATATGTCTTTCCAGATGCTACATCTTGGATTGTAAAAGGCGTATCCTTTGTCCATATGTCTATTATCGCATCTTCTCTTTCGCTTAATTCTATTGGGAACTGTTGCATTGTTCCAATCATTTTACCATTTTGGACACTGCCAAAAGAAATAGTTGTAGGCGATATAATAGCGCCTGGTTTAAGACCTGGTAAACTGGGAGCGAGATAATAAACTGCAATGATTGCTATAAAAGCTAAACCTATTAATACCGTATTTCTTCCTACTTGAAATCCTGTGCTTTTTGCCATAATGTAATCACCTAATTAATTAAATGGAGAGAAAAGGGTGTTTATTCACCCTTCCTTTGTCTCATCACTAAGAAGGCTACTGCAAACAATCCTGCGATTGCAAATATACCTTCAAATCCTGGGGTTGATGGCGTTGGTGTTGGAACTGCTGGCTGTGTTTTCAGTCTTTCTAATTCCGCTTTCAATGCCGCAATCTCATCGGGATTTGTGCTTGTTGCTATCTGAGTCTCTAATTGCTGAGTTATCTGCTGTGTTTCCTGCTGTTGAGATGTTGTTGGTGCTACCACTGGAGCTGCCGTTGTTGTTACTGGTGCTGTCGTTGGTGCTGCTGTTGGTTCACCTGGGGCTGGAGTTACCACTGTTGTTGGTGCAACTGTTGGCGCAACTGTTGGCGCTGGTGTTGCTGCGACTGGTATTGGGTTTAACTTAACCGTAAATGGACTTGCATCCGTACCAGCGACTGTTACTACCCCAGTGAAATATCCAGTATTTTTAACATACAGAATTTTTGTAGCATCTGATTGTACTGTTATTGCTAAAGGCGCTGTTCCAAGTGTTGAACCGCCTGATGTGATAACTGCTGTTCCATCAATTGGATATGATGTTTTTGAATCCACTACATTGATTAATATAGTCTTCAATGTTGGTGCCACATAGTTAGGATTTGTTATAACTATTGTTGGTACTGCTATTGGAGTTGTTGCTGGAGTTGCCGTTCCTGCCTGAGTTGATTGTGTCCATATAATAGTTAATACATATTCGCTTGACTTTGTAGTTGAGCCTCCCATCCATGAGCCATCATTAAGTTCAACATATTCTTTCAAATAAGGATGTATTTCTCCTGCATTCTGACCTTTTACTTGTAATGTTGCCAAAACTGATGGATTGCTATTTAATGATGATGGCAATGGTGCCATTAATGGTGATGTTGATGGCACATAGTAATATGCGCTGCTTCCCTGAACATCAAAGATTTCGAATTTATGTTTTGTACATGTGTTTGTTCCTGTTGATGTAGTTGTACATGAGTATTTCTTTGCTGATGGCACATTAACACCCTGAACTCTTATATTCACATTTACATTTTGACCTTCTGTTTGCCAAAATGTTGTTGAACCGCCACCAACTTCTATGATTGTGGCTTTTGCCAAAGCTAATGTCGTTCTTTCAAATACTTTTTCTGTGCTTCCATCAGCATAGGTTTCGATAAATACACGGTCACCTATACCAACAAGGTCACCGAGAGTTCCATATTGGCTTTCGACAAGTTCTTTTTTCACTACTTCTTTTACAATTGGCGCTGGTACTGGATTTGGTTGTGCGCTTCCAATCATGGAAACCATCAACATTAAGAGTACCGCTATTATGATACTTGTTGCTTTCATTTTAAACACCTTTGCTTCCCAATAACCCAGACAAAGCCATAATGCCAAGTCTCGGAAGTATAAAGTATGCCGCTGCTAACACAATAATTGCTAAAACAACTATTGTCACTATCAATGCAACTATATTTGTTGCAAGGATATAAAGACCACCAAGAGCAAGGATTATTAATGCTATACCCCGATAGTCTGTTCCTTTCTGTTCTTTCTGTTTCTTAACCATATTTTTCTCTCCATTAATTATTTGATTAATTTCATCTTTTTCGCTTCAGTATATAAACTTATGCCTGAAATCACTGTTATACCAATTCCAAGATAAATCCATATCGAGTCCCACATGGAAAGTATTGTTACCTTTCCTGACACAGGTGCTCCTGCGCCTGTTGTTGCGTTACCAATTGTTTGTGGCGCTCCTGTTCCCGTACTTGGAGTATAAGTTACTGTTATATCTGCGCAAGTGCTTTTCATTCCAGCTCCATTATGAACTGGTGTGATTTCAACACATATTTGGTCACTCAATGTCTTAACATCTGTTATTGTTCCTGTTGATAGGATTTCAAAGACAAACGTTCCGACTTGACCTGCTGAAACATTTACTCCACCATACATAACAGGTGAGAATGATACTAAGCCACTCTTAGCTGTTGGATTAAGATTAAATCCATCATCCTGACCACCATTTGTGAATGAAACTGTTGCTTTATATTTCAAGCCTTCTTTTACTTCTTGTGTAACCTCAATCTTTTCATTCATAACGCTTCCAACATTCCTTTCAACAACTATTGTATCTACAAGAGCCGTATCAAGAGAAAGCACAAAGCTTGGTGTAAATGTTACTCCATTATAAGTGAATAATTTTGTAAATGCATCAAATGAAACACTTTGCGATGGTTTTGCGACTTCACTTGGCAATCCTTTCCAATTGGGATTAGTTTGACTCCATCCACCTACTACTGGTAAAATACTATAATCTTGACCTGTCCATAAGATACAATAAGGGCATCTATAATAGGATAATCCACCAGTTATATAAGTTTTGAACCTATCTGTTGCATCCCTGAAAGCAAATGCATTAAACAAATACATCTTTCCAAAACCCCCATCTGGATATACTCCATTTCCTGTCATTATAGTGTCAATATTTTTAATTTGTGACATATCACGAGTATCAAATACCTTATCAGGGGATTGGAAAGCTATTATATTAGCCGCTGGTATATCCCCGCCCTGCGGAATGTTTAGTTCTGTTTGAGTTACCCTAATTTTCCCATCACCCGACATATCAAGTTCCTGTTGACCAACCAATGTCTTGGTTGTGGTTTGATAAACAAGTGTATCTGGAATGTCCTTATCATCAGCATAGATTGTGATATCATAAGGTGCATAAACTCTCCAATTAGCATTGTTTTGATAAATTTCAATGTTTTTTATATCTTGGAAAAGTGCTCCTCCAAAAAAGCTAACACTTGAAGTGAATCCATCAGTAGTTGCATAAGCTGGTTTAGCTTTAAGAACTATTTTAACGTTCTTTTGTGGTTGAACTGTTTTACCGCCAATTACGAAAGGTGTATCCTTTGTTCTTATTATGAGTGTATCTCCGTTCATATCGGGTTTAGCCTGAACAAGTATTCTACCATTAATTACATGACCATCTGATGTAATTGTTCCTTCTTGGATATTTGAAATCGACACTATTGCGCCTGGGCTTAATCCAATTCCTTTTAGATAACCACCATTATAAGCATAAATAGTCCCTATAACAACTAAAACCGTTAATATTACTAATATTGAATTCCAATTTGTTTTACTGCTCATTGTAAATTCACCGTCCTTGAATCAACCAATACACCACTTTCTTTAAGCTCGACAACCACCTTATCAATGTTTGGGCTAACATCTTTCAAGAAGACTGTAAATGTTCCCGATTGTCCTCTTCCAACTGTTCCAACTAATGATGTTTGTGTCTTTTCGCCAGGAACTGTTAATGTTATTGAAAGTTCACCTGAAGTTGTTATACCTGCTATTTGTTTAAGATTATAAATTGTATGCGGAAGTACTTCCATACTCACATCTGATATAGTTACCCCGCTTGAACCTGGAAGACCACTGGTAAGAGGCATATCAACGCTCACTTGGGCTACTAAATCTACTTTATCGCTAAATGGAACTGATGCTATAATCAAGAAAATTCCAATAAGCAATCCTAATACTGATAATATTAGTCTTGTACTATTTGTTTCTGCTTTTACCATATTTATTTCTCCCGTCTCATTCTCTTTCGTGGCTCATCCCATTTTGTGCTTTTGCATTCAGGACATTCATTAGGCGGTACTCCTGTGTTTAAATACTTTACTGATGTCCAGCTGTGATTACATTTCAAACAATGGCATCTACCATTATGACCAACATGCTTTTGTTTCATAGTTCACCCATCTTTGTTCTTTTAACAAATAGCCTGTGGCGTTTCTGTTTATTCATCATACGCACATATAAGTCCCAATGAGTTGCATTAGGGTCAATTGTTTTTAATGTTATTTCTTTTCCTCCCTCAACAACTCTTGCATAGAAGCCAATTTTACGTGCTTCAATAGCCGCATTTTCGGCTAAGACTTTGAAAGGAAATTCCTCAACGAATGTGAATTCTTTCCCATCAAATAACTTTGTTTTTTTAACGCCTCGTGCCATTTAATTACTACTCCCACTTTATTACATTCATAAAATAACAGATATCCTCTGAGTATATAAATGTTTGGGTAAGAATATTAAACTAATATATAAAGATTTAGAAAAGTATAAACGTCTAATAAGAAATTCTAAAAAAAAAGAAATGTATTGGGTTCAACCCAATACTTATTTACCTATTTAAATTGTGCTATATGTGTTTCCACCGTCGTCTGCAAGTGTCAGAGTAAAGGATTTTGCACCCTGGTCTGTATACTTGTGACCGTTTGTTCCAACAACTGTTACAACTATTTCTCCGAAGTCGGTTGCTGCAGCGGTTGTACCGAGAACTAATGTATCAATTGATACTACAACTTCGTCTTGGACGGTTGTTGATATTCTCTGGATATTAACGGGTGTAGCAAGTGATGCGTAATACATCTTCTGACCAGTGTCGCTACCAGTTGTTACTGTTGGTGTTGTGGTTGCTGGTTTGTTCAATGCTGCTGCACTTCCTGCTGGAAGATTTTCAACATCTACAACTGTTGCAACTTTACCACCTATCATAACGGTTGGTGCATCGATTGTGTTTCCACTACCGTTCATATTGGGGATTTTCTCAATATAAACACCGATGTCATTTACTCTTCTATAGTTGTCGCTCAGTCTTACAGGGATTTCAAATTTGAGTTTGTTATCGGTAAGTCCTGATGTGTTCTTTTCGAACTTGTTGTATGCATATGAGTCTGCCTGACCATTATAGAAAGCGAGTGTTCCTCTCTTTGAGACTTCAACATCTGGGCCCACGTAGCCATCTCTTATCAGAGCGGTTACAACCTGACTGCCAGCGCTGTCATAATGACCTTCGACTTTTACTTTTCCAAGTAATGCATTATAAGTTAATGCTGCATCCTGTGAACCAGTTGTGGTTGCTGCATCATAAACATACAATTGATAGTCTGTTCCACCATTTGCTTCACTAACTGCCTGGGCTGTAAATGTTACAACTCCTGCTGCTGATGTTGAAATAGATGCAAAACTTCCTACTGTACCGAATGGTGCTACAAGACCTCCGTCATCAACCTGTGCTTTTCTTGCATCATAGATTGTTGCATAAGTTCCTGCTTTTGTCATTGCTGCTTTTAAGCCTGTGGTTACTGCATCGCCGCTCCAATCTTTAATGGTAAGCGATAACGTTCCCTGGAATGTTTTCATTGTTCCTGGTGCTGGTGTTGGCGTAGGCTTTCCATCTGGTGCCTGCGTTCCACCTGGGATTTTTACAACCCCTGCCAGGACTGCAATTACTGCAATCACTAACACTGCGATGATTATAGTTGTCGCATTCAACTCTATTTTATTTGCCATAATTTTCTTGTCCTCCAATTTAAATTTTTGGAATTAATACTTGTACAATTTTAGAGCTTTTCGCTCCTTTGCACAATCCAAGCATAACACTACCCCTTTATAAAGGTTTCGTAAGTTTTAAAAAAAATCAGCTTGCCAAAAGCTTGTAATTTTAAAACAAAATTTTGTAACGACCAAAATTTTACTATTTTTAACCTATATAAAAAACACTTTGCCATTATAGTTACAAAATCTTGTAAGGGCTAAAATTGGCTAATTTTTAATTATAAAATTGTATCAATTTTAGTTTTAGAATCTTTAGGAATTTCCTTTTTCATGAGTTTGTAAACGACTTTACTCAGATATTTCTTATAGTCAATGATACTATTGGCATATTCAAACTGCCTGAACATCAATGTTATCATAATTCCTAAGAAAAATGCTAAAGACATCGTATCCTGCAACTTAAAGTATAGAAGTAATCCTCCAACAGATAGCAAAGCTTCGTTAATGCTTATGGGCGATACAATATTTTCAAATGGGTCAACAAGTGAATAGCTCTTTTCTGTTCCATTTAATACTGATTTAACCATCTTATTTGTTTCCATAAGGTTAATAGCATATCTAATTTGCCTATCTGAAACTTCTTCTTCCGTATAATCTCTTTTTAAAATTTCTGAGATACTAGCAATAGTTAGATTTGATTTATCTTCTAAAATTTCCCTTATAGCAAGTATTTCGGGCTTACTCCTTTGGGAATTCCTTTCTGATTCAATCTTTATATTTTCCCATTTGGTTTTCATATCCCTAATCCCCCACCAAAATAATAATAGAAGATTACTATCGCTATAATAACCAATAATATTGAAACGATAATATACTTCATGTCGAATTCATCGCCATTCAACTCTTTCCTTCGCCTTGATGTGACCGATGTTTCACTTGCATATTCATTTCTGCTTCTTTCCAACGCCATCCCAGTAAGTTTATTCATTTTATTTTTTTCATCTATCCGCACTTTTGCGCCATCTACCACATTACTGGTAGCTTTTCTGAAATAGGAATATACAACCATCATCGGGAAAAAGACATACCATTTGTATTCAGAGTGAAGGAAAAATATAAATGAGTAAGCAATGGAATACATCAATCCCATTCCAGCATAATCATATACATATTCAATTTCTTTTCTACCATAATAAACCTTTGAGTACAATGAAAAGACCAATTCAATAACCACAAAAACTATTGTTGCCATTAGTAAAAGGTTAATTATGAAAAGCATTATCACGAAAATTATGTCAAACGTTTGACCGCTTTGAACAAATGCTGATAGCCCATTAAATGTTTTTATCATTTCATCAGTTTCAGTAAATGGATTTGAAACAAATATAGAATAAAATAAAACAGGAATTAAAGCGACAATTACAGCTATTGGTAATTGATATTCTATTTTTTCCTGTGTATAATCTTCATAAATTGTAATAAGGCTATAAATAAGCCATGAAAGGAATGTAAATTCTACTATACTATCAATAGATGCATAAAGCAATGTTCCAAGATACATAAGCATTGATGAATCTGTTACCGATGCCGCAGAAATAAATGGGTCAAGAATTCCTGATGTGTAATAAACGAAAAACTTATATGTGAAAATATTATCCAACATCGTTAAAAACATCACACCACGTTCAATTGTATATGTTTGATTAATGATTGGAATATAAAAGTCAAATCGTCCAAAAGAAATCAATAAGTCTAAAAGCAATGGAGCCAAAAATGATAAAAGAATTTTTGTGCTTTTCTTCATATCAAGAAAGAAGCGTGAAAAAACTTCAAAAGATATAATAAATACAAGAAGTGCAAAAACCCAAAATATAATAGAATCCGATATTACACCTCCACCACCGAGATACTGAAAAATTGAATGGATGAAGATACCGTTAGGTGTTCCATCATTCGAAAGTAAATCTGTTCCGTTTATCGTTGCATTCGCAGTTGCGTTTGCCAATACCATTTTGCCTCTTCACTGTTGTTGTTGTTGATTATTATTTTGGAGTCTTTTTGGTGTTCCCGCCATGTTATTCAAGGCGTTTATATCTACTCCCTTTTCATTGCCATATATATCATTCAATTCAGTAATAGCCTGTTGCATATTCCCACCATTTTGATTATATTTAGTTTGTAAAAAGCTGATTAGCCTTTCAACGGACTGTTGCATATCCTGTGGTGAAGATTGGGCTTTTACTTGATTTGACAGATAATTAGTAGCTAAACCACCAAGAGTATTTATATGTTTGGGTGCATCTGTCCCCATTGAAAGCCTATCCTGAATATATTTTATGCCACAAATTTCAATTGCTAATGAATAGGCATAAGCTTTAACTTGTTCGCTTGGCTCAGGGTTGTTATTTTTCAATGCTGTAAGGAAATTAAGGTCTGACTTAACATCTTCAAGCATCCTTTCTGTTTCATCGGCTCTGACTGAATTCCAAGGAACATCTAAGTCAAGTTCACTTTCAGCCCGTTCAATACCATCCTGTAACCTCACGTTTGATGAGATTTTCATCTCAATAAGTTTCTGCGTTGCTATTTCAAATTTCTTGAGTAATGTATTTATAATTGTACCAAAAACGATATTCGATGACTCAGCTGCGGTTGCTCTTGACAACGGCAAAAAGGCTTCTACTGATGCCTGATGAGCCCTGACTGTGACATCCACAGTATTTCTCTTAAATATCGTAACTGCATTAATATCATTGATTAGAAGTTTAATTTCGTCTTTTGTTATATAAGGGTCTATTTCATATAACTTAAGCTCGCCACCATCTTCAAGTGGAATTTTTTCGCCCTTAACTTTTCTTGGCTTACCAAATATGATAAGGTCATTATTTGGTGTTTGATAAAATATTTGAGAGATTGGAATGTTCGGGTCTGTTGAGACGAAGACTTTCTCATGCATGTGACCTAATCCCAGAATTCTTAAACCTAAGAATGTCATGGTATAATGCTTAAAAGTAACATTTATGCATTCATGACCTTCATAAACACTGTCATCAAATAGGTCTTGTTCAGGAATAAACATACCCGATTTATATGAGTCAAGATTAATTCTACCCTCCAAGTCAAAGACTCCACCGTTTATGAAATTTGTTTCCTTTGTGAAGAAATATATACGGTTTAACCCAGTATATAAACTTGAATTTATAATCTCACTCATGTCCAATCTCCAATTTTATTCTTTGTTTATGTATCCTCTGGCGTATCTGTATCCCTATTTCCTCTTGTTGCTGGTGCTTTCTTTCTCTTTAAGATTAAGAATCCCGCAGCTCCAATAAGGACAAGTATTGCCCCAAGCACATAATAGTTTGTTCCAGAACCCGAATCTGTTTGCTGTTTCTGATTTCCTGCAGCTGTTGATGCTGGTGCGGGTGGCTCCACTACTCTAAAAGCATATGCACTTTCAGAACCATCAACTGTTGTATATTTAAGTTGCTGGAGACCTGCTGTATTGAAGTTAAGAGTCCAAATAACTTGACCATCGGCATTTACCGTACCTTTTGTTGCACTCACTCCACTACTTGATGTAAATGTTCCATCTGGTAATGGGAATTCTTTTGCAACACCTTTGGTGACATCATATGGTGCTGGTGCTGATGGCAATCCCCCGCCAACGCCGCCCTGAAGACCTTTAACTGTTACCGTATAAGTTACTGTCTTTTCATTTGTTCCGCCCCAAACACCTGTGCTTGTGGTTTTAATTGAAAAGGTATATTTGGTATTTGTTTTAAGTATATACTTGAATGTATTGGTATCTACAGCCTGTTTTTCATACTGACCAGTTGTGGTAATCTGTGGGTCTGATGCCGCTCCATAATTCCTTTGGATATAAAGATTGGCTTCTTTTTGACCGTTGGTTGTTGTCCATCCGCTTTTTGCGTTATAGGCTCCAACATCAAATGTTCCCTGCGAGTTTTCCGCAATTGTCAGCTTATTCTCATTCTGTTGAATATAAACTGTAATCGGGTCTCCTGTTCCCGAATTGGTTGTTGTTGTGCCTGATGTTTTTAAGGTTGCAGAAATATAAGTTATTCTAACCGTTCCCACTGTTGCATTATCAGGGTCATTGATACATTTTGCTGTATTATCCCCGCCAACGCATTCTTTTGTATGGGTTTCACCAAGATAAATAGTTGGGTTATTACCGCCTGATATTGTCAGCATTGCAATCTTATTATTTACATCAAAATCGGTGTATTTAATTGATAGACTTCCAACTACATATTGGTCATCGGTTGTGTTCATTAGCTTCGACATCACAGGGCTCCATCCAGTATTCTGTTTGAGTTCTGTGGTGATTTTTAATGTGTATGTATCTGTTGCAGATGCAACACCTGTTATCAACATTAAAACTAACAGGATTTTAATTGTGTTACTTACTATTTTCATCTTCGTCTAAACTCCTTTTTGTTTATCTTTATCCTCTTCATTAAGGATGAACATTAATTCTCTATCAAGTAAATAGGAAAGAAGATTGTTAATATCCATCTCTTTTTTTGATGCGACATACATCACCTGGTCGTAGATATCAGACCTTAGTGATAAATTCTTTTCCTCTTTTTTATCCTTGATAACCATGATTTTAATGCCTTTTATTATTGGCATTGGTAAACGTATTTCTTTTCTTGGGATTTTCAAAATAGGCTCACTTGAACCATTGAAAACTAAAAGTGTTACATCATTGAACTTCATTATAGAATCAAACTCTTTTTGGCTCATCCACACAACGTTCCCGTAAAGCATTTTTGCCTCCCACATTTTACTATCAGAAGTGGTAAAAGCGGGAGATTGCCTCTTTGAGTAATAAATTTCTCCTTTTTTATAACCCTGATGTGTAAGCCAATCAAAAGCTAAAGTTTCAGTCCTATTCATGTATGTCCTTATCCCACAAGTTTCGACATGTAGGTGACATGTCCCCACACGTCACCAATCAGTCATACAAACTTATAGTATAGTACGATGGTGTATATAAATGTATCTATCAGAATTAAAAATTAAAAGTTAGAGTGGCGCAACCATCCATCGGACAACGCTTAAAACGTTCGTCAAATGCGCCACTACGATTCAGCGATTTTTATACTCTTTCCCGCATCGAGAACTGTGTCGAGTTAATCTATAACTTTGCTAATGATATTTAAAGCTTATGCTTTTGCTATACTACGGCACTCAACAAAACTCCATTCATACCCTATTGCTCCTGTATAAACTTGGATTTTATCAAGACCGCAAATTCCTTTCTTATTATTTAAACATTCGGAATTATTACATTCCACCTTCGTCATTAAATTCACCCACTGGATGCATCCCATCCAATTTCACTATATGCGACATCATTTCTTATATATTCTAAAGCTGTTCGAATATAAGGTATAGTATTTTTAGGTAGATTATTGAAATCAAGCCAAGCCACTTCACTGCACTTATGGGGTTCTTTATTGAAGATGTGTCCTTCGCCCTCATATTCATATGAAATTACTTTGTAGAATACATCCACATAATCATCGTCATTTGGCTCTGCCTTCCTATGCATCAGATGTACAAACTTCAAGCCCAAAGGCTTTAAATTGGCTTCCTCAAAGGCTTCCCTGCGGGCGGCATCACTTAGTACCTCATCAGGCTCAAGATGTCCAGAGGGCAATCCCCACTCGCCATCGTGAAAGCCTGTATTTTGCCTTTTCATCATAAGGATTTTATTTGTTGTATCAATCAAAACTACATAAACAGCAGCTTTTGTTTGATAATATTGTTTTTTGCCCATTATTTTTTCTCCTTTACTTTTTCAATGCAAGATGAATGTGCGTATCCATGTTTTTTATCGTATATAAATTCTTTTCCAATTATCTTCCCACCTCTTGGGAATCTAATCTGATTATCTCCAACTTCTTTCCATCCGTGAAGCATTAACCCGCATATGACGCACTTTGTTCTCATCCTGTTCATATTCTAACACCTACAACTCACCTATAGCCATCAAGTTATTTAAATTTATCTGTTTTTGCTCGTTAAATAATTTCTGGGCTGGTTTAGTATAAAATCTAAAATTCTTTAAAAAATCGATTTCTATAGTTATCCAATCGGAATATTTAACGCCAAGTTCATTTCTCAATAACTCTGTGACAAATGGGTAATAATCCATCCCAAGATAGGAAAAATCTGCATCATGCATTATTTGCTCTCCTATTTCGGTTGGAACATAAGTTGTGTGCGTTTCATACATAGTTGCTTGAATTAATCGTGAAATATTTTGTATATCGGAATGTGGAAATCCAAACAAAATAAGTTCTGCTTCGGCTATTGAAATACTTGTCAATTCATGTGGTCTTTTCGCATCCATATCAGGCTTAGATAAATATCCAGTATCATGATACAAAGCCGCTTTTTTCAACAATTCTGTATATTCTTTATTTAATCCTTCCAATTTTGACAAATAAAATACAACTTCGAAGACATTTTTTGTATGCTTCCAATTATGATAAAGTGGAACATAGGGTGATGTTTCGAACTTATCTTTTATATGTGAATAAAGCAAAAGTGTTAAATTCATTCGGCATCCTCATTGTCTTTCATTATTGCCCAAGCATCTCTACCATCAGAATCATACCATTCCGTCCATTCATTATTTTCAAAGATTTCAAGACCGCCAGCATTTAATGATACACTATCTGAATGTAAATCTCTATCTGCTAATCTTTGAAGGCAAATAAGACCTTCTTCTACCGAAGCCACTTCATGATAAGTTGGCTCATTTGGCGGATTTCGTATCCACCATATCCGTAATTTTATATCCCCATTTCTGACCATTTTTCAATCATCTCTTTTGTGGCAAAATTACCACTTTTTCTCCATTCTGTGAAACACTTTCTCTCATCAGGACAAATCCTAATCTTTCTACATGTACCAAGTACCTGTATTTTAGGACAATCTACCCAATAAGAAAAACATTCCTTCATTCTGTCTTTCCTTCTTTTATTGCTTGCTCTCTTGCTTCTTCTTTACATTTTAAACAAACATCAGGATTTATTATTTTATTATCTTTTGTGCGGTTATCACATCCACCGCAACTAATTATTATCAAGCCCATTTTTTATCCATTTAAATAATTTTTATCAGCATATTCTTTATAAAGTTCAAACAGTCTTTGGGCTTCGATTTTTTCATCATTTGTAAAATCTGACCACAACTCCATATATTCCATTAGATTTGTGACCGCTTGAATAAAAAGCGGGTCATCTGAAAGCTTATCAGGATTATTTTCAAGATTTGAAGCCCTTCGTTTGACTCTTTCGATAATAGTACCCAAATGACTCATATATGCATCTCTTTCATCATTTTTTCTTCTAATTCATTGTAAAAAACCTGTTCTTGAAAAATTTTATATTTCTGCTTAATTACAATCAATGCTTTGTCGATATTTTCAAGTTCTGTTAGTCCAACACATTTAAAGGCTTTTATCAAAGATGCAAATATCTCAACATCGAGATTGTTTATGATTAGTGATGTGCGATGACACTTATCTTCGCCCATAAATGTATTAAAAACCTTTCTTGGCTCTCTTGTATAGAGTAGCTGTCCTTCAGTACAAGGAAGCTCACCCAAATCAAGATATCTGTATGGTAAATATTGACTTACCAATCCTGATGAGCATGGGTCTAAATTATCAGCGTATTTACTCCGCCTAAAAACCATTCTTATAGCAAAGCCACCGACAGGTCTTATAAAATCCCTATTTTCTACAATGGCTTCATTAAAAACAAGAATATCAATAACTCCACCTGTTTCTTCATCAAATGTTGTTAATACTGCCGCACCTTTGGTGATTTTAATTCTTTCATCATCAGTAAGATTATGTAAACTTAAAGTTACCATGATTTCTACTACCACATGATAATATTTAAGCCTTTCCATGCTAAAATCAAAAACAAGAGGTGAGGTGAAGACAGGAAGAAATATGGGAAACGCTGCCCCATTGCCAGAACCTGCCTTCACCAAATTCTACTATGAATACTCCTGGCAACATATAGTATGACTTTAAACTATATAAAACTTTCTGAAATCATCAATGTAAAAGTATAACAGGCAAAAACGTTTGCAACCGATAGACCTTTTTCACGTCAAGATTCCTACTCTTGCCGATTTGCCTGTGTTTCTTACCCTTTTTAGGAGTTAGTGTGTGCACCAACTTGGTCTATTCCTCCATATAGGGTTTCATATTCTCCGCCACGTTGGCACAGTGTATGTGGTCGCATTCCCACACTCGTAAAGCAGAGTCGCACCGAAGAGATGCCGCTTTCGTAGATTGACAGGGATATTCCAACGTGCTTGCTACATTTGGTTTGCGCAACAATTCTACCCTTCACGGAAATTGTCAGCATTATCCAATGCGCTAGTCTATATAGCCTTTCTTAGTATAAATAGTTTTCGTAAAAATCGGTAGAAAGGTCAGGCAAAAATAGGGGAAAATCATAACCCGTCCAGAGACCTGACCTTTCATTTCTGATAAATGAACCTCTGGACAATCTATCTAATTCTCAAAGACATATAAACTTTACCATCAATCCATTAAAAAATTTCATGTGTTGCAAACTTTCTTATAGTGTAACACCCTTTGCAAAGCGTGAGCATTTTAGTTGGGTCATCTTCATCTTCAACTTCTTTCTCTTTACCATCGTCAATTTCCCTTCCGCAATCATCGCAATGAAGTCCAACAAACTCTCCCCTGTCTATCCTTTTTATATAATTTTTTGTTATAGTAGCCTGTCTTTTATTCTCTGCCATACGATTTATTTCTTCTTCAGAAGCTTCTATCCAAACTTTAGAATATTTGGCTATATAATGTGTTATTACCGCCACAATTAAAAGGGCAATTATAATAATAACAAAAATAAAACTTGGCATGGACATGTTTATCATCTATCCAAATAATGCTCGACAGAATTGATATACATCATCTGCATCCCTATAAGCCTCGCTTTGTTTATTCATCTCTACAATATGCTTGTATAAGATTTGCGCTACAATTGCCAATACTATAAAAATAATGACAATAATAAAAATTAAAAAATCCGACATATTTATCTTCCTCGCTTAACATCACGCTGGGTTTCATCGAAATCTGTAAAATGGGTATGAGCCATGCAGTACTTGGCAACTTTTCCAAACAGATTAGTTCTATGCCGCTTCATTCTATCCCGAAGCTCTTTATCCTCTGTGGTCTTCTCAACTTCATAGTCAATATATGACTTGAGTGGGGAAAATCGCTTGGGAATTTCAAGATTCAGGAACTTAAACATAGCATCCTTTGATTCAAAGATTGTTACACCTCTGATATCATCCCAATGCTCTTTAAGGATTTTATCGGCAACCAGGACAGCCATTGATTCTGCAACATGCTTCCTTATCTGACCCATGTTCTTTGAAACAATATCCTCAGCATAATCAGCTTTTGCTTCCTCCGCTATAAGCTCGATTAATCCTTCATATTCTTCAGGTTTAGATAAATGGTCTGCTGTGACCACTTTAGATATGTAGTTGAGCAAGTCGGGAAGATAAATGTATCCCTTTAACATTGAGTTAAGCCTGTAAGCCGACTCAAGTATAACATCAGGCTTGACCTTAATAATCTCTGCGCCATTTTTCAGGACATATCCTTCAATCTTTTGGACAGTAGCCTCACTCTTGATTAGTGGAATGGACTTTCTCAAGTCATCGATGGTATTAAAGGTAAAGCGCACTGGCACTATTTCAAGTTTGAGTTCTCTTGCCATCTTTTCTTTGCGTTCCCGATTGACAAATGTGTTGGTTACTGTATCCAAAACATCAAGAAGAATCATCTTCATGTCAAAATCGTAAAGACCATATTCAACTTCAGAATCCACAATTATTGGATTGATTTTTCCAACAAGTTCAAAGAAGAACATGTAATCGGTATCAGATTGGTAAGCCTTTTGAATCTTTTTAACATCCAAGATGCTATTAACAACTTCTTGAACTTTTAGTCCAACATACTCCCCATCACCTGCGACAATGTAAAATTGTGGGTACTTGGCAAGCATTTCATCCCTCAAAGCCAAAAGCTTTTTGGAAATATCTTTGTTCTGCATACCATTTATTGTTGAATTCCAGAAAGTGGGTACTGGAAATTCCACTGGGAATGGTGTCATTCGGGTTCGGACTACGCCAACTCGTCCACTTTTTGTCCAAACCATTCCAATGCCAATGTTTGTTCCATTGACCTTTTCCTCAAGTATTGACGCTTCGATGGACATTTTTGTTCCATCTTTAATATTATTCAGATGCGGATAAGACTTAATCCATGCGCCATCATAAAACACGTTTCCGTAGAAAGCATTTTCTAATCTTTGGATAAAATAAACCTTACCATCCTTTTCCTCTCGTGTAAAGAAAAGTTTCATACTCAAGTATGACATTTTTGTATTCTTTTCTGTTGATTCGAGAAGTATTTTCTCAACTTCCTCAATTGTGTTTACTGGTGTAGTTATATTTACCATGATTATTCCTTATCCCATAAAATTTTGATTAATATCTTTGCGATGTTCTTAGAATCATCCACGCCTCTGTGATGCCGTCCTTCAAGCGGAATTCCTGCTATCTGCAATGCCTCTTTCATCCCAACCTCACTATTTAACCCATATTTAAGGGCAAACAGGTTCTTGATATTGAAATGATTTGCCGAAAAGGGGCATTTTATGCCTTCCCTTTTACATTGCTCTGTGATTAAAGACCTATCAAAGTTTCCATACGAACCCCATGTGCATGTCTTTGGGGCAAATTCGTTCTGAATTGCAGTTATTGCATCAACAAAAGGTAAGCCTGACCTATCAAGCATTTCGGCTGTTAATGATGTCAATTCCACACAATAAGGCGAAATTTTTGATTTCCTGGGCTTTACAAGTATCGATGTTGAAAAGGCTATATCGTGTTGTTTCACATCAATTAATGTTATGCCGAATTCAATAATTTCTTGAACTTCATTGTGGGGAAACTTACCTGGTTCATAACAGGTAGCTTCAATATCAACAACCACTATTTTATCAAGTTGATTAAATTTTCTTGCCATTTTATCTACTACTACTAATAACTTTCTTGATATATAAGTCTTTTGCCACAATAAATATGACTAAAATCAATGCAAGTATTATCATTCCAAAGTTCTCACTTGATAAAACTGCCCTTTCGGGTATTTGTGGTAATACATGCGCAACAACCCCATAACTAAAGATGGGCGTAAATATAAAATCTTTCAACATAATGCCAAAACTCATATAGAATGTTGATGATGTAATTGGATGTAAAAGACTTGCGCCTCCATCGGTAAAATCAAGTATCAAATGTGATAATAAATAAAAGCCAACAATTAATGCAGTTTTTAAATTATTAAAAATACAATATATTAATGCAATTATAATCACCATAAAAAATATGTTATGAAATGCTACCCTATGGACAAACATAAAGGCATCCAAATCAGGAACTATAGCAAAAATGCTAAAAAGAATTATTTCTTTTGGTTTAAGATTAAGTTTACTTGAAAATATAAAGAGCAAAGCCAATGCAATAAATATGTGTGATATTAAGGATGACATGAGCATCTTTATAGTTTTACTTACTACTTAAAGTTTTCTTAGATTTTCGCTTTATTTATTGGAAACAGTGTTTCGCAATCAAAACATTTAAGGTCATCAGGCTTATTCCATCGCATGAGCCTATTGCTATTACAATTTGGGCATCTAAGTTCAAGTTTTAGAATCTTACGAAATGTACATCTATTTCTTCCAAGAATTTTTACATCAAATGTTTTATCCTCTATTTCAAAAACTCTTTCCCCACAAAAATCACATCTTGCCCTATTACATTCAGCCAATGTTAAAGGAATAAACATTTTTTATAATCGCCTTAATTCCCCATGAAGTTGTTCTCTTCTCTTCATTTGGTGATGCGCAAAGCTTAAGAAAAATTTGCTTGAATCATTCATAGATTTTTGCAACTTTCTCACATCGGCTACTGAAAGATTTGGATTTCCTGCTTTATAATCCTGTAAAAACTTTTCGAGTTTTTCTTTCATAGACTTGGCATCATTTATAACCTCATCTATTTTGTCGTTATCTCTCAGGTAATGATGAAGGATTTTGAATACACCTATATCATTAAAGGGCTTATCCCCATCTCTACAGGTGATGATTTCATCACAATATTCAATTCCCTGGGTTACAAGAGGTATTACCCTATCACCAAACTCATCATTGGCTTCTTTGAGTATATAATATTCAAGACCAAAATTACAATTGCAAGATTTATCAGTCATTCCGAAATACATTAAACCGCACACCCTATGGGATATTCATCAATTATCTCACCCATATCTTCAGCGAGCTTTTCAATGTCTTCCACTGATTTGATTGTTCTAACAACCAAAGGTGCATCTTTATGCTCTTTATCAAACTTGTCCTGCTTTGCCTGTTTCCCAAACTTGTCCTGTTTTGTTTGAATTCTTTCACCTAATTTGGTGATATCAAAGGCAACATGTGGACAATGCTGACACACCGATTCAAACGGTGGCATATTTTGATATTCGGGGTCATCAAAAAGGCACTTATCTTTTCTGAAATCTGCTGTGCAATAGACAGATGACAACAATTTTGGTTTTCCCATAATTGTTATTATACACCGATTAGTATTTAAAGGCTTTGCTCAAAAACCAAAAACCTTTTGACCAAGTTTAGCATTCCATTCAACAAACATATTGTCAATATAGGCTTCATGGTCGGGTTTATCGCCAAAGCGTCCATTTAAAACATCCTCAATGGATAAATCTTGGCTATCCAACCATTCCTTTTGAGCTGGTGTCCTTAGATGCGCTTTAATGAACATTACCGCATACTCTTCGCCATTGCCACCCATTAAAAGATGAACCTCTTCAAAGTCAAGATTCATGTGCTTCGCAATTTCAATGGTCTTTCTATCTTCTTCACTAAGCTGGGGTTTACGCTTCATAACTTATAAATAGCCTACAAACTATAAATGCTTTGCGGTTTATCTTTCTATTTCCCAACTAATTTTTATATTTTCCACAATCTTTTCCCGCACTTTAGCCCTTACAATATCAGGTATAACAGGATATTCCATGTTTGTACCACGCCTATCAAGACGATTATACCGCTTTGTAGCCACAAATTTATGTCGGGTACTCTGACGTTGTTCAAAGAAATAAGAGTCTAAAACAGCATTTATAGACCTTTCACTGATAATATAAAACCTATAAACTTCTCTTGTCAAATCATTAATCGGAACAATAATTTCAATGTGCATTTTATTTGCCTCAAAGTAGAAATATTGTTCTTGCTTATTAAGGTTTCGGTAAGATTACCCTCTTCTAAAACAGTTTTTTCCAACAGGTTCGAGAGATTCTATTACTATCGTTGAACCGTTGCAAGACCAATAACCATCGCCATTAAGCAATACCTGTCTTACAACATTTTTACATTGGAAGCAATGATTTCTTGGTATGTTCTTTTTCTTTCTGTAAAACATTAAAATGATAGCCGCAAAAATCATTACATTAAAAATAATTGATATTATTATATCGGGCATATTTATTCCTGAGCGTGTAAATTTTTTTCGAGATATTCATTTTCATCACGTAAAGTCTTAACTTCGGCTAAAAGTTCTTTAATGATGGTTGATAATGAGAGGGATTTGTTGGGTATCGACTCCTGAATCAATCTAAGGTCTCTATACACACTCGGTTCAAGAAAAACTTCATTTGATGGGATAAGACGAAGTAACCGAAGCATACGGTTCTCTGTTTCCCTGACAAGATTATCAGGACTCATATCAGTTGAATTATTACAAAGAAATTCATATGCTTTAAGAAAGCTTTCTAATGACTTGGGATTTAGTATAGTTTTCTCCGCCTCATCAAACAGCCTATTGAATTCTGCATCATCTATTTCCACACCATTGATGAGATGAACATCGGGTTCAGCATATGGTAGAGCCTTTTTCGTCATGATTCTCCTATAAATTTCGGATTTTGTCTTTCAAAGCCACTGTCATTTCGATTTTATGCTTGTAAAATGCGATTTGTTCATCACAATCTTTCTGATTGAACTTTGACATAACGCTATCCCGCTTGTTTTTGTTATTTTTTTCATAATCAGCAAGATTTTCCCGATAAACTTCCAAATCATCATCTAAATCATCGATAATGTCTGTTTTTTCTTCGTCTGTTAATAAACCCTTTGTTTTTGCCATAATAGTATCTACTACTT
>Ga0102851_10000399_pt1 | contig 21566 bp, 16 predicted proteins | sample Mud3Dept3metaG_FD_79558 | JGI IMG/M metagenome (GOLD analysis project Ga0102851, IMG submission 79558) | Freshwater wetland microbial communities from Ohio, USA, analyzing the effect of biotic and abiotic controls - Mud 3 Core 4 Depth 3... | ecosystem: Environmental > Aquatic > Freshwater >... | reverse complement strand
CAAAATTTAATGCAGGCGCGGGAGCAGGGTTTTTTAGACTTGAGAGTTTAATTGTAATGAGATGATAAATTAAAAGCAAAAAAAGACCCGCCACAAAGGACAGGTCTCAGAAAAAATATTTCTTAGTTATCTTTTCTCGGCGGAATAATTGATTTTGATTGCGTCAATATTTCTTAACTCTTCTTTGATATTTGACACAATTCGCATACCAACATCCTCATGCACTTTTAGTGAAGTAACAAGCTCGTGCACAGCATAACCTTCCCTGGTTTTTGTCATTTTCCATGGGCCAACCTGTGAATAATCAAGCGCCAATTGATCATCTAACTGAATTCTTGGTTCTGTTCCTTCAGCCGCATCTAATGGATAACCAACGTAAATAAAATCCACGTGATCTTTGTCTTCAATTGCTTCAGCTTCACTGGCACCGTGTTTTTTAACATCAACTTTCATGTCAACCTCTTTCATTGTAGTGGCCACCATGAAGAAGAAAAGCAACATAAAGATAATGTCCGGTAATGCCGCAGTATTGATTTGCGGAACATTTTTCTTTTTATTTTTATTAAACCTTCCCATACTTACATTTCAATTTTAGCTTCGATGATTCGTTCGGGAATCAAAACTTTTAAGGCAACAATTTTTTCCGCATCCTCTTCTTCGTCAAGATCCTTGTACTCTCCCCAACCTAACTCCAAACATTTCTCGTTTCTTAAATCATTTACTACTTTCTTCAGAATGTTCTGAATATCGATATACAAACCGTAAGACGTATTGGACTGATTCTTTAATTGGATAACTGCTGCTCCTGAAATTTCATTGTAGGGCCTTCCAAGTGTCTCAAGTGTTGATTTACGCTTTTCCCATTTTTCTAAATCATCTTTATAAAGAGCTGCAGTTTTTGGGTCTGTTTGCAATTCGATTTGTTTATTCAATTCAGTAATTTTTTGTTGAATAATTGGGCCCGTTACAACAGTATATTCAGGCATCAGAGGATTAACATCATTACCACTTGCATTATCTGTATAGAAAGCTCTAACCTTCTCTTCCAGATTTTCTAACAGCATGAATTCATCTTCTACCAATAACTCATCCCTGGAATTTGCCATAATTACAAGAATATCCCGATTATGAACAACCGGAGGAACATAACCCTCAGGCAAATCCCTTTTATAAGGTAAGTCACGGCTAATCCCTGCATCTACCTCCATCGTTGTCGTCACGAGAAAGAAAATCAATAGCAAGAATGCAATGTCAGCCATTGATCCTGCATTAATTTCCTCTAACTGTCTTCTTGCCATAATCTTATTATTTCGAAAAGAATCCTATAATTCCTCTTACAAGTTGTGCAACTAATAACACCAATGCAATCGCAACCAGAATGTAAGTCATTTTAATTCCAATATCACTCCATTTAATCCAGCCCGGTGTTACGTATTGTAATTTAGTAATTGGTCCGGAAGTCTCAACGTGAGCTATGGAATAACTAATAAAAAACACTAACATAAATAATGCTAATCCGATAAATGTTGGAATAAATCTTTTAGGGTTATCAATAATTGCCCAAACAGTAAATCCCGCTATCAAAACCAAACTGCTGTATGTAAACCAAAGTGAGAAGGTCATTGAAGTATCCACGGCTGAAGTATCGCTGATTGCCTGATACGTTTCAGGATCCAGTTTAACCTGCATGGATTGAAAAACATAATATATTCCCACCAAACAGAAAATCGCAATGATTCCGTTGATGATCATAAACAAACTTTTATTATATCCCATATACTATTATTTTTAGAACAATTAATTTTTCAATTATTTGCTCACTTTATGTTTAATCAACATATCAATAAGTGAAATGGAAGCGTCTTCCATGTTATTCACTAAACTGTCGATTTTTGATAATAAATAATTGTAAAATACCTGTAAGATAATCGCCACCACAAGACCAAATACCGTCGTTAAAAGGGCCACTTTAATACCAACCGCAACAACTGCCGCTGAGATAACTCCCGCTACCGCAATCGCATCGAAGGCTTCGATCATCCCGATTACTGTACCAAGGAATCCTAACATTGGTCCTAGTGCAATAAAGAGTGCAATCCAGGCCATTCCTTTTTCCATTAATCCCATTTGAACACCGCCATAAGCAACAACTGATTTTTCAACCATGTCGATACCTTCGTCAGCTCTGTCTAATCCCTGGTAAAAGATTGATGCAACCGGTCCGCGTGTATTTCTGCAAACTTCTTTTGCTGCTTCAACACCACCTGACTGAAGAGCTGCTTCAATTTTCTCCAACAACTTTTTTGTATTGGTTGTTGCAAGATTTAAATAAACAATACGCTCAATTACTAATGCCAATCCGAAGATCAAACACAATAATACGATACCCATAAATGCAGGGCCGCCTTCAATGAAACGAATTTTTAATTGCTGGGTGAATGTGCTTCCCCCGGTATTTGCGGTGTCAAGAGGCGCAACAGCTGCTCCCGTAGTAGGCGCCGGTTCAGAAACCGAAGCTGCTGTATCAGGAATTGCTGCATCTGTTGTGTCTGCCATAGCCACATTTGAAACTCCAAAGGTTAAAAACCCTGCAATAGCGAATAATGCTAATACTTTTTTCATTTTTGCTTATTTAAATTTATTTATTTTATCGTTTTGCTTTTTCTCTTTGTGGTGAAAAGCGAGGTGCTAAATTACTAAAATTTCTAATTTGTTAACTTCCTGCCTTTATTTTTCAATGGTTTTTTCATTTTAACTTAGTGTAAACTCTCCACAACTATTTTTTTCCAGTGCTTGCTGACGTTCTGATTTTTCCGTAAAACGTCCTAATACATACATCATTTTAGTCAGCGCTGTTTCGCAAGTCATGTCATAACCATTTATTGCGCCAAGCCTCATAAACATTTGACTTGTTTCATATTTTCCAAAGGCAACTGTTCCTTTTCTGCATTGTGTAATTATTAAAATCAGTCCTCCTTTATTTATATAGTTTGTCATCATTTCTTCCAGCTCTGTTGATGAAAAAGTATTTCCATTTCCATAACTTTCAATAACTACTCCTTTTGTATTTTCAATATCAAAGACCGAAGTCAAAGCTTTAACCGGCATTCCTGGAAAAAGTTTAACGAGGCCAACCGCCGTGTCAAAATTTGTTCGCAGCTCAAGTTTTTGAAATCCTTTTCGCAACAATGCGCTTTGGTTGAAAGAAATATCAACTCCCGCTTCGGCCAGTAAAGGATAATTATAACTTTCAAATGCTTCAAAATTACTTGTGCTTTGTTTTGTTGTGCGGTTGCCGCGATACAATTGGAACTCAAAATAAATTGCTACTTCCTGTACCATTGGTTCGCCTGCTTCATCTTTTAATCCCGCAATTTCTATCGCAGTAATTAAATTTTCTTTGCCGTCTGTTCTTATTTGCCCGATTGGTAATTGTGAACCTGTAAGTATAACCGGTTTTTGAATTCCCTGCAACATAAAACTCAAAGCAGATGCCGTATAAGCCATCGTATCAGAGCCATGCAAAACAACAAAGCCGTCGTAATCTGAATAATTGTCAAAGATCGTTGTAGCAATGTCTGCCCAAATTTTTGGATTCATCTCTGAAGAATCGATTGGATTCTTCATTGAATGAGCCTCAAGGCGATAATCGAATTGTTTTAATTCCGGAACACTATTATACAAGTGTTCGAAATCAAAAGGCTTCAAAGCGCCGGTTTCGGGATCATTTACCATACCGATTGTTCCACCGGTATAAATGATCAGAACCTTTGGGTTTTTCATCACTGTAACAAATTAACGATTAATCAAACAAAAGTAATATTCAAAACGTGTCAACGGATGCATCTGTTTATTTTACGGTAGAAAAGAGCTGAAGAGCGTTTTTTGTTGTCACTTCATCAACCGTTTTTAAATCAACTCCTTTAAGTTCCGCTAAACGCGTTGCAATTATTTTGAGATAAGAACTTTCGTTTCTCTTTCCGCGATAAGGAGCGGGAGCTAAATAAGGAGAATCAGTTTCAAGAACCAAATGTTCCAGATCTATTTCCGGCAGCACTTTATCTAATCCTCCATTTTTAAATGTAACAACACCACCAATTCCTAATTTAAATCCTCCGTAATTAATAATGTGTTTAGCCTGGTCAAGGTTTCCTGAAAAACAATGAAAGGCACCTGTAAGATTTTCATCATTCAGTTCATCTACAATTTCAAATGTTTCATTAAACGCTTCGCGGACGTGGATAACAATTGGTAATTTTTTTTCTTTGGCCCATTGAATTTGAGTCCTGAATGCTTTTTTTTGAAACTCAAGAGTTGATTTGTCCCAATAAAGATCGATTCCTATTTCGCCTACTGCACAGTACTTTTCTTCGTCTAACCAAGTTTTAATTACTTGTAAATCTGATTCCCAATTTTCTTTTACAGAGCAAGGATGAAGGCCCATCATGGGGAAACAATTTTTTGGAAATTTTTTTGCGAGGTCGTGCATTCCGGAAATTGAATCTATATCAACATTTGGTAAAAACATTTTGTGTACGCCATTTTGAATTGCGGCGTTTATAATTGCTTCGCGGTCTGCGTCAAATTCTGTGCTGTAGAGATGGGTGTGAGTGTCAATCATTGCTCAAAAGTAATTCCTTTTTTTGGCGAATTTATTAGCCGACAACTAAATATTTAATTAGTTTTAATACTCAATTAAAATTAACATGACAACTGAGCTGAAAATCAATGATTGGTTATATAGAGCCTTAATTAATAATAATTCCCAATTAAGTTTTGAAGTTATTCCTTCATATCACGTTGAAAAACCGAAAAAACTTTTCAAACTGTATTCTCCTACTAAATATGCTATTGAATCACTTTTAAATAATTACGTATATGCCAATCACCCGATGCAGTTTAATGACCTTTTCGACTGTCATAAAAATCTTATTATATGTGACGATGATCAAAATAATCAATTGACATTGGCTTGGTTAAAGGAGCTATACGGAGAACAGACATTTGAAAACTTGTCTCAAGACCAAATAAAGGAAAGAATAATTGAGGGAAGATATGATCTTGCCTACATTACTTTTGGTATATCGTCTTTGACTTCAGACCCAAATAATGTATTGATGTGGGCTTATTACGGAAATAATCAAGGTTTTATGGTGGAGTATGACTGCGCTATGTTCCCTGCCAATTTCTACGGCCCTTTTCCAATTAACTATCAAGAAAAAATTATACCTATATCGCACAAGGAAAATAATGCACAAATAGCGGTACTTTATCAGTCAAATATTAAGTCCAAGGTTTGGCAACATGAATCAGAATGGCGGTATCTTATTAGGTCCGCTGATGGCAGCGTGCTTTTGCCCTATAATGTCAGCGATGATAAGAATAAAACTATACACAACAGAAAATTCGGTTACCCAAAAGACACTGTATTGTCGATTAGCTTAGGTAATCGTTTTTTTAGTCATTCCGAAATTCTTGAAGTTTCTGATGACAATATTTTAAAAATTAGATTTAATAATGCAACTGATGATCGTTCCAAAATTCTACTCTTTGCAATAGAAAATAATCTCTGTATCAATTATGCTCTTCAGCAAGAAGACCTAATGACGGTTAAGTTTAGAAAATGTGTAGTTGAACAAAAGAACAATCAAGAATTCTGGTTTCATTGATTAAATTGCCTACTTGAATCAATGCCAATCAGGACAAGTATCGCAACCCTTAATCGCCGGTAAATAAAAAATTAATCCGCCTACAAGCTCCCATTGGCCGTAGACAAATTTTTGGCGCGCAAAATCCGGTTGATCTTGAATAGTGCGGTTGTGTGGCAATGCGATAAATCCTCCTGACCAATTTGATTGTAAAAAGAACCGGTTAAAAAAATCGAAACGCACGCCTGAGTGAAGAGAAATTCCAAAACCGGTCAAACCCAATTGCGAATGGTGTTGTTCACCGTCCCAGAAAAAATCTGTTTGCGTGACTATCGGTCCTAAACCAACACCAAGCCTTTGCTGAATTGCAAACTTTCTGTTGTTTGTTTCAAAACGCGGTGTTGTATTGTTGAGTTGAACAGAAATATAATTTAAACCGTTCGTGTTTTCATAATGCAGATCTTCTTCGCGAATTGGAATTTTACCCGTAGAGTTATCATAAACACCGTAAAGTTCGCTGTTTGTTGTAGAAGTAATTTCCCCATTAAAATACAATGTCTGGTCTTTCTGCATTACATATTTCATGTGATCATAACCGATTGAAAGATCCCAATGATCAGCATAATAATAACCTAACCGTATATTAAACTGGGGAACAGTGATCGTATTCATTGACATGTATGTTTTCATTTCCCTGGTCGGGCGGTCGTGTGCCTTAACATCAGAAACGATAAAATTATATCCCGGACCTGAAAAAGTTATATCGCTTTTGGAGTATAGGGATCGGTTATATCCCCAGTAAAAATACATCGCGTTTTTTTCCACGCTGTATTTTCTTTTGGACGACCAATTTTGAGCAACTACCATAGAAGTTGATGTCAAAAAAACAATCAATAAAAAAATCAGTTTCATTACGTAGGTTTATAACAAGAACTGGTAGAAGGGTTACTAACAATTAATTACAAAATTAATCTATTTTTGTTACATAATGGCGGAGCATAACGATTTAGGAATTCTCGGAGAAGAAATTGCGACAGAATATCTGAGCAAAAAAGGATATCAGATTGTTCAACGCAATTATAAATTTCTAAAATCAGAAATAGATATTGTTACAAAAAAAGATGGCCTTTTAATTATTGTGGAAGTAAAAACGCGCAACAGCGATTTTATGGCCGGACCTCATCAAACAGTAACAAAGAAGAAACAGAAAGCAATTATTAAAGCAGCTAATTTTTATATACAGGAACATGATCTTGATATTGAAACACGGTTTGATATTGTTTCTATTATTGTAAATTCTAAACAGAAATTGATTGAGCATATTGAGGATGCTTTTTATCCGAGGCTTTAAACTTTCAATGAACTAATTTAAATTGATTTAAGAATATCGATTAACGAATAATGATTTTAGAAGTTGGCTTTTCCTTTGCATTAAAGCACTTCTAAAATCAAAAATCGGTGTTCCTTGTTCGATATTCAAAACGCTCGTTGCGCTATCAGTTAAGTATAAATCACTAATTTCGCACCTTTCAAAGTTTTACATAAATGAGTCAAAAATATCCCGAATACAAAGGTCTTAATTTACCAAACATTGCCGAGCAGGTTTTAAATACATGGAAGGAAAAAAACACTTTTCAAAAAAGTATTGAAACGCGAATCGGAAATCCTCCTTTTGTTTTTACTGAAGGCCCGCCGTCTGCAAATGGTTTGCCTGGTATTCACCACGTGATGTCGCGTGCTATTAAGGATATTTTTTGCAGATATAAAACATTAAAGGGATTTGAAGTAAAACGAAAAGCCGGCTGGGATACGCATGGCTTGCCGGTTGAATTAAAAGTTGAAAAAGAATTAGGAATTACCAAGGAAGATATCGGAACAAAAATTTCTGTTGAAGATTATAACAAAGCTTGTCGTGAAGCGGTAATGCGCTATACTGATATCTGGAATGATCTCACTTTAAAAATGGGTTATTGGGTAGATATGGAGCATCCCTATATTACGTACGAATCTAAATACATGGAATCGGTTTGGTGGTTGTTGGGTGAGTTGTATAAAAAGGATTTCATGTATAAAGGATACACGATTCAGCCCTATTCGCCTAAAGCAGGAACAGGGTTGAGCTCGCATGAAATTAATCAGCCGGGGTGTTATAAGGATGTTAAGGATACTACTTGTGTGGCGCAGTTTAAAATTAAAGATGTCGTCGCTGCAGGAAAATGCTTCGGACTTTCGCCAAATAAAGACACAGAAGTCTTTTTATTAGCTTGGACCACTACTCCCTGGACATTGCCCTCAAACACTGCGTTGACCGTTGGTCCCAAAATTGAATACGTTTTGATCCGAACTTTCAATCAATATACGCTTGAGCCTATTTCAATTATCGTTGCAAAAAATATAGCTCTTGGCCATAGTTTATGGGGAACAACTTACAATGAGTTCTTCTATAAAGAAGACCCTTATCAGCATCCCGATCAAATCGCAATCGTGGATTGGGTAGAAAAGGGAATATTGCCGCCGAAAGAGCTGAACCTCAAAACATACTTGCGCCAAGAAATTGGCCCGAAACATGACCTAAAACGGCCAATCCCGTTTGCAATAACGGGCAGTTGTTTAGGCACAGATTTAGTCGGCATAAAATACGAACAACTTCTTCCCTACACGCTCCCTTATCAAGATGCTGAAAAAGCATTCGTAGTTATTCCGGGAGATTTTGTGACGACAGAAGATGGAACAGGAATAGTTCACACCGCTCCTACTTTTGGTGCTGATGATGCATTTGTTGCTAAAGCTGCGGGCGTTCCGCCGATGTTGATTTTGGATGAAAATGGTACACCGGTTCCGCTTGTTGATTTGCAGGGACGATTTAGAAAAGAAGTAAAAGATGAAGTGTTTGGACTTGGCGGAGAATATGTAAAAGCAGAATATTTAGAAGAAGGCGAAGCAGAAATTGAACGCTTAAATCAGCGCGAAAGTCTGAAAGATATTATTGCTGATTTAAAATCTTACATGAGTGTTGATGAACGGATCACGCTCAAATTAAAAATTGAAAACAAGGCTTTTAAAATTGAAAAATACGAACACAGTTATCCGCATTGCTGGCGGACTGATAAGCCTGTGTTGTATTACCCGCTTGATTCCTGGTTCATCAAAGTAACTGATAAACGCGAGCGAATGGTTGAGTTAAATAATACGATTAACTGGAAACCAAAATCAACCGGCGAAGGACGTTTTGGTGAGTGGTTAAAAAATGCAAACGACTGGAATTTATCGCGCTCGCGTTACTGGGGAATTCCAATTCCTATCTGGTCGTCAGAAGATAAATCAGAACGTATTTGTATTTCGTCTGTTGAGCAATTGAAAACAGAGGCGCAAAAATCTGTTGATGCAGGTCTGATGTCAAAAAATCCGCTTGCTGATTTTGTTGTTGGTGATATGTCTGATGCAAATTATTTGAAAGTTGATCTGCACAAAAATTACATGGATCAGATTATTTTGGTTTCATCTTCCGGTAAACCGATGAAGCGTGAATCGGATTTAATTGATGTGTGGTTTGATTCAGGCGCAGCGCCTTATGCACAATTTCATTATCCGTTTGAGAACAAAGAAAACATTGATAACCGAACACTTTTTCCATCTGATTTTATTGCCGAAGGAGTTGACCAGACAAGAGGTTGGTTTTATACACAGCACGTAATTTCTACTTTGGTTTTTGATTCTGTCGCTTATAAAAATGTTATCTCTAACGGACTTGTCCTAGATAAGAACGGTGTTAAAATGTCTAAACGATTAGGCAATACAATTGATCCGTTTGACACGTTAAAAAATTATGGTCCTGATGCTACAAGATGGTATATGGTTACTAATGCGCAGCCCTGGGATAATCTGAAATTTGACAAAGACGGTATTGCTGAAATTCAGCGTAAATTTTTTGGAACGCTATACAATACCTATTCGTTTTTTTCGCTGTATGCCAACATTGATAATTTCTGTTATGAGGAAAAAGAAATTGCAATCAAAGACCGCCCGGAAATTGATCGCTGGATTTTATCAAAATTAAATTCCCTGATAAAAACTGTTGACGAAGCTTTTGCTGATTACGAGCCGACTAAAGCGGGCCGTGCAATTCAGGAGTTTGTCGGAAATGAATTATCAAATTGGTATGTGCGTTTGTGTAGACGAAGATTCTGGAAAGGCTCTTACGAAACGGATAAAATTTCGGCGTATCAAACACTTTATCGTTGTCTTGAAACAGTGAGTATTCTAGGCTCTCCAATCGCGCCGTTTTTTCTTGATCAATTATTTAATGACCTCAACACAATTACAAAAAGGCATACCGTTGACTCGGTTCATTTAGCTTTTTTTCCAAAAGTAAATGAGTCAGAAATTGATTTGGATTTAGAGGAGAGAATGGATATTGCTCAAAAAGTTTCTTCAATGGTTTTGAGTCTGAGAAAAAAAGAGCAGATCAAAGTAAGGCAACCATTACAGCGCATTATGATTCCTGTTCTGGATAAAGATTTTACACGCAGAATTGAAGCGGTAAAAGACATTATTTTATCTGAAGTCAACATAAAAGAAATTGAATTATTAGAAGATACCGAAGGCGTTTTGGTGAAAAAAATAAAACCAAATTTTAAAACAATCGGAAAAAAATACGGCAAACAAATGAAAGCGATTTCTGCACTTGTCGGCACCTGGAAAAATGCAGATATTGCAACGATAGAATCAAACAATGGCTGGTCCGGCGAAATAGAAGGAACCGCTGTAACGCTTGATATGGAAGACTTTGAGATCACCACAGATGATATCCCCGGTTGGTTGGTTTTATCTGAAGGCAGAATTACAGTTGCGTTAGATGTTACACTAACAGACGAACTAAAACGCGAAGGAATTGCGCGCGAAATTATTAATCGTGTTCAGAATTTAAGAAAAGATTCAGGCCTTGAAGTCACGGATAAAATTAACGTTACAGTTGATACAAATGATCTTGTAAAATCTGCTATTGAAGCGAATAAGGAGTTTATTTGCAATGAAGTTTTGGCTAAAGAAATTGCTTTTGGGAAACTTGATCCTGCAGGAGCTTTAAATGCTGAGTTGGAAGAGGGGGAGACTTATATTAGTTTGGTGAAAGGGTAACTTTTTTTTGATTTTCGAAGTGTCATGCTGTCCGCCTCAGGCGGATCAGCATCTGCCAACATTGCCAAGACCTTTATACAAAGGACTTCCCCTTCTGAGTTAATCGACATTCAGCAAATGGTCTCCCCGACTTTATGTCGTGACCGACAGGGATTGCATTAAGCAACTTTTTTTGAAAATTTTATTTCGTCATTTCTATTACAAGTACACATCTATTCAACCTCAAAAAATTTTGCCTTATATTTGTTATTCTCTAATTCACTATATATGAAAAAACATGTACTCCTCATCGCTGCATTTTCTTTTTTATCTGCGGCAAATTCTCAAATAAACACATTCAATTATACCGGCGTTCTTGATTCTATTCAAATTCCAAATTGTGTAGACAGTGTTTTGATAAACGTTTGGGGCGCGCAAGGCAGCCCGACAGTAAGTGGAGGAACATCCGGTAAAGGAGCCTATATGAGCGGAAAAATGGATGTTAACCCCGGTGATTGGATTTACGTCAACGTGGGTGGTCTTGATGGTTATAATGGCGGTGGAGAGGGCGGTTACGGAAACCCAACTGACGGTGTTGCGGATTATGCCGGTAGCGGTGGCGGGGCTTCTGATATCAGAATTGGTGGAACCGGATTAATTGATCGAAAAATTGTTGCCGGTGGTGGTGGCGGAGCCGGACGGCATTACGTCAATGGTACTTGTCAGCCATGCGGTGTTGGCGGAGACGGCGGAGACGGCGGTACGCTTGTAGGTGTAGACGGAATGGATGCTGTTGATGGCGGTTATGGTGCAAATATCGGGGGGGGCGGAAAAGGCGGAACACAAAGTGCCGGTGGTGCCGGTGGTTTAGGTACCGAAGGAAATCCGGGTAATCCGGGAACTCTTGGTAATGGCGGTATTGGCATTGATGGTGAGTACAGTGTTGCCGGCGGCGGCGGCGGCGGCGGCTATTATGGTGGCGGATCTGGCGTAAATGCAAACTCTTCTCCTGGTTCCGGTGTTGCTGGATCGGGCGGCGGTGGCGGATCTTCGTATTATGATGCAGTTTCAGTTGCTTATATAAATTCTCTTCCCGGCATTCGAACCGGAAACGGATTAGTAACAATCACTTTTATTCAATCATCACCAATCATGACAACAAGTGTGGGAACATCAGGCATTACGCTTACTGCGGTTGAAAGTAATGCAACGTACCAATGGTTAAATTGCGGAACAGGTTATGCAATTATTCCCGGCGCAACAAATCAATCATTCACGCCTTCAGCAAACGGATCTTATGCCGTTGAATTAAATAATGGAAATGGTTGTGTTGACACATCTGCCTGTAACGCAATAACGGAAGTAAGTTTGACAGAACTTGAAACAATTGCAACGCAAATTTTTCCAAATCCCGCAGATGACAATATTCAGATAAAACTTGATGGAAACTTTTCTCAGGTCAACGTAATTATTTTTGACATGGATGGACGAATTGTGCATCAATCAACCCAAACATCAGGTTCATTTATTTTAAATATTGAAGAATTAAATTCCGGCGTTTATTTGTTGCAAATAAAAATGGATGACAAATTTATTTCGAATTCGCAACTGGTTAAAAAATAGATCCGGTCTTCGACTCCGCTCAGACCTCGGTTGAAAAATATTAATTAATAGTTTTAAAAAGCTGACTTCGGTTGGCTTTTTTTATGCGCTTAAACTGATTATCTTTGCAATGCCGCCCGCGTGGCGAAATTGGTAAACGTTGCGGTCTCAGAAGCCGTTGGAGTTATATCCTTGGGAGTTCGAGTCTCCCCGCGGGCACAAATGGAGAGCAAGAGTGAATGAGGGCCATGTAAATTAAACTATTCCCGGAATAGTTTTAAATCGCGTGTATTTGAGAGAAATCTCTACTCAGACATTTCATAAAAGCACACGTGAATTAGAAAGAAATCTGAGATTTACTTTATCCGGTTAAGCTTTTTTCCGTCATTTTGCTATATTTGATGTCGCCACAAGTCATTACCTGATTTGAAAAATATACTATGAGCGATTTTATTATATCAAAAGGAAATAATACACCGGCAGTAAAATTCACTGCTAACTCTTATACGCTTTCTATCGAAGGAAATTCTTATCCTGAAGATGCCCGCTCGTTTTATGATAATTTATTCAATAAAATTGAGCCGTTTGCCAATGTCAAAAGTTTTACGTTTGAGTTAAACTTTGAATACCTCAGTTCATCATCTATTGCATGTATCCTGGACCGACTTAAACATTTCAAAGCCGATTCTCCTTCAACAAATTTCATCATAAGATTCTTTTATGAAACCGGTGATGAAGACATGATGTCTATCGGTGAAAATTATGCAGATCTAAGCGGCATGAAAGTTGAATTTATTCTGAAGTAATTTTGCGAAAAATTGTTCGGTAATTTTGACCTTTTTTTTGAAAGAAATTTTCGCCTTTCCACACTTATTTTATTTCCGCTATTTTAATTGTTTGATAATTATTTATTGGCTCAATCGGCGTTTTTTAAAATTACCTCTTTCCCGATTTGTTCCTTAATCTCAAAACATCCCTATTAAATCGATTTTAAGAAAAGATTTCAGATAAATAAAATCTCCTCAAACTTTGACTGTATACGTTTTGCACTTTTTATCGTTCAAAAAACATTTTCTAAAATTCGTTTTTGCATCCCGAAGTTTTGATTAGTTTTAGGCAATATCTCAAAAATATGTTAAAAAAACTACTCCTTACGGGCTTAATTGCCTATGCCTTTCCGGGAGTGTTTGGTCAAAATCGTACTTGTCATACCATGGAAAACCATGCGCGACTTTGCGAAGAAGATCCAACGCTTCTTGATAGAAGAAACGATATAGAATCGTTTACTGCCTATGCCATTGAAAACGAGTTGTCAGATGACGACCGGACAGTGGTAAATATTCCAGTTGTGGTTCATGTTGTTTACAACAATTCCACGCAGAACATTTCTGATGCGCAAATTCTGTCGCAGATTGATGTTCTTAATAAAGATTTCAGAAAACTAAATGCCGACTGGACGAATACACCTTCGTTATATACCGGTCTGGTTGCCGATTGCGAAATTAATTTTTGCCTCGCCAACAGAGACCCGAACGGAGCCAGTACAACAGGAATCATCAGAACATCAACTACCTCAACTTCTTTTATAGATAACGACGCTGTGAAATACACCGCGCAAGGTGGGCATGATGCATGGCCATCCGGTCAGTATCTCAACTTATGGATTTGTAATTTGGGAGGCGGCTTACTTGGTTATACCCAGTTTCCCGGAGGACCAACTGCTACTGATGGTGTTGTAATTAATTATACCGCATTTGGAACAATGGGAACGGCTACAGCTCCTTATAATAAAGGAAGAACAGCAACACACGAAGTTGGCCATTGGTTAAATCTAATGCACATCTGGGGAGATGACGGAACATCTTGTACCGGATCAGATATGGTTACTGACACTCCAAATCAAGCAGATGAAAATTATGGCTGCCCTACTTACCCGACTGCTTCCTGCAGCAATTCTTGTGACATGTATATGAACTATATGGATTATACAAATGATGCATGTATGAATATGTTCAGCACAGGTCAAAAAGCAAGAATGCAGTCACTATTTGTATCAGGCGGAGCAAGAGCAAGTCTAGTAAGTTCGCCCGGATGCAGTGGTACAAGTACGCCGGTATATTGTAACGCTAGTGGCAGTAATACACAATATGAGTGGATTTCTAAGGTCACCTTCAACTCAATCAATAATATTACCGCAGCCAACGGAGGTTATGGAAATTTTACTTCTTTCAGCACTACCGTTAATAAAGGTACAGCTTATCCGATGACGCTGACTCCCGGTTTTGCAAGCACAACTTATCCTGAATTTTTTAAAGTCTACATAGATTATAATAATGATAAGGATTTTGTTGATGCAGGAGAGCTTGTTTATACCTCAGCAGGAACAACTGTTATGGTAACTACATCTATTACAATTCCCGCAACTGCCGTAACTGGAAGTACACGAATGAGAGTAATGATGAAAGACGGAAGCATAACCAGTCCTTGCGAAGCTTATACTTATGGAGAGGTTGAGGATTATACTTTAAACATTCAAAGTTCTTCAACTTGTGGTCAGCCTGCTAGTTTAACCAGTACTTCAATTACATCAAGTTCGGCTACTCTTTCGTGGACCGCAATTACAGGAGCTACAAATTATACTGTTGGAAGAAAATTAAGCACGGCAACAACTTACACGTATGTTACTGTAACGTCCAATACCTACAGCGCAACTGGCTTAACCTCCGGTTCAACATATAACTGGCAAGTGAAAGCGAATTGTACAAGTGGCAGCAGCAGTTACACCAACGCTTCTTTTACAACTACTTCTGTTTGTTCAGATGTGTATGAATCTAACGAGACTCAAGCTGCGGCAAAATTAATTCCAATCAATACAAATAACACGGCAAAAATCGGAACATCAACTGATGTAGATTGGTTTAAATTCAGCAACACAAGCACAAGTCCTAATATCAAAATTCAACTTACAAATTTACCGTTTGATTACGATTTGAAAATGTACAACGCAAGCGGAACACTTTTGTATACAAGCGAAAACGGCGGAACAACAGCAGAAACTATTATCTATAACGCTGCGCCTGTTGGAACTTATTACATAAAAGTTTTTGGTTATAGCGGTGCTTTTTCATCAGGCTCTTGTTATACAATCAGAGCAAATGTTGGAAGTACCAATTATAAACTTGCTGAAGGCACCGAAGAAATATTGGAAGAAGAAATTTTATCTACTATCAGTGTTTATCCAAATCCTTCTGCTGATGGCAATGTAAGTGTACAATTCACAAATAAATTTACAGGCGCGTTTGATGTTGTTGTGTTAGACGCTACAGGTAATATTCTTATTAATACGCAAATGGAAAAAGTTGAAGACTTAATAAAATTCAATTTAAATCTAAGCGAAATGGCAAACGGAATTTACTTTGTTATGATTCGTTCTGAAGACTATGAATTTTCAGAAAAAATAATGGTTAACAAGTAGGTCAATGAGACTATGACTTTGTGATCCGCCAACTGGCGGAGAAACAAAATCATAAAGTCGAATTGATCCCTCACTCCGCTATGCTACGGTCGGGATCAAGCCCTTATATTCATCGCAGCTCACGACTAAAAGTAATAGTATTTAAAAGAAGAAGTCCGGGAAATCGGGCTTCTTTTTTTTGTTCAGTTTTTCAAAACAACTTCCATTTTGGTTCTTTAGGTTCATATAAAATTAATGATGCCGGACTTAATTTTTTTCTTTTCCAAAACAAAATCACCCTCTTAATTTGCTTTTGCTATATTTGCCGACCCAAATGTCAGATAAACACGGTCAAATCAAGTCTTTAATCACTCTCGCCGTAGTTTTTCTATGCTCCGTTCAGGCGTCGTTTTCGCAAGTCAGTAATGCAATGTCAAAGGTTTATGAGATGAACGAAATTGTTTCAGATCCTGATAAACAAGTTGGAAATTTTAATCCGGATAGCATGCCAAGTTTGCCTATCGGAATTGTAAAAGAAGTTGCCGGAACAAAATATATTATTGCAATTGACAGCGCTTATTTTTTAGCTGATGGTGCTTATTTCAGTGCATACATGGCGGTTGAATTTCCCGGCGCAGAACAACGTTTAGCATTCGAGGCAAAAGACATAAAGTTTAATCCAAAAGGAATTATTGGTGGCGAACAATCGCGTTTGCAATTAGTGAGTCAACACATTATTGAACTTGGTCCAAACACAAAATTAATGTTGCCGGATGATGGTTCCAATTATGTGAAATGGTCGTGTAATGGTTTTGAAGCAGTAAATCTGCATGGTTATTTTTTGTTCAATGATGGTATGATGAGTCCGCCGGAAAATTCTACGGACACATGTGTCACTGCAGAGTTTGAAGTGAATTGTACAGACCTTCACAACATGATGGCAATGGTTGATTTTTCTCCATTTGTTGTAAAAGGAATGGACAATTTTACTTTCACAATTTCAGAAGCGTATGTTGACATGAGCGATTTTGTAAATCCTTTCGATGCCACTTTACCTCAATGCTACCATGAAACTTATAGTGACGATATTAATTTATGGCGCGGATTTTATCTCAAGTTATTTTCTGTTGAATTGCCGGAAGAGTTAAATAAAAACGAAGAATCAATTACAATTTATGGTAAAGAAATGTTCATCGATGATGCCGGTGTAACAGGGTTTTTTGGTGCCGAAAATATTTTCTCTACTTCAGAAGGAAAGCTAAGCGGTGACTGGGGTTTCTCAGTTGATTTACTTGAAGTTGGTTTGACAACAAATAAATTGACATCAGGAAAAATGAATGGAAAAATAGTTGTTCCTCCGCTGGATAATAATAGTTTAGATTACAGCGCGCTCATCACACAAAATCACAACACAAAACTTATTGATTATTCTTTCGCTGTGCACCCGAATTCAAATGTTTCCATGTCTTGTTTTAACTCAACACTTGTTCTCTACCCTACTTCTTCAATGTCAATTTCCAGAGTCAATCGAAAATTTAAACCTCAACTTGTGTTAAACGGAAAGTGGACATTAGATAATTCTAACTGGAAAATAAACGGCCTTGCTTTTGAAACTTTTACATTGGTTACTCAAGCACCTTACGTCACGGCGGGTTATTTTTCTTTAATTTCAAATAACTCCGAACCTCAACCGGAGGCGGGAAATTTTCCAATTTCAATTACACAAATTGGTTTTGGAATTATTAATTCACAGCCGGTTTTTGGCGCAAATGTAGCGCTGAATTTTGGAGAAGATGACCAGGCATCAACTTTCTCAGCGTCAACAACAGTAAAAATTTACACACTCATTGAAACCAATACAGTCACCAATAAAAAGGATTGGAAATACGATCGGTTTACGCTTAGTACAATAACACTTGCCGTTAATACAGAGCCTTTCAAACTAAACGGAATGATCAATTTTATGGATAATGATCCCGTATATGGAAAAGGTTTTTACGGTGGATTGCTTTTACAAATAACAAGTGTGATGGACGCTCCGATGTCAATGGCTTGCGCATTTGGGCGTGTTGACGGCTATCGCTATTGGATGGTTGACGCAACCCTTCCTACGGCAATTCCTGTGGGTTCTGTTACAATTACGAGCATCACCGGTGGAATCGCTTACCACATGCAAAACACCAAAACGCAACAGCAAATGATTCAGAGCGTTTCAGCTACAACAACATCGGGCGCTGCGCTGTCAATGGATTATGTGCCAAGTTCAAGCAGCGGATTATTTTTCAAAGCGGGTGTTGGTTTCAAAAACACACTAAAAGAAGAAACGATAAATGGCGATGTACTTTTTACGATTGCATTTAATTCGAGCGGTGGCCTTCAGAATATTTCATTTTTAGGCGATGCTTATATGATGTGTAAACGCAGTGAGCGGGCTACTTCAAATAATTATGCCCACGGAAGTGTTGCAATAAATTATGATAACCAGGCAAAAATTTTCGACGCGCAATTAAGCATGCACGCTGAATTTTCCGGAGCGATTACCGCGAATATCTGGTCCAAAATTTATTTCAGTCCGGGTCTTTGGTATATTTATTTGGGTCAGCCTTCCAATCCCTGCACCGTTAACATTATCAATCTGTGCAGCGCAAATGCTTATTTTATGATGGGGCAAAATCTTGAGCCTATGCCTTTGCCTCCTCCTCAGGTTTCGTCGGTTTTAGGCGGAATGTCTAATCAAAGAAATTCGGCTGACATTGCTTCAGGAAATGGTATTGCATGCGGCATGAATTTGCAGGCATCTTTTAATAGAACTTTTGATATTACAGAAAATATTTACGTCTATGCAACAGGTTCTGCCGGCGCGGGTTTTGACATGACGCTTTATAAATATTCTTCATCTACACATTGCTCAGGATCAAGTGAACCTTTTGGCATGAATTATTGGTATTTGCAGGGACAGCTTTATGCTTATATGAATTTAAATATTGGCGCAACAAATGATAACTGGGATTTCACAATTTTACAAGGCAATGCCGCCCTTTTATTACAAGGAAAAATGGCTCATCCTTCATATATCTACGGTGGTATTTATGTTCAGGCCAACGTGCTCAATTTATTTGATGTTGATATGACCGCCGATTTTAGTTTTGGAACCAACTGCGAAATTGTCAATTAGTATGAAATTTTTCGCTGCATTTTTTCTCCTGATTTTTTCAACTTTATTATTTTCTCAAACAGAAAATACTTCGCTGGTTATTCGCTCTTTTGTAAAAGAAGATACAGTGGTTTTGCGCTGGGCTCCAACAAACGCGGACCTTTTAATTAAAGGATTAAAAAACGGTTATAAAATAGAGCGGGTTGAAGGCTCCGCGACCTTCGAAAACAACTCATCATTACAAACATTTTTTATAAAACCATTCAGCGAAAGAAAAACTGAATTCATTAATTCTACCGATGAAAACATTCGCGAAATGGTTGTGTTTATTGGCGAACTTATCAACTCGTCAACTTTAAACTCTTCAACCAAATCAATGAGTTTTGCGATGCTTATGTTAGCCGCAGGATCAAACAAAGAAATTGCAAAAATGCTTGGCGTTTATTTCGAAGATGTGACAACAAATAAATCAACTTTTTCTTATCGGATTAGTATCAATGAGTCTACTGAAATAAGTTCTCCTGTTGAAATCAAAACTGACTTGCTTTCACAAAATCAAACGTTCACAAAACTATCAGGATCCTCACGAGCAAAATTAAGACAAGCTTATTTATCCTGGGAAGCAAAGTCTTTACAGGATGGTTATTCGGCCTATTGGATAGAGCGCTCAACGGACTCAATTCATTTTGAAAAAAGAAATACTGTTCCATATCTTTTTCTAAAATCTTCTGATGAACCCAATAAAATAAATTGTGATTATGTTGATACCGGAGTAACTGAAGGTGTAACGTATTTTTATAGGATTACCGGGATAAATCATTTTGCAGATAAAGGAAAAAGTTCCAATGTTATAAAAGTTTACATTCCAAAATCGCTTTATGGTGAATGTCGAATAGAATCAGTAGTTGCAGAGGGTTTGTCAAGAAAGTTAAATGGCCACTTTGTTCATAATTCTAAAAGCAATGAGCTAACTCGTTTTCTACTTTTCAGATCAGATAGCTTACAATTCGGTTATCAATTTTTATCTGAACAAAAAAATTTCGACAACACTTTTGAATTTGTTTCTTCTGTTCCTGTAGAAAGTGGTGATCAATATTATTACAAAGTAGCCGCGTTGTCTGCAGATAACGACACCGTTTATTCTTTTCCTTTTTATTTTTTTACGTTGGACCAGGTTCCGCCGCAAATTCCTCTGGGCCTTTCAGGAGAAATTAGCGATTCGGGAATTGTTTCATTAACATGGATACTAAATCCTGAAAAAGATATTCGGGGATATCGTATTTATCGCTCCAATGATTTGAAAGAAGAGTTTGTTGAAGTGACAAAATTTTATTGCGAGTCAACTATTTTTTATGACACACTAAGTTTAGATAATCTGACCTCAAAAATCTATTATAAAATTGTTGCTGTTGATCTTAATTTTAATAATTCAAAACGGTCAGATCCTGTTCTGTTATTGAAGCCTGATACTATACCACCTGTGCCGTCTATCTTTCTCGAGTACTCAGTAAAATCAAATGGTGTTGATTTAGTTTGGGTGAATTCAACCAGTGAAGATCTTGCAAAAAGTGTTCTGTTACGAATTGACGGATATCTTACTGATACCCTTTTATATTGGCAAGATTCAACATATCATTTTATTGATACTACCGGAATTCCGGGAAAGAGTTATGAGTACATTATTATTGTAAGTGACCGTTCAAATAATTTAAGTGATACTGCCAGGCTGAGTGTTAACTATGAAACCGGTGTTCGGTCAGGAGTTTCGGATATTAAATCCATAGTAAACCGCGAAGAAAAAACAATAACAACAACATGGAATTTGCCCAAAGATGAAATTTATTCGATTCAAATATATCGCGCAAAAAATGATGAGCCGTTTCGTTTGATCAGAACAATTCGTGATAAATCTGCAACAAGTTTTATTGATAAAGATTTATCGATAAACAACACTTATAAATATAAAATTAAGATTGTTTACAAGAGCGGGATATCATCTATTCTAAGTGATGCGGTGCGTGTCGCTTATTAATTGATCTTATTTGCAATTAACCGTTCTCGTCTGTAAACGAGCGATATGATCCGATGCCTTGCATAAATGATCAGTCCTTTTTTCTTTTCGAAGCAAAAAACTTCTGCAGCAATTTCATCGATTCATCTCCCAAAAGCCCACCTTCAATAACTGTTTTGGGATGAAAAATATTTTTAGACAAAAGCATTCCTCCTCTTTTTTCATCTTTTGCGCCATAAACAACGCGCTCAAGTTGAGACCAGGCTAATGCTCCGGCGCACATTGAACAAGGCTCAAGCGTAACAAAAAGGGTACATTTTTTTAAATATTTTGCGCCAATAAATTCGCTTGCGCAGGTAATGGCTTGCATCTCTGCATGTGCCGTAACATCGTGTAATTTTTCGGTCAGATTATGAGCCCGGGCAATTATTCTTTTTTCCAGAACAATTACGGCGCCCACCGGAACTTCATCAAGATCATACGCAAGTTGAGCCTGGCGCAATGCCTGCTGCATAAAATATTCGTCGGTAAAGGGATCGATCATTAATTAATTATTGCGCCTCAAAAATACAATAAATAGTT
>Ga0102851_10000398_pt1 | contig 21615 bp, 15 predicted proteins | sample Mud3Dept3metaG_FD_79558 | JGI IMG/M metagenome (GOLD analysis project Ga0102851, IMG submission 79558) | Freshwater wetland microbial communities from Ohio, USA, analyzing the effect of biotic and abiotic controls - Mud 3 Core 4 Depth 3... | ecosystem: Environmental > Aquatic > Freshwater >... | reverse complement strand
TAAATGATGTGTCTGATGGAAACACATGCCCGGAACAAATTACAAGAACTTATTCGATAACTGATACCTGTGGAAACACAATTAATGTTACTCAAAATATTTCGGTTAACGATAATACAGCACCGACCGGGTCAAATCCTGATACAATTTTTGTTGCACATACGGTGGACGTTCCCTGGGCAAATACAGTCGCCGTAATTGATGAACTTGATAATTGTACCGTAAATCCTGTTGTTACATTTGTTAGCGATGTTTCTGATGGATTAACTTGTCCTGAAACAATTACGAGAACATATGGGATTGCAGATGAATGTGGAAATTTCATCAATGTTATTCAAAAAATCAGAATTGGTGCTAATCCTAATTTTACAGCTTTTGCTGATAGTCTTACTGCTGATATGCAAAACCAAAATTATCAATGGCTCGATTGTGATAATGGATTTGCGCCGATTCTCGGAGCAACGGATCAAACTTTTGTTCCTCTTGTCTCCGGAAATTATGTTGTTGAAGTAACAACCTTAGCGGGCTGCAAAGACACTTCGACTTGTTATTATTTTGAATTTGCGGACATAATTGATAACAACCAAAGTGAGATAATTTTTTATCCAAATCCGGCCACTGATTTTTTGTATTTTCAAATAGATAACCATGAATCTGTATTGATTCAAATGATAAATCTTGATGGTAAAATAGTTCTGGAACAGACAAGCAGTGATCCGCTCACAAAATTAAATGTTGAAGTATTAAATTCAGGAACTTATATCGTTAAAATTACCGGATCAGATTTTATACAATGCGAAATGGTAATTAAATATTAGGCACGTCGCCCGGCCAGATCAAAAATCCATTAAATAGTGCATTGCCGCAGGATTACAAATCCTGCGGAGCGTCCCCTACTCCACAATCCCCATCTTCTTCAAAAGAAAAGAAGCATTCATATTTTTACAAACACCGTCTTTAAATTTGTAATCAAAATGTAATTCATCATTCACAATTTCGGCATCGAAATAATGATTGCGTATTTGTGGTAATTCTGATTCGAGCTGACATAAACTAAGATCGTGTGTTGCAATAATTCCGGTAGAATTAAAACTGACGAGGCGCTGAACAAATTTTTTCGATCCTTCTTGTTTGTCTTTACTGTTTGTGCCTTTTAAAATTTCATCGAGAATAATAAAATAGCGATCTTTTTTAATTTCATCTACGATAAATTTCAGACGTTTTAATTCGGCGAAAAAATAGGATTCCTCATCTTGCAATGAATCTGAACTTCGCATACTTGAAATTAATTTAATCGGCGTATAATTGAATTGAGTTGCACAAACAGGCAAACCACAATTTGACATTACTATACCGATTCCGACTGTTCGCAGAAAAGTGCTTTTACCCGCCATATTGGCTCCTGTAATAATAAAAAATTCATCCGTAAGAATCTCGAAATTATTCGTTACCATTTTTTCTTTTCGCAACAAAGGATGTCCAAGATTTACCGCATGAATTGTGGTTTTCTGATTTTCATTTATCACCGGGTACGAATACTCAGGATGATTAAATGCATAGTTCGCCAATGAACTATAAGCATCGAAAAAAGCGACCGACTCAAAACAAGCTTCTACAATTTTTTCATTGGTCAAAATCCACTTTTCTATTTTAGCGGAAAAGCGCAAATCCCAAAGTGTAAATCCGTTCGCGATAAAAGCGAAAAAAATATTTTTACGTTGATCAAGACTACTTAAATTTTTGCCTAATTCTGAAAAAATAAGTGATGCTGTTTTGTTGTTAGATTGAATTTGATTTTGCTGCTGAGCGAGCCAATCCGAATTAAATTTTTCCGTTTCAATTGCGTCAAGAATTATAGCGTACTGTTGAAAAGTTGAAGATAATCGCGTTGCCATTTCATTAATACGATTAACCTTCATTAAAAAAACTCCTGATATTAAAAGGCCCGTAAGCAACGGCAATAAGAGCAAGGTCCATTCAATAACTGAGAGTGATGCAAGAACAAGAAATGCCAGTGAAATAAACGGAAAAACAAGTGCGAGAATTGGAACAAATCCGGGCAATTGTTGTTTATAATTTTTTAACCATGAAATGATTTTTTCAGGCTCGGCTTGTTCTTCAATTAATCCTGCATTAACTCGAAACGCCTGGCGCCATTTTGCCTTCTCAGAAAGTTCACGAATTGCGTTTTGTTTTTCAGGAATCGACTCGATATTATTGGACCCCAGAAGACCCGCTAATTTTTGTTCGCCGCTAACAGTCGCTGACCGGTTGATGGATTGAAAGATGGAACCGCGTCCAAATAAATCCATGTCCTCACTGAAAGGATGCAGGTGATCTGTGTATTCTTTTCCCGAATTAAATGCTTCAAAATTTCCGGCCAAAGCATCAAGTTCGTTCTTGTTTAGTTTGATCAAAAGTTCGAAATAACTGCGCTCTCTTTTTAGATTAGTATAAATGGAAACCAGTACAAGAAAAATAATAAAGCCAACCACAATTGTACTGCCTAAAATTAAATTGGAAGATCTTACATAAAAAGAAATTAGCACAGTAGCCAAAAATACAGCAAGCCTCATCAATGACACAAGCAAACCAATCCGCTTAACTCTGTTTAACTTAATTTGTGTTTCTGAAATTTGCTGCTGATAAAAATCGCCTGGTTGCATTTTTTTATTTTTTTATCGATTTCTATTATTGTGAGAAGGACGTATTTTTAACATTTTAAACAGCCTTTTGTTTTCGGATAACGCGCCAAAAAAGTCCGGGCCAGAATCTTTTTAAATGAACCGCCCAAATTTCTTTTTTCCCGATAAGAACAGATTTTTTTCTCTTTGAAATTGCTTTAATCATTTTCTTTACGCATTGGTCAACAGGCATTCCGGTCTCCTGGTTATGATCCATTAATCCGTGCGCATCGCCACTTGAATTCAAAGCTGATTTCGAAATTTCTGTATTTATTTTTCCGGGGTAAACGAGTGTTACGTAGATATTATTTTTCGCTTCTTCCAATAAAACACTTTCATAAAATCCCTGCAACGCATGTTTGGAAGCGGAATATGCTGATCGCAAATAAAAACCAAATTTTCCGGCAATACTTGAAACAACTACTATATGTCCTGATTTTTGTTTTTGCATATATGGCAAAACTGCCTTCGTTAAAGCGATATTGCCAAAATAATTAATTTCCATTATTCTTCTGTCAACTTCAATTGGTGTGGTCGAAGCTTCGCCGCGCTGACTTAATCCACCATTGTTTACGAGATAATCTATTCGACCGTATTTTTGAAAAATTTCTTTTGCAAGTTCTGAAAACGAATCTGATTTTTCAAGATCAATAAGAATAACTGCAGATTTTTCAGGATATTTTAATGTTTTTTGAATCGCAAATAATCGTTCAGAATTTCGCGCAGAAAGAATTACAATTGCTCCGTCCGAATTAAACTGACGAGCCGTCTCCTCACCTATTCCTGAAGATGCGCCCGTAATCCAAACAACTGCATTTGTGAACATAAATTATAATTGCTCTACGAAGGTAATCATTTCTTATTGCAATTTATTTTGAGTTTTGCCTTATTACTTTATCTTCACAAAATTCATTATTATTATTCTTTCAACTTCTTTTTAATTAGATAAGATAAACTTTAGCTTTGTCACATTAAAACCCATCTACTCAATGCGCTTACAACCGGATACAGATTTTAATGACTTTTATGAAAATGCGCGATTCGTATTAACATGGAGAATCAATTTATTTCTCTGTTTTGTTCTGCCAATTCTAGCCTTTTCATTATTTGTATTTGATCAGAAAGCCGTTATCCCGACTTTATTCGGCTGGATTTCCAGCGCCGGCATTCTGTTTATCATGTGGTATACAAAAAAATACAAAACTGCATCCGTTATTTTTGTAATTCTTGGAACTATTTTATGCATTTCAACGCTGATTGGTATTCCGCAAGCTTATCATATTGTCGATACTCTTTGGATGATGATAATAATACTTTACGCTTATTTTACGCTTGGTAAAGAATGGGGTAATGTTACATTGATTTCGAATATAACCGGCCTTATTATTTTTGTTTGTTATTTTTTAGACGATAGCCTGGCTGCTGTGCCTGTATTAAGTATGGGTGAATTAATTTCCCTTTCCTTAAACGCTTCAATGTGCGGATTAATTATCGCTTACCTGATTTATCAATTTTTAAAGACAACCAGTTATGCCGAAGAAAAATACAGGCAACTTACATCAGAATTAAAATTAAAAAACATCGAAGTTGAAAGCCAGAATGAAGAAAAAACAGTTATGCTCCGCGAAATTCATCATCGTGTAAAAAACAATTTACAGGTTATTACTAGTCTGCTTCGTCTTCAGGCACGCGAGGCACGCGATCCAAGAACGGTTGAGCTTTTTAAAGATTCAACAAACCGGGTTGTTGCAATGGCACTGATTCACGATAAAATGTACCAGACAAAAGATCTTGCAAAAATTAACCTGGAAGATTATCTCAAAACGCTCCTTGACGATTTGATTCATTCATACTCTGTTGAAATTCCTATAAGCGCTGATATTGTATCAAATGTCGAAATGATCAGTAACAAATCATTGGTACCGTTGGCTCTTTTATTTAATGAACTTGTTTCCAATTCTCTTAAGCACGCTTTTAATCAAAATGAAAACGGAAAAATTAAAATAAATATTGCCAGGTCTCAAAACAAAATCATTTTGAATTTTTGGGACAATGGAATCTGGCGCGAAAAACAAAAAGAAAGTTCGTTTGGGCTTGAATTAATTGAGTCGTTAACTGAACAACTGGACGGAACTTTTACAAGAAGTATTAAACAAGGAACAGCATACGAATTTATTTTGCCTGATAATTTGTAACTTTAGCCTGTGAAATATCCTACAATCGCTATCGACGGTTATTCATCCTGCGGCAAGAGTACGTTGGCAAAAGAAATTGCGAATGCACTCAACTACGTTTACGTGGATTCAGGCGCAATGTATCGCGCATTTACTTTACATCTTATTAATGTTGGTGTTCTCAAAGACGGCGCATATATTCAATCCCAGGTTATTGAAGAATTAGATCGTACCGAAATTCGTTTTAAATACAACACGGAAACACATAAGTCTGAAACTTATCTGAACGGAAAAAATATTGAGAAAGATATCAGGACTTCTCTAATTTCTCAGCAGGTAAGTCCTATAAGCAGTATCGGAGATGTGCGTACTAAATTGGTTTCCATCCAGCAGGAAATGGGCCGCGAAGGTAAAGTTGTGATGGATGGCAGAGATATTGGTACCGTAGTTTTTCCGGATGCAGAAGTAAAACTTTTTATGACTGCGTCCAATGACATAAGAGCACAACGGCGCTTAATTGAATTAAATGAAAAAGGTGAACACGTTTCATTAGACGACGTTAAAAAAAGTCTCGCAAAAAGAGATTATCTTGATATGCACAGGGCAATTAGTCCTTTACAGAAAGCCGCAGATGCTATTGAAATTGACAATTCGGATTTGTCGCGAGAAGAACAGTTGGAGTTGGCTCTTTCAATTATTCAGCAGAAGATTGATGCTTTACAATCGGTCTGAACATACTGCATTGCAGTACTTCAAAACAGATTCCAGACATCGTTCGGAATGATTAGGCCTATACTTAATATTGCGGAAAAGATTCAGCAAATTAAATTTTCCAATACATTGAGGAGATTCCTCACCGTCAGCTGACGGAGAGGAATCTTTGCTTTTAACTATATTCCCTTTACTCTTTTGAATTTATAATACGATTAGTTCTACCGCTTCAATTTGAGTTTTAAAGTCGAAAGTTTTATTAATTTTGCAGCCTGATTTATTAATTTGTATTCAAAATGGCTTCAAGCAAAGTAATTGAAATTCTGGGAAAAGAAGGTGAAGACCTGCTTAGACACGAATGTAAAACCATCTCAAAAAATTTATTGCATCTCCCGGGTGCTGATTTTGTTGATCGCTGTTTTGGTCAGACTAACCGAAACCCACAGGTTTTGAAGAACTTGCAAGCCCTTTATAATCACGGACGTTTAGGTGGAACAGGATACGTTTCTATTCTTCCTGTTGACCAGGGCATTGAACATTCTGCAGGATCTGCATTTGCTCCGAATCCTATTTATTTTGATCCTGAAAATATTGTAAAACTGGCTGTTGAAGGCGGATGCAATGGTGTTGCCTCTACCTTTGGCGTGCTTGCTTCGTGTTCACGAAAATACGCTCATAAAATTCCGTTTATTGTAAAAATCAATCACAACCAGTTTTTATCTTATCCTAATACTTATAATCAAATTCCGTTTGGATCGGTTGAAGAGGCCTGGAACATTGGTGCAACTGCAATTGGCGCAACTATTTATTTCGGTTCGCCGGAATCTGAAAGACAAATTATTGAAATTGCAGCTGCTTTTGAACGTGCACACGAATTAGGAATGGCAACAATTTTATGGTGCTATTTAAGAAATAATGGTTTCAAAAAAGATGGTGTTGATTATCATCTTGCAACAGATCTTACGGGACAAGCAAATCATTTAGGTGTAACAATTCAGGCTGATATTATTAAACAAAAATTACCTGAATTGAACGGCGGTTATACTGCTATTAATTTTGGAAAATCAGATCCGAAAATGTACAGTGAATTGTCAACTAATCATCCGATTGACTTGTGCCGTTATCAGGTTGCAAATTGTTATATGGGACGAAATGGTTTAATTAATTCCGGCGGAGCATCAACAGGAAGTGGAGTTTCTGACATGCAGGAAGCAATTAAGACTGCTGTAATTAATAAAAGAGCAGCAGGTCATGGATTAATTTCCGGCCGAAAAGCATTTCAAAAAGACATGAAAGATGGTGTTAAATTATTGAATGCGATCCAGGATGTTTATCTTGATTCGTCCATTACAATTGCTTAAATTCATCATTCTAACAAACTAAAATATTCTTGATTATGGGTTGGTTTACGAGAAAGAAAGAAGGAATATCTACTTCAACAGCAGAGAAAAAAGAAACGCCGGAAGGCTTGTGGTATAAATGCCCGAAGTGCAAATCAGTTGTTGCGCATGATGAGCATGAACTTGAATTATATGTTTGTAAAACTTGCGGTCATCACGAACGCATCGGTTCTGCTGAATATTTTGCGATTTTATTTGATAACAATAAAGGAACAGAATTCGCAAAAGGTCTAACCGCCGGTGATCCCTTAGAATTTGAGGATACAAAAAAATACGTTGACAGAATTAAAGCAGAGCGCGAAAAAACCGGACTTGATGATGCAATTCGTTGCGCAAGTGGTAAAATGAACAAGCATGATGTTGTTATTGCTGCGATGGATTTCAAATTCATCGGCGGTTCAATGGGATCTGTTGTCGGAGAAAAAATTGCAAGAGCTGTGGATAAAGCGATTGAGATGCAGTGTCCGCTTATTATTATTTCAAAATCAGGCGGAGCACGAATGATGGAAGCCGGTTTATCGTTAATGCAAATGGCAAAAACATCTGCCAAATTGAATCAACTTTCTGCTGCCAAACAACCTTTTATTTCGTTGATCACCGACCCTACAACGGGTGGTGTTACAGCATCTTTCGCTATGTTAGGTGATGTAAATATTGCTGAACCAAATGCATTAATTGCTTTTGCAGGACCACGAGTTGTAAAAGAAACAATTGGCCGCGATTTACCTGAAGGATTTCAGACATCCGAATTTTTAATGGATCGCGGATTCTTAGATATGATCATTGAACGAAAAGATTTGAAAGAGAAAATCGCGAATTTGATTTCGATGTTTAAGGGGTAGTTGGAGCGTTGAAGGGTTGATAGGTTGAAAAGTTTGCGTGCGGGATGGTATTTTCATTCGCCCGTTAAATGAGACAAAGGGTTTGCGACCTTTTAAAATCGAAAATCAATAACGTAAGTTCCTGAATCAATATAAATTAGAAGAAAATATCCATATTTTCCTTTGTTCTTGCTAAAAATATCCTATCTTTGCGCCCTGTCTTAAAGAGAAGGCAGTAAATTACATAAGAATCATTTTAATAATATTGGCATGTATTTATCAAAAGAAAAAAAAGCAGAATTATTTAAAAAGCACGGTAAGGTTGCGACTAACACTGGTGGAACAGAAGGACAAATTGCAATGTTCACTGCCCGTATCAGCCATCTGACTGATCATTTAAAAACCAACAAAAAAGATTTTGGAACACAGCGTTCACTTCAATTAATGGTTGGTAAAAGACGTAATCTTTTGGATTATTTGAAAAGAAAAGACATTGAACGCTATAGAGCAATTGTGAAAGAATTGGATTTAAGAAGATAATTCTTTGCGACATTAATGAAAAGGAAGGGGCAATTGGAATTTTTTTTCAATTGCCTTTTTTTATCTCTCGGCTTTGGCTCCGCTCAGCCGGTGTTAAAAAATGGACGCTCAGACGGCATTAGAAAAAAGGGCAACCTGGCTGGAGTTCAATAAGAATGAAAGCCATGCTGAAGGGGAAGGTTAAAAGAACAAAGAAAATGAACAGGTGGCTGAGCGAAGCCGAAGCCACCGGATTTAAAAGAGTAACAAATCCACCTATGCTAAAGCTTCGGTGGATAATACAAAACGTAATTAACAAACAAAAAAATAGCGGGACAAAAGATGCCCCCGTTAATAAACAAACCCTCCTACGCTAAAGCTTCGGAGGATAACACAAAGATGTATGAACATAGTAACAAAAACAATTGACGCAGGTAACGGACGAGAGATTTCCGTTGAAACCGGTAAACTCGCTAAACTCGCTGATGGCGCAGTTGTGGTAAGATGTGGAGGAACAATGATCCTTTCCACTGTAGTTTCTGCAAAAGAAGCAAAAGAAGGAGTGGATTTTTTACCACTTACAGTAGATTATAAAGAAAAATTCGCTGCGAATGGAAAAATTCCCGGTGGATATTTAAAACGTGAAGGTCGCCCGAGTGACGATGAAATTTTAATTATGCGTTTGGTGGATAGAGCACTTCGTCCATTATTTCCGGATGATTATCATGCTGACACACAATTAATGATGCAATTAATTTCTTTCGATGGAATTAACATGCCTGATTCAATGTGTGGACTTGCAGCATCTGCAGCAATCGCAGTTTCTGATATTCCTTTTAACGGACCAATGTCTGAAGTAAGAGTTGGACGTGTTGATGGAAAATGGATCATCAATCCTACATTCGAAGAATTCGCAAAATCTGACGTAGATGTTATGATTGCAGGAACAGCTGAAAACGTTGTTATGCTTGAAGGTGAGATGCATGAAATTTCTGAATCAGATATGGTTGAGATTATTAAAATTGCTCACGCGTCAATTAAAAAACAATGTGAATTCCAAACAGCATTTGCATCCCAGGTTGAAAAAGCAAAAGTAAAACGTGAATATTCTCACGAAACACATAATGAAGAAGTAAAAGCAAAAATTCACGCCGCAACTTTTGAAAAATGTAAAGCAGTTGCAAGAGTTGGAAATCCATCTAAAGAAAAAAGAACTGAAGCTTTTGGTGCAATTAAAGATGAATACAAAGCATCATTAACACCTGAAGAATTAGCAATAGAAGCTCCTTTCATCGGAGAATATTTCAGCAAAACAAAAAAAGAAGCAGTTCGTCGTGTAATGTTAGATGAAGCTGTTCGTTTGGACGGAAGAAAAATGAATGAGATCAGACCAATCTGGTCAGAGGTTGATTATATTCCTTCTGCACATGGTTCTGCAATTTTTACAAGAGGAGAAACGCAGTCACTAACAACTTTGACTTTAGGTGGAAAACTTGATGAGCAGATGATTGACAGTGCAGCATCAAAACGATTTGAAAAATTTATGTTGCATTATAATTTTCCTGCATTTTCTACAGGAGAATCAAAACCAAACAGAGGAGTTTCAAGAAGAGAAATTGGTCACGGTAATTTAGCGTTAAGAGCGTTAAAAAATATGTTACCGGATGACAATACTTACACAGTGAGAATTGTTTCTGACATTCTTGAATCAAACGGATCGTCATCAATGGCAACAGTTTGCGCAGGAACATTAGCATTAATGGATGGCGGAATAAAAATCAAAAAACCGGTATCAGGAATTGCAATGGGTTTGATTACAGATGACCAGGGAAAATATTGTGTGCTTTCTGACATTCTTGGCGACGAAGATCATTTAGGTGATATGGATTTTAAAGTGTGCGGAACAGCAGATGGCATTACTGCCTGCCAAATGGATATTAAAGTAGACGGACTTTCTTTCGAAGTTTTAACCAAAGCGTTAGAGCAAGCAAAAGCAGGAAGACTTCATATTTTAGGAGAAATTCTAAAAACTTTACCACAGCCAAGAACTGAAATGAAACCTCATACACCAAGAATTGAAGGATTCTTAGTTGCGAATGAATTCATTGGTGCCATCATCGGACCAGGTGGAAAAATTATTCAGCAAATGCAGAAAGACACCAACACAACAATTACAATTGAAGAAATTGCAGGAACAGGTGAAGGAAGTGTACAAGTGATGGCAAAAAATGCCAACGACATGGCAGAAGCAGTTCGCAGAATTCGTCAAATTGCATTCCCTCCTACTGTTGAAATCGGCCAGATCTATGAAGGAAAAGTAAAATCAATTCAGAGCTACGGATGTTTCGTTGAGATCCTACCAGGAGTTGATGGTTTGATTCACATTTCTGAATTAGAACACCGCAGACTTGACAAAGTAGAAGAGTCAGTTAAAGAAGGTGACATTGTTAAGTTCAAAGTTATTGGACAAGACGAGAAGACTAAGAAATATAAATTGTCGAGAAAAGTTTTATTGCCTAAACCGGAATCGGCAGAGAGTAAAAATTAGCTGATAGTCGACAGTCAAAAATTTGAATGCTAAAATTTAAACGCAGTTTCTTGGAAAAGGGACTGCGTTTTTTTTAGATAATACTAACGGAGACGAAATAAATAATTTACAATTTATTCAAGTAAACATGACAGGACTTTTCATTACAAAAATAAAATACACTTGGCTGCTTTTTTTGATACAATCACTATTTTGTTACAATTGCGTGGCTCAAAACATTTCAGTTCAGGTACTGCCAAATGAAATCCATCATGATGAGTATAGGTTTTCTCCAAGTGGTAAATACCTTTTTACAGGCGGAAGAGATGCAGCAATAATTCAATTCTGGCATGTAAAAACCGGAAAACTATTGAACACGTGGATATTTGATGATTACCTTGAGTTACCCTATTTTAATGAAAAGGAAGATTCTATCATTCTCAAAAATGCGGTTTTTTCCCTGAAAGAACTTGTTCTGCTCAAAAATTTAAATAGGGAAGTCATGTTTTGTGAAGAGGAAGAAAAAAAAAATACAACCATAATAAATCGCTGTGATATACCTTTTAGAATTTATTCATCGGAAAATCAAAAGTCGAAAGGAATGATGATTTCATTATTTAAAAACCAATATAACCATTGGGAAACTTGGATTCTAGACACAATAGCACGTGTTAAAATTGTTGAACTTAAAGAGTCTGACTATTATGTGAACAGCAACCCCTTTCATTATCTTCCGAAGACAGAACAAATTCACCTGATTGGTTTCAACAAGAATATTGAATTTTGTCAATTGGACCATATTTTGTTTCATTTCGACGAATTAAAATTATCGACTTTTAAATCTTCAGCGTATAACACTATGTTTTATCCCGGATTGAATTTTCCGATCTTCGAAAACGATTCAGGTTTTTGGTTCACAGATTATTTGTTTCGCTATTGGATGAATAAGGATATTTATGAGCCTGATTCGATCAGTTATCTCTATTATAGTTACGATTTTCAGAAAGTAACTGATACCATTTTTATCGCTTGCGGTCAAAATATGATTAGGCAAACTTCCACAAATGCGAAATATGGACATGAATACTATTCTAACGAAGATTTTTTCAATCTTCCGTCGTCATCCTGGCTCTATTTTACACCCCATAAAATTGAAAATAAACTTTTTTTTTACGATCAGATTTTCGATTCAGAGAAAAAATTTAAGAGCCAAAAATCTAATCATTTAAGGAAAGATCAGTTAATCGAATATGGAGTAATTTGTGATGTATCTGAAAGTTCTAATAGTTTCATTTTTTTTGTCCCCGATAATTCCGGCAACAATACGAACTCAACGCTGATTTATTTTTACGAACGGGACTTAATCAGCGGAAAATTGATAGATCTATTTGATCTAAACTTCCCTATGAATACCAACGACTTGTCAGAATATGCACAAAATCTTCGTATTAACAAAAAGCATCATGTAATTTATCTTTGGACGCCTGGCTGTTTTTATTTATACAACTATGAGAAACAGGAGCTACTGAAATTCGGATCGCAAGATACCAATGCATATATTTCAGGAACGATGATTATAAGCCCTGATTCTGATTTTATTATCATCGCTGAAACCGGCCAGTTTGTTATTCGCAAAGCTGATACGTTTGAACATTTAAACACTGTTTCATCCGCTATCTCGAGAACCGGTGCTTATTCATTCACCGACGATGAGAAATTACTGATCACTGATGATGCTAAGGGTTTTTTGTCTAGTATTACTGTATTGGATTTCATCAACGGAGTTGAGATTGGTAAAATATATATTTTAGGTGTTGATAATTTTGTTTTTGTAACACCCGATAACTATTATTTTACCTCATCGAAATCACCTGCCCTGCACTATAACTTCGATAACCGGCCCTATTCTTTTGAACAATTCGATTTAAAATACAATCGCCCGGATATTATTCTTGACAGGATTGGCAATGCAGACTCAAATCTTATAGCTGCATACCGAAAGGCTTATTTAAAGCGTCTCAAAAAAATGAATTTCACGGAAGATATGTTGCAAAATGATTTTCATTTACCCGAAATTAAAATTGAAAATTTTGAATCATTGCCTGTTATAACGGATGATGATACGGTGCGACTGAATCTGAAACTGGAAGATTCAAAATACCCAATTGATCGCATTAATATTTGGATAAATGATGTTGCGATTTATGGAACAAATGGAATTTCACTTCGCGAAAAAAATATCCGGTCTTATAATACTTCATTGGATGTTCCTCTTGCACATGGTAAAAATAAAATTCAGGTGTCGGTACTAAATCAAGCCGGGGCAGAAAGCTATAAAGAGAATATTGAGATTGAATCAACGTCCGGAAAAATAACACCGGATTTATATATTGTTTCACTAGGTGTTAGTAAATACGCAGACCCAAGATATAATCTCAGCTATGCTTCAAAAGATGCATCAGATATCATTACGGCTTTTCAAAAAGATAAATTCTTCTCGCATGTTTTTTCAAAAACGCTAACCGATTCAGAAGTTGTACTTGAAAATTTATCTCAACTAAAACCTTTTTTTAAAAATGCCGACATCAACGACCAGGTAATTATTTTTGTTGCAGGCCACGGCGTACTCGATGCAAATTTTGATTATTATTTTGCATCATACGATATGGATTTTCAAAATCCATCAGCAAGAGGAATTCCTTATGAAATGATTGAATCTCTTTTAGACGGAATTAAACCACTTAAAAAATTATTGTTCATGGACACTTGCCATAGCGGTGAAGTTGACAAAGATGAAATTCAGGTTTCGGATAATAAAACTGAATCTGAAAATGATATTGTTTTCAGAAATGTTGGAGTCGCAGTTGAAAATAAAGAGAATCAATTAGGTCTTCAAAACACTTCTGAATTAATGAAAAGTTTGTTCACCGATTTAAGAAAGGGAACCGGAGCAACAGTTATTTCATCTGCCGGAGGCGTTGAATTTGCAATGGAATCTGACACCTGGCAAAATGGTCTTTTCACTTATTGTTTGATTGACGGTTTGATAAATAAAAAAGCAGATTTGAACAATGATAAAATGATAATGGTTTCTGAATTGCAAACTTATATTCAGGCTGAGGTAAATAAATTATCAAACGGAAAACAGACGCCTACTTCGAGGATTGAAAATAATGAGATGGATTATCGGGTTTGGTAAAATGAATTTTCTCAAAACAGATCGTCAAAATATTTTTTTGTTACTTAAGTCTAAAAGAGAATTAGCTGAGATAGGATTAAGTTTTTTTTAACTTTGCCCGACAACCCACTAACGATGAATAAAATAATTCTACTCTTTTTTTCTTTTTTTTGTATTAATTCTTTCGCACAAAAAAAAGAAGATTTTAAATTAATTACATTTTTTCAGGACACCCTATTTTCGGGTTATCAGAATGAGTTAACAATCGAAACTAATTGGGATAAATCACGTTTATCTTTGACGGGAATTGGTGTTCAGATTAGCACGAAAGCTAACAAAGATAAATACATTATAACAGCAAACCGGCCAAGCAAAACCTGTGAAATCATCTTGAAATATCGTAAAAGCAGTTCTGATATTTTGACGTTTAATTATTCTTTTATTGTAATTCCATTGGCACCCCAAATGATAATTCGGGTTCATGAAACGGCTTTATTGTACGCTGCACCTGAAACAACAGAATCGGAAACCGCAAACCAATATCCTAAACAGGAAGATTTTAAACTCATTTCATTTTTTCAGGACACGCTTATTTTAAATGAACGCAATGAAATCAGCGTCCAAACAAAATGGGACAAGTCAAAAATATATTTGGCAATCGACGGAAGACTCGCGGCATATAATAAAGAGAAAGATGTTTACTATGTTTCAGGAGGCTATAGTTTAGGGCAGAATAAAATAAAACTTGGATACATGAAAAGTAAAACAGAACGGTTTTATTTTGATTTTCCAGTGGTAACCGTTGCTTTAAACCGTGAACTGAATAATCGCAGAAGAGTTGCCGGAGGACTTGAAAAAATTCCGGATGATCAGCCATTAAAAGAGGACGTTAAACTCATTACATTTTTTCAGGATACACTCGTAATCGGATATGATAATAACATAACAATTGAAACGACCTGGGAGAATTTAGATATTTACCTTGAATACAGCGGAAATTATAATTTCATCAAATATTACGAACAGGAAGGTTGTTATCGCGTCAATCCGGGAAATTATACCGGGTATGAAAAGATTGAACTCTACCTTAACAAAAACGATACGCTTCGCAAGAGCGAGATTAAATATTCCTTTGCGATTGTAACTATGAATCCTGAAATGAATGCGCGGTTAAAAAAAGCATTATCAATTCCCTTAGATGAAGAATTTACTTTGACCAAAATTCCGTCCGCCAGATCACAGGGAAAAGTAGAGCTTGTTTTACAGAAATCGGTGCCCGATAATTATTCGCCTATCTTTATTTCTAAAAATAAAGAATTTGCCTTTTTATATAACAGCGATATTGAGGCCGGGTCAATCATGGATTTGAAAAATAAAAAACTCGTTATTTCTGAACACAAGATTTTAAATATAAACGATGGTGATGAGGGCATTCTTTCAAATACCGGGCGTTACTTATGCCTGAGAGACTACTGGCAAAACCCTCTCCTTCATGACATTTTTACCGGAAAAGATCTTATTCAAAATCAAAATTTCTTCAACAAATATGTACATGTCGAAATAGAACAATTTTCAAGTGATGACTATTATTATACCTATTTTGGACTTGATACGCTAACTGAATATTATATGATGTCCGTCGCTTCAATTTCAGGTAATTTCAACGCTGAGCTTCACACAACAGGTAATTCTCCAAAAGCTTCTTACTTCAAATCTGATAATTCTGTGCTATCTGTTTGCAGTTATAACTGGCAAAATTCTAAATCTCCAACTTACTATATTGACTCTGTTGATTTTAGGAAAAACACAACCGTTTTGAAAGATAGCATTTGTTTGAGTGTTGAACCTTTTGAAGTAAAAATTGAAAATAGTTTTTTAATAATCGGTTATTTAGATACTATTACAAAATCCATTACTTATTTATTTTATGACCTTGAAAATTATAAATTAATATCTGAGCTAGCATTAAAACCAGGGTTCCATAAACCAGGTCAGGGAAGACTTTTCACGTGTATTAATCCTGAAGGAACCCGAGCAATTATCGGAATCGAAGGTAAAGGTAAAAAAGGCGTGACTGAATTTTATTTTTACAACTTGCTTTCACATTATCTCAACAAAAATCCTGTTACTTATAATCCGGGTCATTGTTTAAGAGAACCAATTTTACTTAGTAATGATGAATTATTTGCGGAATACACTTCCTCCAAACTTTATCTTGACAGTCCAACAGATCAATTATTCTGGTACAACTATATTACAAAAACTTATAACGATTATGTACCATCACTCACGCTTTATTCAGATGATTGGGGTTTTACGAACCCGGACAATTGTCCATTAAACTGTTCAACTAACAGCATACCCGTTGTCAGAACATTTTACAAAAACGGTATGCAAAAAGAAGAAACGATCTATATCAAAGTGGACTCATTAAATCATTCAACTTTCCGCTTTGGAACAAAGATCATGACAAAAGCAAGCAGACACTTTGGTATTTACGAGTTCGATTTAGGGAAACTTAAATTAACTTCTTTGCATGAATTCAAAGAATATACTCCATCGATCCAAAGTGACGAGTTTTTTAATGGTGCGTATTCTTGTAATTCAATTCTCGCAAATTATCAGGATTCCTTAGTACAATTACACGTCGATCCAAATAATGACTTATGGCAATTTGAGGAACCCCAGCTAATTCAAGTTCACGATTCAACTAAATTAATTTACGCGGATAAAAAAAACAGCGGTTTTTTCTTTTACAATTTTGAAAAGAAAAAACTCAATCAACGCGTTGTTCATTTTGTAATCCTGAAAACAAATGAGTGGATCCTATACACAGACGATATGTATTACGCCTGCTCCTTTATTGATGAACCTGTTTTTCAATTCTCAATGGAAGGAAAGTTATACCCTTTCGAACAATTCGATCTAAAATATAACCGTCCGGATATTATTCTTGATCGTTTGGGCTACGCCGATCCTGAGTTGATCAACGCGTATCATCAAGCTTATCTTAAACGGCTAAAAAAAATGGGCTTCACAGAAGACATGCTAAAAGATGATTTGAATTTACCGCAAATCAACATTGAAAATTATGAATCAATTCCACTTATTTCTAATGATGACAGTATAAAACTAAACATCAAGCTGGAGGACAAAAATCATCCTTTAGATAGAATAAACATTTGGATAAACGATGTCGCAATTTTTGGAACTAACGGAATCTCTCTCCGCCCAAAAAATGTGCAGAATTATCAAACATCATTGAATATACCACTCGCATTTGGCAAAAATAATATTCAGATTTCCGCACTAAATCAAGCGGGCGTGGAAAGTTATAAAGAGACAATAGAAATTGAATGTGCTACAGGAAAAAAACAACCTGATTTGTACCTGATAACTATTGGAATAAGTGATTACAAGGACTCACGTTATAATCTGACTTATGCTTCAAAGGATGCGATTGATATGACAACAACTTTTCAAAAAAATAAATTTTATATGAATGTCTTTTCAAAAACACTAACTGATTCACAAGTTGTTCTGGAAAATTTATCACAGCTCAAATCATTTTTAGCGCCTGCAGACATCAACGACCAGGTAATTATTTTTGTCGCAGGCCACGGTGTGCTCGATGCAAATTTCGATTATTATTTTGCGTCGTATGATATGAATTTTCAAAATCCTTCAGCAAGAGGAATTCCTTATGAAATGATCGAATCACTTTTAGACGGAATTAAACCGCTAAAAAAATTATTGTTTATGGATACTTGCCACAGTGGCGAAGTTGACAAAGATGAAATCCAGGTTTCGGAAAATTCCACGGAATCTGAAAATGATATTGTTTTCAGAAATGTCGGAGTTGCTGTTGAAAATAAAGAAAATCAATTGGGTCTTCAAAATACTTCTGAGTTGATGAAAAGTTTATTTACAGATTTACGAAAAGGAACCGGCGCAACAGTAATTTCATCAGCAGGAGGTGTTGAATTTGCCATGGAATCTGACACCTGGCAAAATGGTTTGTTTACTTATTGTTTGATTGATGGATTAATAAATAAAAAAGCAGATTTGAACAATGACAAAATGATTATGGTTTCTGAATTGCAAACTTATATCCAGGTTGAGGTAAATAAATTATCTAACGGAAAACAGACGCCTACTTCGAGGATTGAGAATAATGAAATGGATTATAGAGTTTGGTAATCTTTTTTTATCTTACCAAAAAAATGCCCAGTTATGAAATTCATTTTATTCTCATTTATTATTGTTTTGATTTCAAATTCTTCATTTAGCCAGGTCAATGAAACTAATTACGGCGACTTTAGCATACCTGATTCGGCAGGATATAAACCGCGCGAAATTTTCTACGAAAAAGCAAAATTCATGTATATTATAAATTATAAATCAGGATATGTTTCTGCAATAAAAAGATTTCATAAAAGCGTAACGGCCGGAAATGTTTCAATGACAAAAAACGTTTTTCATATTGCCTCCAGCGAAATTAATAATGACGCAACTATCTCGGTAAATTGCCTGGACCGGGGTTCACCAACAGTTGTCAGATACGACCTTACAACGAATACAATTTACGACGGCCAATATTGGCTCAAAAAATACTTCGGAGCTGGTTTGAAAATAAAAATCATTGGTGATCCGACCGACCTGAAAATCAAATATGAAAAATCGCAAGATTAGTTTTTTAATATAACAATTACTTGACTATCAACACTCTTTTTCTCAGTTTTGGAAGACAAAGTTATTATCTTTGTATAAACCACAAACTTGTGAATTTCAAAATCTATTTTCTTATTACTGGTATTCTTTTTTGCTTTTGTGCACAGGCTCAAGATGACGGTTTTACTCCTTACAACAAAAAAAGAATTCTCTGCTGTTTTGAAGGAAAACATGCCCTGCTTGGTTCGCTTAATTATACAATCGATCTTGACAGTAAAGAAAGTACGGGAGGAAACGTTCCGCCAGGAATGAATTACGGATTTGGAATAGGTTATTCTTACAATATTTTAGTTGACGATTATCCGCAGGCTGTTGCTATTGGTGCTAAAGCAGAATGGTATCCCGGATCGTTTTTTAAATTTAATACGCTTTTAGAATTTGATTTGTTGGGAATGGGAATTGGTCCGGTAAGCGCATTTTTTATTTCCGGGCTTGAAAATCAAATTACGTTTACTAAAGACTTTAAAGAAAATGAATGGCACTCTATTTTATACCTGCTTGAATTAAACATTTATAATTTTGAAATTAAATGGGGACTTGATAGCAACTGGAATGTATTCAAGCCCAATCAATATATAGACGATACTTTCAATGTTTTAAAATTAACCTACCGACATTTCCTGTGAAAAATTTTCTCGTTTTTATTCTTCTGTTTTTTGTTGGACAATCCGTCTTATCGCAGCGTATAAGTTTCGGTTTTAATGGTGCTTTTACTGCCTTTCAAAGAACAACGTTACCAGACAATTTTATTTTCCCGGAACACTCTTACTTCATTTATTATACGGCAAATGAAAAAGACGATTTACCTGTTCACGATCAGAAATTTAGTGGTTACAGCGTCGGTCTTAATCTCAATGTTGATTATAAACGGTTCATATTTATTTCGGAGTTTACGCTTGGCACTAACACCATTAAAATTCCGGTTTTATTTCCTTCCCCAATTTCCGAATCAGTCGATGGAGATAGCTGGAGCACATTTAAAATCACCAAAAATTATTTTAATCTTCCGCTTCTTATTTCCTATAAATTAAACCGAAAAGCAAACGGTCCTTTTTTAATCGGTGGAATGCAATATTCGTTCTGCTCATTTAGTGAGGCTGACTTTCTGGATACTGAACTTACAAGTGGAATATCCATTTTTTTATCAGATACCGAAATGTATAATGTCCTATACAACGAATGGAATTATGGTTCAATGATTCTTGGAGCCGGCCTGAAAAAAGATAATAGTTTTTACAGCGTTCGTTTCAGCCAGCGAATTGGTAAAGATTTATCTAAGTATCCGCTGGCGCGTTATTTTCAAATTGATTTGCAGTATTCTAAAACGCTCAATTTTCAGCGATTGAAAAAGGGCTATCATATCTATCTTGATTAACCATGATGAAATTTAATTTTTTATTTCTTATCCTTGTTTTTTTTGGTTGTAAAAAAGAATATCCTGAACCGGACGATAAACAATTGATTGGGGGCATCTCCTCATTTTGCTTCGAAACAAAATACATAAGTCATTCAGGAAATGAATTATTTATCGACATGGACATTGCCGTTTTTGTAGGCGGTTACGGTGATGATTTGTTGAGTATAAATGATTCCGCATTTAAAGATTATTCAATTCCGAATCACTCAATTTATGTTGATTCCATTGAATCTGTCACGTTGAATGAAGCTGAAACTTATTCAAATTTAATTTTGCTTGATCAATCAGAAGGTTGGAACGATTATGATTTATTTAACGCGAAGACACGTTCATTGAACAAAGCAATTCTTGACGGCAAAGAAAATCCATTAAATGAAATAGCCCTTGGCTCATTTGCCAGGAATGGTTATTTCACCAATTCCTCAAGCATTTGGGTTTTTGAAGATGGAAATCCTTTTACACAAACTTCAGAAGAACTTGGAAAGATATTATACGACAAGTTCTGGGAATACGGCGGAACCTCAAATATATATGATGCACTCTTTGACATGATTGATCATTGTACTAATTTTTCTACACTGGAAAATAAATACATCACAGTTATTACTCATGGATATCCCGACAACGAAAATAGTTATACGGCAGATGAAATTATTGCAAAAGCAAAAGCGAACAATATTAAAATTAATATCATGATGCTAGCAGATAACGACGACGGCGAAATGGCGAAACTTGCTGGCGGGACCGGAGGCTTTATTCAGATGATTACAAATACACCTTCCAAAGAACTTTTTGTCTCTGATATTGTTGACGAAGGCGCACCTGTAATGGCTTCGATGCATCGCATTCTTGCAAAAGATATACATGTTTATAAGGTTCATTTAAGATTGGTAAAAACTTCTGGAAACTGGCAACCCGGAGCAACTCTTTATAACTACTATCAAACGCTTGAAAGATATACAGACGGAACAATTCGTATAAATAATTACATGCCTTATTATGTTGAGATTCCTTAAATCTGCTTTATTTTTTCTGTTATTATGGCTGTCTGTTTTTGGCTCTGCTCAAGATGGTCTTGTAACATTATCAGTTCAGCAAGGACATTCTGATGACATTCTTTTAGTGACCGTTTCTGACGACGCTCGTTTTATCGCGTCATATGACTTAGATCAAAAACTAATTATCTGGGACGCGAAAAGTGGCAATCAATTATGTTTTAATTATACGGACAAGCCGGTTCATGCAATTGGATTTGATACTGATAATCAAAATTTACTCATGGCTTTTACAGATGGTTCGGGCTCATTGTTCATTCCAACAAATACAATTTCCGCATCCGCTAAACCGGTTTTGAATTCGAAAACATTACTGGAAACAGAAATAGGAAAAATTGAAATTAATCTTGCTGAAATAAAACTCCTTAATAGTCAAACTCTTGTTAAAATAAAATCAC
>Ga0102851_10000397_pt1 | contig 21616 bp, 19 predicted proteins | sample Mud3Dept3metaG_FD_79558 | JGI IMG/M metagenome (GOLD analysis project Ga0102851, IMG submission 79558) | Freshwater wetland microbial communities from Ohio, USA, analyzing the effect of biotic and abiotic controls - Mud 3 Core 4 Depth 3... | ecosystem: Environmental > Aquatic > Freshwater >... | reverse complement strand
TCCTCGTCGCCGGTGTCGAGGGGGAAGATGTAGTCCTCGAAGTCGCTGTAGAAGATCGACGCGCGCCAGGTCACCTCGCCGGTGCGGCGCAGGCCGAAGTCCACGGTGTTGGCCGTCTCGGTGCCGAGGCGATCGTCGCCGATTTCGTAGCGGCGGACGGCGAGGTGCGGCCCGTACGAGTAGAGCTCGGCGGCCTGCGGGTGCCGCTCCGAGTGCGTGAGGTGCAGGGCGAGCGTCAGGTCGGGCGTGAAGTTCCAGAGCAGGCCGGCCGCCGCGCTGAAGGCCGTGCCGTCGTAATCACGTGCCGCCGCTTCGACGTCGATCTCCTGCCGCTCGAGGCGGCCGCCGAAGTCGACCGTCCAGTCGCCGAACTGCTGTTGCTCGACCAGGAAGGCCGCGAGCCCCGTGGTCTGCGCCGGCGGAATGTAGGCCTCGGCGCCGATCGCCTCGAGGTCGAGGTCGGTGTACTGCACCCCGAGCGTGCCGGTCCAGCCGGCGATCGCGCGGTGGCCGAGGTGCAGGCGCGTGTCGAGGCCCGTCTGCTCGAAACTGGTGCCGATCTCGTCGCCTTCGAGTTCGTCGTGCTGGTAATCGGTGTACGCCGCGCGCAGCGTCACGTTGTCGAGCAGTCCGCCGAGTTCGCGCCACTCGGACTTGAAATCGTAGCGATCGGCCGTCTGGTCGATGCGCACGGCTTCCTCTTCTTCCTCTGCGGCGAGTGCCGCGACGGGCACCACCTCGGGCGCCGCGTCGTGCGCGTGCTCGGCCGGGCCGGGCAGGCCATAGTTCGTCTCGGCCCGTCCCCACGCGAAGCCGACCAGGCTGCGCTCGCCGACCCAGGAGAAGCCCGCGGTGACGCCGTCGGATTCGCTGTCGGTGTTCGGCACGTAGCCGCGCGTGGCCTCGATCGGCTCGCCCTCCGCCTCCTTCTCCTCGATGAGCGCCCGCGACCAGTCGAGTCCCGGGATCTCGATGTCGTCGGTGTCGCGGGAGTAGCCGTCGACGTGCCACGCGAACGATCCCATGGCGCCATCGAGGCGTCCCGCGACGCTGCGCTCCTCGCTGGCCGTGTCGGCACGCAGCTCGAGGCCGCCCTCGAGCGGCGCGCGATCCTTGCGCATCGGGATGCGGCCGTCGACGGTGTTGACCACGCCGCCGACCGCGCCGCTGCCGTACAACAGCGTCGTCGGGCCCTTGAGGATCTCGATCTGGTCGGCGAGCAGCGGCTCGACCGACACCGAGTGGTCGGGACTCAGGTTGCTCACGTCGAGCGCGCTCACGCCGTCGAGCAGCATCAGCACGCGCTCGCCCGACAGGCCGCGGATGATCGGGCGGCTGGCCCTCGGGCCGAAGTAGCTGGCGGTGACGCCCGGTTGGGCGGCGAGCGTCTCACCGAGGCTCGGGCCCACGTTGCGGGCGAGGTCGTCGCCGGCGAGCACGATCACCGACTGCGCGAGTTCGAGCGCGCTCGAGCGCAGCGGGTTGGCAGTGACGACGACCTCCTCGAGGTCGGTGTGCTGGGCGAGTACGGCAGGGACGGTGAACAGGGACGCGAGCGTCAGGGACGCACGGGCAGTGAATCTCATCGATGAACTCCAGGCAAAGTCGGGGCGCCGGACCGGGGCCGGCGAACGATCGGCGAGGGAGCGCGCAGCCCCCTTCGGATCAGGCCTGGAGGAACGGTGGAGCGCGTGGCTGGAGGGCGGAGCGCAGCTGGACGCGGGTGGCCGCCGCCTGCGCCGGGACGACGACGAAGGACGGCGCCGGCTCGGCCGGCAGCATCACGATCGAGGCGGGCGGCGGCGCGCCGCCGCGATCGAACGCGCTGCAGTAGCTGCAGTGCTGCTTGTAGATCGACGGCGCGTCGGACTCGTGGCTGTGGGCCACGTGCAGGAACGATGCGAGTACGAGCGCCAGGACGATCAGCCCCGTCCAGACGCGGCGGCGCACGCCCGGGACGAACCCGAGGGCCTGCAGCGAAGGTTGGTTGCGGATGCCCGGCATCGACGTCCTGCGACCCCAGTGAAGGGAGAACGGGGTCGGCAAGCTAGCGGGTGGAACCGGGCCCGTCAAGGCGGCATAATCGGCCGCACATGCCGAGAAAATCACAGGCTACCCGCCGACTGCGGGCCCGCGCCCGGGGCCGCTGCGCGCAGTGAGGACCTCTCCGGACGCGTTGTCGTCAGGCCTCACCCGCGGCCTGCGCAGCGCCTATCTCGTGACCGGATTCGAGCCGCTGCTGATCGCGGAGGCGTGCGACGCCGTGCGTGCCGCCGCCCGCGCGCAGGGCTATGCCGACCGCGAGGTCCACTTCCTCGAGCGCGGCTTCGACTGGAACGCGCTGCTTGCCGACGCCGCGAACCTGTCGCTGTTTGCGTCGCGCCGGCTGATCGAGCTGAAGATCGGCCCGACGCCGGATGCCGAGGCGCAGAAGGCACTCGCCGGTCTCGCAGTGCAGCCGCCCGAGGACACGGTGCTGCTCGTGTCGGGCGAACTCGAGCGCAAGACGCTCTCCACCCTATGGGTGCGTGCCTTCGAGGAGCACGGCGTGCTGGTCGTGGCCCAGGCGGTGGAGCGCCCCGCGCTGCCCGGCTGGATCCGCGACCGGCTGGGCCGCAAGGGCGTCGGCATCGATCCCGCCGCGGCCGAACTGCTCGCCGACCGCGTCGAAGGCAACCTGCTCGCCGCGCAGCAGGAGATCGAGCGCATCGCGCTGCTCATGCCGGGCGCGCAGCTCGATGCCGGCGCGGTGGCCGAGCTGGTGGCCGACAGTGCCCGCTACGACGTGTTCGAACTCGCGGCCGCCGCGTTTTCCGGCCAGCCGCAGCGGGCGTTGCGCATCCTCGCCGGACTGCGCGGCGAAGGACGCGAGCCGCCGCTGGTGCTGTGGGCGCTGCTGAACGACCTGCGCGGCCTGTCGCGCGTCGCGCAGCGCCTCGAGCGTGAGCGTTCGGTCGACGACGTCTTCCGCTCCGAGCAGATCTGGTCGAACCGGCAGGGACCGATCAAGTCCGCGCTGCGACGCCTGTCGCGACCGGACATCGAGTCGTTGCTGGTGGCGGCCGCGACCGCCGACCGCATCGCGAAGGGAAGCCTGCGCGGCGACGCGTGGGTCGCGCTCGAGGCGCTGGTGGCGAGGATTGCCGGCGTACGGCTCGCGGCATGACCCCGGTCGGGATTTTCGGCGGCACCTTCGACCCGATCCACTTCGGTCACCTGCGCACCGCATTCGAGTTGCTGCAGGCGTTGCGCCTCGCCGAGGTGCGCTTCGTTCCCGCGGGCAACCCGCCGCACCGGGGCGTCCCGCTGTGCGACGCACGGCGTCGACTCGACATGGTGCGGGCCGCCATCGCCGACCAGCCGGGCTTCGTGGTCGACGACCGCGAGGTCCGTCGCGAGGGGCCGTCCTACACCGTGCTGACCCTGCGCGAGCTGCGTGCCGAGGAACCCGGGCGCCCGTTCTGCCTGATCATGGGCATGGACGCATTCCTCGGCCTGCCGCAGTGGCATGAGTGGCGGTCCCTGCTCGAGCTCGCGCACGTCGTCGTGGCGCATCGGCCCGGCTGGACCGCGCCCGATGCCGGCACGCTGGGTGGACTGGTCGCGACGTACGCCACTCAGCGCGTCGAGGACCTGTACGAAACCGTGGCGGGTCGCATCCTGGTGCGCCCGGTCACACAGCTCGAGATCTCGTCCACGGACCTGCGCGACCTCATCGTCGCGGGACAGGATCCGCGCTACCTGCTGCCCGACGCCGTGCGGGCCATGATCCGCGACACGGGTTGTTACCGTCCCCCAGCCACGAGGTGAGCATGACAGCGAAGCGCCCAGCCACACGACGCAAGACCGGCAACGCACTGCCCAAGGCCAAGGCCAAGTCCAGGGCCACTGGAAAGACCGGGACGCGGACCAAGCCCGCCAGCCAGGCTGCAGCCGCGATCGTCGCGAAAGCGGCTTCCGCGCGAGCGAAAGCGCAGCCGGCCCCGGTCAGGAAGACGGCCCGTCCCAAGGGCAGGCCTTCCCTGCGTGACGTGGTGATCGGCGCGCTGGCCGAGCTCAAGGCCGTCGACGTGCGCGCGCTCGACGTCCGTGGTCTCACCGACATCACGGATACGATGGTGGTGGCGAGTGGCACCTCGGACCGGCACGTCAAGTCGATTGCCGACCGCGTGCTGCAGCGCTGCAAGGAGGCGGGTTTCCGCGCCTTCGGCATGGAGGGCGAGCGCGACGGCGAGTGGGTGCTGCTCGACCTGCAGGACGTCGTGCTGCACGTGATGCTGCCGCGCGTCCGAGAGTTCTACGCGCTCGAGAAGCTTTGGGAGGGCGGCGCCGCGGCCTGACCCGCGGGTCCGCGTGGCCCATGCTGATGCGACTGGTGGCCGCCGGCACCCGCATGCCGGCGTGGGTGGACGCCGGGGTCGCCGACTACGCCGGTCGGTTGCGGGGCGATTACCGCCTCGAGCTGGTCGAGGTCGAACTGGGCCGGCGGGGCGCGGGCGAGGTGACCCGCGCCGTTGCAGCCGAAGGCGAGCGCATGCTGGCGGCGGCCGGCCCGAAGACTGCCATCGTGGCGCTGCAGGTCGGCGGGCGAGCGCTGTCCACCGACCAGCTGGCCCGCTGGCTCGAAGAGCGGGCCCGGCTGGGTGCACCCCTGGCGTTCTGCATCGGCGGCCCGGATGGGCTCGCACCGGCGGTGGACGAGCGGGCCTGCCTGCGCTGGTCGCTGTCGCCGCTCACCCTGCCGCACGCGCTCGCCCGGGTCGTGGCGGCCGAGGCCCTCTACCGGGCCGTCACGGTGATCAAGGGGCTGCCGTACCATCGCCCCTGACTCCGGGTTCGTGCCAATGGACAGCGCCGGCCGGGCGGGTTTGAATTCGCTGTTGCCCCTGTCGCCCGGAGCCGAGCATGCACCCCTACCCCCACCTGTACACCGTCCAGGCCGCCGCCAACCCCACGGGCGACGTGCCCGTCACGTCCGCCGGCCTGCCAGCGCTGTCCACGGCGCCGCCGGCCGAGTTTGACGGTCCCGGCGATCGCTGGTCACCCGAGACGCTGCTCGTCGCAGCCGTCGCCGACTGCTTCCTGCTCAGCTTCCGGGGCGTCGCCCGTGCCAACAAGTTCGCCTGGGATGCGCTCGAGTGCTCGGTCGAGGGCAAGCTCGACAGGCTGGAGGGCAAGACGCACTTCACGCATTTCGGGGTGCGCGCGACGCTGCGTGTGCCCGCCGGCACCGACGAGGCGAAGGCGAAGCAGCTGCTCGAGCGTGCCGAGCACGTCTGCCTGATCAGCAACTCGCTGGTCGGTCAGCGCAGCCTCGAGTCCACCGTCGTCGCCGGTTGAGGGGCGCGTGACGGAGCCCCGGATCCTGCTGGCCTCGGCGTCCCCCCGGCGCAGCGAGTTGCTGCGCCAGGTCGGCATCGCGCACGCGATCCGGCCCGTGGACATCGACGAATCCGTGCACGGCGGCGAGGCCCCGTCGGCCTACGTCCTGCGCCTCGCCCAGGCGAAAGCCGGGCAACTGTGGCGGCAGCTTGCCCCCGCCGAACGCAGGCCGGTGCTCGCGGCCGACACCACCGTGGCGCTCGAGGGCGAGATCTTCGGCAAGCCGGGCAACCTCGGCGAGGCCCGTTCGATGCTCGGTCGCCTCTCCGGTCGCACGCACGAGGTGCACACCGCCGTCGCGGTGCTGCACGACGGCGGGGCTGCCGCGCGCGTCAGCAGCAGCACCGTCACGTTGCGCGAACTCACCCCCGCCGAGATCGACTGGTACTGGCACACCGGCGAGCCCGTCGACAAGGCCGGGGGTTATGCCGTGCAGGGTCGTGCCGCAGCGTTCATCAGCCACATCGCCGGCAGCTACTCCGGGATCATGGGCCTGCCGCTCTACGAGACCTGGGAACTGCTCGCGCCGCTGCTCGGTCTCAACGCGCTGGAGCCCGGCGCATGAGCACCGAGATGGTCGTCAACCTGAGCCCGCGCGAGACGCGCGCGGCACTGCTCGAGAACGGCATCCTGCAGGAATTGTTCATCGAGCGCGCGAGCCGCCGCGGGCTGGCGGGCAACCTGTACAAGGGCCGCGTCTCGCGCGTGCTGCCCGGCATGCAGGCCGCGTTCATCGACATCGGGCTCGAGCGCACGGCGTTCCTGCACGTTTCCGACATCGTGCAGCCGGCGGATGCCGAGGGCGCGGGCGACGCCCCGCGGACCGACAGCATCCGCGACCTCGTGGGCGAGGGGTCCGACATCCTCGTGCAGGTGCTCAAGGATCCGCTCGGTACCAAGGGCGCGCGCCTCACGACCTTCATTACGATCCCGTCGCGCTACCTGGTGTACATGCCCTTCGGGCACGGAGTGGGCGTCTCGGCGCGCATCGAGAACGAGGCGGAGCGGCAGCGCCTGCGCGAGGCGATGCAACAGTACGCGCTGCCGGGCGGCACCGGCGGCTACATCGTGCGCACCGCGGCCGAAGGCGCCACGGGCGAGGCGTTGCGCGCGGACATGCTGTTCCTGCGCAAGCTGTGGGACCTGCTGACGCAACGCGCCCGCGACGCGGCGCCGGGCACGCTGGTGCACGAAGACCTGCCGCTGCCGTTGCGCCTGATGCGCGACCTCGTGGGCGAGGGCGTCGATCGGGTGCTGGTGGACAACGAGCGCACCTGCGGGCAGATGCGCGAGTTCGCGGCGACCTTCATGCCGGGCCTCGAGGCGCGCGTCGAGCGCTACGCGGGCAGCCGGCCGCTGTTCGACCTGCACGGCGTCGAGGAGGAGATCCAGCGCTCGCTCGAACGCAAGGTCGCGCTCAAGTCGGGCGGCTACCTGATCATCGACCAGACCGAGGCGCTCACGACCATCGACGTGAACACCGGCGCCTACGTCGGGCACCGCAACCTCGAGGAGACGATCTATCGCACCAACCTCGAGGCGGCGGTGGCGATCGCGCGCCAGCTGCGGCTGCGCAACCTCGGCGGCATCATCATCATCGACTTCATCGACATGGAAGAGGAGGAGCATCGCCGCCAGGTGATGCAGGCGCTCGAGAAGGAACTCGCCAAGGACCACGCCAAGACGCACGTCTCGACGGTCTCGGCGCTCGGCCTGGTCGAGATGACGCGCAAGCGCACGCGCGAGAGCCTCGCGCACCAGCTGTGCATGCCGTGCCCGGCCTGCGAGGGGCGCGGCTTCCTCAAGACGCCCGAGACGGTCTGCTACGAGATCTTCCGCGAGATCCTGCGCCAGGCCGGCCAGTTCGATCTGCAGCAGTTGCTGGTACTCGCGCACCAGGACGTGATCGAGCGGCTGCTCGACGAGGAGTCGGCGGCGCTCGGCGAGCTCGAGGTGCTGGTGGGCAAGCCGATCCGGCTGCAGACCGAGTCGCTCTACGAGCCCGACCAGTACGACGTGGTGCTGATGTGAGCGCGAAGCCCGGGCGCGGCGCGTCCGCCCGGCTCTGGCGCATCCTCGCCGGCACGATCGCCGGGGTGCTGATCCTGTCGGCGTTGCTGGTTGGCGCGCTGCGTTTCGCGCTCGCGCGCGTGCCCGAGAACGCGGCGCGCATCCAGGCGTGGGTCGAGCAGCAGACCGACTACCGCCTCGAGTTCCGCACCATCGACGCACGCATGCGCTGGTGGGGTCCCGAGGTCGTGCTGCGCGAAGTGCGGGTGCTCGACCGCGACGATCCGAGCCAGGCCCTGTTCGAGACCCGCGAGGGCGCCGTGTCGCTCGACGTGTGGAACCTGTTCCGCACCGGCGAACTCGTCGCCGGGCGCGTGCGCATCGTCAAGCCCACGCTCACGGTGGTGCGTCTCGCCGACGGGCGGATCCGCCTGGTCGGCCAGCGCGAGCGGCCCGCCGACCGGCCGCCGTTCGACCTCGACCGGCTGCCCGCCGGCCGCGTCGAGGTCGAGGATGCCAGGGTGCACTACCGTGACCTGAAGACCGGCCGCGGCCCGTGGACACTGCAGCGCGTCGGCCTGTCGCTGCGGCGCGCGCACGACTCGGTCGACGTGACCGGGTCCGCGCGCCTGCCCGCTGAACTCGGCACGCGCCTCGAACTCGAAGGCAGCCTGCGCGGGTCGCTCGACCGGTTCACCGACCTCGTGATGCAGGTCGAGGTGCGCGTCGACCAGCTCGTGCTCGCCGGCCTGCGGGACCTGCTGCCGGAGGCTGCCGGGCGACCGTTGTCCGGTTCGGGACCGCTGCGCGCGTCCGTTGCCTTCGATCACGGGCGTCTCGAGCAGTTGCGCCTCGACCTGAACCTGTCGGACGTGGCTTTCGCCGTTCCCGCCCGTGACCTGCCGCCGCTCCAGGCGCTCGAGGTGGCTGCGCCGAGCCGGCCACCCGGTGCTTCAGCGCTCAGCATGCCGCTCGCCGAGAAGAGGCTCGTCGACCGGCCGGCCCCGGAGTTGCCCCGCGAAGTGCACTACGCGAGCCTCGCCGGCAAGCTGCGGCTGAGCCGCGACGGGGACGCGTGGGTGTTCAACGCCAGCGACCTGCGCCTGCAGTCGCGTGGCGACCGTGCCGTCGGCGGGGCGTCGCTCGGGGCTCGCTGGCGCGGGCACCCGGTCAGTGCGTTCGAGGTCGGCGTGAGCGCGACGTCGCTGGACGCTGCCGACGCCTGGCCGCTCGTGCTCGCCCTGGCGCCGCGCTCGTTCGATCGCTGGGCCGGCCTCGACCCGTCGGGGTCGATCCGCAGCCTGCGGGTGGACCTGGTGCGCGAGCGCGCGGGGGCGGAACCGCGCTTCGAGATTTCCGCCGACGTCGACGGCCTGTCGACCCGCCCGATCGGCCGCTGGCCCGGCGTGCGCGGACTGACGGCTCGCGCCTCCGGCACGCAGGATCGCGGCCGCGTCGCCCTGCGCGCGGTCGCGCCTGCCTTCGAGTGGCCGCGCTGGTTCCGCGCGCCGCTCGAGGCCGAACTCGCCGAAGGCGACGTCGACTGGCGTCGTGACGGCAGCGAGTGGGTGTTCTCTTCGCCGCGACTTTCGCTGCGGCATGCGAAAGCGGTGGCGGAGGGCGAACTCACGCTGCGCCTGTCCGGCAATGGGCGCTCACCGTACCTCGATCTCGAGGCACGCGTCGAACGGCTCGATGCGACGCTCGTGGCGAGCGTGCTTCCGGTCGGTCGACTCAAGCCGCGCTCCATCGCGTGGCTCCAGGCGGCATTCGTGAAGGGCGCGGCAACCTCCGGCGTGCTCTCGTACCACGGGCCGACGCGTCGCTTCCCGTTCCGCGGCGGCGAGGGCGAGTTCAAGGCGAGCGCCGTGGTGGACGATGCGACGCTGGTGTACTTCCCGGGCTTCGCGCCGCTCACGGGAGGGCGCGGCACGGTCGAGTTCCACAACGCCGGCCTGCGGGCGACACTCGACGCCGGACAGGTCGGCGGGTTGCGGCTGGGCGGCGCGCGCGTGGCCATCGACGACCTGCGCGAGCCGACGCTCGACATCGAGGCCGACGCGACGGGCGACGTGGCCAAGGCGCTCGCCGTGCTGCAGGGCAGCCCGCTCGGTCCGACGCTCGGCAGGCAGTTCATGGCGCTGACGGGCAACGGGCCGGCGGACTACTCGTTGCGCCTGCGCCTGCCGACTCGGGACGTCGACGCGCGCGACTACCTCGTGCGTGCGACGCTGCACTCGGTGTCGGTGACCTGGCCGGTGCTGCGGGCGCCGGTGAGCCGCGTCAGCGGCGAGCTCGTGATCCACAACCGGGAGATCTCGGCGCCATCGCTGCGCGGCGTGATCCTCGATGGTCCGTTCGAGCTGAACGTGCAGCCGGGTCCGGTCGGCGGCGACGTGAGCGCGACCGTACTGCTCAGTGCCTCGGGTCGGGCCGGTGGCGCACAGATGCCCGGGTTCATCGGCCTGCCCGACGCAATCCGCATGACGGGCGCGACCGAGTGGCGACTCGACGGGCGCATCCAGCGATTGCTCGACGGCGGGCAGTGGCCGGCGCGCATCGAGGTCGCGACCGACCTGCGCGGGCTCGGGATCGAAGCGCCGAATCCCTTCGCCAAGCCTGCCGCCGAGCCGCGAGCGACGCGCATCGTGCTCGACGTGCCGCGGCAGGGGCGGACCGAGGTGCGCGTCGACTCCGGCGCCGCCCGTGCGGCACTCGTATTCGTGGAACGCGCCGACCAGCGGTGGAATCTCGAGCGAGGCGCCGCGCGGTTCGATGCGCAGCCGGTCGAACTGCCCGCGCAGCCCGGCCTGCACGTGGCGGGGGACTGGCCCGAGTTCGATCTCGCGGAGTGGCTGGCCATGCGTTCGGGCAAGCCCGGCGGGCCCGGCCTCTCGGAATGGCTGGGCCCGGTCAATGTGCACCTCGACCGCGCCCGCGTGCTCGGCTTCGAGTTCCTCGACGTGACGGCGCGGCTGGAGCCGACCGCCGGTGCCTGGCGCATCAACGCCACCGGGCCGATGGCGGAGGGCAACGTCACCGTCCCCTCCGACTTCGCGCGCGGCGGACCGCTGCGCCTCGAGATGCAGCGTCTCGTGCTCAAGTCGGCACCCCCGCGTCCGGGAGCGTCGCCTGCACCGGACAGCGATCCGCGCGACCTGCCGGCCATCGCCGCGCAGGTTCAGGACTTCAGCTGGCAGGGCCGGCGCTTCGGGCGTCTCGCCGCGCAGGTCGACCGAGTGCCGCAGGGGTTGCGGCTCGCGAGCCTCGCCACGGAGTCGAGCGACTTTTCGTTGAGCGGCACGGGCAGCTGGCTCGTCGAGGACGGTGGCTCGCGCACGCGCCTCGCCCTGGAGTTCGCCAGCACCGATTTCGCCGCCGCCTCGCGCGCGCTCGGTTACCGCGATACGGTCGAAGCCAGGAAGGCCACTGCCAGCGCAGACGTCACCTGGAGTGGCGGCCCGTCCGAGGACGTGCTCGCGCGGATGGACGGCAACGTGCGCTTCGAACTTGAGCGCGGCCAGTTGCGCGACGTGAAGCCCGGTGCCGGGCGCATGCTCGGACTGCTGAGCGTCGTGGACCTGCCGCGGCGCCTGACGCTCGACTTCCGCGACGTCACCGAGGAGGGCCTCGCGTTCGACCGGGTGCGAGGCGACTTCGAGATCCGCTCGGGCAACGCCTACACGCAGAACCTGCTGCTCAAGGGCGCCGCGGTGGACGTGGGCGTCGTCGGGCGCACCGGGCTCGCCGCCCAGGACTACGACCAGACCGTGGTGGTGAGTGGCAACCCGAGCGGCCCGATCACCGTCGCGGGCGCGCTGGCCGGCGGGCCCGTCGGCGCCGCCGGTGCGTTGCTGATTTCACAGCTGTTCAAGGGCCAGCTGGCGGGCCTCGCGACGGTCTACTACCGCGTGACCGGGCCCTGGGATGCACCCAAGGTCGAACGCATTTCCGCGGCCACGAGCGGTACCGCCGGGGCCGGCAACACTCAGCAGAAGGAGCCCAGGCCGTGACGTGCGTCGCTGCTGTCCAGATGGTTTCGTCGGCCGACGTCGGCCGCAATCTCGACACGGCGGCGCGCCTGCTGCGCCAGTGTCGCGAGCGGGGCGCGCTCGTCGCGGCCTTGCCGGAGAACTTCGCGTTCATGGGCGTGCGCGAGGCCGACAAGCTGGCGATCGCCGAGGAGGACGGCGACGGGCCGATCCAGGCGGCGCTGGCGGATCTCGCCCGCGAACTGCGGCTGTGGATCATCGCGGGCACGCTGCCGCTGCGGTTGCGGGACAACGCCGCGCGTACGGCGGCCGCCTGCCTGGTCTTCGACGCCGAAGGCCGCCGCGTGGCCCGCTACGACAAGATCCACCTGTTCGACGTGGCGATCCCCGGCAAGGACGAGCGCTACCAGGAGTCGGCCTCGGTGCGGCCCGGGACGACGCCCGTATGCGTCGACACGCCCGTCGGCCGCCTCGGGCTGGCCGTTTGTTACGACCTGCGCTTCCCCGAGCTGTTCCGCCGGCTGCTCGGCATGGGAGCGGAATGGTTCAGCCTGCCCTCGGCTTTCACCGCGCCCACCGGCCGTGCACACTGGGAAACGCTGCTGCGGGCCCGCGCGATCGAGAATCTCTGCCACGTGGTGGCGCCCGCCCAGTCCGGATTCCACGAAAGCGGCCGCGAAACGCACGGCGATTCGATGATCGTGGACTGCTGGGGGCGGGTGCTGGCGCGCCTGCCGCGCGGCACCGGCGTCGTCGTGGGCGAGATCGACCTCGTGCGGCAGCGCGAGCTCAGGCAGAATTTCCCCTGCGTCGATCACCGGCGCCTGGTCCCCTGAGCCCATGCCGATCCAGATCCCGCCCGCGCTGTTCTCTCCCCAGTCCCCGGCCCTCGCGGCTGCCGCAGCGGACCCGCTCGAGCTGGCACGCGCGGGGTTGCTGCTGCCGGCGGGCCTCGACGAGGACCGCGTGGCGCGCGTGCTCGGCGACGTGATGGGGCACGCGGTGGACTACGCCGACGTCTATTTCCAGGCGATCCGCGAGGAGTCGTGGGCGCTCGAGGACGGCATCGTGAAGGACGGCGCGCACAGCATCGACCACGGCGTGGGCGTGCGCGCGCTCGCCGGCGAGAAGGCCGGCTTCGCCTATTCCGACGAGGTGGTGCTGCCCGCGCTGCTCGAGGCCGCGCGCGCCGCGCGGGCGATCGCGCGGTCCGGCACGGCCGGCGCGTTGCAGGCCTGGCGCGCGCAGCGCGGTCGCGCGCTGTATCCGGCGCTCGATCCGCTCGACACCCTCGGCGACGCCGACAAGGTGCGCCTGCTCGAGGACATCGACCGCGAGGCGCGCGCACTCGACCCGCGCATCTCGCAGGTGATGGCGAGCCTCGCGGCCTCGCACGACACGATCCTGGTGCTCGCGAGCGACGGCACGCTCGCGGCGGACGTGCGGCCGCTGGTGCGCCTCAACGTCGCCGTGATCATCGAGCACCAGGGGCGCCGCGAGCAGGGCTACGCGGGCGGCGGCGGGCGCTTCGCCTACACCGAGTTCCTCGCTTCGGGCCGCTGGCGCGACCTGGTGCGCGAGGCCGTGCGCACGGCGCAGGTCAACCTCGAGTCGGTGCCGGCGCCGGCGGGCACGATGACCGTGGTGCTCGGCTCCGGCTGGCCGGGCGTGCTGCTGCACGAGGCCGTCGGCCACGGCCTGGAGGGGGACTTCAACCGCAAGGGCACCTCGGCGTTCAGCGGCCGCATGGGTGAGCGCGTGGCGGCGCCCGGCGTCACGATCGTCGACGACGGCACGCTCGCGTCGCGCCGCGGCTCGCTCAACGTGGACGACGAGGGCACGCCCACGCAGTGCACCACGCTCATCGAGGACGGCGTGCTGCGCGGTTACCTGCAGGACAAGCTCAACGCGCGGTTGATGGGCGTGGCGCCCACCGGCAACGGGCGCCGCGAGTCGTTCGCGCACCTCACGATGCCGCGCATGACCAACACCTACATGCTGCCCGGAGCGCACACGCCCGAGGAGATCATCGCTTCGGTGCCGAAAGGACTCTACTGCCGCAATTTCGGCGGTGGCCAGGTGGACATCACCTCGGGCAAGTTCGTGTTCTCGGCAAGCGAGGCCTACCTGATCGAGAACGGCCGGCTCGGCGCGCCAGTGAAGGGCGCGACGCTGATCGGCAACGGGCCGGAGGTGATGACGCGGGTGTCGATGGTCGGCAACGACCTGCGCCTCGACGACGGCGTCGGGACCTGCGGCAAGGAAGGCCAGGACGTGCCGGTAGGCGTCGGCCAGCCGACGCTGCGCGTGGATGCCCTCACCGTCGGCGGCACGGCCTGAGCGAGCCGCGCCTCACTGGCCTGCCACCATGTGGATACCGCGCCCGATCTACGAAGCCCTGCCTTACCTCTACATGGTCGCGGGCGCCGGGCTGCTCGGCGCGGCGTTCTTCGTGGCGACGGGACCGCGCGGACTGCTGCTGGTGCTCGGCGCCGCCGGCCTCACGCTCGGGCTGGTGCTGTGGATGCGGCGACGCGACTATCGCGCGAGCCAGCGCGAGTACGACACGCACTCGCTCGACCGCTGACGCCGCTCAGGCCTCGCGCGCTTTCTCGGCTGCAACCGCTGCTTCGTCGTCGTCCTCGGCCGGCGTTTCCTCTGCTGCTTCGGCATCTGCGCGGTCGAAGCTGCCCGTCGAAACGGTGTTGTGCTCGTAGAACGTGATTTCGTGCAGGCCGAGCCGGACGGTCACCCCGTCCTCCAGCCTCCGGCGGCGGATGCGGCGTCCGGCGAAAAAAACGCCGTTCGTGCTGTTGAGGTCCTCGATGTACACGCCGTCCGGTGAACAGACGACCTGAGCGTGGTGCCGACTGATGTAGGTGCTGTCGATCTGCAGGTCGTTGTCCGGAGTGCGCCCGATGATGCAGCGACCCGAGCCGACGGTACACTCGCCGATCCGCTGTCCCTTGAGCGAGAGCACCAGGCGTCCGAGCGGGAGCTGGGCCTGCGGGGACGTGTCGTCCAGGGTCGGTCGCAGCTGAGTGTGGGTTCGCGCCGCATATTCGACCCACTGCAGCTCTTCGATGGCCGCGTGCAGGAGCTCGTTCGAGACCGTCGCCTGGTCCTTCGCGAATGCAACCAGCATCGCCGTGTCGCACAAGGTATTGACCAGGCGCGGGATGCCACCCGTGTATCGGTAGATCACGGGGAAGGTCTCCGGTTCGAAGATCTCTCGATCCTCGGCGCCCGCCACATTCAGCCGGTGCTTCACGTACATGAGCGTGTCGGATTCGCCGAGCGCGGTCAGGTGGAAGCGCAGCCGCACGCGCTGCATGAGCTGCACGAGCTCCGGCGAATCAAGCTTTTCGTTGAGCTCCGGCTGCCCGGCCAGGATGATGTGCAGGACCTTCTGCTTGGTGGTCTCGACGCCCGACAGCAGGCGGATCTCCTCGAGCACCTTCAGGCTCAGGTTCTGCGCCTCATCGACGATCAGCAGCACCTTGCGACCCTTGGAGTACTGCTCGATCAGGAACTCGTTGATCGTGGCGAGCAGTTCCGCCTTGCGCATCTTGAACGGACTGAAGCCGAACTGGACGAGGATGGCCTGCAGGAACTCGACCGCCGAGATCTGGGTCTGGTTGATCTGGGCCACGACCACGTCCTCGTCGAGGTCCCGCAGGAACGTCTCGATGAGGGTTGTCTTGCCGGAGCCGATTTCGCCCGTGATCACGACGAACCCGTCCGTGAACCAGATGGTCGACTCCATGTACGCCTTGGCGCGGGAGTGGATCTGGCTCAGGTAGAGGAATGCCGGGTCCGGGCTCAGCCGGAACGGCAAGTCCTTGAGTTGGAAGTGTTCCAGGTACATGCAGTGTTCCAAAACATACTATACGCAAAGGACGGGCGAGCAAGAATTGAGGTCGGTCACAGACCTGCCGGCGCGCGTGGCGGGCGAGGCGGATGTCAGCGGGGCACCCGGCGCAACAGCTGCCGCAGCAAGGCGTCGCGCTGCGCGGCGGTGGGTGCAACGATCGTGCAGTGGCCGAGCTTGCGGTTCGCCCGCGGCGCCTTGCCGTAGTCGTGGTGGTGGGCGCCGGGCAGCGCGAGGATCCGGTCGCGATCGGGCATCGTGCCGATGTAATTGACCATGGCCGAGTGACCTACCGGGCGCGTATCGCCGAGCGGCAGGCCGAGGATGGCGCGCAGGTGGTTCTCGAACTGCGAGGTCACCGCGCCCTCGATGGTCCAGTGCCCCGAGTTATGCACCCGCGGCGCCATCTCGTTGGCGACGAGCCGACCGCCTGCGACGAAGAACTCGATCGTGAGCACGCCCGCGTAGCCGAAGTGATCGAGCACGCGCCGCAGGTGCCCCTCGGCGGCGCGCTGCAGCCGCGCGTCGCGGGTCGGCGCGACGGTGACCCGCAGGATGCCGTCGCGGTGCGTGTTGGTGACGATCGGATAGGCACGGGTCTCGCCACGGGTGCTGCGTGCGCCGACGATCGACACCTCGCGGTCGAACCTGACGAAGCCCTCGAGGATCAGCGGCACGCTGCCGAGCGCTTCCCAGGCGGCCGCGACGTCGGACCGCTTCTTCAGCACGCGCTGGCCGCGCCCGTCATAACCGAGTCGGCGCGTCTTGAGCACGCAGGGCAGGCCCAGCGCCGCAACGCCGGCCTCGAGATCGGCGAGCGAATCCACCGCGCGGTACGGCGGCGTGGGAATGCCGAGGCGGCCGAACAGCTCCTTCTCGAGGATGCGGTCCTGCGAAACCCGCAGTGCGTCCACGGGCGGGAAGCACGGACGGGTCGCCGCCATCTCGTGCAGCGCGGCCACGGGCACGTTCTCGAACTCGTAGGTGACGACGTCCACCTCGCCCGCGAGCCTGCGCAGCGCGGCGATGTCGTCGAACGCGCCCACGACGATCGGCGCCACCTGCGCGCCGGGCGCATCCGCGCTCGAGTCGAGGAAACGGAACCTGAGGGCGAACGGCAAGCCCGCCAATGCCAGCATCTGACCGAGCTGGCCGGCGCCGATGATGCCGATCTTCATGCTGGGGTAGGGGGCTGTCGGGGGTCGGGCTGCGCGAGCACCTTGTCGGTCTGCGCCGCGCGGAAAGCCTCGAGCGCAGTGTGGATCGCGGGCTGCGTCAGCCCAAGGATCGCGGCGGCGAGCAGCGCAGCGTTCGTGGCACCCGCCACGCCGATGGCGAGCGTGCCCACCGGGATGCCGGCGGGCATCTGCACGATGGAGAGCAGCGAGTCGAGGCCGTTCAACGCCTTGGACTGCACGGGCACCCCCAGCACCGGCAGCGAGGTCTTGGCCGCGGCCATGCCGGGCAGGTGGGCGGCACCGCCGGCACCGGCGATCAGCACCTGCAGGCCGCGGTCGCGCGCAGTGGCCGCGTATTCGAACAGCAGGTCCGGGGTGCGGTGCGCCGAAACGACGCGCACCTCGTGCGGGACGCCCAGCGTGTCGAGCGTCTCGGCCGCATGGCGGAGGGTCTCCCAGTCGGAGGTCGACCCCATGATGATGCCGACGAGTGGATTCATCGGTGAATTGTAGCACCGCGCCCTGCTGGCCCCGGTTTCAGGCCTCCGCGAGCAGTTCCCGCAGGCGGCGGAACAGCTGCCGCGCGGCGGCCGGCGGCCTCGACGCGTCACGCTCGGCCCGGGCCTGGCGGACCAGCGAGCGCAGCTGCTGCAGGTCGCCCGGGGGTACCCGTCCGCCCAGCTCGGTCCAGGCCGCGGCCTCGTCCGCCAGCAGGCGCCCGCGCCATTCCTCGATCACGTGCTCGCGGCGGACTCGCTGCCGGTCGGTCTCCGCCCGGCGGGCCAGCGCGGCCCGGATCGGCTCGACCTCGATGCGGCGCAGCAGCTTGCCGATGTAGAGCCGCTGCCTCACCCGCGCACCGTGCGCGGTGATCCGCCGGCCCTCGATCACCGCGTCGCGCAGGTCGTCCGGCAGGTCGAGCGCGTCGAGCTCGACCGGCGGCAGGGCGACGAGCTCGTCGCCGAGGTCCTGCAACTCGCGCACCTGCCGCTTGAGCTCGCTCTTGCTCGGGCCGAGGTCCTCGTCATCGTCCCACTCGTTCATGGGCGGCGATGCTAGCACGTGGCCCGTGGCCGGCTGCCGGACGGCTGCGCTGCTAGAATGCAGCGCTTACCGCCCCGGACACCGAGCTTCATGGCCAACGACCCTGCCACCGCCGTCGCTGCCGACGGTGCCGACCTGCTCGCCCTCGTCGAACTCGCGCTCGGCGAGGCGAAGATACTCGGAGCATCCCAGGCCGAGGCGGCCATCAGCATGGATGTCGGGCTGTCGGTGTCGGTGCGCCTCGGTGAGGTCGAGACGATCGAGTACCAGCGGGACCGGGGAATGGCGGTGACCGTTTACTTCGGCACGCGCAAGGGGTCGGCAAGCACCGCCGACCTGAGCGCCGCGGCGCTGCGCGAGACGGTGGCCAAGGCCTGCAGCATCGCGCGCTTCACGGCCGAGGATCCGTGCGCGGGCATCGCCGACCCCGACACGCTGGCCACCGACATTCCAGACCTGGATCTCGCGCACCCCTGGGACATCACGCCCGAGCGGGCCTGCGAACTCGCGCTCGAGTGCGAGGCGGCCGCGATGGCCGTCGACCAGCGCATCACCAACTCCGAGGGTGCCGGCGTCAGCACGCACCGCGGGGTGCGCGCCTACGGCAATTCGCACGGATTCCTGGCCGCGTACCCCGGCACCGTGCACAGCCTGAGCTGCGCCGTGCTCGGCTCGCAGGGCGAGGAGATGGAGCGCGACTACTGGTACGCCACCGCGCGCGACTGGCGGGAGCTCGAGGACGCGCGCTCGGTGGGCCGCACGGCCGGCGCGCGGGCGGTGCGGCGCCTCGGCGCGCGCCAGCTCGGCACGATGAAGGTGCCGGTGCTGTACACGCCCGACATGGCCCGTGGCCTGGTGAGTCACTTCGTCGGCGCGATCCGCGGCGGCAGCCAGTACCGACGATCGTCGTTCCTGCTCGACGCCGCGGGGCAGCAGGTGTTCCCGGACTGGTTCGCGCTGTCGGAGCGGCCGCACATCCCGCGCGCGCTCGCGAGCGCGCCGTTCGACCACGAAGGCGTCGCCACCAGCGATCGCGAGCTGGTGAGCGGGGGCGTGCTGCTCGGCTACGTGCTGAGCACGTACTCCGCGCGCAAGCTCGGCCTGCGCACCACGGGCAATGCCGGCGGCTCGCACAACCTGCTCGTGCACTGCCGGGAGCGCGACTTCGACGGGATGCTGGCGCTGATGGGTCGAGGCCTGCTGGTCACCGAGTTGATGGGCCAGGGCGTCAACGGCGTGACCGGCGACTACTCGCGCGGTGCCGCCGGATTCTGGGTGGAGGATGGCCGCATCGCCTACCCGGTGCACGAGATCACGATTGCCGGCAACCTGCGCGACATGTACCGCGACATCGTGGACGTGGGCGCCGACGTCGACGCGCGCGGCGGCATCCGCACCGGATCGATCCTCATCGGGCAGATGACCGTCGCCGGCGCCTGAGCGGGCGACGCGGCGTTTCAGCCTGGCGGCTGCAGCAGGTCGCGTAGCGTGCGGCCGCGCAGGCTGGCGCGCATGGCCTCGTCCGCAGCGCGTGCCACCTGGTCGGCGTCGGGCACGGGTCGCGGCGTCGGACGGCGGGGATCCGGCGTCTCGTGGCGCACCGCATCGAGGACCGTGTCGAGCGTGATGGCGCCGAGGTCGCGCGCCGGCGCCACGGTGTCATCCTCCACGTCGAGCACCAGCCCGTGGGCCTGCAACGACGACACGATCTCGTCGAGCAGCGTGCCCGGCACGTCGAGCCGCTCGGCGAGGCCGGCGATGGTCCAGCGCGCGCCGCCGGCCAGGAACCGCTCCCCCACCAAGTACATGACGGCGAGCGCGATGCGCTCGCGCAGGGCACTCGTAAGCGGCACCTGCGCGTGGCCGGTGCGCAGGTGCTCGGGGTGCTGCACGTAGAACGACAGCTGCGCGCCGAGCAGCAGGATCAGCCAGCTGATGTACAGCCAGACCAGGAACAGCAGCACCACGGCGAAGCCGGCGTAGACGGCCGCCGTCTGGGCGGAGTACACGACGATGCGCGCGAACAGCGCTCCGACCGCCGCCCACAGCACGCCGGCGAACAGCGCGCCGATGGCGGCCGGGCCGAGGCGCACGCGGACGTTGGGCATGTACACGTACACGAACGCAAACAGCGCGACCACCATCACGTACGGCGTGGGGTGCGCCTTGCCGAGGAAGCCCGTGTCGCCGGTGGCGAGCCCCGACACGCGGGCCAGCACGTCGCTGGCCTCGACGCGCGCGAGCAGCACCATCGCGAACACCGCGATCGCCGGCCCGATCAGCATCACCACGAGGTACTCGCTGACCCGCCGCGCGAGGCTGCGCGGGCGCTCGACGTGCCAGACGAAGTTGAGCGATTCCTCCATCTTCTGGATCATCGACACCACGGTGTAGAGCAGGAACGCGAAGCCGACCGTGCCGAGGATCGTGCCCTGCACGTTCTCGACGAAGCCCATGATGCTCTGGGTGAGTTCGTACCCCTGGTCGCCGAGTGGCCGCAGGAACTCGAACAGCACCGGCTCGAGTTCGCGGTGGTAGCCGAATGCCTTGAGCACGGAGAATGCCACCGCGATCACCGGCACGATCGCGAACAGCGTGGAGTACACCAGGCTCATGGACCGGAGCCCCAGTTCGCCGCGGCCGAGGTCGCGCAGCAGCGCGTAGAGGTAGCGCAGCGGCAGCATCACCCAGCGCATGGCGCGGCCGCCGACGGCTTCGGGCAGGTCGAACAGCCAGTGCTCGAACTGGTGCCGCAGGGTGGGGAAGAGGGCGGGTGTCTGGGTCAAGCGGGGCAAGCCTTGCACGGCCGCGCACGGCGGGCAAGTGCTAGATTAACCGGATGCCGGCCGCCTCGAACTTCCCGTCACGCATCGTGTGCCTCACCGAGGAAACCACCGAGGCGTTGTACCTGCTGGGCGAGGACTGGCGCATCGTCGGCATCTCCGGCTTCACGGTGCGGCCGCCGCGCGCCCGCAAGGAAAAGCCGCGTGTGTCGGCGTTCACGTCGGCGAAACTCGACCGCATCGTGGCGCTCGAGCCCGACCTGGTGCTCGGCTTTTCCGACCTGCAGGCCGACATCGCCGCGGATCTCGTCCGTCGCGGCATCGAGGTGCACGTGTTCAACCAGCGCAGCGTCGCGGAGATCCTGCGCATGCTGCGCGCGCTCGGCGGCATGATCGGCTGCGAGCAGAAGACCGCGCACCTGGTGGGCGAGCTCGAGGCGGAGCTCGACGCGATCCGGGCAGCGGCCGCGTCGCTGCCGCGCCGGCCGCGCGTCTATTTCGAGGAGTGGGACCAGCCGCAGATCTCCGCGATCCGCTGGGTCTCGGAGCTGATCGGCATCGCGGGCGGCGACGACGTCTTCCCGGAACTCGCGACGCAGTCGCTCGGGCGCAACCGCATCGTCGCCGACCCGCTCGAAGTGCCGCGGCGCGCGCCGGAGATCATCTTCGGGTCGTGGTGCGGCAAGAAATTCAGCCCGCGAGCGGTGGCGGAGCGCGCCGGCTGGGCCGGCGTGCCGGCCGTGCGCGACGGCGAGCTCCACGAGGTGAAGTCGTCGATCATCCTGCAGCCCGGGCCGGCCGCGCTCACCGACGGCGTGCGCGAGTTGCACCGCGTGATCGCGCACTGGGCCCGAAGGCAGTAGCAAGGCGCCCGCGGCGCGGGAGCGACGATCTCCCAAGGCGAGTCGCGGTCAGGAGCCCGGTGCCGCCGGCGTGTACCAGATCGGCGAGGTCCAGGCGCGTTCCTGGATGGTCGCCGGAACGTCGTCGAGCAGCGCCAGCTTGTTGCGTACCGCGTCGTATGTGGTCCAGCGCGGCGTCGGGATCTCGAGCACCCGGACGTAGTAGAGCGCGTGCTGCTTCGGATCGAAGGCCGCGTCGGTCCATGAGCCCATCAGTTCCGTGCTGCCGATCGCGTTCGTGTACGTCGCCTGCTTCACGTCCACCGTGTTGCCGACCGGCGGCAGCCTGCCATCCGTGCCCGGCTTGCGGTCTCCGCTCCACACGACGTCGAACACCTGGTCCTGCGGCTCACCCTTGGCGTCCACCCAGCCCTTGATGATCTGGATACGGTCGAGGTTGGCGCCGTCCGGGTCCTTCGAGGCCCAGACCGTGAAGGTCGGGGTCTTGGACAGG
>Ga0102851_10000395_pt1 | contig 21619 bp, 18 predicted proteins | sample Mud3Dept3metaG_FD_79558 | JGI IMG/M metagenome (GOLD analysis project Ga0102851, IMG submission 79558) | Freshwater wetland microbial communities from Ohio, USA, analyzing the effect of biotic and abiotic controls - Mud 3 Core 4 Depth 3... | ecosystem: Environmental > Aquatic > Freshwater >... | reverse complement strand
TTGACCTCGTTGGCAAGGTCGAACAGTACCGCCACCGCCTCGGGTGTATTGAAATCGTCCTCCATCGCTTCCCGGAAACGCGCCGCGTGCGGCTCGTTCCAGTCCACCGGCGCCGGCGCCACGTCATGCTGCTTGAGCGCGGTATAAAGCCGGCTCAGTCCCTGGCGCGCGTCATCCAGGTGCTGATCGGAATAGTTGAGCGGGCTGCGGTAGTGAGCGCGCAGCACAAAGAAGCGCACCACCTCGGCATCGTAACGCGCGAGAATTTCGCGCACGGTGAAGAAATTGCCGAGCGATTTCGACATTTTCTCGTTGTCGACGCGCACGAAACCGTTGTGCATCCAGTAGTTGACGAACGCGTGGTCGTGCGCGCCCTCGGACTGCGCGATCTCGTTTTCATGGTGCGGGAACTGCAGGTCCTGGCCGCCGCCGTGGATATCGAAATGCTCGCCGAGCAGCGCGCTCGACATGGCCGAGCATTCAATATGCCAGCCGGGACGACCCTGCCCCCACGGGCTCGGCCACGCCGGCTCGCCCGGCTTGGCGTGCTTCCACAACACGAAATCGAGCGGGTCGCGCTTCGCCTGCACGATCTCGACGCGCTCGCCGGCACGCAGGTCCTCGAGCGACTTGCCGGACAGCTTGCCGTAGCCCGGAAAATCGCGCACCGAGTAATTGACGTCGCCATCGGGCGCAACGTATGCGAGCCCTTTGCCCTCGAGCACACGGATGATTTCCTGCATCTGCGGGATATATTCGGTCGCGCGCGGCTCGAAATCCGGTTTGAGCACCCCGAGCGCGGCCGCGTCCTCGTTCATGGCCTGAATGAAGCGCGCGGTCAGCGCATCCATCGGCTCGTTGTTCTCGACAGCACGCTTGATGATCTTGTCGTCGATGTCGGTAATGTTGCGCACGTACGTAACGTCGAAACCCGCGGCGCGCAGCCAGCGCGTGACCATGTCGAATACGACCAACACCCGCGCGTGGCCGAGGTGGCAATAATCGTAGACCGTCATGCCGCAGACGTACATCCGGATCCGGCCCGGCACGATCGGCCTGAACTCCTGTTTATCGCGGGTGAGCGTGTTATAGAGCTTGAGCATGGCGGAAAACCGGCTTCCGCCATCCCCGGGGCCCAACCCCGCGGCAGGCGGAGATTTGCACCCGGTCGGTGGCCAAAAGACTCCGGAACGGGGGAACCCAGTCAGGGCTGCGGCAATACGTGTTTTATTTGGCCGAAGTTCTTGGTAGAATTCTTACGGTTAATGAAGTAACACTCTGAAATTGCGAAAAGTATAGCACAATGACGCGTATGTCCTCAGCGACCCGCATCACCCTGTTCCTCGTCAGCCTGCTGATCGCGCCCTGCGCCGGCGCGCAAAGCGATGATTACCAGGAGGCCTCGAGGCTGTTCCGTTCCGGCCAGCAGGCGCAGGCGCTCGAACGCGTCGATCATTTTCTCAAAGGCAATCCCAAGGATGCCCGCGCGCGCTTCCTCAAGGGATTGATTCTCACCGAGCAGAACAAACCGGCCGACGCGATCAGGCTTTTCACCGGCCTGACGGAAGACTTTCCGGAGCTGCCCGAACCTTATAACAACCTCGCGGTGCTCCACGCATCGCAAGGCCAATACGACAAAGCTCGCGCCGCGCTCGAAATGGCGATCCGCACCCACCCGAGTTATGCGACGGCGCACGAAAATCTCGGCGACATTTACGCCAAAATGGCGTCCCAGGCATACGACAAGGCGCTGCAGCTCGACAAGAGCAATGCCGCTGCGCAAACCAAACTCGAACTGATCAAGGAATTGTTCACGAGTGGTGGCGCGCGTGGCGCCAAGCCGGCCGCGGGCAAAGCGGAGCCCGGCCCCAAGGCGACGTCAGCAGTGGTTGCCACGAGCGGAGCCCCTCCCCCGTTTCAACCCCCGCGTGCGGCCGGAGCCGCTCCTCCCTTCCAGGCGCCGGTCGCGGCGGGAACAACAGCCAAGCCGGCCGCCACCGGTTCGGCCGGCGAAGTGATCGAGGTCGTCAGCAATTGGGCGAAGGCGTGGTCGAACAACGATGTCAAAGGCTACCTCGGATTTTATGCGCCGGACTTCCAGACGCCCAAAGGCGAACCGCGCGCTAAGTGGGAAGCGTCGCGGAAGGAGCGCATCTCCAAGCCGAAGAAAATCGAAGTTCGCATCAACTCGCCAAAAGTGAAATTCATTGACAACAATCGCGCCACCGTCACCTTCAAGCAGGACTATCGCTCCCCGACGCTGAAAGTGACCAGCACCAAGACGCTGACGATGGTCAAGGGCGGCGACCGCTGGCTGATCCAGCAGGAACGCGCCAGCAATTGATGCCCGAGATGACATTTTTCCGCGCCGCCAAGATCAGCCTGCCGCTGCGGCTGATCGCAGCAGTCGCGTTGACTGTCTGCGCCTGTCATGTGGCGGCGATGGGCCGCCAGCCGGCCCAGAAACCGCGCACCGGCCAGTCCCAGATAGAGCCCGAGGCGATGCTGATCAAGACGCTGATCGAGATCCGCAACAACCGGCTCGACCTGGCGCTTGCCGAAGTCGAGAAAGTCACCCGGAGCTACCCCAATTTCCGGCTTGCGCAGCTGATCAAGGGCGATCTGCTGCTGGCGCGCTCGCGGCCGCTGCGCGGGCTCGGTGAGGTGCCGAACGCACCACGCGACCAAGTTGACGAACTGCGCGACGAAGCGCGCGTGCGGCTCGCCCGCTATCAATTCGAGCGCCCGGCCGGCCGCGTTCCGCGCTATCTGCTGCAGCTCAATTCCGGACAGAAACATGCGCTCGTCGTCGATACGCGGCAATCGACGCTGTACGTATTCGCGAACCATAACGGCGTGCTGCGATACGTCGCCGACTATTACATTGCGAGCGGCAGGAACGGCACCGACAAGACCAAAAATGGCGACCGGAAAACTCCGCTCGGCGTCTACCACGTCACCGACAACCTGCCGCGCAAGAAATTGGGCGCCTTATACGGCAGTGGCGCGTTTCCGATCAGCTATCCGAACGAGCTGGATCGCCGCGAGGGCCGCGAGGGCAACGGCATCTGGCTGCACGGTACGCCTTTCGATACCTATAGCCGCCCGCCACGCTCGAGCGACGGCTGCGTCGCGCTGACCAACGAGGATCTCGACGCGATCAGCAAGAACCTGCGGGTCGGGGTGACCCCGGTCATCATTACCTCCGGCATCGACTGGGTGACGCCGGAGTCGCTCGAAAGCTCGCGCCGGGACCTGCTGAAGAGCGTCGAAAACTGGCGGCGCGACTGGGAAAGCCTGAATACCGAAGCCTACCTCAGGCATTACGCGCCGGGGTTCTCGTCCGGAACCCACGATCTTGCCGCCTGGTCGCAGCAAAAGCGCCAGGTCAACTCCGCCAAAACCTGGATCAGGCTCAAGGTCGATCGCATCAGCGCTTTCCTTTATCCGGGCCGCGACGATCTCGCGGTGGTTACCTTTGAGCAGAATTACGCGAGCAGCAACCTCACCAACCAGATGGCCAAGCGTCAGTACTGGATCAACGAAAAAGGCACCTGGCGTATTCTTTACGAAGGCGGCGCATAAGGCACTGCGTGCCGCGCGGTTCGGGGCCCGGCACGGCCGTCGGGCTCAAACTCCCAGCATCCATAACGAAAGAACGGTATGAAACTGAAACTTTGCACTTTTTTTGCGGGCATTTTGCTGTGCGCCCATGCGCTGGCGGCCGACCCCCAGGTCGAACTCAAGACCAATATGGGCACGATCACGCTCGAACTCTTCGCCAATAAAGCGCCGAAGACGGTCGAGAACTTCCTGCAATACGTGCGCGACGGGCACTACAAGGGAACCATTTTTCACCGCGTGATTCCCGGCTTCATGATCCAGGGTGGCGGATTCAACGTCGATTTCGTGCAAAAGAATTCGCGCGCACCGATCCAGAACGAGGCGAGCAACGGCCTGAAAAACGACACCGGCACGATCGCGATGGCGCGTACGTCTGATCCCCATTCAGCAACTGCGCAATTCTTCATCAACGTCAGCGACAACCAGGCATTGAATTTCGCACCGGGCAATGCCGGTTACGCGGTATTCGGCAAGGTGGTGAAAGGCATGGAAGTCGCGAAGAAGATCGAGGCGGTCGCAACCGGCCCTGGCCCCGTGGGAGGGCATCAGAACGTGCCGCGCAAACCGGTCGTGATCGAAGACGCAAAAATCCTGACTCCCGCCGCTCCGGCGTCCAAATAAGGAACAGCAATGGTCAAACTGCACACCACTCACGGCACCATCACGCTCGAACTCGACGCCGCCAAGGCGCCGGTGACGGTCGAGAACTTCCTCAACTACGTCAGGAACGGGCATTTCGATAACACGATTTTTCACCGCGTGATCGACGGCTTCATGATCCAGGGCGGCGGCTTCGAGCCCGGCATGAAGCAAAAGCCGACTGGCGCTCAGATCAAGAACGAAGCCGACAACCGGCTGCCGAACGACAACTACACGATTGCGATGGCGCGCACCTCGGACCCGCATTCGGCAACCGCGCAGTTCTTCATCAATGTCGGCAAGAATGATTTTCTCAACTACACCGCGTCCAGCCCGCAGGGGTGGGGCTACTGCGTATTCGGCAAAGTCACCGCGGGCACCGAGGTGGTCGACAAGATCAAGGGCGTCAAAACCGGCACCCGCGCCGGCCATCAGGACGTGCCGGTGGAAGACGTGGTGATCCAGAAGGCCGAGGTCGTCTGAATTCGTGAGGCGGCAGCACCCCAAAAATGCACAGCATTTTTGTCTCTGACCTGCATCTCTGCCCCACCCGTCCCGCGATCAACCGGATTTTCTTCGACTTCCTGCGCGGGCCGGCGGCGCGGGCCGAAGCGCTGTACATCCTCGGCGACCTGTTCGAATACTGGGCCGGGGACGACGACGGCGATCCATTCAACGCTTCAGTGCTGGCCGCGCTGCGCGAACTCTCGGGCCGCGGCGTCGCCCTCTACCTGATGCACGGCAATCGCGATTTCCTGATCGGCAGCCGGTTTTCAGCCGCATGCGGCGCACAGCTTCTGCCCGACCCGACGCGCGTCGACCTCTACGGCGCGCCCACGCTGTTGATGCACGGTGACACGCTTTGCACGGACGACGTCCGATACCAGGACTTCCGCGCCAAAGTCCGAACCCCGGAGTGGCAGCAGCAATTCCTTTCCCAGCCGCTCGCCTCCCGCAAGCAGATCATCGCCGGGCTGCGCGCGGAAAACGCCGCCGAAAAAAAACTCAAATCAGAAGCGATCATGGACGTGACGGTCGCAACGGTGGAAGCCCGGTTGCGCGATCACGGCTATCCGCGCCTGATCCACGGTCACACCCACCGGCCCGCGCTGCACGAGCACAGCGTCGATGGCAGGCGCTGCGAGCGCTGGGTGCTTGCCGACTGGTACACGAGCGGCAGCTACCTGCACTGCGATGCGCAAGGTTGCCGGGTGGTCAGGCTTTGAATAACGCCGATCTGATCGTTGCCACGCTGCGCGCGGCCGGCATCACGCACGGTTTCGGTATCCCGAGCGGCAACGTGCTGCCGCTGATGGAGGCGATGCGAACCGGCGGAATCGAATTCGTGCTGACCGCCCATGAAGGCTCCGCGGGCTTTGCCGCCGACGTAACGGCACGGATGACCGGCAAACCCGGACTGTGCATCGCAACACTCGGGCCGGGTGCCACGAATCTTGCGACCGGCGTCGGCTGCGCATTTCTCGACCGCTCGCCCCTCATCGCGATCACCTGCAATCTCAACCGCGCGCAGTCCGGGCGCCGCCTGCAGATGGGGATCGACCATCACGCGCTGTTCAAACCCATCACCAAGGCCACGTTTCCCCTGCGACCCGGCAATATTGCCGCGACGCTCGCCGCGGCGTTGCGCACCGCGCTGAGCGAGCCGCAAGGCCCGGTGCATCTTGATTTGCCGGAGGATGTCGCTCTTGCGCCCACAACCGAGCCGGTACCGGTGCTGCTCGAGCCGGAACCGGTATCGCCGGCGGCGAATGAAGCTATCGCACACGCAGCGGGCGTAATCCTGAAGTCGGCGCGGCCGATCGCGGTGATCGGCGCCACGGCGATGCGCATGAAAACTCCGGAATCCCTGCGTGCGTTCGTCGAGCGGCACGGTATTCCGTTCGCGACCACCACGATGGCGAAAGGCCTCATCGACGAGGATCACGCGCTTGCCATCGGATGCATCGAACGCGCGGGGCGCCAGACGCAGCGGGCGTTGCTGCGCAGCGCGGATCTCATCATCGGCCTCGGCTACGATACCGTCGAGGTCGAGTATGAGGCGTGGGCCGGCAATGTCCCGGTGCTGAATATCGACATCGAGCTCGCCGACGTCGATGCGACGGTCAACGTCGTGCACGAAGTCGTCGGGGATCTCGATGCATCGGTCGCCCGCCTCGCCGCGTTGCCTGCGATGCGCAACACGTGGCTGCCGGAAGTTCTCCGGCGGCACCGCGGCGAGTTCCAGCGCTCGTTGCGGCCGTCCACCACCCAGTTCAGCCCGCACCAGGCAATTGACGTCGTGCGCCGTCTGCTGCCGCGAAACGGGGTGCTGGCCTTTGATGTCGGAGCGCACACCCACCAGATCGCGAGCCAGTGGACCGCACACGCGCCGCGGACCTTCCTGATCACCAACGGCTGGTCATCGATGGGATTCGGCATTCCGGCCGCGATCGCGGCGAAAATTGCGCGTCCGGATCTCCCGGTCGTCTGCATCGTCGGCGACGGTTGTTTCCAGATGACCTGCGGGGAGGTGGCGGTGGCGCGGCGGCACCACCTCGCCATCCCGTTCGTCGTGCTCGACGACCGCTGGCTGAGCCTCATCAAAGTCAAGCAGGAACGCCGCCGCCTGGACCTCTACGGCACCGAACTGCTGCCGGATGAATACGCGCAGCCGCCGGCGCACTACTTCGGTGTTCCCGCGGTCGGCGCGCGTACTCCGGAGGAGCTTGAACGCGGGCTCACGAAGGCGCTGTCGGCGGGCGGCCCCACGGTGATCGAGGCCGTTGTCGATCCCGCGCTTTACTCGCAAACCGTTTATGACTGATCCAGTGCCTGCGCGAAATCGGCCTTGAGATCGTCGAAGTCCTCGATGCCTATCGACAGCCGGATCAGTGAGTCGGCAATGCCCATCTCGGCGCGGCGCTCGGCTCCCATCTCCCAGTAGATCGTGTGGGCGACCGGAATCGCAAGCGTCCGGTTGTCGCCCAGATGGCTGGATGAAATCACGAGCTTCAGCCGGTTGAGGAAATCGAAGCAGTCGATTCCATCCGCCAGCTCTATGCTCATCAGCGCACCGTAAGTTTTGAAAAGCTCTTTGGCAAGCCGGTGCTGCGGGTGATCTTCGAGACCCGGGTAATACACTTTTTTCACTTTGGGATGCCCGGCCAGGAGGCGCGCGAGTTGCAGCGTATTGTCGGAGGCCTTCTCCATCCGCAGCGCCAATGTTTCGGCGCCGGTCGCAAGGCGGTGCGCGGGTTCGGCGGCCAGCGTGCTGCCAATGTCCCGCAATCCCTTCTTGCGTATCTGCAGCATTCCCCAGAGCGCGGGCTTCGCGTTCTTGTAGCTGTCGTAGATGTTTGAAAAGCGCGTCCAGTCGTAGAGGCCGGTATCGGTGACCGCGCCGCCCAAGGCATTGCCGTGACCGCCGATGTACTTGGTCAATGAATTGATGATCAGGCCGGCCTTGTTGCACTTCGGCTGATACAGATAGGGGGAGGTCATCGTGTTATCCACCACGTAGAGCACGCCATGGCGGGCGCAAAGCTCGCCGATGCGCGCGAGATCCGCGACCTGGGTGCGCGGGTTGGCGATGGTTTCCACGAATACCATCCGGGTGTTGGGCCGGAGCGCCCGGGCCACGTTTGCTACGTCGGTCGCATCGACAAAGCTGATCTCGCAACCCAGCGTATTGAAGGTGCCGAACAGACTGTTGGTATTGCCGAACAGAAACGAGCTCGATACGACGTGATCGCCCGCGCGCAACAAGGCGACGAAAGTGGCGGCAATGGCAGCCATGCCGGTGCTGAAGCAGGCGGTGGCGATGCCATCCTCCATCTTGCTGATTTTCACTTCCAGCGCGGTCGTGGTGGGGTTGCCCTGGCGGCCATAGGCATAGCCGGGGGCCTCGCCCTTGAACACCTTCGCCAGATCCCGCGCGTCGGGATAACCGAATGCCACTGCCGCGTGCATCGGCTTGTGCACGGAAAAATGTTCGATGGGTGATTCGAGATCCGAGTGCAGGATCGTCGTGGTAAAGCCGTTTTTCATGGCAAGGCCTTTCCCGATAAAAAAACCCGATCAGCTTGCGCGGACCGGGTTACTGGCTCGCTAATCAACCACCTCCAGATTCAGGTCGAGCTGTGTCGCGGCCAGCTCGGCTTGCTTGTTGCTGTCGCGGCGCTGCGCCTCGACGCCGTCGAGATACTCCTGCGTGACGTCCCCGGTAACGTAGATACCGCTGAAGCACGACGCCTCGAAGCTCACGACCTTGGGGTTGACCGAGCGCACATCCTCGATCAGCGCGTCGAGGTCCTGGTAGATCAGCTGGTCGGCGCCGATCTCGCGCGCGATTTCCTCGTCGCTGCGGTCGGTTGCGATCAGCTCCTCACGCGTCGGCATGTCGATGCCGTAGACGTTGGGAAAACGCACCGGAGGCGCGGCTGAGGCGAAGAATACCTTGCGCGCGCCCGCCTCCCGCGCCATCTGCACGATCTCCCGGCTGGTGGTGCCGCGCACGATCGAATCGTCGACCAGCAGCACGTTCTTGCCCTTGAACTCCATGCCGATCGCGTTCAGTTTCTGGCGCACCGACCTTCTGCGCGTCGCCTGCCCCGGCATGATGAAGGTGCGGCCGATGTAGCGGTTCTTGATGAAGCCCTCGCGATACGGCAGATTGAGACGGTTGGCAAGCTGCATCGCCGATGGGCGGCTCGAATCGGGAATCGGGATCACGACATCGATTTCAAGGTCCGCGTAGTTGCGCCTGATCTTGTCGGCAAGGCTCTCACCCATGCGCAGGCGGGTTTCGTAAACCGAGATGCCGTCGATCACCGAATCCGGTCGCGCGAGATAAACGTATTCGAAAATACACGGGTTCAATGTCGGGCTGAGCGCGCATTGCCGAGAATAGAAATGTCCGTCCTCGTCGATGAATATCGCCTCCCCGGGCGCAACATCCCGCACCAGCTGATAGCCAAGCGCATCGAGTGCGACGGATTCGGAGGCGACCAGATATTCCGTGCCGTTTTCGGTCTCAAGCTTGCCGAACACCAGCGGCCGGATGCCGTAGGGGTCGCGGAACGCGAGCAGGCCGTAGCCCGCGATCATCGCCACCACCGCGTAGGCGCCGCGGCAGCGCCGGTGCACGCCGGAAACCGCCGCGAATATCGTCGCCGGGTCGAGCTTGTAGTTGGACGCGCCCTCCTGCAATTCATGTGCGAGCACGTTGAGCAATACTTCGGAATCGGAATTGGTGTTGACGTGGCGCAGGTCCTGCCGGAACAGCTCGCTTTTCAACTTGTCGGTATTGGTCAGATTGCCGTTGTGGCCGAGCACGATGCCGAACGGCGAATTGACGTAAAACGGCTGCGCCTCAGCGTGCGACCACGCCGAGCCGGCCGTGGGATAACGCGTATGGGCGATGCCGTACGCGCCGGCGAGCGCGCGCATGTTGCGGGTGCGGAACACATCGCGCACCATCCCGCCGCCTTTGTGCATGTGGAAAGTCGCGCCCTCGGCGGTGACGATGCCGGCGGCATCCTGGCCGCGGTGCTGCAGCACCAGCAGGCCGTCGTACAGCAGCTGATTAACCGCATTTTTCGCTACCGCACCAAGAATGCCGCACATAGCGCTCTCTATCCGTATCTGATGTATTGCGACAAGTCATTTGGCAGCCAGCCCTTGATGGCGTTGGCCAGCGCTTCAAGCGGCGCGCTGAACATCGCCTCCCGCCACACCGGCTGCTGCGGCAGCGCGGTCAATCCCGCCAGCAGCATCACCACCATTACAATCGCGAATCCCCGCACCAGCCCGAACACTGCGCCAAGCAGGCGATCGACCGGACCCAGTCCGGCGCGGCGCAACAGGCCCGACAGCACATTCGCAAGCAGGGTCGTTGCCAGCAGCACCACCAGGAATACGGCCAGAAACGCCGCCAGCAGCCGCAACGAGTCGCCTGCGATTGCCGCCGGCAGCAGCCGCGCGGCATCGGCGGCAAACAACTGCGCTGCGATAAACGCGACGATCCAGGATGCGAGCGCCAGCAGTTCGCGCACGAAACCGTGAATGATGCTCAACAGGACTGAGATTCCAACAATGGCCAGCACCGCATAATCGAACCCGGTCATTTTTCAACAACGTTGCCGTTCAATCCCATGCCCTTCAACTGATCGCGGATCTTTTCAGCCTCCGCGCGCGACACGAACGGTCCGGCCCGCACGCGCGTCACCTGGCCTTTCGCGATCGGCACCACCTCGGTATACGATTTGACGCCGGCAGCCGCGATACTCTTCTGCATCTGCTTCGCCTTGTCGGCGTCGTTCAATGCGGCAACCTGCACCACGTATCCGCCTGCGCTTTGCGCCGCAGCCTGGGCGTGGTCCGCGGCTTTTGGCGCGGGTGCGCTCTGGGCGGGAGGCTTCGCCACGGGCTTCGCCTGCGCCGCGGGCTGCACCACCGCAGGCTTTTTCGGCGGCGCCGCTTCGGTATCCGTGGCCGGCGATGCCGGAGCCTCCGCAGCGCGCTTCGCGACAGGCGCTGCGGCTGCTTTCGGCGCATCGCCTTTGACAGACGTTGCGGGTTGAGCAGGGGTCTCGGACGCGGGCTTCGCGACCGATTTTGCATCCGGCATCGGCGCGAGTTTGGAAGTGAAAGTGCCCGGACTGGACGGGGGGATCCGGATGCTGATGTCCTGGTTGACCGATTTTGGCTCGTGATCGAGGGCCATCGGCAGGAACACCGCGACGATCGTGACCAGGGCTATCGCACCGATCAGCCGCCGCCGCGCGCGTTTTCTGAGTTGCAGCTCTTCTTCGCTAATCGATTTCGCCATGACCGTCCGGACTTGGAGTGCCTATGCCCTGCGCTGCCGCTCGCGCATCACTGCAGCGACAGTAAGAAACGATCCGAAAACTACAATTTTATCATCTTCGGCCGCAGTATCACAGGCCGCGTGCCAGGCCGCGGCGATGTCGCCGCACGGGTTGACCGGAACGGTGACTCCCGCGCCCGCCAGGGCAGCGGCCAGCTGCGCCGTGCCCGCGGCACGGGGACCCGCGGTGCTCGCAATAAACCATTGCGTAACGCTGGTTTTGACGGCGTCGACCACACCCGCAATGTCCTTGTCCTTGAGCATCGCGAAGACTGCAAGCGTATTGGCGGATCGCGGCATGCTCGCGAGATTGGCAGCGAGTGCACGCGCCGCGTGCGGATTGTGCGCGACATCGAGTATCACGGTCGGCCGGCCCGGCAGCACCTGAAAACGTCCGGCGAGATCCGCCAGCAGAAGTCCGCTGCGGACATCCTGCGCCGTCACCGGCAGCCGCGCGCGCAAACTATCGATTGCAGTGATGCACGCCGCGGCATTGGCCAGTTGGTAAGCGCCGCGCAGCGCCGGGTGTGGCAGGTCGTGGCGCTCGCCCCCGGGCCCCCAATAGCGCCACCGGGTCGGGCCGGCCACATAGCCGAAATCGCGATTGATCAGCATCAGTTCGGCGCCGCTGGCGGCGGCATGTGCGGACAATGTCGCCGGCGGGTCGGCGTCGGCGCAGATCGCGGGCCGGCCGGCGCGGAATATCCCCGCTTTCTCGAATCCGATCGCCTCGCGCGTGTCACCGAGATACCCCTGATGATCGAAATCGATGCTCGCCACCAGCGCGCAGTCGGCGTCGAATGCGTTGACCGCGTCAAGCCGGCCGCCAAGCCCCACCTCCAGTATCGCAACTTCGACGTCCGCCTCGGTAAACGCCAGCATCGCGGCCAGCGTGCCGAACTCGAAATAAGTCAGCAGCGTGCCCGCGTTAGCCTGCCGCGCGGACTCAACGCGCGCGAACGCACGGCATAACGCGCCGTCATCGGCTTCCCTCCCGCCGATGCGCACGCGCTCGTTGTAACGCAGCAGGTGCGGCGACGTATAGCAGCCGACGCGGTAGCCGGCGTGCGACAGGACCGCTTCGAGCATCGCGCAACACGAGCCCTTGCCATTGGTGCCGCCGACGGTGATGAGGGGAAAGCCGGGATCGAGTGCCAGCCCGCGCCTGACGTTCTGCACGCGCTCGAGGCCCATGGCGATCGCCTGCGGATGCAGCTGCTCGATATAGGCGAGCCACTCGTCGAGCGTCTCCGGTTTCGGGTAACTCATACCCGCAGGCTGCAATCGCTCAAACCGCGGCCGGCAGTTTGAGCATCAGCGTGATCAGGTTGGCGAGCTTGTCGCGCATCTCGCGGCGGTCGACGATCAAGTCGATGGCGCCGTGCTGCAGCAGGAATTCGGAACGCTGAAAACCCTCGGGCAGGGTTTCGCGCACCGTCTGCTCGATGACGCGCGGCCCCGCAAAGCCGATCAGTGCCCCCGGCTCGGCCAGCACGACATCGCCGATCAGCGCGAAACTCGCCGACACGCCGCCCATCGTCGGATCGGTCAAAACCGAGATGAACGGCAGGCGCTCGCCAGCCAGCTGGGTCAGCGCGGCGCAGGTTTTCGCCATCTGCATCAGCGACAACAGGCCCTCCTGCATGCGTGCGCCGCCGCTCGCCGTAAAACACACGAGCGGCAGCTTATGTTCGAGGCAGACGTGCACGCCGCGCACGAAGCGTTCGCCGACGACCGAACCCATTGAGCCGCCGAGGAACCTGAATTCGAAGGCGGCGGCGACCAGCGGAATGGTCTTGACACTGCCCTGCATCACCACCAGCGCGTCGTCTTCCGCCGTATCCTTCCGGGCTTCCTCGAGACGCTCGGTGTAACGCCGGCTGTCCTTGAACTTCAGGCTGTCGACCGGCAGGATCTCGTAGCCGATCTCGTAACGGCCCTCGGCGTCGAGCAGACAATCGAGGCGTTCGCGCGCCGTAAGCCGGTTATGGTGGCCGCACTTCGGGCAGACGAACAGATTCTGCTCAAGGTCGGTGCGATACAGCACGCCTTCGCACGTTTCGCACTTGCTCCACAGCCCTTCGGGAACCACTTTTTTCGGGCTGCCGGTATCGCGTTTTATTTTGGGCGGCAGCAGTTTCTGTAACCAGCTCATGGGGCTACCCTCTCAGCCGTCGAGCGCGCTGCGGAGTTCCTTCACCAGCATCGAAATATTGTCCACCAGCCGTTCGCGCGGGCTCGCTTCCATTTCCTGGACCAGCCGGCTGCCGATGATAACGGCATCCGCAACCCGGGCGACCGCCTGCGCGGTTTGCGCATCGCGAATGCCGAAGCCGACGCCGATCGGCAGTTTGATATGCGCGCGGATTTGCGGCAGCTTGCGCGCGATCTCCTCGAGATCGAGGTTGGCCGCGCCGGTCACGCCGCGCAGCGAAACGTAATAGATGTAGCCGCGCGCGTAACGCGCAACCTGCTCGATGCGCGACCCGGCAGAAGTCGGCGCCAACAGGAAAATTGCGTCGATCTCACGCTGCGCCAGCAGCTCCGCGAACTGCCCCGCTTCTTCGGGCGGATAATCAACGACCAGCACGCCGTCAACTCCGGATGCACGCGCGGCGTCGGCAAATTTCGTGTGGCCCATGGCCTCGATCGGATTGGCGTAACCCATCAGGACAACGGGCGTAGCTGCGTCAGTCCTGCGGAATTCCGCGACCAGGCCCAGCACCTGCTGCAATGAGGTGCCATGCTTCAGCGCACGCTCGCTCGAGCGCTGGATGGTGGGCCCGTCGGCCATCGGGTCGGAAAACGGCACCCCGAGCTCGATCACGTCGGCGCCGGCGGCGGCCAGCGCATGCATCAGCGGCACCGTCATCCCCGGATCGGGATCGCCGGCGGTGATGAAGGGGATCAGCGCCTTGCGGTTGCGTTGCTTGAGCGCGGCAAAGGTGGCAGCGATGCGGGACATCTAGAACTTGAGCCCTGATTTTTCGGCGACGGTCTGCATGTCCTTGTCGCCGCGGCCGGAAAGATTAACGAGCAGGATCCGGTCTTTGCCCATGCGCGGTGCCATTTTCGCGGCGTAGGCGAGCGCATGGCTCGATTCGAGCGCGGGTATGATGCCTTCAAGCCGGCATAGCTGGTGAAACGCCTCGAGCGCCTCGTCATCGGTCACGGCGACGTATTCCGCCCGGCCGCTGTCTTTCAGCCATGCGTGCTCGGGGCCGACGCCCGGATAGTCAAGCCCGGCCGAAATCGAATGCGTTTCGATGATCTGGCCGTTGTCGTCCTGCAACAGGTAAGTGCGGTTGCCGTGCAACACGCCTACCTTGCCGGCGCACAGGGTCGCCGCATGTTTGCCGCTCTCGAGGCCGTGGCCGGCGGCCTCGACACCGATCAACCGCACCTTCTCGTTGGCGATATACGGGTAGAACAGTCCCATCGCGTTGGAGCCGCCCCCGACGCATGCGAGCAACGCGTCGGGCTGACGCCCCACCATTTCCTGCATCTGCTGGATCGCTTCCATGCCGATCACCGACTGGAAGTCGCGCACCATCATCGGATAAGGGTGCGGGCCGGCGACGGTGCCGATAATGTAAAACGTGTTATTGACGTTCGTGACCCAGTCGCGCATCGCTTCGTTGAGCGCGTCCTTCAGCGTCTTGGAGCCCGACTCGACCGGCACCACGCTCGCGCCGAGCAATTTCATCCGATAGACGTTCTGCACCTGACGCCTGATGTCCTCCGAGCCCATGTAGACCACGCACTCCATGCCGTAGCGCGCAGCGACCGTCGCCGCCGCAACCCCGTGCATGCCGGCGCCGGTCTCAGCGATCACGCGCGGCTTGCCCATGCGCCGCGCGAGCAACGCCTGGCCGATCGTGTTGTTGATCTTGTGGGCGCCGGTGTGATTCAGGTCCTCGCGTTTCAGGTAAACCTGCGCGCCGCCGAAATGTTCCGACCAGCGCCGGGCGTGGTAGACCGGGCTCGGCCGCCCGACGTAATGCTTGAGTTCGTATTCGAACTCCGCGCGGAACTCCGGATCCCGGCGGTAACGCTCGTACGCCGCCTTGAGCCCGTCGAGTGCCTCGATCAGCGTTTCGGCGACGAAGACGCCGCCGTACGGCCCGAAATGCCCGCGCTCATCAGGCAGGTCAACCATCTGCACCATGCACCTCTTTCATGAAAGCGGCGATCTTAAGCGGGTCTTTCAGGCCGGGACTCGCTTCGACGCCGGAGCTGACATCGACTGCCCAAGGCCTGACGCGGCGGATCGCCTCCGCCACGTTTCCGGGCGTGAGACCGCCCGACAAGATCACGGGACGCGGCAACTCGCGCGGTATCAGACTCCAGTCAAACAGGGTGCCGGTGCCGCCGTGAGTGCCGTCGGCAAAGGCATCGAGCAGCAGCCCGCGCGCGGCGCCGTACTGTCGTGCGTATTGTAGCAAATCCAGCCCGGCTCTGACGCGCGCCGCCTTGAGGTAAGGCACCTTGAAGCGCGCGCAGAATTCAGGCGCCTCCTCGCCGTGAAACTGCAGCAGCGTCAGCGGCACCCGTGCGAGCACGCGTTCGACCTCGCTCGCCTCCGGATTGACAAACAGTCCGACCGCGCTGATGAATGGCGGCAGCGCCCCGATGATTTCGGCGGCGCGCGGTCCGGTCACGTGGCGCGGGCTCTTGGCGTAAAACACGAAGCCGAGCGCATGCGCGCCGAGCCGCGCCGCCGCAAGCGCGTCCTCAACGCGGGTGATACCGCAGATTTTGACTGCTGTGCCCATCTCGTCTCAGGTAAACCATGCGCCGCGTCCTGCCGGCGGCAGTCCCCACGACGCATCATAACTGACGCGCTCCAAATACAGTCCCGCCGCCTCCAGCGTCGGCGCCGCAAGCCTGCGGTCGCGACTTGCAAGCACTGCGGCTATCCATTCCGGTTTGTGCTTGCCTTTGCCGACGTAAAGCAGGCTGCCGACGATGTTGCGCACCATGTGATGCAGGAACGCGTTGCCCACGAGTTCGAACAGCACATAGTCACCGCTGCGGCGGATGTCGAGGCGCCGCAGTTCGCGCACCGGCGATTTCGCCTGGCAAGCGGCCGAGCGAAATGCGCTGAAGTCGTGCGCACCGACCAGAGTCTGCGCCGCCGCGCGCATCGAGTCCAGATCCAGCGGGGAATGGAACCAGCCCACGCGTCCATCGTTGAGCGCCGGGCGCAGTGCATGGTTCAGCAATACGTAACGGTAGCCACGCTCCCGCGCGGCGTAGCGCGCGTGGAAATCATCCGCCACCGGCCGCGCCCAGGTCACCGCCACGCCCGCGGGCAACAATGCGTTGGTGCCGCGCACCCACGCGGACTCGGGGCGCTGGACGCCGGTATCGAAATGCACCACTTGGGCCAAGGCATGGACGCCGGCGTCGGTGCGCCCGGCGCACACCGTCGCGATTTTTTCGCCCGCAATCCCTGCCAGCGCGCGTTCGAGGACGTCCTGCACCGCGCATTCCGAAGGCTGCGTCTGCCAGCCGCAGAATGCGGCTCCGTTGTATTCCACTCCAAGCGCAACGCGTGGCATCGTATGCATCCAAAAAAACAACTGCCGCGCAGATCGTGGACCTGGCGGCAGTCAACCTACGGCAATGCCGTTTCAGCCGAGTTTATCCAGCAGCCTCTGTGCATCCGCCCGCTGCCCGTCATCGCCTTCCTTGATCACTTCGCGCAGGATCCCGCGTGCGCCGTCCCGGTCATCCATTTCCTGATACGCCTTGGCCAGATCGAACTTGGTCTGCACGTCATGCCAGTGGTCGTCCCTGGCAACGCGTTCTGCGGGGGCGGCCGGAGCTTCCGGCCGCACGTCAAGATTCAGGCTGATTTCATCAAGTTTGAGCGCGGGCGCTTCAGCGGCAGCGGTTGCGGCACCACCGGCGTCGAAATCGAGCTTGAAATCCGGCTCGACCATAGCCATGCCGTTCCTGCCCGCGTCCGCGGGCTGTTGCGCAGTCTCTGCGGCAACTGGCGCGGGGCCGGCATCGAACTGGAAGTCGATCACATTGGCCATGTGCGAGACCGGCTCCTCGGTGACCTGCGCGCCGGCGGTTTCTTCTCCAGGCGCATGGAGCGCCCGCTCCGGCTCAACCAGCGATTGTGTATCCGCCGCAACCGCCGTCGCGCCGGGGCGCAGCATCGCGTCAGCTTCCGTCGCAGGGCTGCCGATGGAACCGGTCGTGGCAGCGTCCTCAACCGGCGCCCCACCGAGGTCAAAGTCAAAGTCGACGTCGCCCGTCGGAGCAACCCCGACCACCGGCATCGCCGCCGGCGCTGATTTACCAGCTTCATACAGCGCGTTCGCCGGATCGAGCGCATAGCCCATCGCTGCCGCTTTGACCCAGTCGTCGCCCTTACCCTCGGTCTGGGCGTACAGGCTCCGCGCGATCTTCTCGAATGCCGCCTTGTCCTTGCGCCCCGCGTAGATCTGCAGCAGCTTGAGTTGCGCTTCCTGCTGGCCCGGGTTTTTCGACAGCATTTCTTTCAGAACCTGCTCGGCCTGCACGTCGCGGCCGAAATTGAGATACATATCGGCCTCGGCAAGCGGGTCGATATCGTCCGCGCGGCCCGCCACCGGCGCGGCGATCGCCGGCGCGACGGCGCTCGCCGCAGGGACCGCCGCATCGGTCGCCGCCGTTATATCGAGTTCCGGCGCGATCCGCTCGGTCGCCTCGCCATCGCCGGTGCGCGCACGCCGGCGGAATGCGGACAAATACCCACCCAGCCGCGCGAGCACGCCGCCCTCCACGGCTGCCGTCTCCGGGCCGATCTCCGGCTCGATCTCCGGCTCGATCTTCGTGAAAACGGGTTCGTCATCGCCGGCTTGCGCGCGGCGGCGGCGCACGACCACATAGCCCCCCAGTCCGAGCAGCGCGAGCGCCGCGGCCAGATAAGCGGGTTCGCCCATTATCTGCTCGATCAGGTCGGGTTCCGGCGCAGGCGGCGGTGGCGGTGACGGTGGCTTCGCCACTGGCGCCTGGGCCTTGATTTCAATCACGCGCTGCATGTCCTTAATGGTTTTCTCGAGCTGGGCGATGCGGTTGTTCGCCTCGGCCAACGCTTTTTCACGTGCGGTCGCTTCCTCTTCGAGCGTGCGTATGCGGCTGGGCACGGAGCCGCGTGCGCCCTTTGCGCCGCGCGCTTTACCTGCCGCTGGCTCTCCCTTGGACAGCTTGAGCACTTCTTTCGGCGCTGCCTTGCCGGCGGCCTGGTCGTCAACCTTGGTCGTGATTTTGCCGCTCGCGGCGGACTTCGATTCCAGCGCCGGCGACTCTCCCGCGGCCTCCGCCAGTTTCTGGCGATAAGCGTTCCAGTTCGCCGCCTCCACGCGAACTTCCTTCACCGCCTCGGGCTGACCGGTAGCAATGACACTTTCCCTTTCCGGAATGCGTAGTATCTTGCCGGTCCTCAGAAGGTTCATATTGCCGGCAAATGCGTCGGGATTGGCGTGATACAGACCCACCAGCATTTGCTCGAGCGTAACGCCTGAAGGTTTGACTTTGGATGCGATCCTGGCAAGGGTTTCACCGCGCTTGACCGGACCATAGGCTTTGTCCGCGGCTGCCGTCGCGGCGGCAACCGGAGGCTTGGCAGGCCGCGCCTTTGCGGCGGCAGGCCTGGCTTCGACTGGCGGCGCGGCGGCCGCCGGCGGTTGCCGCACCGGTTCGATCGGTAGCGGTTCGGGCGTCATCGGCGGAGTAACCGCCATTGGCGATACTACCGGTACATCCGGCGCGACGGCCACTGCGGGGGGTGTATACCCAACCGGATCGATCAGCGCCGTGTACTCGCGCAACAAGCGTCCCTGCGGCCAGCTCAGTTCGACCAGAAGATCGATGAACGGCTCGTTGACCGGGCGCGTCGAAATGATCTTGATGTAATGCTCGCCGTCCGGGCGACGTTCGATACTCATGCGCACGCCGACCAGGGCCGGGCTGTACGAAATACTGGCCTGGGTGTAGGCTTCGGGCGGCGCGAGGCGCGCAACGAGGGTAGCCAACTCGCCTGCGCGCACCGCAACGAGGTCGACCTCCGCCAATAGTGGCTGCCCTAAAGCCGACATAATGGTAAGTTTGCCTAAACCCGCTGCGTGGGCCACCCACGGCATCAGCAGGATCAATCCCGCCAACAGCCATGTTTTGTACGGTGTTTTACGCACGCCTCACCCTATTGTTATTCCATGTAATAAACAAATTAGCATCAAATAGTTAGAGTTGCAAGCTAACCTTTTCTCTAACATATTGAATCGATTGGCCAACGGCTTGCGGCGGCCTTGGGGATACGCAGCCCGATATTGCATCTGGACCCCCCAAAATCTACTATTTTTCGAGCAGGATGCGCAGCATGCGGCGTAACGGTTCGGCGGCCCCCCATAACAGCTGGTCGCCAACCGTAAATGCGGACAGGTATGTGCCCCCCATCGCAAGCTTGCGCAGCCGGCCGACCGGTATATGCATCTGGCCGGTGACGGCGGCCGGTGTCAGGTCCCGCTCGGAGCGCTCGCGCTGGTTCGGGACCACGCGCACCCAGTCGTTCGCGGACTCGATCATTGCCGTGAGTTCATCCAGCGGCACGTCTTTCTTGAGCTTGATGGTCAGCCCCTGGCTGTGGCATCGCATCGCGCCGACCCGCACGCAAATGCTCTCGACCGGCGTGGCGGGCTTGCCAAATGCCTCGCCGCGTCCGAGGATCTTGTTGGCCTCGGCACCGCCTTTCCACTCCTCGAGCGACATGCCATCGCCCCTGTCCGCGTCGATCCACGGTATCAGATTCCCGGCCAGCGGCACGCCCCGGAAGTTTTCCATCGGCAGCGTGCCATCGGTCTGCTTCGCATGCACCCTGCGGTCGATCTCCAGAATGGCGGAAGCCGGATCGGCCAGCAGGTCTTTGACCGCGGCATTGACCAGCCCGAACTGGTTCAATAGCTCGCGCATGTGCTGCGCGCCGCCGCCCGAAGCCGCCTGGTAGGTCATGCAAGTCATCCACTCCACGAGATCGTGCTTGAACAAGCCGTGCATGCCCATCAGCATGCAACTCACCGTGCAGTTGCCACCGATGTAGTTCCTGATCCCCTTTGCAAGTCCATTCCTGATGACCGCCAGGTTGACCGGGTCGAGAACGATGATCGCATCGTCTTTCATGCGCAGGGTCTTGGCCGCATCGATCCAGTAGCCATTCCAACCGGCGGCGCGCAGCTGCGGATAAATCGCGCTGGTGTAGTCGCTGCCCTGGCAGGTGAGAATGACGTCCAGCGTCTTCAATGCCTTGAGGTCACCCGCGTCCTTGAGAGGCGCGACGGCCTTGCCGATCGCCGGACCGCTGCCGCCGACCTGGGACGTCGTAAAGAACTCGGGCTCGATAAGGTCGAAGTCACGCTCGGCCTGCATGCGCTGCATCAGCACCGAACCGACCATGCCCCGCCATCCGACAAAACCGACTCGCATCATGATTACACCGCCGAAACTGATTTCAACGTTCTGATTATCACGCGCGTTGACCCGTAACTTACTGCATCGCCGCGACTACGGCGTCGCCCATTTCGGCGGTGCCGACCCGGCGCATTTCGGTTTCGCCAATATCCGCCGTGCGAAGTCCTTGCGCCAGAACCTTTTTCACCGCTGCCTCGATGCGTTGTGCCGCGTCTTCCCGGTTGAACGTGTAGCGCAGCATCATCGCCGCCGACAATATCGTGGCGAGCGGATTGGCGATATTTCTGCCGGCGATATCGGGCGCCGAGCCGTGCGCCGGCTCATACAAGCCCTTGTTGTTCGCATCGAGCGACGCCGACGACAGCATGCCGATCGACCCGGTCAGCATCGACGCTTCGTCCGACAGGATGTCGCCGAACATGTTGCCGGTGACAATCACGTCGAACTGCTTCGGATTGCGCACCAGCTGCATCGCCGCATTGTCGACATACATGTGGGACAGCACGACCTGCGGATATTTCCGGGCGACGTCACTCACAACCTCGCGCCACAGACGGCTCGTTTCGAGCACGTTTTCCTTGTCAACCGAGCACAGTTTCCTGCCGCGTTTGAGCGCGGCCTGAAAGCCGACTTCGGCGATGCGCCGGATTTCGGGCTCTGCATAATGCATCGTGTCGTAGCCCTCGCGCTCCCCGCGCGCATTGGTGCGCCGCCCGCGCGGCTCGCCGAAATAGATGTCGCCCGTCAACTCGCGCAGGATCAGGATGTCGAGGCCCGCGACCAGCTCGGGCTTTAGCGAGGACGCTCCAGCCAACTCGTCGAACAGGAATACCGGGCGCAGATTGGCAAACAAGCCGAGTTCCTTGCGGATGCGCAGCAGGCCCTGCTCGGGACGCTGGGGTCGCGGCAGCGCATCATACTGGGGCCCGCCGACCGCGCCGCACAACACCGCCTCCGCCTGGCGGGCAAGCTTCAGCGTCGGCTCCGGCAACGGGTCGCCGTGCGCTTCATAGCCCGCGCCGCCGA
>Ga0102851_10000394_pt1 | contig 21641 bp, 17 predicted proteins | sample Mud3Dept3metaG_FD_79558 | JGI IMG/M metagenome (GOLD analysis project Ga0102851, IMG submission 79558) | Freshwater wetland microbial communities from Ohio, USA, analyzing the effect of biotic and abiotic controls - Mud 3 Core 4 Depth 3... | ecosystem: Environmental > Aquatic > Freshwater >... | reverse complement strand
GGTTCGACGCCTTCGACGCTCACGACCTGGCGGGTGATCCCGCGGGCATCTTTTCGGCCGGCTGCCCCAATCGTCGAGGGCGGGATCCCCAGCGCTTTTGCCATGTAGAGAATGGCCTGTCTGGTCGTGATGCCGGTCTTTTCGATCCGCACGTACACATGGTTCCCGCTTCCGCACGGATCGTAGGCGGGCAACTCATCCACCTCAAAGTCTTCGAGGAGGCGCCTGAAGGAGGCCGCGATGGCGGGGATCGCTGCGGTGAGATGCGGCAAGTTGCACAGCACGGTCTACCCCCCTGTCCGGCGTCGGCGCGCCATTGTGCCACGACGGTCTCGCGGTGCAAGCGGAATTCGCGCGGCGAGATTCCGCTTGACCGTCCCTGTGGTCTGGGGTAGAAAGTCGACTGTCGACAATTTCCCTCCCCGACCCTCGGTGGACCCATCGGGACCGCGGACCGTCTATGGCCGTTCCCAGCCGCAGGTCATCCCAGCGCGGGGCGCACACGCGCACGGGCGCTGCCCCGGTCGCCTATCGCACGATCGCCGAGCAGATCGCCGATGCAGTTCGCGAAGCCATCGCCCGGGGGCGCATTCCTCCGGCGGCGCGCCTCTTCGAGGTGTCGCTGGCGCGTGAGATGGGCACCAGCCGGGCGCCCGTGCGGGAGGCACTCAGCCAGCTCGAGCGCGAGGGCCTGGTGGTGAAGGAACCAAATCGGGGCGCGCGAGTGGTGGAGCTGACCGAGGAGATCGTGCGCGAAGTGGCCAGCCTGCGCGGTCTCCTGGAAGGCTTTGCAGCTTCGCTGGCGGCGGAACGCCTGACCGCCGGCCAGTTCGCGGCAATGGATGCCATGGTGACGGATATGGACCAGGCCGTGCGAGAGGGGGAATACGCTCGCCTCGTCGAGCTCGACTACCAGTTTCACGACTTCATCTGCCGGAGCTCAGGCCACCGGACGCTCTACGAGACATGGTCGGCGATTTCCGGCAAGGTCCGTCTGTACCTTTCCACGACCAACCTCATGTATCGCAATCTGAAACTCGTCGTGCGGGGGCACGGCGAGATCGTGGCCGCGCTGCGCTCGCGGGATGCGGCGCAGGCCAGCCGGGCCATCCAGGCGCACCTAGGCGAGATGCTGAACGACTTCGCGGCGAAGCTGAAGCGGACGCGTCGGCCGCCGCGGCCGATGGCGGAGTCCGCCACGTTCCGGGAATCCCGGCGCGCCAGGCGCCTGGCGGTGGCGCGCCTGAGCCGCAGGAAAGCCTAGAAGCGGCAGTGCTCGCGAACCGGCGTCGCGGATTGACGCCACCACACGAAGGAGGAGAGGGACCATGCGAACACGTCGGATGTGGTTGGGGTTGGTGGTGGGGGTGTTTGCTGCCAGCCTGGGCTTGCCCCTGCTCGGCCTGGCGGGCGAGGCCGGCCCCCAGATGCAGGACACCCTGAATGCGGTCGTCAAGAAAGGCGAGTTGGTGGTCGGCACCTTCGATTTCTATCCACCCTGGGGATTCCGGGACGCGCAGAACAACATCGTCGGGATGGACGTGGACATTGCGAAGGAACTGGCGAGCGATGACGTGCTGAAGGTGAAGCTGACCTTGGTCCCGGTGCCGACGACGCAGGACCGGATCAACTTCCTCCTCTCGGGCAAGATCGACGTCGCGATCTCCAACTTCACGGCGACATTGCCGCGGTCCAAGGCCATCACCTTCACGGAGCCGTATGTCGTCGACGGCGTCGGGGTCATTTATCGGAAGGAACTCAAGATCGCCGACTGGAAGGACCTGAACAACAAGCGGGTCGCGGTCACTACCGGGTCGACAGGCGAGATCCTGGTCAAGAAGCAGGCGCCGCAAGCGAAGCTCCTGCAATTCGATCAGGCGTCCACGGCCCTCCTGGCCGTGCAGCAGAACAAGGCGGACGCCCAGATCGAGGATTACACCTATACCGTCTACCACGCCGGGCGAGACAAGAATCTCGCGTTCCTGAACAAGCCGCTGGATTTCCAGCCGTACTGCTTCGGCGTGCGGAAGTTCGACCAGGAGTGGCTCAATTACATGAACTTCTTCATCTACCGATTGCACCAGAGCGGCAAGATGAAGGAGCTGTACAAGAAGTGGTTTGCCGCCGACCCGTTCCCCATTTCCCCGCGCTGGTAGGCAGAGTAGCGGTCAGCGCTCCCGGCCCCTTTGCGCCGGGAGCGCTGACCGGTCCACCTTCGCACCTGGTCGGGAGAAGCGCGTTAGATGCACGGGTACGTCTTTCAGTTCGGCGAGGTTTTCCGGGAGCTGCCCATGCTCCTGGACGGGGCCCTCACGACGTTGCACATCTCGCTTCTGACACTGCTCTTCAGCCTTGTCGTCGGAACGATTGGCGCGCTGTGCCGGATGTCCGACATTCGGTGGATACGCGTACCGGCCATCTGGTACGTGGAGGTCATCCGCAACACCCCGCTGCTCGTCCAGCTCTTCTTCATCTACTTCGGGTTCAGCCAGATCAACATCGATGTGTCGAACTACACGGCGGGCCTCGTCGGGCTGGTGGTGAACAACGGGGCCTACCTGACCGAGATCGTCCGGGCGGGGATCCAAGCCATCCACAAGGGGCAGTTCGAGGCCGGCTACTCGCTCGGACTGAGCTTCCGCCAGCTCATGCGCTACGTCGTCTTTCCGCAGGCGTTTCGGGTCGTCTATCCACCACTGTGCAACCAGTTCATCGGGATCATCCTGTGGTCCTCGCTGGTCTCGACCATCTCGGTCCATGACCTGGCACTGCGGGGAAAAGAGCTGGCCTCCACCACCTTCCGCTCGTTCGAGGTCTACACCGTGCTGACGCTGATCTACGTCTCGATAACGTTGGTCATTTCCGGTGCGCTGAAGCTGATCGGTCGCCAGTTGTTTCGACAACCCGCTTAGGAGCGGGCGCGAGCGATGCCGCAGTATGTCCAGGACCGGCTCAACATCTACGATGCCATCCTGCTCCTCCAGGGGCTCGGCAACACGATCCTGCTCTGTCTGGCGGGCCTGGGCCTCGGGCTCGTCATCGCCCTGTTCGTCGGTCTGGCCAGGGCCGCGCACTTCCGCTGGCTCTCCTGGCCGGCGGCGTTGTACATCGAGATCATCCGCGATTCGCCGCTGCTGATGCAGCTCTATCTCGTCTTTTTCGCCCTGCCGCTCCTCGGGCTGAACGTTCCGATCTTCGTCGCCGAGGCGGCCGCGCTCATGCTCAACTCGAGCGCCTTCATGGCGGAGATCGTGCGGGCGGGCATCCAGGCGGTCGGCAAGGACCAGCTGGACGCCGCCCGGGGCCTCGGCATGGGCTACGTCCAGACGATGCGGCACGTCGTGATTCCCCAGGCCTTCCGCGTGATGATCCCGCCTGGCGTGGGCCTTTTGATCGGCCTCATCAAGGATTCGTCGATCGTCTCGGTCATCAGTTACATCGAGCTGACCCGCGTCGGGCAGATCCTGACCGAGAAGACCTTCCTCTCCTTCCAGGTGTTCGGGATCGTGGCCGCGCTGTATTTCGCGATGTGCTACCCTCTGTCCAGGCTGGCCCTGTATGCGGAGCGGAGGTTGAAAGTCGGTGGTTAAGGTCAAGAACATCCACAAGCATTTCGGCAAGCTGCACGTCCTCAACGACGTCAGCCTGGATGTGGCCAAGGGCGAAGTGGTCGTGATCATCGGGCCGAGCGGCTCGGGCAAGAGCACCCTCCTGCGTTGCTTGAACTACCTGGAGCCGGTGCAGAAGGGCGAGATCTGGATCGACGGGATTCGCCTGGACCACCACCGCACCAACATCCGCACCGTCCGGGCGGAAGTCGGCATCGTCTTCCAGTCCTTCAACCTGTTCCCGCACCTGACGGTGATCAAGAACGTCATGCTGGCGCCGGTGGTGGTGCGGAAACGCCCCGAGAACGAGGTGCGGCAGGCGGCCGTGGCCATGCTGGCCAAGGTGGGCCTGCAGGACAAAGTCGACGCCTACCCGTCCCAGCTCTCCGGCGGCCAGCAGCAGCGCGTGGCGATTGCGCGCGCCCTGGCCATGCAGCCCAAGCTGATGCTTTTCGACGAGGTCACCTCGGCACTGGACCCGGAGCTGGTGCGCGAGGTGCTGGACGTGATGAAGCAGCTCGCGCGCGACGGCATGACCATGATCGTCGTCACGCACGAGATGGGCTTCGCGCGGGAGGTCGCCGACCGCGTCGTGTTCATGGACGAGGGGCGGATCGTCGAGGAAGGGAAGGCGGCGGATATCTTCGATCGGCCACAGGAGCAGCGGACGAGAGAGTTCCTGGGGAAGATCCTGTAGCAGTCCCGTGTGAACGACATGTGCAGCCGGCGGGAGCCGAGAGGAGAGGACGATGGAATTGGACGGCACGATGAAGCAGGCGGTGGTCGGTTGGGACCTGAGTCGGGTCGTGTTCCGGGACCTGGAGCGGGACTACCCCGTGGTGGAGCGGGGCGAGGGGATCTACCTCTACGACACCAAGGGCCGGAAGTACATCGACGGGTCGGGCGGGTCGTCGGTCGTGACCTCGATCGGGCACGGTAACAAGCGCGTGGCCGCGGTCATGGCCCAACAGGCGGAGACGATCGCCTTCAGCCCCGCCCACTGCTTCGCCAACAAGCCGCACGTCGAGCTGTGCCAGAAGATCGCCGAGATCTCCCCGCCGGAGATGAAGCAGACGTTCCTGCTCTCGGGCGGGTCCGAGGCCACAGAGAACGCCATCAAGTTCGCGCGCCAGTACGAGTACGTGCGGAACAACCGCGGCAAGTTCACGGTCATCGGTCGCTGGCAGGGGTTCCACGGCAACACCTTCGGTGCCATGACGGCGAGCGGGATCACTTATCGCCGCCAGATCTACGGCCCGATGCTGGGCCACGCGGTGAAGATCCCGCCCTGCTACTGCTATCGCTGCGACTGGGGCCTCACGTACGGGAAGTGCAACCTGGAGTGCGCCCGCGCCCTCCGCAAGGCGATCCGCCAGGAGGGGCCCGAGAACATCCTGGCGTTCATCGCCGAGCCGGTGGTGGGGGCGGCACTGGGGGCGGTCCCGGCGGTGCCGGAGTACTTCCCGCTGATCCGGGAGATCTGCGACGAGCAGGACGTCCTCTTCATCGCCGACGAGGTGATGACGGGCTTCGGCCGGACGGGCGCGAAGTTCGGCGTCGATCATTGGAAGGTCGTCCCGGATATCATCGCCACGGCCAAGGGGATCTCGGGCGGGTACACGCCGCTGGCGGCGGTCATCCTGCGGGACAAGGTCATGGACCTGCTCCGGTCGACACACAGCAGCTTCCGGGGAGGGCATACCTACTGCGCCAACCCGCTCTCGGCGCGGGTCGGGATCGAGGTGCTGGCGATCATCCACGAGCAGAACCTGATCGAGAACGTCCGCCGGATGGGGTTGCGGCTGCTGGCGGGTCTGCAGGGGCTGCTGACTCACCCCACGGTCGGGGACGTCCGGGGGAAGGGCCTGATGGCCGGCATGGAGTTCGTCCGCAACAAGCGGACGACGGAACCGTTCCCAACCGAGTACCAGTTCGGCAAGCGCCTCTTCGAGGAGGCGTTCGCGCGCGGCCTGGTGGTGTTTCCCGGGAGCGGCACGGTGGACGGCGTGGCGGGGAATCACCTCCTCATGGCGCCGCCCTTCATCATCACGGAGAGCCAGGTGGACGACATGGTCGCCATCCTGGATGAGGCTATCGGGGCGGTGGAGAAGGGTTTGCCCGCCGAGTTGCGGAGCTAGAAGATCACACGGCGTTCGACCGTACGGTCGTTCCGCGGTTCGGCTGCACACGAACTGCAGAACTGCCGAACCGCCGCACCGTCGAACTGCCGAACAGGAGGTTCAGGATCATGCGTGCACAGGTCTTCCGGGATTTCAAGAAGGACTATCCGGTCATCGTGCGAGGCAAGGGCGTGTTCCTTTACGATCGGGCGGGCCGCGAGTATCTCGACGCCGTCGGGGGAATCTCGGTGGTCAACGTCGGCCACGGCGTCCCGGAGATCATCGCGGCCATGCGAGAGCAGGCCGAGTACGTGGCCTTCGTCCACGGAGGCTCGTTCGCCAACGAGGCGGCCATGGCGCTCTCGGAAGAGCTTGCCACCTGGGCGCCGCCGGGGATGCAGCACGTGCTGCTCTTGTCGGGCGGGTCCGAGGCCACCGAAACCGCCATGAAGCTGGCCCACCAGTATCACCTGGAGCGCGGCAGGGAAGGGAAGTATCGCATCATCTCCCGGTGGATCAGCTATCACGGGAACACCGTCGGGGCGCTCTCCATGTCGGGGCGCACCGCCTGGCGGCGGGAGTTCACGCCCTACCTGCAGAACTTCCCGAAGATTCATCCGCCGTACTGCTACCGCTGTCCGTACGGGAGGAGCTATCCGAGCTGCGGGATCGCCTGCGCGGAAGATCTGGAGCGAGTGATCACGCTGGAGGGCGCCGACGGCATCGCCGCGTTCATCGCCGAGCCAGTGATCGGGACGTCCGCCGCGGGCGTCACGCCGCCGCCCGAGTACTATCCGCGCATCCGCGAGATCTGCGACAAACACGACATCCTCTTCATCGCCGACGAGGTGATCACCGGGATCGGGCGGACGGGGAAGAACTTCGCCATCGAGCACTGGGGCGTCGTCCCGGACATCATCACGACGGCCAAGGCCCTGAGCAGCGGGTATGCGCCACTCGCTGCCGTGATCCTGCACGACAAGGTGTATAATGCCATCGCGCAAGGGTCGGGCCACATGACGCAGGGGTTCACGTACTCCGGCCATCCGCTGTGTTCCGCGGTGGGCTTGGCCGTGCTCAAGTACCTCAAGGCGCACAACCTGGTGGAAAACGCCGCCCGCATCGGCCGTATACTGCTGCAGCGGCTGGAGACGCTCAAGCGGTTCCCCATCGTCGGCGACGTGCGCGGGACCGGTCTCATCCTGGGTGTCGAGTTCGTGGCCGATCAGGCCAGCAAGCGGCCTTTCCCGCCCGAGGCGGGGGTGACCCGGCGCATCGTGGAGGCCGCGCTGGCGGAGGGCGTGATGGTGGTGCCGGGCATGGGGGGCATGATCGACGCGGTGGCGGGGGATCACATCCAGATCAGCCCCCCGTACATCTTCAATGAGGCCAACGTGGAACAGCTCGTCAACGCCCTTGAGAAGGCGATTCAGAAAGTCATGCGGGAGGTTCCCGTTCGATAGGAAAGCGAGGAGAGGACCATGACCGTCCAGAATGACGCCCGCTTCGCGGGTGAGGACTACCTCCGCCATATCATGCTCGACTTCCGCCAGATGACGGAGTTCGTGAAGGAGCCGTTCCTGGTGGCGCGGGCCGACGGGATCCGGTTCTGGGACGTCCACGGGAAGGAGTACCTGGACGGCCTGGCCGGCATCTTCACCGTGAACGTCGGCTACAACAATGCCCGGGTGCTCCAAGCCGTCACCGACCAGCTCCGGACCCTCCCCTTCAACCCCCCGATGCACGGGACGAACCCCCGCGCCGTCGAACTGGCGAATCTCCTCGCGGAGGTCACGCCCGGCGACCTGAACACCGCCCGGCTCGTCGACAGCGGGTCGGAGGCGAACGAGGCCGCGTTCAAACTCGTCCGGCAGTACCATCGCCAGACCGGAAATCCCGGGAAATTCAAGATCCTGTCGCGCTACCTCTCCTATCACGGGGCCACCGCGGCCACCATGAGCGCCGGGGGCGTCGGTTATCGGAAAACCCTTTACGAGCCCGCGGCGATCGGGCACCTCCACACCTACCCCCCGTACTGCTACCGGTGCCCGTACGAGAAGACCTACCCGGCCTGCGACGTCTTCTGCGCCCGGACGATCCGCCAGATGATCGAGTGGGAGGACCCCCGCTCGATCGCTGCCATCATCGTCGAGCCCATCAGCAACACCGGCGGGATCGTCACGCCCCCGCCGGAGTATCTCAAGATCCTGCGGCAGCTCTGCGACGAGTTCGACATCCTCCTCATCTTCGACGAGGTCATCACCGGCTTCGGCCGGACCGGGCACCTGTTCGCGGCGGACACCTTCGGCGTTACCCCGGACATCCTCTGCTGCGGGAAGGGGATGAGCAGCGGGTACGCCCCGCTGGCCGCGGCCATGATCTCGGACAAGGTGGCGCGCACCTTCTGGGGGGCGCCCGGGACGGAGTTCGCCCACGGCCACACCTACGCGGGGAACCCCGTGGCGTGCGCCGCCGGGCTGGCCAGCGTGCGCGAAATCGTGGAGCGTCGCCTGCCCGAGAACGCCCGGCGCGTCGGCGCGCACCTCGTCCAGCGATTGGAAGGCCTGCGCTCGCTCGGGATTTTCGGCGACATCCGAGGCAAGGGGCTCATGATCGGCGTCGAGCTCGTGGAGGACCCGGCGACGAAGAAACCTTTCGCGCCGGAGGTGAAGATCGGCCTCCGCATCGGCAAGCGGGCCCTCGCGAACGGCCTCCTGCTCCGCTTCGACCCCCACTGGATCGCCTTCGGGCCCCCGCTCATCGTGACCGAGGCCGACATCGATCAGATGGTCGACATCCTGGAATTGAGCATGCGCGAGGTGTTGCGCGAGGTGTAGCGGTCCCGCGGCAGGCACGGGCGGGGTGACACGCTGTCCCCTGGCCCGTGCGGGGGTGTCCGGGCGCCGCTCAGCGTAGGAAGCGGAGATACCACCCGACCAGTGCGTCCCCCCAGAACAGCGCCACGAGGGCTCCGAAGGCTAGGAACGGTCCGAAGGGCATGTGCTCGCGGCGGCGCAGGCGTCGGAGGCCGATCAGGGCCAAGCCGACCGCCGAGCCGCTGAGGCACCCCAGCAGGATCGTCACGACCACCCCTTTCCATCCGAGAAACGCGCCGACCAGAGCGATGAGATTCAGGTCGCCTTCCCCCATGGCGTCCTGACCGTACACCGCACTGCCGTAGAGCAGGACCAGATACAGAAAGCCGGCCCCGGCAAGGGCACCGATGACCCGCTCCAAGAATGGCGGCTCGCCGAACGACAAACCCGCGACGAGCCCCAGTGGGATGCCCGGCAGCGTGATGGCGTTCGGGATGACCTGGTGATCCAGGTCGATGAATGCGATTGCCACCAGGGCGGAGAGGAATAGGAGGATGGTGCCGGTATGCAGCGTGAGCCCGAAGCGGACCACCGCCAGGACGAACAGGGCTCCCGTGAGGGCCTCGACGGCGGGATACCGCCACGCGATCGGATGACCGCAGGACCGGCACCGTCCGCGAAGGAGCAGATAGCTCACCAATGGGATGTTGTCCCACGGGCGGATCGACGTCCGGCAGGCCGGGCAACGGGAGCCGGGGTACACCAGGCTCTCTTCCCGCGGCAGGCGGTAGATCACCACGTTCAGGAAGCTTCCAATGATCAAGCCGAACCCTGCGGCCCACACCGTCAACATGAATGGCGCCTCGCGTTGAGATGCATGTCGACCTCTTGCGTTCTCCTCGCCGATCAGCGGCTTGGGTTCGCCGCCTGCGTTCGCTGTCTTTCCTCTCGGAGCTTTTGAATCTCGCGCCGCGCGATCTCCCGAACGGCTTCGTTGTTGGACCGCTCCAGCATCTGCTGCCAAAGTTCCAGGGCGGTCTCGAGGTGGCCGACCTTGGCTTGGAGACGGATCAGAAAACGCGGAATGTAGTGAGGGCGCCCGGGAAGGCGGTCGGTGATCTCCCACCAGTGCAAGGCCTGCTGGTAATCCTGGAGCTCCAAAAAGTACAACCGGCCAAGATCGTGCGGAAGTTGCCAAATGGACGGATTGGCGGCGATCCCCTTCCGGTAGATCGCGATGGCGTTGGGATACTGCCTGGCGATGGCGAGAAACAGTGCGCCATACTGGTAGGCATCCAGGAAATGTGGATCGAGAGAGGTGGTCATGTCCACGAGCTGATAGAGCTGAGGGAAGGGCTCTTTGCCTTCGATCCGGGAGCCGAAGTACTGGACGGTTCGAATCCACGTGACATCGGCCGCCAGCCCGGTGAAGCCCAGGAGGGCCGGGCGCACAATCTCCACGCGCGGGAAGAAAATGGGTTGCGGTGTCTCGGACCGCCCTGCCTGCGGCGGAATCTCCTGGGAGATCAAGGCGGCCCCCGCCAGGGCCGCACCGGCGATCGCCAGCGCCACCGCCTGCGTCAGGCGCCTTGGAAGGGCCCGCACCGGCGGAGCCGTCTGTGTTCGCCCAGACCCGTTCATCGGAAATCACGCCGCTGGAACACGGCGACGGCGACGGCGAGAATCGCCGCCGCGTACAGCACCCCGTAGATCGCCGTCAGTGTTAACGTTCCAGCGTCCAAGGGAAGGTCGTTCACGACTGCGCCACTCACGTTGAAGCGGGACAGGTTCGGCAAAAGATAATAGAGGGCAACCACGGTGGCCCTGAGGGACGCCCCGCCGAACTGCGCAGCGAAAGCCATCAGGTCGGCGCTCAACCGACCGATGACGAACAACAGCAGGGTGTAGATCGCGCTCAGCGTCGGGGTCGAGAAGGTCGAGAAGAGGATGGCCGTGGCCGTCAGGATGAGGAGCTCCAAAAAGGTGAACCCCACGGCCAGCAGGATGCGCGGCGTCCAGCGATCCTCGAGCATCCAGCCCAGAATCATGAGAACGGCCGCCATGATGCCGATGTTCACCGCCAAGGTGAGACCCAGCCCGAGGAATTTCCCGGCCAAGAACTCGGCCCGTCGCACTGGCTTGGACAGCAGGGAGAAGATCGTGCGCCGCTCGATCTCGCGCGACACCAGGTTGATCCCGATGAAGACCGCGATGAACAAGCCACACAGCGTGATGCAGGTCAGGCCCAGGTTCTTCACTATCCGCCCCTCGCCGCCGACGCTCAGGGTGACGAGGATCGTCGAGCTTCCGATCATGGCGACGGCAAAGACCAGGATGCTGTACAGGATTTTGTCCCGGATGGTCTCTGTGAAGGCCATCTGCGCGATGGTCAGGACGCGTCTCACCCTTGTGCCTCCCGGCTGGCTTCCAGGAAAATATCCTCCAGGGTGCGGCGCTGCGGGACGACCGACACGACCTGGCCCTTGGCCTCGCTGAGGATGGCCAAAGCGGCATCCAGGGCGGATTGTCCGGGCAGCCGAAACATGATGCGCCCCTCCTGGAGGAGAGCGGGAGCGGAGGCCAGCCGTTCCAGGGCAGCGCGCGTCGCCGCGGGGAGGGCCGTGACGGTGAGCTCGACGGACTCCAACTCGTCCCCGAGCAGCGTATGAATGGGGCCCGACTTCACCAGGCGTCCACCCACCAGGATGCCGACCCGGTCGCAGATCATCTCGACGTCGGGCAAGATGTGGGTGCTGAAGAAGACCGTTCGTCCCGCGGCCCGCTGCCGGAGGATGAGATCCCTGACCTCCTTTCGGCCGATCGGATCCAGGCCGGACATCGGTTCGTCCAGGATCAGGAGGTGCGGGTCCCCGAGCAGCGCCTGCGCGAGCCCCAACCGCTGAACCATACCCTTGGAGTACTTCCGGATTTGCTGGCGCGCCGCCCGTTCCAGCCCGACCTCGGCCAAGAGGGCAGGAGCCTGTTCCCTCAGGGCGCCACGCGCCACGCCCAGCAGCCTGCCGCAATACGTCAGGAATTCCTGTCCGGTCAGGTATTCGTAAAACGACGGATTCTCGGGCAGAAAGCCGGCACGGCCCCGCGCAGAGGCGTCGCCCAGCGGGCGCCCCAACACCAGGCCGGTGCCGGCGGTGGGCTGGATCAAGCCCAGCAGGAGCTTAATTGTGGTGGACTTCCCGGCCCCGTTGGGCCCCAGGTAGCCGAAGGTCTCGCCGGCGCGGACCTCCAGGTTCAGGTCGCACAAGACGGGAACACGACGACCCCAGAAACCGACGCGATACTCCTTGCACAGTCCTTCGACCTGGATGACCGGCTCCATCTGTACCTCATGCCTGGCCACCTTCGTATTAAAACCAATCACTCGTCAGTTCGTCAAGCGGGTTGCCATCCGCTGCGCGTCCCTGACGACAAAACAGAGGTCACACCCCGGACCCATACAGCGACGCCGAGAGCTCTTCGACCGCTTTACGGGCGGCGATGTTGAGCGGTTCCAAGCGCAGGCAGCGGCGGTAGGCCTCCAGCGCCTCCGCCTTGTCGCCCTGAGCGGTGTGGAGCCTGCCCAGTGCGAGATAGACCTCCGGCCGGAACGGATCCACGAGGGTGGATTGGCGGAGGGCCGCCAAGGCCTCGTCGAAGCGCCTGGCCTCCAGGCTGGCCAGCCCCAGTTGGTACTGAGCAAATGCGCTCTCCGGGTCGCTGGAGGCAGCCCGGCGAAACGCCTCCAGCGCCTCGGCGGCGCGACCGGCTCCCTGGTATGCCAGGCCAAGGCCGGACCAAAGACGGGAATCCTTGCCTGCGACTGCCACGGCAAGGAGATACTGCTGGATAGCCTCGTCGAAGCGCCGTCGCTCCCGCAGGAGGTCCGCCAAGCCGGCAAGGCGCCGCGGATCCTTGGGGTGCTGGGTCGCTGCGCTGCGCAGGTGACTCTCAGCCAGGTCCCACATGCGTTGTGCTTTGTACAGTTGTGCGAGGGCCTCGTGAGCTTCGGTCAGATTCGCATCCAATCGAAGGGTGGTCTTGAAGTCGGCTTCTGCTAGGAGGATGGACCCCGATCGGAGATGAATCCTGCCGCGATGAAGCAGGGCGACGACGTCGTTGGGGTTTCCCTGTAGCGCCGTCTCGAACTGGAACATGGCCTCGTCCGGCAGCTCCTTGGCCCAAAGCGCCAACCCCAGGTCTCGCCGAAACACGGATGACGAGTTCAGGGCCTCGTCGGAAAGGCCAACGATGGGCGGGAATGGGCGTCGCGCGAACGATTTCAGCACGCGCCAGTTCAGGTCCACCGTGTCCGCGTAAAGACTGTCCGGTGCCGAGAACTCCAAGAAGGGGAGATCGTCTGTATTCAATAATGCGTGTTGACTGTACTGGGCGACGTCTTCCTCCACCAGGACGAAATCCGCCAGAATGGCCAGCGGGGAGCGGAGCCCCACTCTGGCCATATCCTCCCTGAGGCCGGGGATGGCGCCGTATTTCGCCTGCAGGTTTGCGTGGTCCAGCGTCCAGGGGTCTTTCGAGCCGATCAGGAGGAGATCCCCCCGGGTGGTGTTCCAGATGGTGGTGTGCGGGAACACGGTTCGGAACGTCTTGACCACCATCTTCACGTCTTCGGGAAAGAGTCCGTACGCATGGATCCACTGGCAGATGACGCCCTTGGGGGCGAGCCGCTGAGCCGTCAGCTCGTAGAAATCCAGGGAGAACAAGTTCCCGATGCCTCGCATCCATGGGTTCGATGGCTCGGAGATAATGACGTCATAGCCTCCGTCCGAGGCGAGGAGGAAGTTGCGTCCGTCGGCGATGGCGACGTGCGCCTTCGGATTCTTCAGGACCTCGCGATTCTCCTTAGCGAAGAACGCGGCGGCTTCCACGACCGCGGGCTCGATTTCGATGAGGTCGATCCGTTCCACCGGGTGGAGGGACACCGCCCCCGCCGTCACGCCGCTTCCCATGCCGATGACCAGCGCGCGCTTGGCGTCGGGCCGGATGAACATGGGGAGGTGCCCCGACATGAGCTGTGTGTGCATGTCCCCGGCATTGCTGGCGTCCGTCTTGCCGTTGACCCGCATATACAGCACCTGTCCCTGCCGGTGAACAGACACGGTTGCGCTGAGGCCGTCCTTGTAATACAGGAGGTGGTCATCGGTTGTCGTGGCTTTTCGGAACTCCGTCTTCCCAAGACGGCCGAAGTAGCTTCGTCCGTAAATGGCGACGCCACTGGTCATGATGTTCGCGTCCCAGGCGGGGGCGACATATAACCCGCCGAGCGCAAGAAGGGAGATCGCGACCGCGGCCCGCTGCCGCCATCCGGTCACGCGGGATGCGAGCAGGATGGCCACGGCGAGGAGCAGGTTCATGGATACCGCCAGCTTGAGTGTGGACTGCAGACCCCAGACGGGGATCAGCAGGAAACCGGCGATCATGGTGCCGGCGATCGCACCGCCGGTATTGACGAAATAGACCCGTCCGACATCGCGCCCGACCCGGTCCATCGCCGAGGAGGCGATCTGGATCGCGCACGGGAACGTCGCGCCCATGAAGACGGTCGGGGCGAACATGGCGAGCGCGCTAATGAAAAACTGGATCAACCTCATGAATCCGGGGGACTGGGAGATCTGGAAGATCCGCAGGAACAGCTCGGGAAGCCGGTCGAAGAACGGCGTCACCAAGAGGGCGCTCAGCCCGATGCCAAGCTGAAGGCCGCCGAAGAAGACCGGCGTGATTCGGAGGCGTCCCGCCACGCGCGAGTACAGATAGCTTCCCAGGGCCAGGCCCGTGAGGAACGTCACCAGCATCGTGCTGAAGGCGTAGGTGGAGCTTCCGATCACCAGGGCAAGCGCCCTGGTCCAGGCGACCTCGTACATCATGGAGGCGGCCCCCGATATTCCCAGGCCTGCCACGGTGAGCCATACCGCCATGGCCGGCGGCCTCTCGGAAGCGGGAAGCTGGAGATTCGAGTCCGGTGCAGGTGCCGCCAGGGCCTCCGCCTGCCTGCGCGCGGATTCGCCGCCGAGCTGGTGGAGGTGCCGGTCGAAGACGACCGCCAAGACACCGATCCCGATATTCGCGATGGCGGCGAGCAGGAGCGTGGTCCGGACGCCGAGCGTCGGGATGAGGTGGAAACCTGCGGCGTAGGTTCCCAGCACGGCGCCGAACGTGTTCAAGGCGTACAATCTTCCCACCTGTCCACCCAGTACCTCCAGGCTCCGGACGAAGAATCGGCTCAGCACCGGGAGCGTCGCACCCATGAAGGTGGTGGGGATCAAGAGGATCACGAAGATGAGCAGGAACTGCAGCAGGCTGAAGGTGAAGAACGACAGCCCGAACGCGCGATGGAGCGGAATGTAGATATCTTCGGCTCGAGAGAACAGGAACGGCGTGATGAGGGCGTAGATCCCGATTCCGACCTCGAAGAACCCGTACAAACGGAGGGGGCGCGGGCTCCGGTCCGCGATTCCTCCGAATAGGTAACTTCCCAGGCCCAAGCCGGCCATGAAGGCGGCCAGGACGGTCGTAATGGCGAAGACCGTATGTCCGAATACGAGTCCGAGGATCCGCGTCCACAGGACCTCGTAAATCAGCCCCGTTCCACCCGAGCAGAGGAAGCAGACGGTGACCGCGGCAAATATCTGCCGCGTCTCCTTTTCGACCTCGAGGACCGGATCGGCCGCCGAGCCCATGGCGTGTCCTCCCGACGTGACGTGGTTGTTTCGTGAGTGAGTTCTGGAGTCTTGTACTCGAATCCCTGGACTTCCACAACAAAAAGAAGAAAACGGAAAGGGGGCAGGCGGTAATCTCACGCCTGCCCCCCCTTTCCGCTTCTAGCCCGGAACCAGTCCGGGGCGAGAGTTAGGCCTTCCCTTGGAAGGAGCCATAGATGCTCGAGTAGCCCACCGAACCATCTACACCCGTATCCGGCGTCATGACTGGGAACGTGCAGTTTCCGGTAGCCGCCGGTCCCTTGCTGCAAACACCCATTTCACCCTGGGCCGCTGGGCTTGACGTATCCGCGAAGGCCGTCGAATACACCCAGTCACCCGTCGCGGCACCCGCCCAGGGGTCCTTATCCGCGATGTTGGCATAACCTGCGTCTCGCAGCTCCTTCATGTTGCCAGGATTCTTGTTCTTGTCGTTCGAGTACACGATGGCCTGAGTCGTCGCCGTCTTGGTGTCGGACGCCGCCCGCGCATACTTCGACTTCTTCTGCGCCGAGAGCAGGTTCGGGATGGCGATGGCGGCCAAGATGCCGATGATCGCCACGACGATCAACAGCTCGATCAGGGTGAAGCCCTTTGACTTCTTTCGCAGCATCTTCAGCATTGGACATCCTCCTTTTGGGTTTGGGTTAGTTTCGCGCTCGCCGCTTCGAGTCTCTTCGGTACAGATCCTCGGACAGTCCAAGAGGAGTGCAGAAGCGATGCCATTACCACGATTTCTGCTCTGGACGGATGATCGTCGCCATCGACCAAAATAAAACAAATGGTTGCGAGAGATGGAAAGGCAGATCGTCAAAGTCCACTTTGTTCCAGAGAGCCTCTGTGACTGCCGTCTCGGTGAAAATTATTTTTTGGGGTGACATAATTTGTCATGTTCTCATGTTTGAGCCAGGATCTTTCACCACCAAGCCACCAAGGCACCACAAGACCACGACGGGTATGGGATTGCCGGAAGCCCCCAGGGCAACAGTATTGCCGCCCTATGGGGGCGGCCCTTACCCAGGAGACCTGGATTACTCAGCCGTTCCGATGGCGTCTTGGTGCCTTGGTGGTACAGAGTGAAATGTTTGGGTTGAGAACAGATCGGTCCCGCGTTCAAGAGCGCATGATCTTTTCTCATTTTCTTAAATCTCAGATTCTTCAAGGAGGACAGGCCCGGGGATCCCCTGCCGCGAGTGCCTTTCGACGAACGAAATCTCCTGCGGACGGCGCTCAATCGCCTTCTGGAACCGCTCACGCACGTCGCTCGATGGGAATGACCAGATAAAATACGTTGTGCTCGCCAGCCAGACGAGAGCGAAGAACGCCAGCACAACACGATCACGAAGTCTTGTGAAATCGATGGAGGAAAGCAGTGCGGCAAGAGCTGGGAAGCTGAGAACCAGAAAACGATCGAAGGCGTAGTAAAGGACGTACTCCCGGAGGCAAAGCAAAACGACGAAAGGCGCGACGGAAAACCAGAACGCTTGGCGCGCGCCGCTCCGCGCAGAGCGATAGAGTGCCCATCCGTACAACGCACCATAAATCACTACCGATGCGTACGATGCGACGTTTAGCCACGGTTGGTCGAATGGCGGTTTCAGGAGCCCGACAAGCGGCGCGGTGAAGATCGGGCGTCCGTCATACTGCCAACGCGACACTCCCTCGACGCTGAGTGCCCGGGTCAGGATCAACGCGAGCGAGGGCAGGAAGATCAAAGGAGAGGAAAGCAGTGGTCCCCACGCCCGCCGCCGCATGTGGTCCAACGCGGCCGGAATCCACAGAACCGCCGCCAAGTCGTGGGTCAACGCGGCACCGCAAAGGTAGAGATTCGCGCGATGGCCCTTGCCGCTTTGGAGGAGGAGGTACCCCAAGACCACAAAGAGAAAGACCATGCTGTCTGCAAGGATGCGCGTCGCGTAGACAAAATGCCGTGCGGGAAACACCGAGAGCGCCAGCGCGATCCAGAACGCGCGTGCGGGCGGGATGTGGTCCAAGAGCAGAAGGCTACGGATGGCGTTCGCCGCAAGGATGAGAGAGGCCAGACTCAGCGTGACGCCCACGGCTTCGATCGGCGGAACGCGAAACGTCAGGACATGGAGTGTTCCCACCGTCCAGCCATAGAGAGGCATATGGTGGGCCCCGGGCCGGAAGGTCCGGGCTTGTCGAAGGTAGTCGGGAGCGTCGCCATAACTTCCCAGCTCTTTCCACGAGTATCCGCGCGCCACAGTCGTGGCGGCGATGACGGCAACGCCGAGGACAAGGAGCGTGAGCGTCAGTCGCCACCCGTCCGAGAGTTGGCGCTTCCCGCGCAACGCTGTCCCCTGCATGCCTGTCTGCGCCTCCGTCATCGCCGCGTGTGGACGGCAGTGCCGAAGGATCGGCGCCGGCCGACCGTCACGGCTGGCACGGTCGGTTCTCGACGATCGGGAGTCTGTCCACGAACCAATTGGCTCCGACCAGGCGCGTATCCCCGAAGGCGCAGCGCGCGATCTGGTTGCCGCTGGCATCCTCGGTCTGGAGTTCGAAACGAAGGCGCGCCGCAAATTCTCCACCCGTCAAGCGCGCTATCCACGCGACCCGCATAGGGGGAAGGTTGCCACCCGTGCCCCATTGCTCCCCGGCTATCTGGTCTTGCCGACCACGACTCCCGGGTGTCAGAAAGGGCGCAGCCCGAGACCATCCGCCTTCCCCTAACGCCCGCCAGAAGCTCTCCATCGCCGCCTCCGGCGATGTTTGGCCGGGACGTCCCCGCGTGATACAGATCCCGCGACGATCTGGCTGCGCAAGGCGCGCGGCCCTCGCCAGGAGCGCCTCGGAACGATTGGAGTCCCCAGCCTCTGCGTGCGATCGGGCCACGACCCGACTTACGCGCGCCAAAAGGTACCTATCACCCGGGGCCAGGCAGCGGCCGTCCTCGGCGACAACCCGTTCCGGAGTGAAGATCCTGGTGGCGCGCTCGTACTGTAATTGAGCCTCTGCCGCGTTTCCGCCATAGACGGTCGCCTCGATCAGACTGGCATGAAACCGGAACTGCGCGGATGGTGCCCACTCAGCGGCCGTGCGGAATCGCGCGGCAGCATCCCTCCACTGTCCAACGCTTGCCGCAATTTCCCCGGCCAAGAACTGGCTGTTGGGGTCCAGCGGGGCTATGCGCGACGCCCGGTCGGCCACCGCCATGGCCCCCTCTGAATTTCCAGAGCGAAGACTCGCCCAGGCCATCCATTGGTGCGCGGGGAAACTGACGGGGTTCAGGCGAAGCGCCCACTGCAGGTGGCGCTGGGCAGCCGTGGTCTCTTCAGCTATCAAGGCGTCGTGACCCCACGTCACCAGAGTGGCTGCGTAGTAGCGTGTAAGCGAGATGAGGCCAGCGGCCGCTAGGGCAACGATGAACGTCACGCGCCATATGCCGGAATGGGCGGGGCGCGCGCGTCGCGCGCCTTCAAGAGGGGACGCCGCCAGGCCGAACATGGTCGCAGCCGTCAAGGCGATGCACGGGAAGCTCCAATCAAGGTCCACGAGGCTATGGACGCTAAAGGCAGTCAAGGTCGCCAGGAGTGCCGCCTGGCGCCCTCGGACCAAATGGCCTGGCTCGGCACGCTTTATCAGATCACCCAGACGCACGAAGAGTCCGCCCAGCGCCAGCACTGCCAGGATCCCCGCTGGCAAGCCATACTCCGCCGCGAGCTCCAGATACAGATTGTGTGGGTTCTCTCCGCTGACGTACGGCAGGCGCTGATAGTGGGTGAGGGCGACGGGAAACGCCCCCGGACCTACGCCCCACCACGGATGATCCTGAACCATGGCCCATGTCCAGCGGAGGATGTGCCATCGCCAGAGAAGCGATGAGTCCTGGGCCGGATCACCCAACCTCCACCAGGTGGCCAGCCCGGTGTAGTCTGAACTCCAGACGAGCGCAATGAGCCCCGCAACGGCGCAGAGTGCCCCCGCCAAACACCACAGCGATCGTCGTCGCAGCCAGCTTAGGCGCTCGATCGCAAGCCACAGGCCGAATGCCAAGATCCCCGCGAGTAAAGCCGCGCGAGATCGGGTGAGCCAGAGACCGCAGCAAATCAAAAGACCTCCCGCGACAGCGCCTGCACGAATCGCCCGGTTGCGTTCCCCGCGCCAGATCGCCAAGGCGGCTCCACCCGTGAGCAGCGAAAACCCCGCGAAGGCATTCGGGTATCCGAAGGGGCCGGTAGGAAGTGTGGCGTAGAGGCCGAGCTGACTGCCTTGTAGGAGGCGAAAAACACCCAGGGCTGTGCTCAAGACGCCGGAAAGAAGGATCGCCGCCAGGAGCACTCGCTCGGCCCACGGAATCTTGCGTCGACCCTGGGCCGCCAACGTACCCGCCAACAGGTAGGCGAAGAGCATGAGCAAGCTCTGTACGGTGCGGTCGGGGTAGATGGTGAACACGGCCGAAATGCTGGCAAGGGCAGCTGCGGCCAAGAGAAGCGGCGATGGTCGGGGCGGTGCTGCATGATCACCCGAAATGAGACAGAGCGCGGTCGCCAGCACCATGGAAAGGACAAGACTGACCTGACCAACGGCGCTCCTGCCACCCATGGCCCAGGGCAACCCGATCAGCGTGGCGGCGAGGATGCAGGTGGCGATGCAGAGCGGCCGGCGGTCAGGCGGCGCCATGGTCTCGGTCTCGAACCTGTCGGTCGAGACCGTACTTTCTGGCTCGATAGCGGAAGGACCGGAAATTGATCCCCAGGAGCTGCGCCGCACGGGTCTGGACGCCGTCCGCCTTCGCCAGGGCGTCTTTGAGGAGAGCCTGTTCGATCTGGGCGATCACCTCCTCCAGATTCAACCCCTCGGGAGGAACCTCCCAGGTCTGCGGATGGGATGCCGCGGTGGGCTGCATCACGTTGGGTGGAAGGTTCTCGGGATGCACCTCGTCGGTCACCGCCAGGGCCACGGCCCGCTCCATCACGTTCTCCAGCTCGCGGACATTGCCGGGCCAGGCATGGGCCGTCAGGATCTCCATGGCATCCGGGGCGATCCGCATGGCGTTCCGACCCGCGCGCGCGGCGAACACGCTCAGGAAATTGGCGGCCAGCAGCGGGATGTCCTCGCGGCGCTCGCGCAGGGGCGGCATCTCGATCGAGATGACATTCAGCCGATAGTAGAGATCCTCCCGAAACGCCCCCGTCCGGATGATCTGGATCGGGTCCTTGTTCGTCGCGGCGATGGTCCGGATGTCGACCTCGATGTCTTCCGTACCCCCGACCCGCCGGAATCGGTGGTCCTGCAGGAAGCGAAGGAGCTTGACCTGGAGCCCCGGGCTCATCTCCGCAACTTCGTCGAGGAAGACGGTGCCGCCGCCGGCCACTTCAACGAGTCCGGCCTTGTGGGCAATGGCTCCCGTGAAGGAGCCCTTCACGTGTCCGAAGAGTTCGCTCTCCAGGAGCTCTTCGGGGATGGCGCCGCAGTTGATGGCCACGAAGGGCTTGTCGGCTCTGGGAGAATTGTAGTGGATGGTGCGAGCCACCAGCTCCTTCCCCGTGCCGCTTTCGCCCGTGATCAGAATCGAGGAATCCACCAACGCGACGCGGCTGATCAGCTTGTACAACTCGACCATCCGTGGGCCACGGCCGATGATGCTCCGCAGGGCCGGCTCCTCGACCTGCGGCGGCGCGGTCGGCTCGGTTTCCGCCTGGCGCGCCGCCTCCTTGAGGGCCCGACGAATGACCAACTTGATCTCGTCCATCTTGAATGGCTTGGTGAGGTAGTCGTAGGCCCCCTGTTTCATGGCCTGTATGGCAGACTCCGAATCGGCATAGGCGGTAATCATGATGACGGGCATGGTACGGCCCTGCTGGCGGAGGCCGGCGAGCAGCCCGACTCCGTCCAGGCCGGGCATCTTGATGTCCGAGATCACCAGGTCGACGTCGCGGCTGGCGGCCAGCGACAGCCCGGTCATCCCGTCGTTGGCGGTCAGGACCTCGTGCCGCTCTTTTTCGAGGACGATGCGCAGCAAATCGCGCATGGCCGCTTCATCGTCGACGACAAGGATTCTACTCACCGCGCACTCCTCGACGCTCCGCTGAGAGTAGCCCGCCGCTCATCGGCGCGCCGTCGGCACCGGCGGACGTGTCTACCAGCGGGAGCACAACCGCGCATTGCCGGGTCCCCTGGCGCCATTCGCATGCGACACCGCCCACGGGTCCGTCACCTGTTGCTCGCCGCCCCGGCGGTCACCTGAGCTCGCCGCAGCCACACGCGGAATGTGGTCCCGGACCCGACGGAGCTTTCGACCCCGATGTAGCCACTCATGCTATCCAGGATCTTGCGGGCGATGGCGAGGCCCAGACCGGCTCCCGACGGGCGCGTCGTGAAGATCGGAACGAAAACCAGCTGCAGCTCCTCCGGCGTGTTGCC
>Ga0102851_10000392_pt1 | contig 21682 bp, 29 predicted proteins | sample Mud3Dept3metaG_FD_79558 | JGI IMG/M metagenome (GOLD analysis project Ga0102851, IMG submission 79558) | Freshwater wetland microbial communities from Ohio, USA, analyzing the effect of biotic and abiotic controls - Mud 3 Core 4 Depth 3... | ecosystem: Environmental > Aquatic > Freshwater >... | reverse complement strand
TTTCGTGTAGAAAGGATAGGTTAATGAGAATGTCAAAAGACATCGTCCTTGAGGCCGCTCGTACAAGAATAGAAGACTACCCGGATCTCGACGGAACACATCCAGTAAAAACACGTTCAATAGGAAGAATCGGTGATTTATTAGTTACGAGTGATGGAAGGTTCATCCCCGCATCAAAAATTGTCTGTTTTCGTGAAATTCCAGACAAAGAATATTCATCTGTTAAGGTGTTTCTTTCCGGCGGAAAAGAAATACTTGTCTTCGTAGCAGTCAATGTGTTCATTGACGCTCGCCGTAATGCTCTTGACTGGAAAGTCAATAGAAGCATTCCATACACATGGGAATATTCATGAAAAGTAATCCTGATTTCAATCCCTTCGAGTACCCCGAAACCAAAGAACACAAAGATGAACTCCCACTTCCTCGAAAGCAAAAGAAGGAAGACGACAAACATGTAGAAGACGCCATTACACTAATTCTTGGGTATCTCTTCAGTGGAGGAAAACCAAATGTCTAGAAAAGACTATAAGCGAGCTGCCAAGCTTATACGTGAACTCTTTCTCGACTGCGATGAACACGGAATCATTTTTTCTTCTAAAGACATTGTAAATCTTTTTGTCGATTTCTTCGAAGAGGATAACGACCGCTTTGATGCACAGAAATTCAGAAAGGCGTGCAATGGCCAAGCATAAGTATGAACTTCAGGAAAACAACTCAGGAGGAGATTGGTGGCTTACTGAACAGGATTACAAAAACCTTTTTGCCGCTGGATGGAAACTCCCTAAAGATTGGGATAAACCCTCCTATGAAGGGGATGAGCCTTGGGAACCATTCTGTGGTGGTGCCCCTGTCCCGCACGGCTGGAGAAGATCAACATACATTAGGGCTTCTTCTATTGGAGAAGCTATCCGTTCGTTTGAAACTGCTACTGGAAGGTCATTCTACGAAAGGGGATGCTCGTGCTGTGGAGCACCGTTTGCCATAAGCAGGGTTGGCAAAACATTCGAATACAGAAGTGGAGATGACTGGGGTGGCGACCATTCGCTTTTTGATGATTGACGACGATGGGTGGGAAGAGGAAGTGTTTCTTCCTGCTGAATGGGAAATTTGTGATTCTTGCCAGGGAGAAGGTACGACCACACGTCACATCGAACCAGACGGAGGAGGATTTACTTCTTCCGAATGGTCGGAAGCGTGCTATGACGACCCTGATTTCCCGGAAGATTATTTTCGAGGAGTATACGATCAACCATGCCCGGAATGTAATGGTTCAGGAAAAATTCTCGTAGTTGACGAGAAGGCTCTTGACGAAAAGACGTTGGAACGATATGAAAACCAACGCAGGTTCGAAGCACAAATACGAGCAGAGGAGGCATACCAAAGAAGGTATGGATTTTAATGGATAACGTCTTTGAAGATCCAAACTACGGTGCTCCGCAATGGTGGACGGAAAGCAAGATTGATCCTCGCTTCACTCTTGATGGACCACTCTATTACAACTTTACATCACCAGGCGCTTCGGGACGGATAAAAAGAAGGAAGAAGGTAAGTCTACAAAGAATTCAGATCTTTATGCATCAGCACGCCAAACGACTCAAGACAAACATCCCAGAGGATCTCGTTTGGGGAACCTGTACATGAATGATCTTCATGATTCATACAATGAAGGAAAACGTATTCTTGCTGATCTCTGCAACGAAACGATGGAGGCACGATCTCTTGCTTGGAAGGGATGGGAACGAGCAATCGAAATTGAAAATCAAATGATTACAGGTTCTCTCTTGTTATTGGCGACCACGAAAAAACAAAACAAGAAGATTAAAAGACTTAAAAATGAAATTCGCACTCTGAGGGGTGTAATTGACAATCACTAACGAAAACGTATGGTCTGCTTATCTCGCGCTCCACCGCTACGCTCTTGCATACAAGATTGAAACTCCACTGAGACTCCCGCCGAAACCACCACCGAAAACCTATCCGACGGTCGTCGCACTCCGTGAAAGGATGCACGATGTCTTCACACAAGACCCGAACTCTGAAAGGCTTTTTTCTTGGTTTGATCCTGAGTATATTGCTTATCTGTTTTTGTTTCTTCAGTGGGCACGCTGCTGTTATCCTTTTGGGGCGCAATTCTCCTCCGGTAGCTGGCATGGCTTGCGCTGGATTCCGCTTACTTATTTTCTTTCCAACTCTGGAGCCGATCGACGAAGGTGGCTTTCCTGGTCAAAACGAAATGTTCAATCCTCTACTGACCCATCTTCCATCGAGATCGTGTACCCTTGGTTACGAAAAAAAGAAGATGTCCTGTTAGAAGCAGTGAGTACTTCAAACAACCCGTGGGTCAGCATCTCAGACCCACGGGTATGGAAGGTAAATTACGAGAAGAATATCAAGATACTTTACGACATCCTTCTCGATGCTCCAGACGTATGGCATACTTACGTGTATGAAGGACTCGTAAAGATCCATGGGAAGAAGCACATGCGAAAAGTACGGGCTGAATTATTAAACTTGTATGACAAAGTACTGTACTCTGCGCCTCTTGAGGTAAAGAACTCATGGAGAAAAGCTCGAAAGCATTTACGGATGACTCTGCATGGTGGTATTGCCGTTCCCCGTGGTGGACAATCGCAGTGAAGACAAAAGACAATATTATTACCATTGCCCCGCCGATCGTCAAAAAATGGGCTATTGGAAAGCATATTTCTTTGTTAAAACACCGTGGGTCTGTCACACAGATGAAATAAATGATCAAAAGAATGGGTATTTCTTTCTTGGCGGGGTTTGTTCTGGCGCCATAAATAAATTTTGTATGTATGCACTATATGTGCCATAGGGGGGGGTATGCCGACTGATGACCTGCAATTCCAAGATTTTCTTGCTCCAGAGTTCCAAGAACTTTTGGTTGGACTCATGGCCAGAGATCAGGATTTTCTTGCTCGGGCTCGTGGGATAGTCAAAACGAAGTATTTTAACGCCGCAGTGTATAAAACGATTACGGAGGCACTATTCACGTACTGGGATGAATACAGAAAGCTTCCGACTGAAGAAATCCTAGTTGTCGCAGTGAGTAAGCATGTCTTTGATGCCACAATCCAAGAAGCGTACATCGACGCTACACGTAAATTGTTTCAAATCGTAGAAGAAGATCTGGATCGTCAGTTTATCCAGAGTGAACTTACTGCGTTTTGCCAGCGTGCAGAAGCGGCGGGAATCGTTGGACAGTGTTGGAGAAACCTCCAATCATTCAACATTGACAAACTCGCACTCGATGTGTCCAACGTTCAGAAACTTCCAGTTACTTTTACCGATCTTGGAATCAGCGTTCGTAAGGATTGGCCAGTAGCCATTCAGGCAGACGTAAACCCGAGCTTTCCTTGTGGACTTCGATCCATTGACCTGTCCCTTCGTGGAGGAGCGCACGGAGGAGAATTGATTGCGCTCATGGCTCCAGCCAAACGTGGGAAAACAGTATTTCTCATCAACGTTGGAGCTGGACTTTTTCAAATGGGAAATCTTGTCGTACACTACACTCTAGAGATCTATCAAAAGGAATGTATTCAGCGGTATCTCGGGTGCCTTTCTCACAAACCCACGAACTCTATCGAAAAATTTACGGATGATATCATTAAGCAAACAAGTGAATACGAGATGTACACTGAAGGCGATGTCATCATCAAAGAATTCCCAGCGAAGATGGCGACCGTAGAAATGATTGACGCACACATGAGTATGATTCAAGCAAAATATGGAAAAACTCCAATTCCAGTAATTGATTACGCTGATTTACTCAAAGGACCGTCTGGAATGGAAGAGTGGAGAGAGCTGAGTGAAATATATGTTCAACTCCGAAATCTTGGAAGAAGATATGAAGTTCCTGTTTTCACGGCATCTCAAACTAACGCTAGTGGATTCAACGCAGAGCGTCTTGGCGCAGAGCATCAATCGGGATCGACCCGAAAAGGATTCGCAGTTGACGCCATGTTCGGGATGGAGCAAAATGCAATCGACTATTCAGTCAACCGTTTCCGAATTGTTCCGTTCTTGAACCGGAATGAGCGGAAAGATCTCGTGAGCTACTGGCGAGGTGATTACGAGTGCTCTTGGATCGAAGAAATCACAGAGTCGGAGTATAACGAGCTTGTGACTGACGTTTCTATTCGACAACAAATCAGCAGACGGAGGACTTCAAATGACAATCAAATCGTACGAAGTACAGTTCGACCTTTGCCATCCTCCGTGCGAGATGTTCCTGTGGCAATGCGAAGTATGTCACAAAGAGAATCGTGATCTTGTCATCGGACAAGTAACTTGTCAAGGATGTAAAAAGGAATTCAAACTTCGACGTAAAGGAAAAAATGGATCAAAACAACACTAACTCAGATGAAATAGACATGCAGTTTGACACAGGAATCGGAGAGTATTACCCAGTTCACGATCACGGATTCGTAGGACTCGTGGATTACATGGGGTCGGACTTAGCCGTCGAGGCGGCAGCCCGGATCTCTTACGGTGCAGGAACCCGCAAAATTTCAGAAACCCGGCACCTCATTCGGTATCTCTATCGTCACAAACATCTTTCACCATTCGAGATGTGTGTCATGAAATTCGATATCGCCTGTCCTATCTTTGTGGCTCGACAATGGGTCAGACACCGCACAGCAAGTTGGAACGAATATTCCGGACGGTATTCAGTCATGCCTCCCACGTTCTTCATTCCAGACGAAGTGAAAACACAATCTACGACCAATTCTCAAGGCCGGAGTACTCAAGATGCCTCGGCCTTCGCCGCTGGGATGATGATTACGGAAGCACAAGAAGACTTCGCTACGTACCAAGAACTGATTAACCTTGGAGTCGCCCGAGAGCAAGCGCGAAATGTTCTTCCACTCAGTGCATACACCCGGTTCTTTTGGAAAATGGACTTGCGAAATCTTTTTCATTTTCTTTCTTTACGCCTCAATCCGCATGCACAAAAGGAGATTCGTGATTACGCCCTCGTCATTGCAAAATTCGTAAATTCTTTTTTCCCTATCTCGTTTGCCGCATGGGAGGACTACGATTTCTATGCCGTGAACTTCTCTCGGATGGAACGAAAGCAAATTGCATTCCTAGACACTGAATCTGACGAGCTTTCCCAAAGAGAGCAAAAAGAATTTTTTGAAAAGAGGCACCCCCGTGAAGAAATTGATTTTTGTCTCAATCCCGAACAAAGCATTTCACCACAAAAAGCCCAAAACCGCCTTCATGAATTGCCTAACGCAGTGCGTTGATGTATACTCTCCTTTTCAGGAGGGAACGCACATGCCATATGAAGTTTATCTTCTTTCTGCGGCGTATATGATTTTCGTTTTTCTAACCATCGTAGCCACGATCTCTTTCTAGCCCTATTCATCCATGAGCGAAATTCGGATCAACTGTCCCGATGCGATCCATGTTCCACGCACAGGAAAATCCGATTACAAACGAAAGCTCTACATCAATACACAGAAAGGATTCGGACATTGCTTTCGTTGTGGATTCAAAACACGAAATGCAGCCGAACTCATTGAACGCTTCGATCTTAGTATTGAAATTGATTTTCAAGATCAAGTAGACACACCGACTGTACAACTCCATCTCCCTACCGAATACCGTACGGATTTCTGGAGTACTCATGGAACGATTGCGCTCCAATACTTGAAAAGCAGAGACATTCCCGAAGCTGTAATTTTAGATTACAGCCTTGGGTTTTGTACCGAAGGTCGATACGCTGGACGGATCATCATTCCTTTTTTTAGGAATGGTGATCTTGTGTATTTTCAGGCTCGTGATTATACGAATTCATGTAAACTGAAGTATGATTCCCCGTCAAAATCAGAAGGAGCAGTCCCGAATGTGCTATTCAACCTTGATCGAGCAGCGAAAACAGGGGTTGTTCTCTTGGTTGAAGGGCCACTAGATGCCCTCAGAATTCCCAAATATGGCGTCGCCGTCGTTGGATGCACCTGGAACGACGCCAAACAACGAGCCCTCTTGTCCTGTCGTCCGAGAGCTGTCTTCCTCGCACTCGACAATGACGACGCTGGACGTGACGCAACTGCACGAATTAAATACTGCTTGTCAGGACTCATCCCACAAGTGGTTACGATATCGTACGAAGGAAAAGATCCTGGAAGCGTTTCAGCCGCCGAAATGGGACACTTTAACATCCTTTGCGACGCGGCTCAAAGATTTTCAAAAGTGGGCACAAGCCACGTACTCTGAACTTCCAAATGATCCTTTTATCCCTCGCGTCCCAGTTCTTCTCCCAATTCCCATGGAAGTGCTGGCACTGCTCTTTCCAAGAGCAGAGTTAGTCATTTACCTCCGGGTAAAGCACGGCATCCCCATATCTGGGCGCACCGTGACCCTTCGAACGAACATCGCGAGAGTCATAGCACGTATTCGTATTTATGCTCGACCAGACGAAGTCAGTCTATTCGTAAGCCGAATACTTGGATTCAGCCCACGTGGTCCGAAGAAACGAAGAAAGTATTTTGCTCCTTGCACTATTTGGGTTCCATATCAATACGCCATCGACCATAGGTTACAAATTATCAGATTTCCATTTAATTCGGAGAAGCATAGGGCTTTAAAAAAGAAAAGAAAGGAACCTTATATTCATGCAAAACATCCCTGACGACTGCAAAGCATGCGGAAGATGGGAATGTGCAAAAAATCCCTTCCTAGAAACCGTTGGAAGAGAACCACACGACATCCTTTACGTTTCAGAGTCTCCAGAACGTCTCGACGATGAGATCGGGGCTCCTGCACAGGGAGATGCGAGTCAATACCTCAAAAGGCTTGAACGAAAAATAGGATTACATAAGTACTCTATAACCCGTGGGTACGCTGTCCGCTGCACTGGCGAAAAGCCTACGACAAAGCAGATCAAGTACTGTAAACAATTCATCCGCAATGACATCGTAGCATTGCAGCCCAAACTTGTCATTACGCTTGGCGCAATTCCACTCCGATCAGTTCTCAACCTCTCCAATATTACCCGCCGGCACGGGGAGATCATCCAGCAAGACGGAATTATGTACCTACCGACATTCAGCCCCGCCGGCCTTCTGGCCGATCCACGTCGGGAACGGGACTTTCTTCGGGACCTTGAAGTCGCAAAGTCGTATTTGGATGGGATCTATGGAAAAACAGACAAGCTCACCAGACTAAAGAAACGCTATACTGTCGTCTCCTCTGAAGCACAGCTGGCTGATGTCCTGGCCGATCTTGAGAAAGCTGATATCCTAGCGTTTGACACGGAGTTTGAACCATTAGAATGGCTTGGAACAAACCTTGTATGTCTTGGAGTCATCTTCTCTACAAAGAAACGAACAGGCGTTTTCATCCCAATAGACCATCAAGAGTCCGTGTTCCTTGGGCGCCGAGATGTCAAAGACAAAATTGCGCATCTTCTCCGAACGAAAAAACTCATCGTCCATGACGCCAGACCAGATCTGATCGTTGCCGAACGATGCTTCGGAGTTCCAATCCATGAGATTGACGTCGCCTTCGACACTATGACCGGCAGCATGGCAATCCACGGTCCAGACACGACCCATGCCCTAAAAGCACTCGCGTATACTGATGCGGACACTGGTGGATACCAGGATGAACTTGAAGAATTCAAGAAAACCCATGACATCACGAATTATGGAGAAATCCCCCTCCATATCCTTGCGAGCCCATACGGAGCTGGTGATGGAGACACAACGATCCAAATTGCTCACAAGTATTCGAAAAGAATCGTCAACACAGGACAAAAATTCTTTTATAACAACATATTAAAGCCGAGCTATCTTCTGAACATCGAGATGCGAAAACACGGCTTACTCATCGACTGGGATGAATGGATTTGGAGAGAGAAGTTTTTCAGAGAAGAAAAAGAGCAAATTTACTCACGTGTCCTTGAAATCCCCGAGGTTGCTGCCCACGCAGATTCACTCCGTGCTCAGAAAAAGAAGTTTTCTCTTCGAAGTTATCCACAGATGGCAGGACTACTATTCTTAATTTTCGGAGTAGAACCTTCTGGGATTCTCACAAATGGGAAAAAGGATAGTCTAGACGCGAAATCTATTAAAATGATGATTCTACAAGACATCCAACCAAACGCACGAAGGCTCCTCATGAGCATGCTCGCTTCTACTCAAATCAGCTATTACTACAGCATGTTCATCAAGGGATTCTCCGAAAAGATATGGGAGGACGGTCGGCTTCATCCGGACTTTCACAATTTCACCGAAAGTGCTCGGCGTGGATCGTCCAGACCCAACTCGCAAAATTGCCCTGACGGAAGTCGAATTCCAAAAGAAATATTCAATGGTCCGATTGAGAAAAGTCCATTCAATATTCGTATGCTGATTAAAGCCCGGCCTGGATATCAGTTCATTTCTCCAGACTATGAGCAGCTCGAATTTCGACTCGCTGCTTGCTACTCGCATGACGCAAACATGCTGAAAGGATGTAATCCAAAACCTAATGATGCCCACACGCTCGTCGCGAAGAAGCTAAATATTTCTCGCTCTCCATGCGCCAAGATCATCAATTTCGCCGTCATTTACGGCGCAGGGTGGTCCAGAATCCAGAACGAGATGTTCGACAAAGCTGGACTCATCTGGGATGAAAGAGAGTGCAAGGCAGTCGCTGCCGCGATGCGGCAAGAATACGTCGATCTCTTTGAAACCATCGAGGAATACCAATCCTTCGCAGCATTAAACGGGTATGTCACGACGCCTACTGGACACATTCGATGGCTTCCCCACGCCAAGAAGTCCAATGATCCAAAAATCCAACAGCGTGCGCTCCGTGAAGGATGGAACCACGTTGTCCAAAGCCTCGGACACGATCTTCTTGAGCTGTCCATGAACGCCATTCTTCGGCACATTCGGAAGCAGAACTTACCGTGGTATTTCGTTAATGATCTCCATGACGGATTCCTCCTAGAAGTCCCGGAAGGAGACGTTCACTCTGCGGCAAAGCTCTGCAAAAACATCATGGAGACTACTCCACAAGACGTACTCAAAGATTGGCTTCTCGTCCCACTCCCTGTGGAAATCAAAACGGGAATCCATTTCGGGAATCTAAAGGAGATACAGATATGATTGATGACAAAGTTGGCGATAAGAATGATGATCTTTTAACATTCCAAGAAAAAGAAGAAGTGAAATATAATGCTCGGTGTGCAAAAGATGACGGCGATGCTTTTTACTGGAACATCTACTGTTCCGACGGCCCATCGCAATGCTGGTTCTGGAACAAAAAGTGGCCGTATCGGTCATACAATAGCGTATGGGAACATGTCTACGGAAAACTCCCTCACGACAAACGCCTAGCCCGAACATGCGAAGATATCGATTGCATCAGTCCGTATCATCGGAAGCTCGTAAGTCGAAAAGACTTCGGGGAAAACCACCATTGTGCAAAATTAGAAAATCAAGATGTGCTCAATATTCGTAGAATGTATGATGAAAGGCAATTAAGTATGAATGCGCTTGCAAAACAATATAATGTAAGTAAAATGACAATTTCTTTAATCGTGCGTAGAGAAACATGGAAACATCTCGTCCCAGGATGCGAAGACGAAATCCCTCCACGGAAAAAACGCTGGAGTGGAAAAAACCAGGATAGAAGATACACCTTGGCAGACCTTTCCTCTTAAGGAGCATACAATGTTTTGTTCCATTTGCAACAAATTGATGAGGAATTTTCACTACATGCAACTCTGCTCATCCTGCGGAGTAGCGGAAAGCATGGTCAATCTTCCGCTTCCAGACGTCAAAGAAGCTGCTGCTCTGCGTCAATTCGAGTACGATTCAAATCAGGAACAACGAATGCAAGCCAGAATTGACCTCATCCAACGGAGCTTTGAATCACCGAATATCCCTCCAGGAAAAGTCGTCGTCGCTCCGGCGGGAACGGGATACCTTCTCGCAAGCCTTTACGAACTCGGATACTCCGTCGTTGGATACGAACCACGACATTCCTTCAAGACAGTCCACCAACTCCTCGATATCAGCGCGTACATTGAAGAGTACATTCCAACAGATGATGTCGCACTGCTCGCCATCATGGACGAATTCCCGCGTATCGAACGACCAGAAAAGCTTCTGATGCTCGTTCGTCCAACGATCGTAGTAATCTCATTACCTCTATTCGACCTGGATGAACCCTTCGAACTTCAGACATCACCATTTTTCTCCCCTGAAACCGTACCGTGGTACTTCTCCGAAAGGGGAATTTCTGATTGGATGAGTCGATATCAGTATCTTCTACTCGAATCGATAGTGGAATCAGACAAAGTTCAGACAATGGCGTTCGTGAAAGGGCAAAGCGCCACCCCGTGACGACGAGAATGCCCGTAGAACGCGCAGAGAGCCCCGTACAGCCACGCGGCAACGGTCTAGACCCCCAGGGACACCGTGCGGAGAATAGGCCTCGTATTCTCCGCAAACCGATCCCTTATGTTACAGTCGTGTTACATTTAGTGATTCGGTAATGCTTATCAGTAAAGTACACACGAAGTAAAGGTCGGTGTCTTTTACTGAAGGTTAAAGTGGAGAACTAGAACATGGGAAGCTTTACACTCTGATTAGAGAATCCTTAGCAAAAACAGGTACTTACAGAAAATTTTGACTCGTTTCACGAGTAAAATCAAGTACTTAGCGGATTTGGAATTTCCTGAAATCGTTATTGATTTTCTTCAATTGACTAGTTCCCATCAGTGTGCGATAGTCTTCTCATGCGCTACCTCCTCGGAATCCTCGGCCGAACAGCAGAAGGATTCGAAGGCTTGGACCAGATGGGCGCAGACATCCTGATTCGAGTGAATAATTCCACGAAGATGTTCCAGGGAAACGGATTCTTCGGGAATTACCTATTACAACTCGGGCAAACGCATGACATAGATGTCGTCGGGATGATCCACGCAGACATCAGGTTCGCCCAGAAACACCACGACATGCTCTTTGCGCACCACGCATGGCTTCACGACAGACTCGTCGGAGTCGTCGGGAAATCTCTTGGAGGGGATATCATCTGGTCGGCTTCTCCTCCTGGGGACGCGTACTCGGTTGCTCCTCGGTTCGTTTCTACGTTGGACAGTTGCTCCATATTCATCCCGAAATCACTATTCGGTTTTTCGTTTGACACAGAAACGTTCGATGGCTTCCACTTGTGTGTAGAAGATTTTTGTCTCCAGGTTGAAGAGTCTCGTGGCATTTCTCCTCACATCCCCTTTCATGGACATGTGACGCATCTTGGAGAAATGTGTGCCACAGTAGGTATCCCTTGGATGCGTGAGCATATGCAGTATCGAGAAAAGTTCCAAAAAAAATGGGAACACAGGAGCTTCGCATTGACATGAAACAGAGAGACATGACAAAGTTAGAGCAGGATACTGAATTGGAGGAGCTGAAAGCGCTCTTAAGAATCGATGAAGAAAACCTTGCAAAAGAATGGGCCGAACAGCCGATCAGATACGTCCAAGCCGTTCGTGTATGTGCGCGAGCGGAGGCAACCGTCTCCTATCTTAGTCTTGAACGTGACATTCTCGAAGCTACCATCCATCGAACGCTACGGAGTACGGGGGTGGAAGGCGTTGGACGTGTCACCGACGCGGCGATCAAAGCTGCAATTCGTGTTGATGAACGCACCGTGGCAGCAGACGACAAAGTCGTCGAAGCCACACACTACCTCTCGTTGGTCCGTGGTGTCGTGCGGGCTTATGAGCAGAGAGAACGCAGCCTAAAATACATCCAGATGTCGCAAGCACTTCCCATGGATTCAGAAACACGAACCCTTGGACGGAATGCGCGTCGCATGGCGTTATCCCGATACGCAGACCTTGAATGATCTAGGTAAGTTAATGCTATCTGACGGACTTACTCCAGAAATAGAATTTCTTCCGTTTGGAACAAAAATCGAGATTTCTATGGAACTAGCAGATGAACTCGATTTTTATTTTAACGCGCTCGGATTCAAAGAAACCTGGGAAAAAACGATATCCGAGCTAAATCGAAAAATGAAGCACGACTATTGACACGGAAATTTTTCCGTGGTATTTTTCGAATTGGCGGGGTTCCCAAGCAAAACCTTTCCACCTTCTTGAGATAGAACCCCTAGAGGCTTTTCGCTCGGAACCCCGCCAACGTTGAACTACACCGATTCAGAGAAGGAGACACCGAATGCCAGCACGATCGAAACAACACGAAATTGATGATGACACGCTCGATATGGATTTGCTGAATGAAGTCTGGAAACGAGAAACTGCTTCGTCCGGACGATTCGCTCCCCAGGAGCCAGGAGAATTCAACATCAGGATTCTCCCACCAACGACGAAAGGACTATACTTTTTAAAGTTTGGGTTACACTACGACATCCTGCTCATCGCAGGTGGGGCAGATCCGAATCGGAAAGCAGTTGCCTGTCTCAAGGAAACACTAGAACAGGACTGCCCGATGTGCCGCGCCGTCAACGGAATGTACGCAGAAGCACGCATGGGCGACGTCGAAGACAAAACGACGATCAAGCTTGCGAACAAGTGCAGATGCCGTCCTCGGTTTGTCATGAACATTGTAAACATGGATGACCCGAAGTCTGGAGTCATGACATGGGAAGTCTCGAAGTCCGCCATGGCAGATTTTATCCAGCCCATGTTCAAGCGCTGGGGAAATATCGTCCATCCGACTGAAGGCCAGGTGCTTTCCGTTACATACGGGAAACAGGAAAAGTGGAATATCATCAAGAACGTCCAGCCGACCGGCGATAAGTCCGAGATCCCAGTCAAGGACTGGAGAGAGAAGAGAAGGTCACTCGAAGACTACGTTTCTCGATACATCGTTCCAGCAAACACATTGACTGAATGGCTCATGGAACCAAGACACACTTCCGCTCCGCGCCCGGTTTCTCGGCCAAGACCTGTCGCACAGCAGAACCTCTTCCCAGATGACGATGCTTCATCCGATGATGTAGACGAGGTGATCGACAGATCATTACTAGAAGATCGCGAATACTAAAACCGTCAGGGCCGGGCTTGCTGGGCAACATCCATCCGATCACGTTCCTCCTAGAGTTGCCCAGAAAGGGGAAAGTTGTCTAACCCGGATTTGTTGCTTGGAGGGAGAGCAACTGAGCTATGACTACACAAACTGAAGATGTACTTCGACTTGTTTTAAAGGATCTAAAAAAGAGATTAGGAACCAGGATCACCGCTGGGATTATGGGCGACGAACTCTTTTCCTCTGATCCAACAGAGTATATTCCATCCTCCAGCACTTTGCTCAATCTCGCCATCGGCGGCGGTGCAGCTGTAGGAAGAGTGATGGAAGTTTATGGTGATGTCCAGACTGGGAAAACACTTCTTGAACTGGACTTTCTGGCGCAAAATCAGAAGCGCGGTGGATACTCATATTACCTCGATGCCGAGTTCGGCACTAGTAAAGATTTCGCCAAGCGCCTCTGTGGAATTCGTGACGAAGAACTTGGACACATAGAAGTCAAAACGCAAGAAGACTGTTGGATCGCCGTAGACAGCATCATCCAGAAGACCCGTGATAGGAACCAAAAAAACACTATTGTCATCGGATTAGACTCCCTTGCCGCTCTCCCCCCTCTGGCAGAGAAATTGCAGTCTTTTGATGAAGAGATCGCCATGGGGCTTGCTCAACGAATCATCCGAAAGGCATTACGGAAGTTGGTTGGGGAGATCTCAACTGAGAACGTAGCTTTCATCTTCACCAACCACGAGATCTTCCGTATGCAAACCATGCCTTTTGCAGAGAAGACGATAAGCTGGGGAGGTACTGGTCCTAAGTACTTCGCCTCTACCCGCATCAAGCTCATCACGACAAAGCGGAATAAAGAAGCGGGTGAGATTCAGTCTCTGACTTGTCGAGCGACAATCGTGAAGAACCGATTTAATCCTCCTGGTCAAGAAGTCGAGTACTTCATCAATGTTCGTGGACCACATCTTGGAATTGATGACCATGCTTCCATTGTCGAGTTCCTGTACGCTAAAGGAGCATTTGGTTCAAAGAAAGGATGGGTAGACTTCGAAGGCCGGCAGATGAGAAAGCACATGCTCATAGAAGAATCCTGGTCAAACCCAGAAGTATACGAAGCACTTAAAGCAAAAACGAAGCTAATCTTCGAACAGAATGTCGAACTCATTCCCAGCGAAGATGAAGAAGGCGTCGTTGATGGGGTAGGGTAGTGGATCTGGTTCTTCTGCGAGGGGGGAAACCCTGGAATAAAAATGGCCCTCCTCCCTCTAAACCGGAAGACCCTTCTACACAATGGTTAGCATGGCTCCTATTTGCCATCATTAACAACGGATTACAAACAATATTAGTTTTAATTTGTTGGGATTTTTGTCTTCGAAACATTTTTCAGTTCCCAAAACTCGGAATTTTTGGATCATTTGCGTTGATCCTTCTGTGTCGAATCTTATTCAAATACTCACCGAGGAATTCTTTTGAGCGAAATCAAATCGAAAGTGAAAACAGGATACTCCCAATATCCGAAAAAACTTAATTTTTTCGAATTAGTTTCCGTCATCGGAGAAGTCAAAGCCGTTTATCTGTGTAAGCTTTATTCCGGGAGACTTCTTCCGTCCGCGCTCCAGATCCTTCGGGAGAAACGAGATCGAGCCTTGATAAAAGACTATTTTGCCGGAGCGCAGATTGGTGAACTCTGCGCGAAGTATGATCTTCCACAGCAACACGTAAGAAGTAGAATTACTAAAGAAATAAAGGAGGCTATCCGCCATGGCGTCAACCCGCAAGACCTATGATGACGTTGAAGTGACAATCGAAGGAATTAGTGTAATTGATGACGACGAAGGTCAGAAAAGAATTCTCTGTCGAGTAGAGGAATTCTTTGAAACCACGGATAAGGATCAATTCTGGGTCAAGTACACAGACATCTCCGATTCGTCCGAAGTGCGAAATGTAGATGACTCAGGGAGCCTCACGCTTTCGCTCGGCGCAGCAATCGAACTCGGACTGTTTTGATGGGTTTGGTCTGTATTACTTCAGATCACCACTACGACGCGTATAAGCAGTTTTCTACAGTTCTTAGCACGGGGGTCAATTCGCGCCTCGCAGAGATGCTCGCCGTTGAAGACTGGCTGCACGAAGAAATGGTGAGAAGAAGCGTCAATGTGCATTTCCGACTTGGAGATCTGTTTGATAAGAAAAACACCATTGACGCAGTCACGTATATTGAAGTTGCCAGTCGAATCAGAAAAAACGTTGAGAGCGGAATAAGAGAAATCATCTTCGTCGGAAATCACGATATCGCAATTGGAGGAATCCGTAACACGCTAGAAGATTTAGAGGCTAGTACAGGCGCAACGATTGTTAGTTCTCCAGTGGATCTCCTGATTGAAGACCATGTCTGGAGGTGTATTCCTCACAATGAGAATATCACAGAGATGGAGCAAGCTTTTCGCTTTCTCTCTAAAATGGCTTCGATGAATCTTACACATATCCTCCTCTCACACGTCGGAGTTCATGGAGCAAGATCAGGAAGTGAATTCGTCCTTCCAGGATATTTCTCCATTGACTCACTCGAATGGGAGAGGTATAGATGGACGTTTCTAGGGCACGTGCATGAACCACAGTTTTTTAATGGAACGAACGTTTCTTACGTTGGATCTTTTGTGCAGCGTAATTTCTCTGATGTCGGGAGCCAACGCCGAGCCATCTTCTACAAGACAGACACGGAAATTCCATTGAGCATTCCACTCCCAGGTCCGCAATTTGTTGCTGTATCGTTCTCTTCTCTTGACGAAGTCGAACAGTACGTCGTAGATGACAATACGTATTACAAAATCACGATTGCCAACCACTCCATCCAACCACGAATCGTAAATGACAGGTTCTGCTCGTCAAGAGGATGGACATTAACATTCATCGATTCTTCAGCGCAAAGGGTTCCAGAACGCCCACAACTCAAATTGACGACATGGGAGGACGTGTGTGGCTCGTACATTACCCAAAAATCGCCTGACGCCGACAGAGGCCGTCTCCTCGATGCCGCGAAGCAATGTATTACTCAGTCGAGAAGTCCACTGTCGGAATAGGCGTTGTACATACGAAACAGTTCCAATTGAAACGCTACATGAGAACGGATTCTGTTCTTCGTGCTGTCCTTTGTTCAATCTCGGATGTGAAATCTGTTGGCCTGACGACTGATCTGTAATGTATTTCACTAATCTTCGGCTTCAGAACTTCATGTCTCATGCGGATACGACCATCGATCTGCACGATCAAGGACTCATTCTCATCCAAGGCAGGGTTTTCAATCGAGCGATGTCCAATTCCAATGGAAGTGGAAAGTCTGCACTTCTTCCGGACTCGTTACTTTGGTGCTTATTTGGAAAGACACTTCGAGGGTACAAAGGAAGTCAAGTCGTTTCCTTATTCGCAAGAAAAAATTGTCTTGTCGAGATCGATGGTGTGCTTGATGACGGACGATGTTTCACCGTCGGACGACCGCAAAAGCACGAACGCATTTCAAAGCCGTTCGTGAATGTTGACGGGCATACACGATCCGGTAACCAGGAGGTGAAAGACTTTGTAGAACAAGAAGTTCTGTCGGGAATGTCCTATGAAACGTTCATGTCCGCTTGCGTCATTGGACGTGGCAGTATGAAATTTTTCACACAACTCGATGACGCAAGTAGGAAAAAGATCCTCGATGAGATCTTAAACTTCACAGACCTTGAACAATTTCGAGCACAGGCCGTTAAAAAGTTTACAATTGCGAAAGAGCAGTCTATACTAGAATCTTCTCTCATACAGAAACTACAAACCCGTTTCAATGAAATTTCACAGAACATTGAAACGCTCAGTCAACGAGAGAAAGAGTATACTGCCGAACAACACAGCCGACTGGAGAAGATCCAGGCTGATATAGAAGCAGGAAACAAGGAGATACAACATGCCTCAGAAGAAGAAGAACGCGCCAAAGAAGACTTCCGGATCAAAGATGACGAGCGGAGCCGGCTTCGCTGCACCATCAGCGCCGAAGAAGAACGCGCCAAAGAAGTCGAAGCCCAAGAAGAAGAAGTAACAGAAAAGCATAAGCTGGCAATGTGGGAACGCCTGAGAGTCGAACGAGAGATTCAAAAGATTCAAAAGTTCCAACAAGGTTGTCCCACGTGTGCTCAAAAACTTTCTGAAGCGAAGGCGAAGAAACTCATTCGTGTTTTGCAGGAAAAAGCAATAACATTCGAGAAAGAGATTGATCGGCTGACAAACCTGCTCACTCAACTTGCCTCGAAAAGAAATCCTGAGCTTTCTGCGCTTCGCCTTCGTCTTCAGCAAGTTTCTCAAGAATGCACGTCCCTCCAGGCTCGTTTTAAGGAGGCTCCGTTATACATTTCTTCAATTAAAAACAATATTATTAGATTTATTCGTTCTGCCGAATCTATCAAGGATTCCATTGAGAAGAATCCATTTACTGAATTACTGGAAGCGGAACGAAATGCACGAAAAGCGCTTGTTCTCGAACGCGCAAAACACGAAGTTGGATACAAGGAAGCAGAAGTAGAAAAAGAGGAATACGCATTCTGGGTGGAGGGGTTTGGGAATAAAGGGATCAAAAGCTTTCTCATGGACGGTGTCCTTCCGTTCCTGAATGAACGAGCTGCCTTCTATTCAGGGATTCTCACGGACGGAGAACTTCGTATTACCTTCTATACGCAGACAGAGCTGTCAAGCGGAGAGCTACGAGAAAAATTCGATGTTCGTGTCGAGATGAATGACGCCAGTGGCGATTACGAAGGGTGCTCCGACGGCCAACGCCGACGGGCAGACATCATTTGCACCTTCGCATTAGGTGATCTTGCCCGTGCTCGCCTTGGACACACCTTAGATTTTGCAGTACTTGATGAAGTATTCGAAGGGTTAGATGATGTCGGAATTGAGCGTGCTATCACATTATTACATCACTTAGCTGAAGAACGTAATTCTGTTTTTTGTATCACGCACTCTGATAAACTAAGTAATTATTTTTCAAAAATACTCACTGTGGAATGGCGTAATGGCGTCTCACAGCTTGCGGAGGCGTGATGGATCTTTCTCATAAAGTCCTATCGGAATTGACTGTGTACGGAAAATATGCTCGACATCTTCCACGGGAGAATCGACGGGAAACATGGCAAGAGATCTGTAGCCGAACCGTGGATATGCATCGCAGAAAATACGGAGAAGTAAGTGTTGATTTTCTATCCACGCTACAATCCGCTTTTGACTTTGTTCGCCAGCACAAGATCCTTCCGTCCATGCGATCTCTTCAATTTTCCGGTCGTCCGATAGAGTTATCACCTTCTAGACTCTATAATTGTGCGTACATGCCCATGAATCACTGGAAGGCTTTCTCCGAAGCCATTTTCTTGCTTCTTGGAGGAACTGGTGTTGGATACTCTATTCAGTTTCACCACGTTTCAGAACTTCCTGAAATCACGAAAAGTACGAAGCGCCGTCGATTCTTGGTTGGTGATTCCATTGAAGGGTGGGCGGATGCCGTCAAAGTGTTGACAAAAAGTTATTTCTTTGGAACGCCTATTCCAGATTTTGATTTCAGTGATATCCGTCCTCGTGGATCGATTTTGAAGACAGCAGGAGGAAAAGCCCCTGGTCCAGAACCGCTGCAAGATTGTCTTCACAACATTCGTAAAGTGTTCGAACGAAGGTCCAATGGTGAAAAACTTCGACCGATCGAAGTACACGACATCATGTGTTTTATTGCGGATGCAGTCTTGGCTGGAGGGATTCGCCGTAGTGCCATGATCTCTCTATTCTCTTTTGACGACGAGGAAATGCTTACTTCTAAAGTTGGGAAGTGGTATGAGCTGAATCCGCAACGCGCCCGCGCCAACAATTCCGTTGTTCTATTGAGGCATCGCGTCAAAGAAGCAGACTTTCGTATGTTGTGGGAACGTGTATCAAAATCTGGGTCTGGAGAACCTGGGATTTACTTCACAAATGATTCAGAAGTCGCGACGAACCCTTGTGCTGAAGTCTCATTACGGGCGAATCAATTTTGTAATTTAGTTGATATCAATGTCTCAGATGTCTCTTGCCAACAAGAACTTGAGGAGCGAGCCGCCGCTGCGTCATTCATCGCAACGTTGCAGGCCGGATATACAAATTTCCATTACCTTCGAGATGTGTGGCGACGAACGACGGAAAAAGATGCTCTCCTAGGCGTTGGAATGACCGGGATAGCGTCTGGACGTGTTCTGCAACTAGATCTGATTGCAGCAGCGGAGCTTGTAAAGACCGTCAATGAAGGAGTCTCCAAACTCATTGGGATTAATCCAGCCGCGAGGACAACTCTTGTCAAACCTTCTGGCACTTCATCTCTTGTGCTCGGATGTTCGTCTGGGATACATGCGTGGCATGATCGGTACTTTTTACGTAGGATTCGTCTTATGAAAAATGAGCCACTGTACTCGTATTTGGAAACTCGTATCCCAGACCTCATCGAAGATGATTTCTTCAAACCGTCTCTTGAAGCAGTTATCTCCATCCCAGTTGCCGCTCCCGACGGAGCAATTCTCCGTGGAGGGGAATCTGCTATAGATCTTTTGACTCGGGTGAAGCACGTCCACGACACATGGATCGTGGCAGGCCATACTTCTGGCCACAATACACATAATGTATCAACAACGGTTTCTGTACGAGAAGAAGAATGGGATGACGTCGGAGATTGGATGTGGACGAATAGGGATGCATATAATGGGCTTGCTGTGTTTCCTCACGACGGAGGAACTTACGTCCAGGCTCCGTTTGAGAGCATCACGAAGACGGAATACGAGCATCTTGTCCCATATCTTCAAGAGATCGATCTTACAAACATCCATGAATACGATGATTTGACCTCTAGAGCGCAAGAGATTGCCTGTGCTGGAGGTCAATGTGAGCTATAATCATGCCGCGTAGAATTAATTTTTCTCGACTAGTCCAGACAGCGTCTCCAGAGCTTTGTCTTGCGAACAAAAGGAACGGAAAACTTTGTCCTCAAGATGTGCAGGAGATTCGACATCTATACGAGCTTGGAATGTCTCAAGGAAAAATAAAGAAACTATACGCAGAGGAACGGGGGGTGTCCATCTCTCAACCCATGATCCACTATATCGTCAGCCGAAAGAGGAGAGCAGATGTTCCATGACGGTCGTGGTGGAGATGCTGTTTCTTTTGTTCATTTGCTGCATGCGTGGGGAGTCGAAGTATCTCATGACGGTCATGATGCATACGTGCATGCCGTTCGAAGTAGGACCGAATATGATTTATACAAGAAAATATTTCTTTTATCCCTCGCGGATTTGTCTCGATTGTTAGAATACCGATGGGAAGAAATGCCAGTCACCATGAGATCGAATGTCGTGACAGCGATAGCATGGCTCCTTTCTACAGATGAGGAGTGGCCATCATCATTTGCGAATATTTGCGTATTCTTCAGTGTTAGCTCAGATCAAATGCGTAGATCTGTCATAAGGCATTTGCGTACAACTCCAGAATTACTGACAGATATACTTAGAAGTGAAGGATGGATTCTCGGTGACTGTAAAATCATGTAAAGCGAAAGCTCGTGTTCTACAAAATTTTATTGTTGAGCAATTTGTTGCTGCATTTCCAACTCTCGAATGTCACCTTCGTCCAGCCCTGATGGGAGAACAAGGGGTGGATATTCAAATGACAGGAGCGGCCCATGCAATCATCCCTTTCGGCATCGAAGCAAAGAACGTAGAACGAGTCAATATTTGGGCGGCGTACGATCAGGCAGTTGCAAACGCCAAGCGGAAAGGGTACGCTAATCCTGCGGTTATCATAAAGAAGAATCGCGTTAAAGACCCTTTAGTAATCATACCATTCTCGGCTTTTCTCAAACTATTAGTCGATTTAAATACACTTCAAACCCGGTGTAAAGACAGTGCCTACTCTTAATCAACCCAAATTCTCTAATAAATCAAAGAATTTTATCCTTGCTTTCGCCTTCATCAAGCGGTTAGAGGGAGGATACGTCAATTGTCCTGGGGATAGGGGTGGCGCGACTAATGTCGGGATTACACAAGCCACGTATGATGCTTTTCGAAAGGCGCATTACCTTCCTACTGTCTTTGTAGGAAATATTGAATTAGCGGAGATCGAAGAAATATATTACTCTTTTTATTGGTATCCGATATGTGGGGATACATTTCATCCAGCCATCTCATTCGTTCTCTTTGATTGCGCAGTTCATTCCGGACCAGGACGAGCTGCTCTCTATGCGCAGAGAATACTGCGCATTCAACAGACTGGAGTATTTGATGAGCCGACGATCGCTGCAATTCAAAATGCTAATGCAGATGAATTCGTAAAAGCATTCATTGCATACAGATCTGAGATGCTATTCATCCTCAGTAAACGCCCTTCACAGAGGAAGTTCAGACGTGGATGGCTTGCACGAATGCATTTGGTTAAAGAATTTTCTAAAGAATTCTTTAATGACGCCGCATAAAAGGAGATTTTATGAAGAATCTATTCTTACGATTTTGGAATGAAGATGCTATGGCAGAACGCATTATCAGAGCGCTTCTCATGACCATTGGAAGTGCGATGATTAGCGGGCTCATTCCTGGAGGGAATTGGGGAGCAATTCTCAACGGACT
>Ga0102851_10000391_pt1 | contig 21702 bp, 16 predicted proteins | sample Mud3Dept3metaG_FD_79558 | JGI IMG/M metagenome (GOLD analysis project Ga0102851, IMG submission 79558) | Freshwater wetland microbial communities from Ohio, USA, analyzing the effect of biotic and abiotic controls - Mud 3 Core 4 Depth 3... | ecosystem: Environmental > Aquatic > Freshwater >... | reverse complement strand
TTGATCCCGGCCGTCGGCCTGGTTCCGGCGCTCTCCGTGCAGACGATTATCTCGACTCTCCACCATTTCGGCCATCCGCCGTCCGAGATTTTCGCGGCGCTCGGCGCTGGATTCGTCTTCGGACTCATCGCCTATTACACGGGGTCCTTTTTCTATACGATATTCCTCCATGCTCTGACCGGGGTGGCCACGGATTTCTTTATCTTCAGACGCGATTATCGGTCCGCGAATACGGGCGGATGAAACACAAAAGGGAACCAAGACACTTCTCTCGGAAGCCATGAAGATCCTCGTGACTGGAGCGACCGGTTTTGTCGGCTCCGTCCTGGTTCCCGACCTGGTGAGGCGATTCGGACCTGATTCGATCAGCGCATACGTCCTTCCCGGGGACCGTTTGCCGGTGAGCTGGAAGGACGCGAAAGTCCGGGTATTTCACGGGGACATCACCGATGGGGAGAGACTTTTCGAAGCCGTGCAAGGTCACACCCACGTCATCCACCTGGCCGGCTTCATCTCTTACTGGAGACGAGATTTCAGCCGGCTGAGGCGAGTCAACCGGGATGGAGTCAAGGCGGTCGTGGACGCCTGCCTGCGCGCCCGGGTTCGGCGGCTGGTCCATGTTTCCTCGGTCGGCGCGATCGGTTTCAAGAAAAGGGGGCAGCCGGTCGAAGAGACGACGCCGTTCAACTGGCCGTTCACCTTCCACTATATGACCTCCAAATATCATGGGCAGAGGGTCGTGGAAGAAGCTGTTCGGACAAGCGGACTCGAAGCCGTCATATTCAACCCGGCTTCCATCATGGGACCCGGAGATCCCGTCCTGGCGACGCCGCACAATCAGCTCTACGCCCGGGTTTATAGCGGCCGGATGTTCGGCTCGTTCAGGGGCGGGCTTGGGGTGGTGGACGTCCGCGATGTCGCGGCCGCCATTGTCAAGGGCCTCGACCGCGGCCGGCCCGGCGAAAAATATCTCCTGGTCGGCGCCAACCTCAAGTATCCCGATGTGCTGAGGCTGATCGGGAAGCATGCCGGGCGGAAGGTCTATCCTTTTCCCGTGCCCGCGGCCCTCCTTTCGGCGGCCGGCCTGGTGCTGGAGCTTCTGAGCGGTCTCACCGGGGAAAAACCCCTGCTCACCTACTCCTACGGGCGTCTCAGCGGGTGGACGACGTTCTATTCCAACGAGAAAAGCCGTCGGGAATTATCCCATGAGTACATCCCGATCGAAGAGACGATCCGGGATGCCTGCCGCTACTTCGAGAAAACCTTTATGTCCAGCTGACCAGGAAGGCGCCGAGGGTGGCCAGCGCCACTGCCGCCATTTTTGCCCGGGTCACTTTTTCCCTGAGGAAGAGGGCCGCAAAAACGAAAATAAAGATCGAGTTCAGCTGGTTGAGGGGGGCGGCGATCGAAGCCAGGGTGTATTTCATCCCCGCCATCCAGGCGACCAGAGCGATGTAGGCCCCTAGGACTGTTCCCGGGACCATGGACCGCCAGTGGGCCGGCACGGCCAGCGTCGCGAAGATCATCCTCCGACGTGGATGGAATCCGAGAAAGATGAGCAGCACGGCTCCTCCCGCCGCCATCCGCCAGAGGGTTGCCCAGAGAACGCCGGAACGGGCCAGCATGGGTTTGATCATCACGATGCTCGCCGCCAGCGTAATCATGGCCAGAGTGCCCAGGCCGATCCCGAGAAGGAGGTTTTTTCTGGGCGGGAGGCCCTTTTCCCTAGAAACAGAAACCAGGAGGAGCGCGGAAACGATGAGGGCTACGCCAAGGAATTGCCTGAAGCTCAGACGCTCGCCGAGGAAAAGAAAAGAGAAGAGGATGACGAAGGGGCTGTAGAGGCAATCGACGACCGCCGTCAGGCTGGCTCCGAGGAGGTTCAGGCATTTGAAAAAGAAGGTGTCGGAAAGCGCGATGCCGACAAAACCGCTCAGGCCGAGAAGCGCGTAATCCTGCCAGAGCTTTGCCGGGAATATGGACTCTCCGAGGACAAGCATGGTGAGGACGACCAGGACAACGCCCAGGATGCTCTTGAAAAGGTTCAGGCCGAGCGGATGGACCGAGCGGCCGCTGACCCGGTAGAAAAGGACGGCGATGGCCCAGATCAGGGCCGACCCGACGGACAGGATCTCGCCGCGGAAGGGCGAATTCTGCAACGTCTCGAACAATCCGGTCATGGGCGTAATAAGCCTAGTTTTATAACAAACGCGGTCCCCCCCGTCAAACCACACAACCAACGATTTATTGACTATGCGGGCGGAAAATGGTTTTAATGGGGCCGGCCGGTGAACGATGCGGATATTGGGGCTCAATCCTCTGGACGTCGGGATCATCGTCCTTTATCTGGCCGTCGTCCTCTGGCTGGGGCTCCGCTCCCAGCGCCACACCAGGGACACCGGCGATTTCTACATCGCGGGCCGGCGTCTGGGCAAGTTTTATCAGTTCTTCCTGAACTTCGGCCACGCCACCAACGCCGACCAGGCAGCGGCGGTGGCCCGCGAGGTTTACCGCCAAGGCATCGGGGGGATGTGGATCCAATACCTGGTCCTCTTCCTGACTCCGTTTTACTGGTTTACCAGCGCTTTCTACCGCCGGGCCCGTCAGGTCACCCTAGGAGATTTCTATACCGAGCGCTTCGGCGGCAGGTTTCTGGGCGCTTCCTTCGCGTCGTTTACGCTGGTCATGGCCGTCGTCAGCGGGGGAGTCGGGTTCATGGTGGCCGGCAAGACGGTTCAGGCTCTGACCCCCAAGCCGGCCGAGCTCTACTCCGCCGAGGAGTCGAGGAGCGTCGAGATGTTCCGGGAATACCAGGCCCTCAAACTGAGGCTGGACTCGGGCCTTTCCGGAGAGGAGAAGATCCGGTACGCAGAGCTCAATGAGCGCTTCAAGCGGGGCGAGCTGCGCTCGTTCATCTCTTACATCGACCCGCTCGTCGTCTACCTCGTTTACGGAATCATCGTGGCGATCTACACGATGATGGGCGGGTTCATCGCGGCCGCCTTCACCGACGTCATCCAGGGATTCCTCATCATTGTTTTTTCGGTCATGCTGATCCCGCTTGGCCTCGCCCGGATCGGCGGGTTCGGCGGGCTCCACGCCCGGGTTCCGGATTTCATGTTCAGCCTCTTCGGGTCGGTGACGACGAGCGAATACGCCTGGTATACCATCTTGGCCATGGTCCTGGCCAACCTGGTGTCGATCATCGCCTCGGCGCCGATGATGCAGACGGCCAGCGCGGCCCGGAACGAAAACGCGGCCCGGTTCGGCGTCATCGCCGGCATGTTCTTCAAGCGGTTTCTGATGATCTTCTGGGCCCTGGCGGGACTTCTGGCGGTGGGGCTCTTCAAGGGCCAGCTCCACGACCCGGACTTGATCTGGGGGTACATGACCCTGCATCTCCTTTTTCCGGGTGCCGTCGGGCTGATGCTGGCCGGAATCCTGGCGGCCAATATGTCCACTCTTTCCGCCGCCTCCGTCACGTATTCGGCCCTCTTCATCCGGAACCTTTACCAACCCTTTGTTGCGGCCAAGTCGGATAAGCACCTTCTCCGGGTGGGGCGCCTCGCCATCGCGGTGACGCTGGCGGGGGGCGTCGGCGCGGCTCTGTTCGTCGGCAACCTCCTCGACCTCTTCAAGTATTTTATCGCCATGCCGGCGGTATTCGGGGCGTCCATCTGGCTGGGGTTCATCTGGCGACGGCTGACCCGCTGGGCGGTGATCATCCAGGTCTTTGTCTGCTTCGGCATCTATGCCGTCATCCCGAATGTCTTCCAGGGCTGGAGTTGGGCCAGGTCAAACCCCGCGTTTCTGGCGGAGACCCGGCCGCGGATTGTCCGGATAGCGACCGAGGCCCTGCAGGAAGACGTGGAGGCCGGCCGGGCCCGCGCCGCCGGCGACAAGATTGAAAAACTCCATACGATCGAGCCCAGCGCTGTTTTCTTTGAGCAGGTGGCCCGGGTCCGGCCGGAGGACCCGGAGTCTCCTCGAATCGGCATCGGCCGGTTCGAGGCCGAGATCTGGGTGTTAAGCGGGCTGGGCATCGATTTCACTCGCTTCAGCAAGGCCCAGTTGGTCGCGACCCGATTTTTCTTCGACGCACTTTTCCCGTTCGTCCTTCTCTTCCTGCTCAGCGGACTGACCCGGCCGCGGCCCAAGCCGGAGATGGATCGCTTTTTTGCCAAGCTCCATACCCCTGTGCAGCTGGCTCCGGCGGACGATGACAGGGCGGTTGAGGAAGCCCGGGCACACCCGGAAAAATTCGAGAGACGCAAGCTCTGGCCGCAGTCGAGCTGGGAGATCATGAAACCGGGCCGCGCCGACATCCTTGGTTTCGGGGGGACATGGGTTCTGGTGGGCGTGATCGTCCTGCTCCTGTGGGTCATGGTGTCGATCCGATGAAAAAAACGGACCTGAAGGATCTGACTTTTGCCGAAATCAAGGCGGAACTCGAGAGCTGGGGGGAGCCGGCTTATCGGGCCAAGCAGGTTTTTGAATGGGTTTATCAAAAGGGAGCGGAGTCGTTTGCGGCGATGACCGACCTGCCCAGGAGCCTGAGGGCGCGGCTCGATGAAATTCATTCCCTGCGTTCCCTCGAACTCGCCGGCGAACTGCGGTCAGAGGACGGGACGGCAAAACTCCTTTTCCGGCTGGAGGACGGCCGCCATATAGAGAGCGTCCTCATCCCGGCCGGCGGACGAAGGACGCTCTGCCTTTCCACCCAGGTCGGCTGCAAGTTTGCCTGCGCCTTCTGCGCCAGTGGGGCGGGCGGATTTGAACGGAATCTGCTTGCGTCGGAGATTCTCGGCCAAGTCCTTTTTCTCCGGGACAGGCTCGACGTCCGCTTGACCAACTTCGTCTTCATGGGGATGGGGGAGCCGCTCGACAACTATGACAATGTCGTCCGGGCCATCCTCATTATGAACTCGCCGGAGGGACTGGGCATCGCGGCCCGGCGGATGACGATTTCGACCGTCGGGATCATCCCGGCCATGGAGAAGCTCCAGGGTCTTGGACTCCAAATAAACCTCTCCATCTCGCTCCATGCGACGACGGATGAGCTTCGCTCCCGGCTCCTGCCCATCAACCGCAGGTACCCCTTAAAGGAGGTCATAAAAGCCGGCATCCGCTATGCCAAAGCGACGGGGCGGATGATAACCGTTGAATATATCCTGATCTCCGGCATCAATGATTCGGCGGCCGACGCCCGGCGCCTGGCGTCAACCGCCGGGACTCTCCGGGCGAAGGTCAACCTGATCCCCTGCAGTCCGGGCTGCGGACCGGGATATGAGCCGTCTTCCGGACAGAGGCAGTCGGATTTTCTCCAGGCCTTGGAAGCCGCGGGAATCGGGGCGACACTTCGCCGCTCCAAAGGGGGGGACATCCGGGCGGCCTGCGGCCAGCTGGCCGGCAAGGCCAGGCAAGCGCGCGCCCAGTCGGGTTTGCCGGCCGACCAGCAGTGATTTGAGATGGGAGAGGGTGACTATTTGGCGGCGCCGCCTGGGAAATGGACGTAGTCCTCGAGCGAAACGGTCCGGCCTTTCCGGCTCCAGGAGGCGCCGAGCTCCGAGGGGAGCGCGTTCTTGAGGAAGCATTCCCGGAGAACTTCATCCAATCCTGTCACCACAACGTCCCGGCTTCCCGGCTCTCCGCGCGACATGATGAGGTCCTGAGGAAACCCGAGGGGTTCGGGACAGGAATCCTGCGCACCATTAACGGCCAGGGTCAGTCCCAGCGAGGCTTCGAGACCGCAGCCAGGGAGAGTTCGGCCATTCGCGGAATCAATCGCCTCCCAGAGCTTCCGGAGGGGTTCACAATCGGGTGAGCCGTAGTTTTTTTCTCCCGTCGCAGAAGTACCCGTGATTTCTGCGCCGCGTCCCGCCCCGCCGATACAGCCGCGCTCAAATTCATAGGACATCACCGGACCGGAGTCGACGGAAACGGCATGGGAGACATAAAATAAAACCTCCACTCCGCCCCCGGTCAAGCAACGCAGGGCGGCCGTGTCGAAGTTCTCGATCTCGTGGGCGCGATAGAGTTCGGCCTCGATCCGGACCGGGAGGACGGCGCTCTCCCTTTCATCGCCCAGGACATAGAACATATTATGGAGGTCATGGGCCATAGCATTATTGACCGGGCTGTCCAGGATCCAACGGCCTGCGGCGTCCTTGACCTTTCCGGCCCAGTCGTTTCTCCGGTAATAGGCTTCGTTTCTCGGCCAGAGATATAGGCACTTGAGGCGGCGAGGCCGGCCGTAATCTCCGGATTGGATATCCCCCTTTAGAGCCCGGATGGCGGTGCTGAACGACCACTGAAATCCCACGGCGACCCATCTTTTGTATTCCCTTTCGGCTTCCCTCATCCGATACATTTCCTGGATCGTGGCGGCAGCCGGTTTTTCGCAGAGCACCGCGCTTCCTCGGGAAAGAGCGAGGCAGGTCTGCCCGCAGTGGAATTGGATCGGCGAGGCGATGACAACCAGGTCGGCCCTTCGCCGTGCGTAGAACGCCTCCAGGGATTCGAAAACCGGTATTTCCCTCGCCCGGAGCTCCGCCAGATGGGGGCACCTCCGGGGCTGGGGGTCGACCGTCCCGGCCAGACGGAAGTCCCGCTTCTCTTTATTCTCAAGAAGGGCGCCGAGGTAGACAGCTCCCATGCCTCCGATTCCGGCGAGCACGATGGATACGGGTTTTCCCATCTCGGCTCAGTAACCGGCCCGCTTGTGGTATTCGTCGATCATGGCCATGACATTTTCGTAGCGGCTGCCGACGGCGATGCTGTGGCTCGTCCCCAGGATAAACCGGCCCCCCTTCTTGGCGCAGGCCATCGCCCGCCTCACGTCCCGCCTCACTTCGTTCGGCGTCCCGGCCGTCAACTCTTCCAGCGACACGCCTCCCCAGAGGGCAAATCGCTCGCCGTGGCTTTTCTTCAGCCGGCAGAGGTCCATCCCCGCGGACTGCTGGATGGATTGCAGGCCGTCAATCCCGATCTCGACGAAAAAATCCAGGTAGGAATTGACGTTGCCGCAGCTGTGAAGGATGACTTTTTTACCGAAGTCCCGGCGAATTTTCGAGACCCGGGCACAGTTGGCTTCAAGAAAATACCGGCGGAACATCTCCGGGCCGACGAAGGGACCTGTTTTGTATCCAAAATCAGACGCCACGAGGACGGCGTCGGAGGCCGGATGGATGCGGACCGGGTCGGCCAGGTCCTGCTCGCGCCGCACCCGGGTGGTCGCGGCTTCGATGAGCTCCGGCCGTTCGACCAGAAAGTGCGAGGCCTTTTCCAGGCCGCCCGGAAGTACCAGGCCGGCGATCCCTCCCGAGGGCCCGCAGATGAATTTTTCATCCTTGAGAGCGTCGATCACGGACTCAAGGACGGCCCACGATCGGGACTCCCTTTCCGGCGCCTTTGGTTCCCCGCTGAAATCATCCAGGCTGAATGTCCTGGCCTCTTCGACCGGGTCTCGAACGCAAGTGATGTCTTCGGTCACAGCTGAGTGCTTGAATATCCGTCCGTATTTGTCTTCCCAGGTGGAGTCGTCGACCCTTCGCGGCGGGGAGTCATCGCCTTCCGGAGGGATTTCCCAGGTGGCCATCGGGAAGGTGACGATGTCCAGGTCGAGCCGGCGGTGGAGCTCGATGTGGTCGCGCCGGTAGCTCTCGGCCACTTCGTCGTGCCGGCCTTCCCAGAAGGCGATCTGAGACCTGGCCTTGGCCCGGAAATAGGTTTCGTGGCCGATGATCCGTTCGACCGTATCGAAATCGACCGCGAATTCGCCCCATGGCACCCGGTCCGGTATCCGTCCTTCGAGAGCCGCCAGAACGCGTTCCTTGGAGTTCATCGGGTTTTGCGCAGGGGCCTTTCCAGAAGGTCGAGTTCCCGGAAGGTCCCGGTGCGGGGATTGAAGGACAACGTCCTTATTTCAAACCCGGATAGGCTGATTTTTTTTCTCGCCTTGGCCCAGGGGAGGGAGAGGACTGCCGTCCGTTTTTCTCCGGTCGGTTCAAAAAGGCGGATGATGAGGTTTTCCCCTTTCTCGGCTTTCTTAAGCGCGGCGACCTCAATGGCCTCGTCGCTGAGCCGGATAAAGGGCTTAGGCTTTTTGCCTTTTCCCGCGGGGAAAAAGGCGAGGCAAAAGGGCTTCTCGTTTTTCGCCGTCGCCTCCCGGTCGACCGCGGTCAGCCGCGACTCCCGGTCCCCGCCGTTGATCCAGAACCGGAAAATCCTCTCGCCCTGGTCGATCCGCGGTACGTAGCGGTCCTGGGCGACCATGGGGCCGGCGGGCACCGGGTCGGCCGAGTAGGCGGCCGAACGAAGAAGCGACAGCCGCACCTCGCCGTCCGAGAAGTCCGAGCCGTAAATGCAGTCGTTGACGATCGTGAGCGTGGCCTCGTCTTTGTCGGAGACGGCGGCCACCCATTTCTGGGCGACGGCTTCGTCCCCGTCGGAGGGGAGGTCGGCTGCGCCATAGGCCGTCTGGCCGATATAGCGGGCCCTGGGGAAAAGAGTCGGGACCGAGAGCTTGAGCATTTTATCCTTTTCGGACCAATGAACCCTCGCCTCCAGCTCGATCTCGGTTCCCCTCCTTGGCAGCATGTACCTCAGGAAGATAACGGACCGGCCGTAGGTCAAGACCGATTCGATGACCGTCCGGACAGTGCCGTCTTCGACGACCCTGACGGACCCGGCCGTTCCTGCCGTGATCCCGGAGACCCGGCTTCCTTCCTCTGGGGATGCCAGATCGAACCGTCCGGCGACCTCCCGGAACCGTCTGACGGTCATCCCCCAGGGGTCGGCGCTGTCATGGATAACAAGCGGCATGAAGGACCGCTCGGCCAGGAAATCGCGCCCGCCCGCCCGGTAGCGATCGACGAGTCCGGTCTCCGTGTTGATGAGGACTTCCAGCTCCTCGGTTCGGAAGCTCATTTTGCCTCCTTCCTCCCTGAGCTGAGGGGCGGGTTTTTCCATCCGTTTTTCCGGCCGGCAGATGAAGCGGTTGATCCGGCCGGGCTCGAGGTCGGCTGCAAAAACGACTTTTTTCCGCCATTCCACGTTGAGGTTGCTGGCCTCTTTTTCGGGCTGAGAGGGGAGGGGCCGGCCTTCCGAATAAACCTGGGGGAACTGGTATCCTCCGGCGACGTTGGTTTCGTAAGGCTGGAACTCGAAAGAGACGATGCCTCTGACCTTAAAAGGATGGGGGTTATAGGCGAATAGCGAAATCTCGCCCTCGGCCGGCGGCGGTTCGCTCCCTGCCAGGGCAAAGAAGGCCCGGGCCTTGACTCGGGAGAGAATCTCGACTCCGTGGTCCATCCTGCGGAGCGACGATTCCTCGGCCTGCGGGATCGCGGAACCGGGCAGGATATCATGAAACTGGCTGAAAGCGAGGTCGATTTGGGCTTCGCCGAGCTCCTCTTGGGGATACCGTATCAATCCCTGATAGGAAGCGGCCGAGGCCATCTTCTCGGCCAGGAACAAATCGTTTTCGAGGAGCCGATGCTTCTGTTTTACCCTGGCCATGGAGGTATAGCATCCGACCGCCCACGGGTTCATGTCCCTGGCGTGCCGGGGGAGGGAGGCCTTTTGCTTTGCCAGGTTTTCGAAATAGGCTTCGGGATGGGAATGGCGGATCTCGAAATCAGGCCGCTCCCCCACGAGCCGCTCAAGATCCTCCAGGTCGGTCCGGTAGGCGCCGCCGCCGTGATTCCCGACTCCCCAAAGGAGAAGGCTCGATTCGCGGTCCGGGTGGGCGGCCATCCAATCCAGCACTTTCTTTCTCGCTCCGCCCCCGGGGGAGTTATAATGGGCGGAGACGAGCGAAGCCATCACCTCCGAACCGTCGAACCCGACCCAGACGAATTCGTCGGCGGGAAGGCGTCCGTCACAGCGCCCGGGCCGGCAGAAGATGTAGGAGTCGTAGCCCGACTTGGCCAGGATCTGGACCAATCCCCGGCTGTGCCCGAAGGGATCGAGGTTGGAGGCCGTGCGCACATCGACGCCGAATTTCTCCGCGAAATACTTGCGGCCTGCCAGGATCTGCCGGACAAACGATTCGCCGGAGGGCATGTTACAGTCGGGCTGGATGAACCACCCGCCGAGGATGTGCCATCTCTTTTCTCTGACCAGGCGCCGGATCTTCTGAAAGAGCGCCGGATCATACTCCTCGACCCAGCGGTAGAGAACCGCCTCGTTATGGTTGAAGACGTAGCCCGGGAATTCCTCGCAGAGGGAAACGGCCGTCCGGAATGTCGACAGGGCTTCGCCCGCGCCCTCCTCCCAGTCCCACAGCCAGACGGGGTCAAGGTGGGCGTTGCAGACGAGATGGATGGTCTTTGGGGTCATGCGGTTTCTCCTTGACCGGGGCGCAAGGGCTTTCACTTCCATCGGATTCCTATTATAATGCCCGCTTCCGCAGGCTTCAAACGGTCTAAAATACCACCCTCAGGTGTTTTCTTGTGAGACGCACCACTGGGCGTTTTATTCGGTGGGGGATGTCCGGCAGGTGAGCCGGGGGTTTTCCCGGTCCGCTAACCCGCTCGCCGGGCTGCCGGACGCTGAGGAGGAAAGGACCGGGGCGGGTTCCTTTTACATTTTGGTGGAAGCGGCGGAGGCGACGTCGGAGCTCTCGTCCTCGTCCTCGAGCTCGCTCTCGACGCCCAGAAGCTTAGCCGTCCCTTCGTAGATCATCCGGTAGGATTTCTTGGATTCCTGGAGCTCGGCGAGTTTTTCCCGGACTTTCTGGAGTTCCTTCTCAATCAGCGCGTCCACCCCTTCGAGTTGCCTCTTGGCCTCCTGCATCGTCTTCTTGTAAAGGTCTTCCTGTTCCTTGCTGAGGGCCATTCCTTCACTCCTTTAAAGATATTTCATCGGTTCGGCGTTTGACTCAATTTAAAATTGATGTCGATCGGCTTCCAAACCCGGACCGGGATCCCGTCCTTTTCCGCCGGCCGGAACTTCCACTGCCGGACCGCCGTCTCGGCCGACTTCTCGAAGCCGTATCCCCCCTTGATCCCCTTGAGAATCTCCGTCCGGAGGACATCTCCGGTCTCCGAGATCAGGGCGTTCACCGTGATCGTTCCGCTGATGCCCATGTTGAAGGCCTGGAGGGGATATTTCGGGTCGACCCTTTTGATGAGGGTGGGGGGAATACTGACCTTGTCGAGATCCATCAGGTCGCCCGGGCTGACCTTTGCTTCCACGGCCTTTTCAGACGGAGCGGCCTCCGGCTGCTGCTGGACCGGCGCCGGCGTCTCGGCCGGGGGCTTGATCTCTTCGATCGGGATTGACGCCTGCTCTTTGACGGTTTCTGAATTCCCTAAGTTCGAGGAAAGCTGCAGCTCGAGGCCAACCGGCTGGCTTTCGGTCGGGAGGGCCGGCTGGATTCGATTGACGATCTCCGACGGGTCGGTCTGTTCGGCGGACCTGGTAGCCGACATCTTCGGGTCCGGCCTGGACTCGTTGGGTTTGGCCGCCGCGGGACTCTGGACCTCTTCCCGCCTGAGAGAGAACTCGCTCGGCAGGGATGGACTGAGGGAGGAGACCATTTGGGGGGCGGCCTCCTTGGGCTTTTTTGATTTGATGACCAGGAACGTCGATCCGGCCACGACCAGTATGGCCGCCGCCACCCCGCCGATCAGGGCGAGAGGCGGCTTCTTTCTCGCCGGCTCTGCATACTCGTCGAAGAAGGCTTTCTTTTTTTCAAAGGGCGCTTTTTCCGGCTCGTAAGCGATCCTCATCGGCGCGGGCGGGCTCTTCTCGATATCGAGAGGGATTTTGTCGATCTCGATGAGTGTCTGGTCGATTCCGAACGGCTCCTTGGGGGCGTGGATGGGTGCCCGAGCCGAGGGAGGGGGGATGTTGTTCCCGGTCTTGTCCTGGAGAGGGATCCTCTCTCTAATCTCCTTGGCGATGGAGATCTTTTCCTTCTTTTCCAGCTTGGGTTCGGGTTTGAAAATGGGGATGGGCTTGATAGCAGGCTCCGGCTTCTTCTTTTTATCGTCCAGCCCCAATCCTCCGATGGCGCCCTTGAGCAGGGCTTCGATATCGCCATCGACGCCGGCCTTGGCTTCCTTCTTTTCCTTGGAGATTTCCTTGGCGGGTTCTTTTTTCCGGGCCGGCGCCGCTAGGCCGGCAACAACCGCCTGGAGCTCTTTCTCGATTTCGCCCAGGCCGAAATCCGCCTTGGGCCCATGTGGAGCCGGGTGCGGCTTCAGATGGCCCCAGTCGGCGGCGACCGACGGGGCCGCGCTCTTGGCCGGCGGGGGGGAAGGCTTTTTCTGTTCATCGGCCGAGGGCTCCGGCATCGGCGCCTTCTCTTCCATACCGTTGACCAGAATGTTGAGCATCTTGGACCGGAGTTCGTCCTTATCCCAGGGTTTCGTGAAAAAAGCGGAGGCGCCGTACACCTGAAGAGCCTCCATCTTGCAGGAGGGCTCCCGGTAGATGCCGGTCACGACGATAATCGGGGTCTTTTTCACGGGGTCCTGGTTAATCCTTTTCATCAGCTCGAACCCGTGGAGCTTGGGGAGCATCGGCTCGATGAAGACCAGGTCGAAGTCCTCGGCCTTGAATTTTTCGTAGCCGCTGAGGCCGTCCATGGCCGTCACGGCCTGGAATCCTTCTTCGAAAACGAGGTTCGACAAGGCGATGAGCGATTCCTCGTCGAAATCCACCACCAAGATCTTCTTGTCTTTCATCGGTCTACCTAAAGCCGTCGGATTTTATTCATCCCGGTTTAGTCCTTGCCGAAACGGCTGCCTTCCCGTCGACAGGGCAATTGTGGAGGGGAGGAAAAGAGGGGTCAATCACCCTTTGGGGTGAATTGCTGGATGAAATTGTTTCCCCTGGAAGGTTGAGGGCAAAAAATTGGGGCATTTCCTTGACAGGAGAGAGCGGCGGGGCGTATTTTCATACCGCCTTGACTTCGAAAGAGAGGGTGCGGCTGGCCATGGGCGCGGGCGTCCCGGACCGCGTTCCCGTGATGTGCCAGATGAGCATCGGCCACATGCTGCTTCAGACCGGACGTTCCGCGGCGGCTTTCTGGAATTCGGCCGAGACATTTGTCGAAGGGCTGCTGGCCCTGCGGAGGTTGTATCGATTCGACGGCCTCCTTGTCAGCCTCCACGGACACTCGCCGGAATGGGAAAAGGGGGTCGTCCGCGCGGCGCGGGACGAGGCCGGAGAGGTCGTCCATTGGAGGAATGGAGACGCGACAATATACCCTCCCGACGATCTGCCCCGGCATGTCCCGGCCGCCGAACGGAAGGTCCCGTCCCTGGACGGCTTCGACCCGGCCTCGATTCCCGAAGAGATCGATTTTATCCCCGTCTCCCAAGGCCTCGATTTCCCGATCGACCCCGAACATCGTTTTGACAGCATCGACCTCGTCGTCGCCTCATCCGGCCGCGAGCATTCGGTTCATGGAGAAGTGACTTCTCCGTTCGACTACTACCTTCGCCTTTTCGGACATAGCCAGGCGCTCATCGGACTCGTCGATTTTCCGGATGCCGCCCTGGGAGTCTTGGACCGCTACACGGAAGGGATCATCCGGCTGGCCCGCGGTATGATCGCCCGCGGGGTTGACGCCGTCAAGGTATCTTCCCCGTATGCCGGCTCGGGTTTTATCTCGCCGCCGTTCTACCGGAAATTCGTCCTGCCGTTTGAGACCCGGATCGCCCGGGCCGCGCGCGATATGGGAGTTCCGGCCTACATCCACACTTGCGGGAAGGTGGGCGACAGGCTAGAGATGATGGCCGAAGCCGGTTTCGCCGGCGTCGAATGCCTGGACCCGCCCCCTCTCGGAGACGTCGAACTCCAGGAGGCCAAGCGCCGGGTCGGGAGCCTGATGTTCATCAAAGGAAATCTTGATCCCGTCCATGTGCTTCTCAATGTCGACGTGGAGAGGGTGCGTCAGGCGGCCAGGTCCGCGGTCGAAGCCGGGAAACCGGGAGGCGGCTACATCCTGAGCACGGCCTGCTCGATCGCTCCCCGCACGCCGCGCCAGAACATCCGGGCCCTGGCCGACATCGCCGAGGAACTCGGCCGATATTAGGGGGCGAGCCGCATCTTTTCTGCGGTTCTGGTAAAATTGAAGATCATGGTCACCATAAGGGAAATCCGGGCGAAAAGCATCCTCAATAAATCCAAGATCCATGACTACTGCCTCAATCCCTACACCGGCTGCCAGGTGAACTGCCGCTACTGCTATGCCCGTCTTTTCATGAGGCGCTATTCCGGACACAAGGAGCCTTGGGGCGCGTTTGTGGACGTCAAAATCAACGCTCCCGAGCTTCTGCGAAAGCAGGTCGCCCGGGCGAAGAAAGGAACGGTCTGGCTTTCTTCCGTCTGCGACCCCTACCAGCCCCTCGAGGAAAAGTATCGTCTGACTCGGCAGTGCCTGGCCATCCTGGCCGAGTCCGGGTTCCCCGTCAATCTCCAGACGAAGATGGCCCTCGTCTTGCGCGACCTTGACATCATCGAGAGTTTCGACGAGATCGAGGTGGGCATGACGCTGACCACGGATGACGAACGGATCGCCCGGATGTTCGAGCCCGGGGCTTCGCCGGTCGGCGAGCGGATCGCCGCCCTCGAAAAGATCCATTCCCGCGGGATCCGAACCTTTGCCTTCGTGGGTCCGTTGCTTCCCGGAGGGCCGGAGGGAATCATCTCCGCCCTGGCCGGCCGGGTGGACAAGATCCTGGTGGACCGGATGAACTACCTGGAGACCGTCATCGGCGTTTACCAGAAGCTCGGCCTCACCGAGGCGTCCACCGACGAATTCTTCCGCCGCCAGGCCCAGCGGATCGCCCGGGAATCGGCCAAGCGCGGCCTCCCTTGTGAGGTCCTTTTCTGATATAATCTCCGGCATGACTCACGAAATCGACGAGGCCGTCCGGCCGAAGGTCGTCCCCCCTCTTCATCCCGAGATTATCCCCGCCGCCCTCTGGAATAAAGCCTACCGGTCCGCGGCAGCCGTCGATAGCCGAAGCATCCCTCTTGTCGTCGGCCTGGAGAGGACGGACGGCTCGGTCTCCCGCTTCGAAACCGCCGTTTTCCCATCGGGAAACCCGAATTACGAGGCCGGGATCCGCCATGCCGAGCGGCTGGTCAAATCGCTCCTCTGGATGTGGGGAGGTTTCCGGGTGTTTATCGGGGGTCCGGCTGAAGTCGGAGAGTTTATCCGTAAGACCTACTCGCGCCGGGGCCCCCGCGCCTTCGACGCCGACCTCATGTCCACGGCCTACGATAAGACGTTCAGCGTCGAGGTGACATCCGCAGAAGCCGTGCCTCCGGCTCTGGAAAAGACACGTCCGTTGGGCCGGCACCTGGATGGCTGCCGGATCGGGTTCGACCTCGGAGCCAGCGACCGCAAGGTCAGCGCCGTCATCGAGGGCGAGACCGTTTTCAGCGAGGAGGTCCCCTGGGACCCCCGCAACCAGAGCAATCCCCTCTATCATTATCATCAGGTCATGTCCGGGCTTCACCAGGCCGCCTCCCGTCTTCCGCGGGTCGACGCCATCGGCGGGAGCGCCGCCGGGATCTATATCGACAACCGGGCCATGGTCGCCTCACTCTTCCGCGGCATCCCGAAAGGCGAGTTCCGGAAGAAGATCAAGCCGATGTTCCTGCGCCTGGGCAGGGAATGGAAGGTGCCGTTCGAAGTGGTCAACGACGGCGAGGTCACGGCCCTGGCCGGGTCGATGTCGCTCGACGCCAACCGGGTCCTGGGCATCGCCCTTGGCTCGAGCCAGGCGGGCGGTTACGTCAACAAGGAAGGCCACATTACCGGCTGGCTCAACGAGCTGGCCTTTGCCCCCGTGGACCTCGATCCCGGCGCTCCGGTGGACGAATGGTCGGGCGACGCCGGCTGCGGCGTCCAGTATTTTTCCCAGCAGGCCGTTTTCCGGCTGGCGGGGAGGGCCGGAATCAACCTCCCGGACAACCTGGCCGCGGTGGACAAGCTCAAGGCCGTCCAGGACCTGCTCGCCGGCGGTGACGAACGCGCCCGGCTCATCTTCGAGACGATCGGGTGTTATCTGGGATATGGGATCGGCCATTATGCCGACGTCTACGATATCGGGTACGCCCTGATCCTCGGACGAGTGACGTCGGGCGAAGCGGGTCCGATCCTCATGGCGAAGGCCCGAGAGGTGCTCGAAGCGGATTTCCCCGAATTAGCAGGACGGCTGGAGCTCCATCTCCCCGACGAGAAGAGCCGGCGCGTCGGCCAGGCGGTGGCGGCCGCCAGCCTGCCCGTCGCGGAACGGAAATGAGGGCCCCGAAAGCGAGATTGAGATGCTGCCAAAACTGAGAAAAACAGGAAGCGAGCTATTCATCCCGGACGGGTCGCCTCTTCCCGAAGCCATAAAGCGCACGACTCACCTTGGAGTGGCGTCGCACCCCGATGACCTCGAGATCATGGCCTACCACGGCATCCTGAAGTGCTTTTCCAGCGAGAAGGACTGTTTCTTCGGCGTCATCGCCACTGACGGCGCCGGGAGCCCGCGCGACGGCTTCTACAAGCGGTACACCGATGAGGAGATGAAGGTCGTCCGCAAGAAAGAGCAGAAGAAGGCCGCCCTGGTCGGAGAGTACGGCGGAGTCGCCTTCCTCAACTATACGAGCTCCGAGGTCAAGGACGCGCGCAATACCGACGCAAAGGATGACATCAGGGATCTCCTCATGCTGGCCAGGCCGAGGGTCTTGTATACGCATAATCCGGCCGACAAGCACGATACCCATGTGGCCGTGGGCCTGCGGGCCATCCAGGCCCTCCGGGAGCTCCCGGCCGAGCTGCGGCCGGAGACGGTTTACGGGTGCGAAGTCTGGCGCGACCTCGACTGGATGCTGGACGAGGACAAGATCGGGCTCGATGTCTCGGAGCACCAGAACCTGGCCACCTCACTGGTCAGTGTTTTTGACTCGCAAGTGGCCGGAGGCAAAGGCTATGACATGGCCACGATCGGCCGGCGCCGGGCCCACGCCACCTACTATGCAACCCACGGCGTCGACGTGGCCTCCTCGATGATCTTTGCCATGGACCTCACCGCCCTCATCACCGACCCTTCGCTCGATATCAAGGAGTTCGTCTGCCGCTACATCAACCGGTTCGCCGCCGACGTCAGCCGGCGGATCGACAAGCTGCTCTAGTGTCCCGTCTCGTAAATTCCTTCCTTCCATTTTGGCTTGACTCGGGCGCGGCCATTCATTAGGATGAATGGCCATGACCATCATCCTGAGAACCGTGCTCGGCCTGATGACGGCCCTTTTCAGCTTTTTCTACCTCCCCGATGCCTTTAAGCACAAGCGGGAGTTCTCGGACAAGCCCTGGGCCGGCCTGTTCGGCACCGGCTTCATCACCAACTTCTTCGATACCTTGGGAATCGGAAGCTTCGCCCAGCAGACGGCCATCTTCAAGTTCTTCAAGCTCGTCGATGACCGGGTCATTCCCGGGACGATGAACGTGGGAAATACGATTCCCACCGTCACCCAGGCCTTCATCTTCATGAGCGCGGTCAAGGTCGAGCCGATCACCCTGGCTTCCATGTCGGTGGCCGCGCCGGCCGGAGCCGTGTTGGGAGCGGGCGTCGTTGCGCGGATGTCCCGGCGCAAAATCCAGCTCGGCATGGGCTTCGGCCTCCTCGTCGTCGCCGGGATGATCCTGGCCAGCCTTCTCGACTGGCTGCCGCTCGGCGGCGAGGCCATCGGGCTCTCCGGCCTGAAGCTCATCATCGCCATGGTGATGAGTTTCATCTTCGGAGCCCTTCAGACCATCGGAGTCGGGTTCTACGCCCCCTGCATGGCGATCGTCTATACCCTCGGGATGCACCCCCGCGTCGCCTTTCCGATCATGATGACGGCCACCGCCATGCTCATGGCCGCCGGCAGCATCCGGTTCGTCAAGGAGCGCGCCTACGACCGCAAGGTCGCGATCGCCCTCACCACCTTCGGCATTCTGGGCGTCTTCCTGGCCGCGTTTGTCGTCAAGTCGCTCCCCTTGACCGTCCTGAAGTGGGTGGTCGTGGGAGTCGTCCTCTACACTTCGATGTGGATGTTCATCTCGGCCCGGCGCTCGCGGCGGGAAGAGCTCGCCGCCCGGCCGGCCGCTTCGCAGTAAATCTTCGCCCGGCGCGCCGCCTAATCCCTGGAGGTTTCGTCCCGGACCTTTTGCATCTCCTCGGCGAACTTCAGCGGCTCCTCGAAGAAGGGGAAGTGGGCCGAATTCTCGAACCAGACCATCCTCTTGCGCGGCGCCAGGAGCTTTTCAAAATAGCGCTCGCTGAGCTCGAAGGGGACGGTATAGTCATGCCGGCCGGTAAAAAAATAGACGGGGACGCGGACGGAGAGGATTTCCTCGGCCAGGTCGCCGGGAAGCTCCGTCGCGCGGAAATAAGCGTTGTATAAGCTCACGCCCCTTCTGATGTTGAGGATATCGAACAGTGTGTATTCGGGCGCGCGGAGGCCCGTCCAGAGGAGGGGCCAGTAGCCCGTCGCGTTGTGGATCTCTCCGCCGAATCTGAAAACCCACTTTTCATAGACCCTCCGGCCTTTGAGCGCGAGCTCCCGGAGAGCCTTCCGGTTTCCCGATCGATTGGCCTCGCGGCGAATAAACTGGTCCTGGATGGCCGGGATTTCGCTCGCGAAAGCGAGCTGTCCCATCCCGACATAGGCATGGAAATTCCGGGGGGCCTTCTTGATGAGCTGCATGCCGAGACGCGTGCCCCAGGAGTGACCGACGAGGTAGACCTTGGGCACATCGAAACGGTCTTTGAGATAGGTGCTGAGCTCGAGGGCGTCGGATATGAGCTGGGCATCAGTGAGCGAGTTGACCGGCAGGGTTTTGCTGTAGGATTTCCCGGCTCCCCGGCGATCCCATTGGACGACAACGAAGTCTTTCTCCAATTCCCGTTGGAAAGCGTGGGCGAGGTACATCGCCGGCATGCCCGGGCCCCCGTGGAGGAAGAGGAGGAAGGGGTTTCTGATGTCCCGGCCGCGGATAAGGACCCACTGCCGCGAGCCGCCGAGCTCAAGCTCCTGAAGCGCGGCGATGCTCTCGGGGATCCCGTTTCCGTCCACGTCCTTGAACTGAGGCGTGTGCGGCCGGGTGAAATAAAGATAGCCGGCGGCGCCCAGGACGCCGAGGATGAGAAGCACGAGGACGCACAGGAGCGTTCGTCCGAATATCTTCAGGATCTTGCGCAGCATCTTTGGGATCCGATTCTTCAAGGGAAATTATACTCGACCCTCCGGCTTTCTCAATAGCCGGCTGGATATAAAAGTCTTGCCGGCGTTTCGGATAGGCTGAACGTTCGAGGTCGCTTCTCAATACCCAGCCGGCTAAGGGCGAAAAATAGTTACAGTATTGTCAGTGTTTTGACGTCGCCGGTGAAGAAGAGAGAGGTCGAGGCCGGCGGGAGCGTCACTTCGAACTCGACCGCGTTGCGCGCCACCGTCCTGGTTTCGAAGAGGTCCTGGACGACTTCGACCGGGCGCGGCAGCCTGAATGTGCGCCGGCCGCCACCGGCCGTGTGGACACCGAGAAGTTGGCGGGAAGCATAGAGGACGTCTCCAGCGTCGCTGTAGATATGGACTCCGGCGAAGCGGGCTATGCCGCGGAGGACCGAAGCCGGGAGGTTGGGCGCGGCCGAATAAACGGATGTCCACTCCGGGAAGGACTTGACGGCGAATCCGGGCTTGCAGTTGCCCTGGGAATAAACGACCTGGCCGAGGACGCGCGCTTCGGGGTCATCGACATGGAAAAGGGGAGCCAGCTTGCTGTTTGTCCCCCAGAAGAGGTCCTGGCCGAGCGCCCCGGTGATCGGGTGATTGAAGTCGGTGATATGGACGAGCGGACCCCAGGGCTGCTCCCCCATCCCGAACCGGAACCCGGTGAGGTCGGTCATGTTCTCGAGAGAGAGCCGGTCGGCAATCAGTCCGGGGGCATAAATCCAGAGCGCTGTCCGTTTGTTCCGCCGGGTTTCTTTTTTGAGAGCATCCCGTCTCTTTGGGTCCAAGTGGAAGCCATTCAAGAATATACAAAGTTTGTATGGGGGGAGACTTCCCTCGAGAAGATCCTGGAGGAGATAGACATCGAAGGGGGCGCCCATTCTCGGCAGTCCCCAAAGCTTCTGCTGGAAGATGAGGGGGATGTCGAGGTTGTTCTTGACGGTCTGATAGAAAAAGCTCTGGTCATCGATTAAGACGGCGATTTGAGAAGCCGGCTCCCGGTCGAGCGAGAGGGTGAACGTTCCCAGCCTCTGGAAGGCTTTAAGGAGAGGCAAGAAGGCCGGCTCTTTAATGGTGTCCACCTTCCAGGTGGCCCACCAGATGCCCTGGCCGCGGGAGACGACGCCGGCGAAGTTTCGCCGCAGAATGGCGACACTTTCCGTTCGGTTGGCGGCCCGGCCGTAGTTCGGGTCCTGGGCGTCGACGTGAGTGCGGGTATCGTCTTCGATAAGGCAGAGCTTGCCGTGGAAGCGGACCGACTCCGAGGGCAGCATGCTCGGCCCGTCGCCGCCGATGCCGCGGAAGCCATAGCTGTAGGGACTCACGAGGAAATCGACGTCGGGGGAGCGGAGGACCTTGGCCAGTCCGAGATGGCCGGAGCGCTGATACGTGGAATAGTCGCTGTCCGGCCGCTCCCGGAAGAATCCGCCGTTCCAGGCCAGGTCGAGAAGATAGCCGTAGAACGCTCCGGCCAATTTTGTCCCGTTCGTCGCTTCCTTGGCTGTCTTGCAGAAGTCGATCAGACAGTCCGCGCAGAGCTCGGCCAGGCAGTCGCAGTAGTCGATGACATCCTGCTCCTTTTCCGGGTCACGGAAGGTATAGCGGCTTGCGTTGAGCTGGGATTCGGCGTCAGGAACCTCGGCGGTATCAAATGTCACGGACGGTTTCGCCCAGGCCGATTGGAGCGACCGGATGCTGTTCTTATACCTGCTCCGAAGCCAGGCGCGGAAGTGCCGGCGCATCGGCTCGCCGGTGTCGCCGCAGGGCCAGTACATCGAGGATTCGCCCTTGACCCATTCCCCGGTGTGACCCGTGCCGACCTGGTAGGCAAGGACGCGTTCGGCCAGTCCGATTCGGCGGAGGTGGTCGGCGTAGGCCTTCAGGAACTCCTTGGCCTCATCGCGCCAAAGCTCCGAGGCGAAGGACATGCCGTTGCGTTTGCCCTCGGAGGTGATCTCGCACTCTCTGGGATGGGCCTTTTCCCACCAGTCCCCATGCCCTGTCTCCAGATAGATGCGAAGGTGGAAGAGCGCCTGCGGGTCGGCTTCGAGGATGCGGCCGAAGCGGGCTTCGACGGTCGAAAAATCGAAGGGATGCGCGGGGTCAGTTGTCGGACCGATCCACTCACGGCCCTTGCCGACGTCGAAGGCGTAGATGTGGATCCCGGCGTCGGAGTTGCGCCTGGCCTGCTCGGCGAAGTCCCAGCGATCCGGTTCGGGGCCGGAAACCCAATAAATGGCCGGGAAGGATGGACGGCCGTTGAGGAACAGGGTCGGGGTGCCATTGTGGACTTTGACCTGGGCGAGGAGGGGAGCGCCTTTTGGAGGCTCTGTTTTTGTCGGACGAAGCCCGGCGGTTTTTCCCGGATCACGCATCGACGGCAGCGGCCCCGGCGCACGCCCGAAAAGCCTTAGAGACGCGACGGATAGGGGAAGGACTTGGAGGACCTCACGGCGCTTCATTTTTCGCCTCCGGCGG
>Ga0102851_10000390_pt1 | contig 21719 bp, 11 predicted proteins | sample Mud3Dept3metaG_FD_79558 | JGI IMG/M metagenome (GOLD analysis project Ga0102851, IMG submission 79558) | Freshwater wetland microbial communities from Ohio, USA, analyzing the effect of biotic and abiotic controls - Mud 3 Core 4 Depth 3... | ecosystem: Environmental > Aquatic > Freshwater >... | reverse complement strand
CACCTGTCGACGCTGTTCCCCGAGGGCCGCCTCAAGAAGTTCATCGAGGTCCGCGGCTGCGACTGCGGATCGATCGGCATGATCGCCGCGCTCGCGCCGCTGATGCGCGGGCTGCTCTACGACACCACCGCTCGGACCGCCGCGATCGCGCTGACCGACGGGATGTCGTTCGCGGACCGCCAGCAGCTCGCCGACGTCGTCCCGAAGCAGGGCTTCGCGGCGCGCGCAGGCCGCCATACCGTCGGTGCGCTCGCGAAGGAGCTGGTCGCGATCGCCACCGACGGCCTCACGCGCGTCGCTCCCGACGCGGTCGAGCTGCTCGCGCCCGTGCAGGAGATCGCGGCGACCGGCCGCACGCAGGCCGACCAGATGATCGAGCTGTGGAACCTGCACGCCGGGAATCGGCCGGCGCTGATCCAGGCGCTCGCGCATCCCGACCTCGGCTGATCAGTCGTCGTCGTCGTCGAAGTTGATCGGGATGTCGGTCTCGATCCTCCCCGGCAAGGCGCGCTTGGGCTTGACCCGCGACACCCGACGAGCGCGCGGCGCGGGCGGCGGATCCGGTTCCTGCTTGGCGTGGGGGATCGAGAGATCGTCGAGATCGACGTCGAGCGCCTCGAGCGCCGTCTCGAGATCATAGGAGTCCGCGGCGGCCGCGGGCTTGCCGGCGCGGCCCGGCGGATGCGCGAGCATCTTGGGCACGGGCGCGCTCACGTCGCTCGCGTCGAACGCGTGCATCGGCTGGAAGGCCCCCGGCGGCTCGACGGGTGGCGCGTCGAAGTCGAGAGTTGCCGGCGGCAGGACACCGGCGTGGGTGAACGCACTCTCCGAATCGTAGTCCTCGTCGCGCGGATCGTAGCTCGCGGGCTCGTCGAACTGCGATGGCTCGCCGTCGGCGTCCTCGAACCCCGCGAGGGCGTGGCCGGCGCTGACCGAGCGCGGGTCGAGCTCGCCGAGCGCCTGATCGAGCTCGGAGAGCGCGAGCACACCTGCGGACGGCGGCTCGTACGCGTCGGCTTCGGGCACGGCCTCGAACTCGTCGCTGAGATCGAGCCGAGCAGCGAAGTCGGAGAGCGAGGGCCGCGCGTCGGGCTCGGGCGCGGGACCGGGGATCGGGGTGAACTCGACGTCGGGCGCGAACACGGGCACGGGGGTGAACCCAGACTCGGGTGCGTAGTCGCCCTCGGGATCGTCGGGCTCGTCGGGCTCGGGCTCGATCCTCGCCGGTGCGGGGCGGACGATCGGGTGCTGGCTCGAGAGGCGGCGCTGCTGCGCGCGGATCCGCGCCGGGATGTGCGCGCGCTCGTCGGCGAACTCCTCGTACGGCGCGGGCGCAGGGAGCGGGGTCGGCTCGTGCTGCTCGGGCTCGGGCGGCGCGGCGCTCACACGCGCACCGGAGGCCTCCTGCTCGCCGTGCGCGGTCAGGAGGTCGGCGTCCTCGGCATCGGCCTCGGCGAGGATCTCGAAGTCGTCGATCTCCTGCTCCTCGTCGGGTACCTCGGGTGCTGCAGCATCGCTCGCCAGACCGAGGTTGTCGGCGTCCGCCTCGGCCTCGGCCTCGGCGAGATGCTGGTCGAGGCTGCGCTCGAGATCCGCGGTGACCCCCGGCTCGGTCGCGAACATGTGCTGCTCGAACGCCTCCGACGGCATCGGCATCGCACCGATCTGCGTATGCTCGACCTCCTCGACGTCCGCGTCCACGAGCTGATGGATCTCGTCGGCGATCTGCTCGGGCTCGACCTCGTGCGCCTCGTCGTCGACAGCGTCCTCGTCGTCGAGATCGGGCTCGATGTCGAGGATCGGCGTCGAGTCGCGGAGCTCCACGACCTCCGGCGACGGCACGGGCTCGGGCTCCGGCTCTGCTTCGGGCTCTGCCTTGGCTTCGATCGGCGGCGCGTCGACGGCCGGCGGCGCCGGGGCGATCGGCTCGGCCTTCGCCTCGATCGGCGGCGTCTCGACGACCGGCTCGGCCGAAGCCACCGCGGGCGCCGAGATGGTCGCCGGGGGGGGCGCCCAGCGCGCGCTGCGATCACGCCTGACCGCGGCGCCACCGAGCTGCTTCGCGAGCTCTGCGGACGCCGCCTCGATCCCGATCTCGATCGGCGCGGCCGACATCTCGCGCAGCGCATCGAGCTCGGCATCGAGGTCTCCGCCGGCGAGCGCGCGCGCCCGCGCGAGCACCGCGCCGATATCGACATCGTCGTCGAGGCCGGGCACGTGGACGGCGACCGCGATCGGGCCCGAGGCGCGCTCGATCACCTCGGACACCGGTGCGCGCTTCTTCCGCGGCGCCTCGGGCTCGAGCGGCGCGACGGCGTGCGCCTTCGCGATCGCCAGCGGACCGGTGTTGCGGCGCGGCGCCGTCAACACCGCGGCGCTCTCCACGGTGAACGGCGTCGCGCGCACCGGTTCGCTGTCGGTCGTCGTCGCGACCGCCGGGATCGCCGTCGCCGCCGCATCCTTGACCGACGTGTCGACGAGCTGGCGGGCTGCGTCGATATCGGCGGGGAGCGGGATCCCGACCTCTGGCAGCCCGAGCGTCTTGCGGCGCTCGAGCATCTTCAGGATCACCTCGCGACTCTCGCGGGTGACCCGCATCAACTCGATGGCCATCCCGAACGCCGCCTTCGGGTTCGCGGGATCGGGCGCCTTCGCGGCCTTCACGCGACCGAGCCCGACGAGCACCGGCGTGTCGTTGGCGAGGCGCAGCTCGAACTTGACCTCGGCACCCACGGCCTGCAACGACTTGGTCGGCAGGAACAGCCCCGACTTGCCGACGTTGGGCGCAAACCGTTGCACCATCGCGTCGACATCGTCGTAGCGGAGCTTGATGCGGAGCACGACCGGCGCCGGTCGCGCCCCGCTTGGTTCGTCGGAGGCCATGGCTGACCCGCGGATGCGGGCCGGTAATTATCCCGCCGTCGACGGCGCAGGGTCAAACAGGGTCCCCATGCGTTTCCGGGGTGGGCGGGCCACGGTTCGTGGCTTCGCCTCATGATCTCGGGATGTTGAGGGATGCCGGGCCGCCGGACCGTCGTTCAGCGAATGTCCCAGCCGCCTTCGACCGAGATGTAGACGCCGTCGCGCTGCTCCCACCGGCGCTCGCGCCAGCGGGCATTCGCGCGCTCGCGCTCGTAGTGGCCCGGGACCCAGACCCACTGGTCGCCCTGCCAGTCCCACGATCCGCGGACCCACACGAAGCCGGCGCGCGGGTCCCAGCGCTCCTCGCGCAGGGTCGGCGGCGCGGCCGTCGGTCCGAGCGAGATCCAACCACCATCGACGGTGACATAGACGCCGTCGCGCTGCTCGTAGCGAGCCGGCCGCCAGCGATGGCCGCGCCGCTCGCGCTCGTAGCGTCCGGTGGTCCACACCCAGTCGCCGCCGTTCCAGGTCCACTGGCCCTCCACCCAGGTGTAGCCGCGCCGCGGCTTCCAGCGCTCGACCCGCACGGCCGGTGGCGCGCGATCCGCGCGGCGCTCGCGACGCTCCTCGCGGCGCTCCTGGCGATCCTCGCGACGCTCCTCCCGCCGATCCTGGCGGTCGTCGCGGCGCTCGCGCCGGTCCTCGCGCCGGTCGCGACGGCGGTCACGATCGGCAAACGCCGGTGCCACGGTGGCGACGATCAACGATGCAATCAGCAGTCGGCTGAAGTACCTGCGCATGCGATGCCCTCCCACGGACGAGCGTCGATCATAACGCGGTCCATGGGCCGGATCCGGCTCGAGCGCAGGAACGACTGTGTCGCCGTGAGGTAGGCCGCGCGCCTACGCGTGCTCTTCGACCCACTTGCGCGCGGCCTCGAGCGCCGCGGGAACTGCCGACGCATCCTTGCCACCCCCCTGCGCCATCTCGGGCTTACCGCCCGCGCGCCCGCCGAGCCGGGCGGCGATCTCGCCGAGGAGCTTGCCCGCCTGCACCTTGCCGACGAGATCCTTGGTCACCATCGCGACGAGCTTGATCTCGGCACCGCCGGTACCCGCGAGCACGACGACGCCGGAGCCGAGCTTGTCGCGCAGCTGATCGCCGGTGTCGCGCAGGACCTTCGCGTCGTCGACCTCGATCGCGGCCGCGAGCACCTTGATGCCCTTGATCTCGACGACCTCGGCGAGCAGATCGCGACCACCACCACCGGACGCGAGCTTCTGCTTGAGCTTCTCGATCTCGCGATCGAGCGCCTTCTGATCGGCGAGCAGCTTGTCGACGCGCGCCGCGACCTCGAACGGCGCCGCCTTGAGGCGCTCGCCGGTCTTGCCCAGCTCGTCCTCGAGCCTGCGCAGATAGTCGAACGCACCGGCGCCGGTCACTGCCTCGATGCGGCGGACGCCCTGCGCGACGCCCACCTCGCTGACGATCTTCATCAGGCCGATGTCGCCGGCGCGCCGCACGTGCGTGCCGCCGCAGAACTCGATCGACTCGCCACCGATCGCCACGACGCGGACGGTGTCGCCGTACTTCTCGCCGAACATCGCGACGGCGCCCTTCTGCTTCGCCTTCTCGATCGGCAGCACTTCGACCACGGAGTCGACGTTCTTGCGGATCTCCGCATTCACGAGGTCCTCGACCTTGCGCTTCTCCTCCTCGGTCATCGGCGAGAAGTGTGCGAAGTCGAACCGCAGCCGGTCCGGAGACACGAGCGAGCCCTTCTGCGCGACGTGATCGCCGAGGACCTTCTTGAGCGCGTGGTTCAGGAGGTGCGTCGCCGAGTGGTTCGCGCGGATCCGCTCGCGGCGATCGTCGTCGACCTCGAAGGTCGCCAAGTCGCCTACGATCACGGTGCCGGCCTCGACCTCGCCGAACAGGACGTGGACGTCGCCGGCCGGCTTCTTGGTGTCGGTGATCGTCACGCGCGAGCTCGCGGTCGCGACCTTGCCGGTGTCACCGATCTGGCCGCCGGACTCGCCGTAGAACGGCGTCTGGTCGAACACGAGCTGGACCTTCTGGCCCGCGGTCGCGCTCTTCGCGCGCTTGCCGTCGACGAGCAGCGCCTTGATCGTGCCCTCGCCGCGCGTGCCGCGGCCCTCGTAGCCGAGGAACCTGGTCGCGCCGATCTCCTGGGCGAGCGCCTTGACGTCGCCCCCGATCGCCTCGTCGCTGGAGACAAACGTCTTGCTCTTCTCCTGCGCCTTCGCCATCTCCTCGTCGTAGCCCGCGTTGTCGACGGTGAAGCCTCGCTCGTTCGCGATGATCTCGGTGAGGTCGCTCGGGAACCCGAACGTGTCGTACAGCGTGAACACGGCCTTGCCCGAGAGCTGCTTCGCGCCGGACGTGCCGAGTGACGTGAACTCGTCCTCGAGAAGATCGAGGCCGTTCTTGAGCGTCTTGCGGAACCGCTTCTCCTCCTCGAGCGCGACCTGCCGGATCATGGTCTGGCGCTCGACGAGCTCGGGGAACTGCATACCCATCTCGTTGACGACCTTGTTGCAGACCTCGTGCATGAACGGCTCCTCGATCCCGAGGAGCTTGCCGTGGCGCACCGCGCGCCGGAAGATCCGGCGAAGGACGTAGTTGCGGCCGGTGTTGTCGGGGATCACGCCGTCGGCGATCAAGAACGCGCTGCAGCGGGCGTGATCCGCGATCACGCGCATCGAGGTGTCGGCCTCGGGATCCTTGCCATACTGCTTGCCGCACAGCTCCGCGGTCGTCGCGAGGATGCCGGTGAACAGATCGGTGTCGTAGTTACTCTTCACGCCCTGGACGACGCTGGTCACACGCTCGAGGCCCGCGCCGGTATCGATCGACGGCGCCGGGAGCGGGAACAGCTCGCCGCCCGCGGTGCGGCGCTCGTACTGCATGAACACGAGGTTCCAGATCTCGAGCCAGCCCTTCCAGGTCGCCGGGTCGGTGGTCGGCCACGTCGTCGGCACGCCGTCCATGAAGTAGTGGATCTCGGTGCACGGACCCATCGGGCCCGTCTCGCCCATCATCCAGAAGTTGTCCTTCTTGCCGAGGCCGATCACCCGGTCGTCGCCGAAGCCGGTGACGCGCTTCCAGATCGCGCGCGCCTCCTCATCGGCCTCGACACCCTCCAGCTCCGGATCGTTGCCGCCGAAGATCGTCACGCACATCCGCGACTCGTCGATCTTGTAGACCTTGGTCAGCAGCTCCCACGCGAACGCGATCGCGTCCTCCTTGAAGTAGTCGCCGAACGAGAAGTTGCCGAGCATCTCGAAGAACGTGTGGTGGCGTGGCGTCTTGCCGACCTCGTCGAGGTCGTTGTGCTTGCCGCCGGCGCGCACGCACTTCTGCGAGGTCGTGGCGCGCTTGTAGCCGCGCTGCTCCGCGCCGACGAACACGTCCTTGAACTGGACCATGCCGGCGTTCGTGAACATCAGCGACGGATCGTTCGCGGGAACGAGCGAGCTCGAGGCCACGATCTCGTGCCCCTTGCCCTTGAAGAACTCGAGGAACGCTCGGCGAACGTCGGCGGCTTTCATGACGCCGACAACCTAGCAGGATCCGCCGAGGCTCAGTAGAGGTAGCCGACGGTGACCGCACCGCCGAGGTAGCTGTCGCGTGCGCCGAACACGTCCTGTCCGCCATCCGCATCGTACTTGGTGTTCGTCTTCATCGCGCCGCCGCGGAACTTGAACCCGATCGTCTCGAACTTGAACGCCGCGCGCACGAACAGGTTCTTGGTCAGCAGGTAGTCGCCACCGATCTCGCCCTCGAAGCCGGTGACCGTCGCCGGCCCGTACTGGTCGCCGTTCTGGATCTGGCCCGTGTTGGTCAGCAACATGAAGCCGAGGTTGACGCTGAGCAGGATCTTCGGCGTGGCCTCGTAGCGCGCGAAGACCGACGGGTCGATGATCGTGTAGTTGACGTTCGGGATGTCGGGCGTCTCGCCGCCGCTCGGCGTGATGTTGAAGCTCTGGCGCCCGAACCGCAGCGTGGCGCCGGCCGTGAGCTTGCCGAGTGGATAGCGGAACACCCCACCGACCGCCCATCGCGACTGGGACGTCGGCAGCGTCACCCCGTTGGACTCGGAGCTGATCTTGAGGACCTTGTCGTACATGACGGTGGCGCCGAAGTTCTTCGCCATCCCCTTCTTCTTGTGACCGATCGCGAGCGGGAAGACCGTGGCATCGATCAGGAGACCAGCTACCGGTACGCCCTTGTACGGCGGCGGTCCCATGGCGAGGCCGGGCTCCGACGTGAACGCCATCCGGCGCGCGTTCAACGACAGGCCGATCACCGCGTCGATCGCGCGCTCGCCGGGCGACAGCACGGAGCCGGAGCTCTCGTCCTCGTCCTCGTCGCTGCTCTCGTCGACGCTGCTTCCGTCCTCGTCCTCGTCTTCGTCCTCGTCGTCCTTGGATGCGACCTTCTTCTTGGGACCGTCTTCGTCCTCATCGTCCTTGGCGGCGGGCTTCTTCTTCGTCGGCTTGGGGAGCGGATCCTCGTCCTCGTCGTCCTTCTTCGGCCTGAGCGCCGCGGTCTCTTCGTCGTCCTTCTTCGCGGGCTTCTTCTTGGAAGGCTTGTCTTCCTCTTCTTCGTCGTCCTTGCGCGAGAAGCCCTTCTTGGCCGGCTTGTCTTCCTCCTCCTCGTCGTCCTTCTTCGCGGGCTTCTTCTTGGAAGGCTTGTCTTCCTCTTCCTCGTCGTCCTTGCGCGAGAAGCCCTTCTTCACCGGCTTGTCCTCCTCCTCCTCCTCCTCCTCGTCATCCTTCTTGATCGGCTTCTTCTTCGCCGGCTTGTCTTCTTCTTCCTCCTCGTCGTCACCGCCGCCACCGCTCGCGCGGTTCGCGTCGACGTTGGAGATCGCGTCGATCAGCTCGTCCTTGAGATCTTGCTGCGCCTTGCCATCGATCCGCGGGCCCTCGGCCTTGGTGTCGATGCCCTCGCCGACGAGCTCGCCGGTCTTTCCCTCGCGCAGCTTGAGCTTGATGATGTACTCGTCGCGGCGCTTGTCGATCTTGCCCTGGATGATCGCGTCGACCTTGAGCTTCTTCGCGACCTTCTTGAAGTTCTTCTCGTTCGCCTTCGAGGCGTCGAGCTCCTCGGCGGTCCCGTTCCACTTGTCGAGCGAAACGACCGTGTGCGACTTCTTGACCAGCTTGACGAGGTCGTCGTGGAACTTCTCCGCCTTCGGACCTTCGAACTCGAGGACGACGACGCGCTTGCGACCGCCCGCCTGGGCGAGCGCCGGCACGAGCAGGAGGACGCCGAGCACGGCGACCACCGACGCGAGCCAGCTACTTGTCGAAGCTCTCGATTTCGAACTCGTCATTACCAGGTGCTCCAGGTTTGCTCTGCGAACCCTTTTCCTGCCACGGCGTCGCACTCGCGGAGACGCCGCGGAACAGGAGGGCGAAGTCGGACGGACTGCTCGAATGCTTGACCGCCTCCTCGTAGGTGACGAGCCGCTGCTTGACGAGTGCCGACAGGCTCTGATCGAACGAGATCATCCCGTACGGGTGCAGGCCCTCGGCGATCGCGCTCTTGATCTCGCGCGTCCGCGTCGGCTCCTCGATCATCTCGCGCACGCGCTCGGTGTTGACCATGATCTCGAGCGCCGGGACCATGCCCTTGCCGTCGGCGCGCGGCAGCAGGCGCTGCGAGATCACTCCGCGGAGCACGCTCCCGAGCGTCAGGCGGGCCTGCTGCTGCTGGTGCGTCGGGAACATCGAGATGATGCGGTTGACCGTCTCGGTCGCATCGACCGTGTGCAGCGTCGACAACACGAGGTGTCCCGTCTCGGCCGCGGTCATCGCGATCTGCGCGGTCTCGAAGTCGCGCATCTCGCCGACGAGGATCACGTCCGGGTCCTGGCGCAGCGCCGCCCGTAGCGCGCGAGAGAACGACATCGTGTCGAACCCGATCTCGCGCTGGTTGATCACCGACCGCTTGTCGCGGAACGTGTATTCGATCGGGTCCTCGACCGTGACGATGTGATAGGCGTGCTGCGTGTTGATGTAGTCGATCATCGCGGCGAGCGTGGTCGACTTGCCGGACCCGGTCGCGCCCGTGACCAGCACGACGCCGCGGCCGGTGTTCGCGAGGTCGAGGACGGCCTGGGCAAGGTTCAAGCGATCGAATGGCGGCACCTCGGGAGGGATCAAACGCAGGACCATCCCGACCGATCCACGCTGCTGGAACAGGTTGACGCGATAACGCACCCCGTCAGGCGTGCCGTAGGCGAGATCGATGTCGAGATTGGTCTCGAACTCCTCGCGCTGGCGATCGTTCATCATGTGAACCGCGAACTGCGCGATCGACTCACGCGTCAGGGCGGGCACATCCCGCACGGTTCGCAGCTCCCCCTTGATGCGGAACATCGGGGGCAGACCGGCCTTGAGATGCACGTCCGAGGCGCCGAGCTGGCGGGCGGCGGCGAGCACGCGATCGAGGATCTGACTCATCTCACCCGTGCTCGAGGGTATCACATCGATCCCGTCGGATCCGGTGGCGATATGAGGCCAGGCGGCGCGCACTGGGTTACCCTTGTGACGGGATGCGTTGCCCGAGTTGCGGCACCGAGAACGCACCGGATTCCCGGTTCTGCGGTGGCTGTGGTGCGCGCATGCCGACCGCCTCGCTCGTTGCACCGACCCAGAAGATGTCGGACGAGACGCCGTACCGTGACAGCGGCCCACAGGCGATCTCGGGCCCGCAGACCTATCCACCGCATCCGAGCCAGCCGCCCCAGATGCCGGCGCCCCTCGGCGACCTCCGCGCGCTCACCACGCGCCCGGGGCCCGGCGCGCCACCGAACAGCATCCCGCCGCAGAACTACAGCACCCCGCCGCGCAACCAGAGCATCCCGCCGCAGAACCACAGCACCCCGCCACAGAACCAGAGCATCCCGCCGCAGAACCAGGCGCTCGGCTCGACGCCGCCGGCCGGGGGAAGCCAGCCTCCCCACCAGCGGCCTGCGACCAGCGATCCGCGGACGGTCCCGGACCGCCCGGCCCTCAAGCCACCGCGAGCGTCCTCGCGCGGCGCGACCCCTCCCGCGGGCACGAGCATGTCGACGTCAACCCGCGGCCGCGCCCAGACGCCCGCCGACTCCGTCGCCCCGGCCCCCAAGCCCCGGCGCTGGGGCCTGATCCTGTTCGTGCTGCTGATCGACATCGGACTCGCGGGCTCGGGAGCCTGGATGCTGAGCCAGGGCCTGGCGAACTGACGCGAAGAAGAACCAAGCCATGACCACCATCGAACCCTCGGCCACTTCTTCGGGCTCGTACCGGACGCAGACCGCCGTCCTCCAGCTCATCGGGATCGAGGTACTCGTCCTCGACGCCGACCGCCGCGTCCACTCCGGGATCGAACAGCTGCTGTCCGAGGCAAACCTCCACGTCACCTGCGTCGACAGCGCCGAGGCCGCGCTCGCCGTCGTCAAGCGCCAGTTCTTCTCGGTCGCGTTGATCGACATCGACACGCCCGCGCCCGCGAGCGGCATCAACACGATCCGCGCGATCAAGGAGGCGTCACCGACCACCATGGTGATCGGGATGACGCCGCGCCGCTCGTACGACGATGCAGTCGAGGCGGTGCGCGCCGGCGCGATCGATCTGATCCTCAAGGCGCCCGAGTCCGTTGCGTACCTCAAGGATCGCGTGCTCGACGCCGCCGGCCGCTCGGTCGGCAAGCGCGAGGTCGACTCGGTCCTCGTCGACGTCCGCGGAGTGCACGAGGAGTTCCTCCAGCGGTTCATGGAGACCGAGCGCCGCGCGATCGACCTCGCGGACCGCGCCGCCGGCAAGGATCCCACGCGTGCCGTCCACATCGACGATCTGCGCGTGCTCGTCGTCGACGAGGTCGACGACTTCTACTCCGCGATCAGCGAGGCCGCGCCGAAGGGCTTCACGTTCGTCCACGCCACATCGGGCGGCGAGGGCCTCGACCGGGCCAGCACCGGCACGTTCCACTACGCGATGATCGCGGAGGACGTCAGCGATCTCCCCGCGAAGACCGTCGCGCGAACGATCCGCAACCAGCACCCCGATACCGTCGTGCTGACGTTCCTCGGTCCGTCGGAGAACGGCAGGGTCGAGCTCGTCGAGCTCGCCGGCCAGCGGACCCTCGTCAGCCCGTTCACGGAGACCAAGCAGCTGATCGATCGGCTCGACGAGCTCGCCGAGGCGTGGCGGATCAAGGCCCGCGAGCGGCGCTACACGCAGGCGTTCCGCGAGCGTCACTACGACTTCCTCCGCCGCTACGTCGAGCTCAAGACCAAGATCGAGCGCGCGATCCACGACGGCCCGGGCTAGAGCTCGCCCGGTCGCGCGCCTGCGCAACCTGGACCGGCGACGCCTGTCCTCTCCGGGTGAGCGCCAAGGTCTGGCTCGCCGCGATGGTCGCGGGAACGATGCTCGTCGTCGTCGCAGGGGCGCGACACGAGACAGCGTCCCCGCCGCCCACGCCGCGCGTGCCACCGGAGGCGCCGTGGTTGACGCGGGAAGCGGCCGCCGAGATCATCGGTCCGGGCGGCGCCCTGGGCCCGCTGTTCACGGGGGTCGTGCTCGGCGGATCCGCGCCTCTCGCGGCGGTCCGCGCGCGGATCGCCGAGTTCGCGCGGACCCACGACGTCGCGATCGACCTCGAGATCGTCGATGACGAGGTCGCCGCGGTCCGGTTCGAGGTGATGTACGGCGGGTGCTGCGGCTACGAAGGTGCCGACACGCTCGCGGCGCGGATCGGCCGACCGAAGATCGGTGGCGGTTGCACGGGCGACGGGCCGAGCTGGCTCGACGACTGGGCGGCCACCGTCGAAGAGGGCGTGCACTTCCGCGCGAGCGTGCGCGTCAATCGCGTCCTGGTCCGCTGGGAGCCGGTAGCGACCTTCGACGAGCTGCTCGAGCGCGCAGATCGACTGCTCGGAGCCGACCGCGGCGCCGTCAGCCGCAAGGCGCGCGATCGCTGGATCGAGGTCGAGCCGGGGCGGCACTACCGGCTCGAGGTCCCGTACCCGCTTCGCGGTCCGCGCCCGTACCGCGACGAGCTCGGGATGGACGCCGTCGTGGAGAAGGGTCGAATCGCCGAGGTCTCGTTCTCGATCCGCGATCCTGACGCGGAGCCCACGAAGGTGCCTGCCGTGCTGCGGTCCCACTGGGGGCGCCCGCGGGTCCGCGCCGACGAGCCGACCTGGACCTGGCACAGGCCCGACCGGATCGTCCAAGCCGGGTTCGACCTCGACGATGAGACGACGACCGTCACGCTTCGGGTGCGCTGACCGCCGCCTGGGAACTGAGGAACTGCGCGCAGTTCCCGACGACGATCGGACCCTCCGCGTATAGTCTCCGGGTCATGGTCGCGCCCCGCACGGTCGTCATCGTCAACCCGAAATCGCAGGGCGGAAAGCTCGGCGCGCGGTGGCGTGAGGTCTCCGAAACGATCGGGCGCGCGTTCCCGTTCGACGAGGCGCTGACCACGGGCCCCGGCGATGCGACGGTGCTCGCGCGCGAGGCGCTGCGCGGGGGAGCGGAGCGGATCGTCGCGATCGGCGGCGACGGGACGATCAACGAAGTGGTCAACGGGTTCTTCGAGAACGGCGTGGCGATCGCGCCCGACGCGAGCTTCGGCGTGATCCCGTTCGGCACCGGCGGCGACTTCCGCAAGACGTTCAAGCTGCCGACCGAGATCGTCGACGCGGCTGCGGTGATCGCCGCGAACGAGCGCACGAAGATCGACGTCGGGCGGCTGGAGTACACGACGATGGCGGGGGCACCCGCGACCCGGATGTTCGTGAACATCGCATCGTTCGGCGTGTCGGGTGTCGTCGATCGGCTCGTCAACGAATCGGGCAAGAAGCTCGGGCGGCTGTCGTTCATGCTCGCGACCGCGCGCGCGACGTGGTCCTACAAGAACCAGCGCGTGCAACTCGTGCTCGACGGCAAGGACCGCGTCGAAGCGACGATCAACACGGTCGCGGTTGCGAACGGCCGGTACTTCGGCGGCGGGATGATGGTCGCCCCGAACGCGGAGCCCGACGACGGCCAGTTCGACGTGGTCGCGATCGGCGACCTCGGCTTCAGCGAGCTCGTGACGAGCGGGCGCCGGCTGTTCAAGGGCACGCACCTCGCGATGGACAAGGTCACCGTCCGCCGCGCCCGCGTGATCGAGGCGGAAGGGATCGATCCGGGCAGCGTGATCGAGCTCGATGTCGACGGCGAGAACCCGGGCAAGCTGCCCGCGCGGTTCGAGCTCGTCCCGGCGGCATTGTGGATGATCGTGCCGGCGGGTCGCACGGCGACGCCGACGACGTAATAGACATGCTGCGCGTCGTCCACAGTAACCGGATCGAGAGCTTGCTCGCCGCGCTGCTCGAACGTCTCCCACCGGCAGATCCGTTCGTGCCGTCGACGATCGTCGTCGGCAGTCACCTCGTCGCGCGGTGGCTGCGGCGCGAGGTGGCGTTCGCGCGGGGCATCGCGTCGGGGCTGGAGCTGCCGACGTTCGAGCGGTTCGTCGAAGACACGTGGGCCGAATCGAGCGCGGGCCTCGTCGCGATCGATCGTTCGCAGCTCGCCGCGGTGCTGGCGTCCGTGCTCGCCGACGGCGCGGTCGTCCGCACGTTGCCGGCGGTCGCGACGTACCTCGCGGCGGCGCCGGACGCGGGCGATCGCGCCGGACCGCGGCGGGTGCAGCTCGCGACCCACCTCGCGCACTTGTGCTGGAGCTACGCGGCGACCCGCCCGGACTGGATGCCCGGGCTGATCGCGGGGCACGTCCCGTCGGAGCTCGCCGACGATCCGACGGCGCGCTGGCAGGCGTCGCTGATCCAGGCCGCGTTCGCACGAATCGCGGCAGCGGATCCGGACCGCCACCACGCCCTCGGGCCGATGCTGCCGTGGGCCCGGCGGCGACTCTCGCTGCCCGCGCCCGCGATCGCGCCGCTGTCGGTGTTCGGCGTGTCGTACCTGACGCGTGCGCAGCTCGAGGCGCTCAGCGATCTCGCAGCAGGCACCGACGTCACCGCGTATCTCCTCGATCCATGCCAGGAGCTGTGGGACGACGTTGCCGGGCGGCGCGCCATCGCCACGACGACGGACCCGCTGCCGCTCGTGCTGTGGGGCCGGCCCGTGCGCGACACGCTGGCGTCGCTCGTCGAGCGCACCGGCGGCGATCTCGACGGCCGGTTCTCCGACGACGAGCCGCAGCGGACCGCGCGCGAGCGCCTGCTCGCCGATGTCCGGGCGCGCCGGGTCCCGAGCGGCGAGCCGACGCGCGACGCGGGGATCACCGTGCTCGCGTGCCCGAATCCGCGCCGCGAGATCGAGGTGATCGCGGCGGAGGCGCGGCGCCTGCTCGACGCCGATCCGACGCTCCACGCGCACGAGATCTGTGTCTGGGTCGCGGGCGACACCGAGCGCTACCTCGCGCAGGCGCCGTCGGCGTTCGAGGCGGTCGGTGTCCCGTGTCACCTGATCGACGCCCCGATCGACGATCGCGGTCGGATCGCCGAGGCCGTGCTCGCGCTGCTCGAGCTGCCGACCTCGGCGATGTCGCGCCACGATCTGTTGCGCGTGATGACGCACCCGGCGGTGCTCGCCGCGCACCCCCACGTCGACCCGGCGGACTGGGTGCGGTGGACCGAGCGGCTCGGGATCGCGCACGGCGCCAACGGCAAGGCGCACGAGCACACGTACCTCGAGGATCACCCCGGCCACTTCCACTGGGATCAAGGAGTACGCCGGCTCGCCGTCGGCGCGTTCATGGTCGGCGACCGAGGGCAGCGTGGGGCCGCGCGGATCGCGAACCTCGAGGTCGCGCCCGAGGAGGTCCGGCCCGATCAGCAGGCGAGCGCCGCGACCTACGCCCTGCTCGTCCGCTCGCTGTGCGAGGACGCCGCATGGCTCGGGCGGCTCGAGGCGCCGCTCGCGCGGTGGGCCGAGGTGCTCGCCGGGCTCGTCGATGTCTACCTCGCGCCGCGCGACACCGACTCGACGCGAGATCTCGAGCGCGTGCGCGCGATGCTCGCCGGGCTCGCGCACCTCGATCTCGATGGGCGTGCCATCGGGTTCCGCGAAGCGCGCGAGCACGCGGCGCGCCAGCTCGAGACCGCGCGGGCGAATCGCGGCGAGCCGCTCGCGGCCGGCGTGATGATCGGCCCGATCGCGGCGATGCGCGCGGTGCCGGTCCGGATCGCCTTCGTCGCGGGGCTCGACGAGGGCGCGTTCCCCGCGGGCGATCAACCGAGCCCGCTCGATCTGAGGCGCACCTCGCGGCCCGGCGATGTGTCGCCCCGCGACCGCGACCGCGCCGCCTTCCTCGAGGTGCTGCTCGGCGCTCGCGAGGCGCTGTACCTGTCGTACGTCGCGGTCGAGGCGAAGAGTGGCCAGGCCCTCGGACCCTCGCCGGTCGTGCTCGAGCTCGCGGACGCGCTCGCGCCGTACCTCGGCGCGGGTTCGTCGCGCGAGGCGCTCGCGCGGATCACGGTGCGGCAGGCGCTGCACCGGTTCGGCGCCGGGGCGGCGGCGATCGCCCCGAACATCGAACGCGAGCGCTGGGGCTGCACGGTGCGCGACGCCGTCCGCGGACACCTCCGCGCCCACGGCCAGCCGATCCCCGACGAGGATGGCCTGCTCGCGCTGCTCTCCCACCCGTCGCAGGCCGAGCTGCGCGCTGCCCTCGCGATCGTCGAGGCGCCGGGCCGCGCACCCGCCACCGCGACGTCGCGCTCGCTGACCATCGCGAACCTCCGCTCGTTCATCGAGTATCCGATCCAGGCATGGGCGACCGCGGTGCTCGGGCTCGACGAGCTCCCCGATGACGCGGCACTCGAGCGCAGCGACGAGCCGTTTCACCTCGAGCGCCCGGACCGCGCACGCCTCCTGCGCGAGATCTTCGCGTCGCAGCTCCGGGATGCCGGCGCGCCTCTCGCCGCCGCGTACGATGCCGCCGTCGCGGACGCGCAGCTCCACGGCCAGTTCCCGGTCGGCGTGTTCGCCGAGGCCGCGCGCACGATCGATCTCGCCGTGCTCGAGGCCTGGCGCGCCGGTGTCGGCCTGATCGCGGCAGGGAGCGCGAAGCGGGTCGGATTCGGACGCGCGTCGTCGCCGGGCGCGGACCTCAGGCCGGCGCTGTCCCTCGAGCTGTCGGGCGGACGGACGCTGCGGCTCACGGGCCAGACCGAGCTCCTCGTCGTCCACGGGGGAGACGTCACGTCGATCGTCACGCTCGTGCGGGAGCTCGACAAGAAGTCGAACTACCATCTGCGCGGCGCGTTCGATCACCTCGTGCTCGCCGCCGCGGGTCTCCCGCCCGAGCGGTTCACCCACAAGCTGATCGATCCGCGCGGCAACGTGTGCGAGGTCGTGCACGAGCCGTGGACCACCGCGGACGCGCGCGCGTACCTCGCGGCGCTCGCGACCGAGCTGCTCGACAGCGCGCACGGATATCTGTTGCCGTTCGACGCGATCGTCAAGGCGCTCGCGGGTGGCAAGCCCGCGGTCCGGTTCGGCGATCCGACGAGCGGCCTCGGCTACGGGCCGATCGAGCGCAAGGACGGCCTCGACCTCCCCGCGGACGCCGGCGCGATCGCGCGGCGGCGCCTGCTCCCGCTCGTCGCGCGGATGCGCGGCAGCGAGCACGGCTTCGAGGTCGCGAAGTGACGCGCGTCCCCCGCCCCGCGTCGCTGCCGCCCGCCGCGGATCGGCTCGTCGTCGTCGAGGCATCGGCCGGCACCGGCAAGACGTTCTTTCTCGAGCATCGGGTCGTCGATCTGATCCTCGCGGGCGCCGAGCTCGGGCAGATCCTGCTCGTGACGTTCACCGACAAGGCGGTCGCCGAGCTGCGGATGCGGATCCGCGACGTGCTCGACCGGCTGTCGCGCGTCGACGCGGACGTGCCGGGTTCGATCTCGGCCCCGGCGCACTGGGACATCGATGACGATGCGCGGCGGCGGTTGCGTGCCGCGGTGACCGCGTTCGATCACGCGCCGATCTTCACGATCCACGGGTTCTGCCACCGCGTGCTCGTCGAGGACGCGTTCTCTGCGAGCCGGCTGTTCGATCAGACGCAGGTCGCCGACGAGGTCGCCTTCGACGCGGCGTTCTCGGCCCTGCTGCGCGAGCGGTTCGCGCGCACGCGCCCGGATCGCGATCTGCTCGCCGCGTACCTCGAGACCGGCAAGACCGTCGACGATCTGCGGACCCTGCTGCTCGGCTGCGCACGCGCGGATGCCGAGGTCCGCCGCCATCTCGATCCCGAGCAGGCGCGCGCGGCGGCGACCGGCCTGTACGAGCAGCTCGGCGGCGAGCTCCAGCGCCGCGCGATCGTCGCCCCGGTCAAGAACGGCAACGACCGCCGCAACATGACGAACTGGATCGACCAGATCGCGGACGTGCTCGCGACCGGCTCGGTGGACGCGCCGACCCCGCAGCTGCTCGCGATGCTCGACCTGGTCCGCGAGCCGCTCGAGAAGCTGCACGACAAGCTCGAGGAGCTCGGTGCCCGGAGCGGCACCGGCGAGCTCGTCGCCTCGCTGCGCCGCGTGATGACCACGGTGTCGCTGCCCGAGGCGCTCGCCGCCGAGCTGTTGCCGCCGGTCCTCGCGCGGATCGGCAGCGACAAGGCGGAGCACGGCCTGTTCGACTACGACGACATGCTCGAGCTCGTGTGGGAGGCGCTCCGCGGTCCGCGCGGTGACGAGCTCGCGACGCGGCTCCGGACGCGCATGCCGTGGGCGATGATCGACGAGTTCCAGGACACCGACGCGGTGCAGTGGCAGATCTTCCGCACCGTGTGGCTGCACGCCGAGGCGCGCGGCCTGACGATCGTCGGTGATCCGAAGCAGGCGATCTACGGCTTCCGCGGCGCCGATATCGCGACGTACGTGGCCGCGCGCGAGGAGATGCTGCGGGCCGGTGCGACGCGCGTCGCGCTCGACGTCAATCGCCGCTCGACCGATCGCCTCGTCGAGGCGGTCAACCACGTCCTCGTCGGCAACCTCGGCATGCACCTCCTCGACAAGGGGGGGATCACGTACGACGAGCCGGTGAAGCCGAGCGGGGATGTCGTGTGCGACGACGCGCGCGCCCCGATCTGCGCGTTCGCGCTGCAGACCAAGGGGACCGTCGACGCGACGCGGACCGCGCTCGCAGGCGCGATCGGCGATGCGATCGAGGAGCTGCGGTCCGCCCCCCCGAGCTGGTCGCTGCGCGGCACCGTGCAGCCGTTCGTCCTCGGCCACGTGATGGTGCTGACCCGCGCGAACCGCGACTCGATCGAGATCGCGACCGCGCTGCGCGCCCGCGGCCTGCCGTGTGCTCTCGTCGAGCCCGAGCGGCTGTTCCGCACGCGCGAGGCCGCGGAGCTCGCCAGCGTCCTCTCCGCGATCGCCGCACCACGGGACCGCTCGGCCCGGATGCGCGCGCTGCGCACGCGGTTCTTCGATGTCCCGTGGACCGAGCTCGCGCAGGTCGTCGACGGGCCCGATCACCATCCGCAGATCGCGCAGCTGTTCGAGTGGGCCCAGCTCGCGGCGCGCCGCGCGTACGAGACCCTGTTCCGCCGGGTCGTCGAGGACAGCCGGTTCGCCGAGCGCGCGCTCGTGCTCGGGGGCGGTGAGCGCGCGCTGACCAACACGTGGCACCTGATCGAGCTGCTGCTCGCCGAGGTCGCGCGGTCGCGCAGCGATCTCCACGAGCTCGTCGGTCAGCTGCGCCGGTGGATCGCGGACGACACCGGCCAGCAGCACGACGACCGCGACGTCCAGCGCGCCGAGACCGACGTCGATGCGATCCGGATCCTGACGATCCACAAGGCGAAGGGTCTCGAGGCGCCGTACGTCTTCGTGTTCGGCGGGATGTCGGGCGCGCCCCGCTCCGCCGTCCACACGCTCCGCGACGCGACGGGCCGAGCGCTCGTGGTCGGCACGCCAGATCCCGCGACCAAGACCTTGCTCGAGGCCGAGGCCGAGGCCGAGAACCAGCGCCTCGCGTACGTCGCGATGACGCGCGCCCAGATCCGGCTGTACCTGCCGCTGTACGCCGCCGGCGCCCTCAACAAGAACGCCGGCTACCGCCCGGTGCAGCAGTGCCTCGAGCAGTCGGTCGCGAGTCGCGCCGCGCACCCGCGCGTCCTGTTCGAGACCCGGCCGATCACCCTCGGCGCGCTCGAGGTGCCACCGCCGCCCGCCGATGCGCTCGCCGGGTTCATCGCCCCCCCGGCGCCCCCGGTCGTCGAGCTCGTGGCCCTCGCTGCGGCGCGCACCGGTCTGACGATGCTGTCGTACACGCGCCTCGCCCACGATCTCGACGCCGCGGCGATCGCGGCGCGGCCCGGCGACGTGCTCGCGATCGATCCCGCGGAGTTCGACATCGACGACACCGTGGGTGAGGTCGCCCCGAATGATCTGCCACCGGGTGCGAGCTCGGGCCTGTTCCTCCACGACGTCCTCGAGATCGCCGACCTCGACCACGCGCGCGGCGCACCCGATCTCGCCGCCTGGGTCGGCGACCGCGACGTCGCGCGGCAGCTCGCCGAACACGCCCGCGAGCGCGGGATCGCGTCCCACCACCTCGCGCATGCCGCCGAGGTCGTGCACCGCACGTTGACCGCGCCGCTCGCGCTGATCGACGGCACGCAGCTGCCGCCGCTGATCGCCGCGACCGCGCTCGCCCGCGAGGTCGAGTTCAGCTATCCGCTGCCGGCAGGCCCCACGCGCGGCCTGGTCAAGGGCTTCATCGATGCCCTGGTCGCGTACGACGACGAGCTGTGGGTCCTCGACTACAAGAGCGACCTCCTCGCCGAGGAAGACCGAACCAAGGCCGCCGACCTGCGCGTCCGCGAGCACTACGCGGTGCAGGCGCGGCTCTACGCGATCGCCGCGGATCGCATGCGTGGTCGCCGCAAGCTCGCCGGCCTCCTGTTCATGTTCATCCGCCACGGCCTCGTCGTGCCCGTGCGCCTCGGGGACGACACGCTCGCCGGCTGGACCCAGTGGCTCGCGAACCTCCCGCTGCAGGAGGCACGGACGTGACCGAGCCCCTCCACCCGCGCGGCACGCTGCGCTCTCGGTTCGAGCCGATCGCGGGCAGTGACCTGTTCCGCCGGCTCGGGGTCGGTGCCCGCAGCTGCGATCTCGGCGACGCCGGCCTCTACCTCGCGGAGGAGCTGGTCGCCGCCGACGTCGGGTGGCTCGGCTCCGGCGATCATCCCGAGGCGCTCGCGATCCTCGTGCTCGCGCTGATGATCGCGCAGCGCCAGGGCTCGACGCGGTTGCCGCTCGCGCCGCGCGGTCCGTTGCGGCAGCTCGTCGGCGACATCACGCGGATCGCGAAGCTCGAGGTCGATGCGGGCAAGGTGATCAAGACGATCACCAGCCTGACCGGCGCACCGCGGTTCAACTCCGTGATCGGCGCGGGTGAGGCACGGCTGCCGCTGATCGTCGACGACGGATGCTTGTACACCGAGCGCTCGCGCTGGCTCGAGCAGCGCGTCGCGAACCGGCTCGCCGATCGGCTCGCCCAGCCGACGCGCGATCCGAGCGCGACGCTCGCCGAGCTGACCGCGCGTCCCGCAGGTCGCACCCTGTCCGACGAGCAGCTGCGCGCCGTCGGCCTCGCCCTGGGTGGTGCGTTGACCGTGATCACCGGTGGACCGGGCACCGGCAAGACGCTGGTCGCCGCCGCGATCGTCCGGGGGCTTGCCCACCTCGGGATCGAGCACGTGGCGCTCGCGGCGCAGACCGGCAAGGCGGCGAACCGCCTGACCCAGGTGATCGGCGAGCAGCTCGCCGCGATCAAGGATCCCTCGCCCACCGATCGCGTGCTCGCGGCGGCCCCCCCCGCCGCGGAGACGCTGCACCGCCTCCTCGGCTACGGCGGCCGCCGGTTCGCGCACCACGCGCAGAGTCCCCTCCCCGTCGGCGCGGTGATCGTCGACGAGGCCTCGATGGTCGATCTCGAGCTGATGGACGCGCTGCTCGACGCGCTGCCGCCGAATGCGCCGCTGATCCTGATCGGCGACGCCCACCAGCTCCCCGCGATCGACGCCGGCCAGATCCTCGCGGACCTCGCGGAGCCCGGCGTGGCCCCCCGCGTCGCCGTGCTCGCGAACAGCTACCGCATGGACACCAGTGATCCCGCGGGCCGCGCGGTCTTCGAGCTCGCACAAGCCGTGCACTCCGGCGACGTCACGCGCCTCGTCGACGGCAAGCACGCGCGCACGCCGGGCACCCTCGTGTTCCGCGGTGCCGAGTGGGTCGACACCACCAGGGCGAAGCGGCCGCACGACGTCACCCTCCAGGTCATCGAGGGCACCTGGCACCACTTCGACGGCCCCAAGGCGCTGGGCGCCGCGGAGCACGTGTTCCGGTTCACCGACGGTCAGCTCGATCCCGACCACGCACCGGAGCTCGAGGCGCTGTGGGCGACGCTCAACCGCGGCCGGATCCTCACCGTCACGCGTGCGCTCCAGACGGGCTCGATCGCGCTCAACGCCCACCTCCACGAGCTCGCGCTCGATCGGCTCAGCGTCGCCGGGCGCCCCGAGTTCGTGCCCGGCGAGCCGGTGATGATCACCGCGAACGACTACCAGCGCGGGCTGTTCAACGGTGACCAGGGGATCATCATCCGTGCCGACGAGGGCCTCGGCCGCCACCACTTCCGCGCCGTGTTCCGCTGCGCCGGCGAGCTGCGGCCGTTCGCGATCGAGGCGCTGCGCGATCGCCTCGAGCTGTCGTGGGCCCTCACCGTCCACAAGAGCCAGGGCTCCGAGCTCGACGGCATCGCGCTCGTCCTGCCGCACGATCACCTGCCGCTCGTCACCCGCGAGCT
>Ga0102851_10000389_pt1 | contig 21745 bp, 19 predicted proteins | sample Mud3Dept3metaG_FD_79558 | JGI IMG/M metagenome (GOLD analysis project Ga0102851, IMG submission 79558) | Freshwater wetland microbial communities from Ohio, USA, analyzing the effect of biotic and abiotic controls - Mud 3 Core 4 Depth 3... | ecosystem: Environmental > Aquatic > Freshwater >... | reverse complement strand
CTGGCGGCGGGCCATCTGGTCGCTCGCCTCGCTCGTCGCTCGCCGCCCGAGCATCAACACGACCACCCCGGCGGCGATCACCAGCGACGGCACGATGATCAGGATCCCGAGCGGCGAGGCGAGGGCGCGCGCGAGGCGGGCCGCGCGCGGCGCATCTCGGATGCTGTTCGCGCTCGCGGTCGGAGTCACCGCCTCGCAGTGTATCAGCGCGCGACGGTGGCGGTCGTGCCGCGCAGGCTCCGCGCACGCTCGATCAGCGAGACGAGCTCCGCGCGATCCTTGTCGTCGGCGGCGGCCGCCCGGGCGACCGCGGCGATCTTGTCGAGCGACCAGCCCTTGGCCTCGTCCGCGCCGCGGAGGACGTCCGCGAACGCGGCGACCGCGAACGCAAACCGCAGGTCGGTCGAGGCCGCCTCGAACGCCGGCACGGGCGCGCTCGCCATCGCGAACGTGTTCTCGACCGCGCGATCACCGTCGGGCGCCTTGTGGCGGATCCGCACCAGGCCGAACGGCGCGGGCGCGAGCCGGGCCGCGGGCGTCAGCTCGATCTCGTAGAGCGCGGTGACCTGGTGCCCGGCGCCGATCTCGCCGGCGTCGACCTGGTCGTCGCGGAACGACTCGTCGGCGATGTCGCGGTTCTCGTAGCCGACGAGGCGGTACTTCGCAACGACCTGGGGATCGAACTCGACCTGCAGCTTGACGTCCTTGGCGAGGACCTCCAGCGTCGAGCCGAGCTGCTCGGAGAACACACGCTTCGCGGCCGCGAGCGAGTCGATGTAGTAGTTGTTGCCGTTGCCCTTGTTCGCGAGCTGCTCCATCGCATGGTCCTTGTAGTTGCCCATGCCAAAGCCGATCGTCGACAGCGTGACGCCGGCCTTCGCGCGGTCGCCGATGATCCGCAGGTGCGCCTCGTGGCCGGCCGGACCGACGTTCGCGTCGCCGTCCGACAGCACGATGACGCGCGAGATCGCTCCGGGAAGCAGGCCCTTCATCGCCTGCTCGTAGGCGAGGTCGAGGCCCGAGGCCATCGCCGTCGAGCCGCCCGCCGTGAGCTCGTCGATCGCGGCGTTGATCCGATCGCGCTGCTCCATTCCGGTCGGTGGCAGCACGACGCGCGTCGAGCCGGCGTAGGTGACGAGTGACACGCTGTCGCGCGGCCCGAGGTTGCTGGTCAGGATCTTCAGCGACTGCTGCGCGAGGCCGATCCTGTCCGCGCTGCTCATCGAGCCCGAGACGTCGACGAGGAACACCAGGTTCGCCGGCTTGCGCTCTTGCTGCGTCTTCATCTTGGTTCCGACCGCGACGCGCAGGATGTGACTCGATAGCGTCAGTGGCGACGGTGCCGCGTCCATGACGACGGAGAACGGTGAGCCCGACGGCGCCGGCGGGAACGCGTAGCCGAAGTAGTTGACGAACTCTTCGACGCGGACCGACGCCGCGGGCGGCAGGGTGCCTTCATTCAACATGCGGCGCGCGATCGTGTACGACGCGGTGTCGACGTCGGCGGCGAACGTCGACATCCGATCCTTCGACGTCTGGACCCACGGATTGCGGCCCCAGTCGTGGAACGCGTCGCCGGACGGCGCTTCGGCGCCTGCGACCTGCATCGGCGGCGGGGGGTAGTACGCGCCGGGCGAGGCGGCGACGTAGTTGTGTCGGCCTCCACTGCAGGCACCGAGCAGAGACGTGGACAGGACGAACGCGATCGAACGGACATGACGCATGTGGGGCCTCCGGCAAAGGGCGGTCGGCCGCGCCGTCGAGGGCGCCGCAACCGCAGGATGCTCTTGAAACGCGGGGCCACGCGGCGCCTTACACGTCACAGTGTCCGCTCGGCGCACGGTGCCCAGTGCCGGCTTCGCGCTGCGGCGATGCGGTGTGTGATGCTGCGCTCGAGACCTGCCGGATGTGCGCCGGTGACTGCGGCACATGCCCACCCGTGTGCGCCGTCGACACCTGCGATCCGGGCAAGACCGTGGCGAGCCGCGTCGGCGACTGCGGCTGACAGAGCGCGAACCACGTGCGCGGCCGCTCGCCATGCCACGCACGCGGAGCGCGAGCCCCGGATCATTCGCACGGGCCGGGCCGCGGTTCGTTCCGGCATGGCGCTTGCTCTCCTGTGAACGAGAGGTAGGAGCCATGACATTCTCGGATCTGGTCGCAGGGACGTTGCTGATCACGTTGGCGATGGCAGTCGTCGGGTTGTACGTGACTCGCGGTGGACGAGGAGGGCTGCGGTCATGAAGGCGTCGCTCCGTGCCTTGCTCGAGTACAAGGGCCGTGACGTCGAGACCGTGAACCCGGATACGTCGGTGTTCGTCGCGGTTCAGCGCATGAACGTCCGACACATCGGCGCGCTGGTCATCACCGACGAGGAGAACCTGGTCGGGATCATGACCGAGCGCGACGTGCTCACGCGGGTCGTTGCGACGAATCGCGATCCGACCTGCACGCGCGTGTGGGAGGTGATGACGCGCGATCCCGTGATCATCGATGCCGATGCCACGGTCGAGGAGGCCCTCGGCGTCGTCAGCAACCGGCGGTGCCGCCACCTACCCGTGGTGCATCAGAACGCCCTGTATGGGCTCGTGTCCGCGGGCGACCTCACCGCCTGGATCGTGCGCGACCAGCGGCGGACGATCGACGACCTCTATGACTACGTCACACGCTGACGATCGAGGTGCTGCACCAGCGTCGAGGCGAGCCGACCGAGGTCGATCGGCTTGGCGACGTACGCACACGAATGCTCCACGATGGTCGCCGCGACGGCCGGGTGCTCCGGTGTGTACCCCGTCAACAGGACGCGGAGGATCGAGGGGTGGGTCGCGTGAAGGTGCGCGGCCAGCTCGAGACCATCCATGCCTCGCATGCCGACGTCACACAGGACGATATCGGGTGGATCCTCCGACACCATGGCCATCGCCGTGGGGGCGCTCTCCGCGCACGTGACGACCATGCCCTCCTCGCTGAGCAGCATGCGCAGTGCGGACAGCTGGCACGGCTCGTCGTCGACGACGAGCACGCGGAGCCCGCGAAGCCGCGCGCGATCCGACGGGGTGACGCTCGGCTGAGAATAGGTGTCGGACATCTTGGACATCTGGTGGGACTTCTCGTAGGTTCGAAGGGTCGGGAGCTCCACGCTGAACGTGGCACCGGCACCGGGGACGCTCTCGACGCTGATCCGCCCCCCGTGTGCTTCGACGATGCAGCGGCTGACTGCGAGCCCCAGGCCGACCCCGTCGTGTTGGTGCGCCCCCTTCGCCCGACTATATGCGTCGAACGCGAACGCGGCTTCTTCGGGCGTGAGCCCGGGCCCGCGATCGATCACGGACAGCCGGGCAAATCCGCCGTGCGTCTCGAGGCGGACGATGATTCGCTTGTCCGTCGGCGAGAACTTGAGCGCGTTGTCGATCAGGTTCGCCAGCACGCGCTCGATCCGGTTCGCATCGATGCTCGCGATCGGCTCGTCGGCCACGTCGAGGATAACCCGTGGCCGGTCGCGCGTTGCGACACTGCGCTCGACGACAGCGGCGACCAGCACCGCGAGAGCGCAGGGTTGTCGCCGCATCTCCAACCGACCCGCCTTGTCGGCGGCCAGATCGAGCAGGTCGCGGATCATGCGATCCATGAAGTCGACGTTGTGCACGATCCGATCGATGGAGCGCTTGGCCTCGGCGGACTCGAGACGCGAGGCGAGCAGGCTCGCTTCGAGGTCGATCACGGCGAGCGGGTTCTTGAGGTCGTGCGCGAGCCCTGCGATGTAGGTGTCCAGCGAGCGCTCGGCAGCCAGTTGCTTGGACGCCTCGGCCACGTGAACCCGGATATCCGGATGCGTTCCCTTGGCGCGTAGCAGCGGCGGCGGATCTTCACGAGGATCGCGATGCCGTGGCTCTCGCCGGAGCTCGTGCACCTTGACCACCACCGCAGGCCGCCTCCTGATCGTTGACCGAGTCATTGATCCTCCCGTTCCCACCGTTGGTAGCTCTATCACGAACGAGCGGCTATCCGCAGATCTACGCGTTCGGTTCCTCGATCTGTACTCCCGAGCGAACACGACGATGTCACCGTCGAGGATCGCGCGATCTTCCGTACGAAAACCGATGACCGAGTGCGCGAAGATCAGCCGAATCGGCCCGTGATGTAATTTTCCGTTCGTTCGTCGCTCGGGTTCGAGAAGATCTTTGCGGTGGCATCGTACTCGACGAGGATTCCGGTCCGCTGATCGTTCTTGGAGTCGACCTCCGCGGTGAAGAACGCGGTCCGATCGCTGACGCGCGCGGCCTGTTGCATGTTGTGCGTGACGATCACGATCGTGAACTGGCTCTTGAGCTGACGCATCAGCTCCTCGATCCGGGCAGTCGCGATCGGATCGAGTGCGCTGCATGGCTCGTCCATCAGCACGACCTCGGGCTCGACGGCGATCGTGCGCGCGATGCACAGCCGCTGCTGCTGGCCGCCGGACATGCCGAGCGCGGAGTTCCGGAGGCGGTCCTTGACCTCGTCCCACAGCGCCGCGGCGCGCAGCGACTTCTCGACGATCACGTCGAGCTCTGCCTTGCTCTTGACCCCGTTGACGCGCGGCCCGAAGGCGATGTTGTCGTAGATGCTCTTGGGGAACGGGTTCGGCTTCTGGAACACCATCCCGATCCGCCGGCGGACCTCGGTCGCCGAGACGCCGGGACCGTAGAGATCGACGCCGTGGTAGTGGAGCTTGCCGCCGACGCGTGCGCCCGGGATCACGTCGTGCATCCGGTTGAACGCGCGCAGCATCGTCGTCTTGCCGCAGCCCGACGGACCGATGAACGCGGTGATCTGGTTCTTGTGGATCTTCAGCGTCACGCCGCGCACGGCGCGGAACGAGCCGTAGAACACCTCGGCGTCCTCGACATCGAACACGACCGGCGTCCCCTCGGTCGCCGCGGCCGCGCGACGCTGGTCGATGACGATCCGCGGGCCGCTCGGGGTCACGGCGCGGGCGGGCTCGATCTTCGGGACGCTGACCATGGGTTCCTCCTCGGACATAGGCTTCACCGCTTCAGCGCGAACCGCGCGGTGAACGTGCGCGCGACGAAGGTAACGAGGAACGCGAGGATCATCAGCGTCAGGGCGGCGCCCCACGCTCGATCCTGTGCCGCGACGAACGACGACGTCGCGTTGCCGAAGATCTGGACCGAGAGTGCGGTGTTGGCCCCGGCGAACAGGTTCGGATTGTAGGCGGTGGCCGCGCCGACCGCGAACAGCAGCGGCGCGGTCTCGCCCGCCGCCCGCGCGATCGCGAGCAGCGCACCCGACACGATCCCGGGCAGCGCGGCCGGCAGCGCGACGGTCAAGATCGTCCGGCTCTTCGACGCGCCGAGCGCGTAGGCCGCCTCGCGCAGGTTCGGTGGCACGAGGCGCAGCATCTGCTCGGTCGAGCCGATCACGACGGGGAGCATCAGGCAGGCGAGTGCGAGCGCCCCACCGAACGCGGAGTAGCCGAACCGCATCGTCCACGTCAGGTAGACGAACAGGCCCATCACGATCGAGGGCACGCCGGTCATCACCGTCGTCATGAACCGCACGAGCTTGGCGAACGGCTGGGTTCCACCGTACTCGTGGAGGTACACCGCACCGAGAATCCCGAGGGGCACCGCGATCAGCGTCGCTCCGCCGGTGACGAGCAGCGTCCCGACGATCGCGGGCCCCATGCCCGGGCCTGCGCGCCGCGAGACGACGGGGATCTCGGCCGTGAAGAAGTCGGGGAACTGATGGAACACGACCCCGGCGCCGCGTGACACGACGGACCAGACCACGGCGACGAGCGGGATCAGCACCGCGATCACCGCCAGCCCCATCAGCACCGTCATCGCGATGTTCCGGACCGAGCGCCAGCTCGGCTTGGCCCGCAGATCGAGGGGGGCTTCGGCGATCACGACGCCTTCCCCCGGCTGCGCTTCATCGAGCGCTGGACGATCGACGTGGCGATCAGGTTGACGGCGATCGTGATCACGAACAGCGTCACCGCGAGCGCGATCAGCGCCGACTTGTGGAGGTCGTCGGCTTCGCCCCACTCGTTCGCGATCACGGCCGGCATCGAGTTGCCCGACGCGAACGGATTCACCGTGATCTGCCCGAGGGCGGAGCCGATCACGAGCGCGGCGGCGATCGTCTCGCCCATCGCGCGGCCGAGGCCGAGCATCACGGCGCCGACGAGCCCGCCCTTGCTGTGGGGGAGGACGGAGGCGCGGATCATCTCCCAGCGGGTGGCGCCGAGCGCGAGTGCGGCCTCCTTCTCGGAGGCGGGGGTCGTCTCGATCACCTCGCGCGAGAGCGACGTGATGATCGGCGTGATCATGATGCCGAGGATGATCCCGGCGGTGAGGAACGACCGGCCGAGCCCGAACTGCTGGGACAGCACGAGCACACCCCACAGCCCGAACACCACCGATGGCACCACCGCGAGGAGATCGATCAGGTAGACCATCGGCTTCTTGAGCCATCGCGGGGCGACCTGGGTCACGAACAGCGCGACCCCGAGACTGACGGGCACCGCGATCGCGATCGCGATCCCCGCCGTGTACAGGGTGCCCCAGATGAACGGCAGCGCCCCGTACAGCCCGTCGGGTGCCGACCATCGCTTCGACGAGAAGAACGACATGCCCATCTCGCCGAGCACGGGCCGGGCGCGATCGGCCATCACGAGCGCGATCATCCCGAGGATCAGCAGCACGAGCGCGGCGGCACCGATCGCGATCCAGCGGAACGCGCGGTCACCGTGAGCGGCGCGACCTCGGAGATCGAGCTGCATGCTAGGGGACCTGGATCTTCTCGAGCTGCGCCAGGGCCCTGTCCTGGAGGGCCTTCGGGATCGGTGCGAAGTCGATCGCGCCGAGCAGCTTCTGACCGTCGGTGAGCATGTACGTGAAGTACGCCTTGACCGCGGCGCCCTTCGCCTTGTCGGTCTGCTTCGCGTAGACCAGGCACCAGCTCTGCGCGGTGATCGGGTAGGCGGCCTCCGCCTTGGAGTTGAGCGCGCTGAAGATCAAGTTGTCCTTGATCTCGATCCCTTCGCCCGCGGCGGTCGCCGCATCGACGGTCGGCTCGACGAACTTGCCGGCCGCATTCTTGAGCGCCGCGTACGAAAGGCCCGAGGCCTTGGCGTCCGAGAGGTCGACGTAGCCGATCGCACCCTGGGTCGACTTGACGATCTGGGCGACGCCGCCGTTACCGTTGCCGGCCTGGGTGTCGGCAGGCCACTCGACGGTCGAGCCGCTCTTGAGCTTCCACGCGTCGGGGACCGCGAGGGTCAGGTACTTGGTGAAGTTCTCGGTCGTGCCCGAGCCGTCGGAGCGGCGGGCGACCACGATGTCCGCGTCGGGGAGCTTCACGCCGGCGTTGTCCGCGGCGATCGCCGGGTCACTCCACTTCTTGATCTCGCGCTGGAAGATCTTCGCGAGGACCTCGGGCGACAGCTGGAGCTTGTCGACGCCGTCGAGGTGGTAGCTCACCGTGATCGGCCCGAGGACGTTCGGGATGTAGAAGAACTCGCCGCCCTTGACCTTGCCGAGATCGGCGTCCTTGTACGGCGCATCGCTGCACGCGAAGTCGACGACCTGGTCGGCGAAGTCCTGCCGCCCCTTGCCGGAGCCGCCCGCGCCGTAGTTGACCTTGATCTTGGGGTTCGCCTTGGTGAACGCCTCGATCGCGACCTCCTGGAACGCCTGCTGGAAGGTCGCGCCGCTCGCGTTGAGCGTCGCGGCACTTCCGCTGTCGGCCGCCTTGCCACTGCCAGCCGGCTCGGTGGTCTTCCCGCCCGTCCCGCCTCCGTCCTCCTTCTTCTTACAGGCTGACACCAGGCTGAGCGCCGCAACTGCACCGATCAGGAGCGAAGTCTTCATATGCCTGCACCGTAGTAAGCGTGCGTGACATGCATGGGGACCGAATGTGACGGGACGGTGACCGACCGCGGTCAGGGCTGGTAAAGAGGCGGGATCGGCCCGCCGGAGGGGGCCGGGCTAGTTCGTCGGCGGCTGCGGGAGCGGCCGATGGCGGACATCGGTCGCCCGGACCATGTAGACGACCTGTTCGGCGAGGTTCTTGACGTGGTCGCCGACCCGCTCGAGGTAGCGGCACACCGAGGTCAGCGGCAGCACGCGCGTCACGGTCGCCGGGTCGGTCGCGACGTGGGCGATCAGCTCGGCGAACAGGCTCGCGTTGAGCTTGTCGATCTCGATGTCGGCGGTGATGACCGCGGTCGCGGCATCGGCGTCCTTCTTGACGAACGAGTCGAGCGCCGCGCGGAGGTTCTTCTGCGCGAGGGTCGCGAGCCGCGCGAGATCGACCTTGGAGTCCAGGGGCGGGAGCCGGTTGAGCTCGAGCGCCCGCTTCGCGATGCCAGCAGCGAGGTCGCCGATCCGCTCCACGTCGACCACGAACTTGAGCGCCATCGTGATGAACCGGAGGTCCGACGCGACGGGCTGCCGGGTCGCGAGGATCTGCAGCGCGAGCTCGTCGATGTCGTTCTCGTCGCGATCGATGATCTGATCGGACTTGATCACGTGGCGCGCGAGCTCGTCGTCGCGGTCGGACAGGGCCTTCATCGCGAGGGCGATCTGCTCCTCGGCGCGGGTCCCCATGGTGGCAAGCCGCTCGCGCAGCGTGCGCAGCTCCTGCTCGAAGTCCTTGCTGGTATGGGCGGTCATGGGGGGGCGCTCCTCGGAAGTCTCAACCAGAAGATACTACCTTGTGGCGAGTTCGGCTCGACGCCAACCTCGCCATCCATGCTCTCGACGAGGTGCTTGACGATCGACAGCCCCAGGCCCGTGCCCCCGGCCTCCCTCGACCGGCTGGGATCGGCGCGGTAGAACCGCTCGAACACGCGCTCGCGGTGCTTGCTCGCGATCCCGGGCCCGTCGTCGCGGATCTCGATCCGGACGTCGTCGCCGTCGGCGCGCGCGGCGACCCAGACGTGGCCCCTGGGGCGGGTGTACTTGACCGCGTTGTCGATCAGGTTGACGAAGATCTGATCGAGCGCCTTGGGGTCGGCCTTGACCGCGATCCCATCGGGGATGTCGACGGCGACCGCGATCTCGCGGGCCGCGGCCTGCGGCTCGATCGCGGTCAGCGACTGCTCGACGAGGGTCTTGACCGGCACGGTGCCGAGCTCGAGGCGGTACTGCCCTGCGTCGAGGCGTGACAGATCGAGCAGGTCGGCGAGGATCCGCGCGAGGCGCTCGGCGTTGCGATGCAGGCCGTCGATCAGCTTGGGGGCGATCACCGGATCGTCCTTCGCCCCGGCGAGCAGCGTCTCGGCGTTCGCGCGGATCACCGCGACCGGCGTGCGCAGCTCGTGCGAGACGTTGGCGACGAAGTCGCGGCGTACGGTCTCGAGGCGGCGCATCGCGGTGACATCCTCGAGCAGGAGGACGCGGCCCTCACTCCCCCACTTGCGCGCGACGCGGATCAACGTCCGCTGGCCGCTCGGCAGCTGGACCTCGGCCTGGGCGGCCGCATCACTGTCGATCAGCTCGAAGGCCGCGGGCACGCGCATGAACTCGATCAGCGGCTCGCCGACCGGCGTGCTCGACACGCCGAGCATCTTCCGGGCGGCATCGTTGAGCAGCTCGATCTTGTGGTCGGCATCGACGGCGATCACACCCTGGGTCAGGCCCTCGGCGACCGCGGACAGCAGGACTTTCTCGCGCTCGAGTGCGTGATGACTGCGGCTCGCGTCCTCCGCGAGGAAGTTGACCCACTCCCCCAGCTCGCGGAGCTCGTCACCGGCCGGGGCGTTCGCGTCGACCGACACCCTCCGGCTGGTGTTGCGCGCGACCTTGTGCGTCGCCTCGACGAGCTCCCGCAGCTGCCGGCGCACGAGCCCGATCGCGACGAAGCCCGCGATCAGCGCGATCGCGAACACGCTCGCGATCACGAACAGGAGCTCGCCGGTCGAGGTGAGCTCGATGTTCTCGGTGTGGAGGACGAAGCGCGAGACGATGACGGCGACCAGCGAGAGCGCGGCGGCGAGCAGGACCAGCTGCACGCGGACGCGCTGGATCAAGACTCGGCCTCGTCGGGCTGGTCGCGGAAGCGGTAGCCGACGCCGCGCAGCGTCTCGATGTACGCGCCGGCGTCGCCGAGCTTCTCGCGCAGGCGCTTGACGTGCGTGTCGACGGTGCGCGTCGTGACGTCGGCCTCGATGCCCCAGACGTCGGACAGCAGGGCATCGCGCGACTGCACGCGGCCCTTGCGGGTCACGAACGCGTGCAGCAGGCGGAACTCGAGAGCCGTCAGCGCGATCTCGGTGTCATCGACCCACGCGCGGTGCGCATCGCGGTCGATCTTGAGCCGCCCGAACCTGATCAGCGACGGCTCGCCCTCGACGCGGTTGACGCGGCGGAGCAGGGCGCGGATCCGCAGCACGAGCTCGCGCACGCTGAACGGCTTGACCACGTAGTCGTCGGCGCCGACCTCGAAGCCGACGACGCGGTCGATCTCCTCGCCCTTCGCCGTACACATGATCACGGGGATGTCGCGCGTGCGCTCCTGATCGCGGAGCCGCCGGCAGATCTCGGTGCCCGACAGATCCGGCAGCATCAGATCGAGCACGATCAGATCCGGGAGCGGGTCCGCCGTCGCGCTCGCGAGCCCGGCGCGGCCGGTGTGCGCGAGCCGGACCTGGAACCCTTCGGCGCGCAGGTTGTACTCGACCGTCGTTGCGAGGTCGACCTCGTCCTCGATGACCAGTACGAGCATCTGATCCGAGCCATAGCATGCCGTGGGTGACGGTGCGGTGACGGTGCCGGGGAGCCCGGGCAACGTCTGGCGAGATCGCCCCCCCTGCAGATCGTGTCGCAGGCGCGTCACCGGCCCGTCACGACGGATGCGCTATTCGAGATGCATGCGACGCATCTCCACATCCTTTGCCCTGCTCGGCCTCCTCACCACTGTTGCCAGCGCGCAGCCCGCGCCGCCCGCGCCGCCCGAAGCGCCCGCGCCGCCCGACGCGCCCCTGCCGCCGGTCGCGCCGCCGGCCGACGCACCGCCGTCCCCAGAGGCCCCTCTACCGCCGCTCGTTCCCGTCGCGCCCGTCCCTGCGGCCGGCGTGGCCGCCACGCCCGGGCCGGCGGTCGAGTCCCGGCCAGAGAAGAAACTCGCGGTCGGCACGAAAGGTCTGTTTCAGCCGGGCCTGCTCGCGCAGGGGTGGTTCGTCGCGGATCGCAGCAACGGGGCGACCCCACTGTCGACGTTTCGCCTGCGTCGCGCCGAGATCGCGGTCAAGGGCGACATCCTGCCGAAGCGGGTCAGCTACCAGATCATGTTCGATCCGGCGAAGGTGCGCGAGACACAGCGGGTCACCGTCGCAGGGCCGGCCGATGCGATGGGCAATCCAACGACCGTGACGATCAACAACCCGGTCAGCGCGATCTCGGTGCTGCAGGACTTCTACATCACGTTCGTCTCGACCCACGCGGATGTGTCCATTGGCCAGTTCAAGATCCCCGTGAGCTGGGAGGGGCTCAACTCGTCGTCGAAGATCATCCTCCCGGAGCGCGCGATCGTGTCGTCGCTGTTCGGCGACAAGCGTGATCTCGGGATGCGGATCGCGAAGCAGTTCGCTCGCTGGGGCTATCACGCCGGCATCTACAACGGACAGGGGCTCAACAACCTCGACACGAACAACCAGAAGGACGTCGCGCTGCGCCTCGAGGCGTATCCCGTGAAGGGGCTGACCCTTGCGGGCGTGACCTACGACTCGATCGGGTACCGGAGCCGCGCTGGGACCAAGGATCGGTGGGAGGGCGACGTCCGGTACGAGAGTGGGCCGCTGCTCGTCCAGGCGGAGTACATCCGCGCACGGGATATCGCGAAGGACGGCGCCGACGCGGTGACGGCACACGGCTTCTACGCCGCGGTCGGCTACACGCTGAAGGAGCTGGTGCCACACGGCGACCTCCAGCCCGTCGTGCGCGTCGGGTACGTCGACCCCGACACGTCGAAGGATCTCGATCCGACGATGGGGACGTCCGACGAGCTCTGGCACTACGACGTCGGCGCGAGCTACTTCCTGCAGGGGCACGAGATGAAGCTTCAGGCCAGCTACCAGCGGCAGCAGTTCCAGACGAAGCCGGCGGTGAACGAGGTGATCGTCGCCGCGCAGGTCTGGTACTAGGCGCGTCGCCGGCGCAACCCGAGCAGCGACAGGGCGAGCGCGAGGCCCGCGCCGCCACCCGCCGAGCAGCCTCCGCCGGCAACCCCGGGATCAGGCGTGGTGTCCTGATCGTGGTCGGTGTTGCCGGCGTTGGTCCCGCGGGCTCCGAGGCGCTGCGTGAGCAGCTCCACGGAGTTCTGCGTCGCTCGGCAGATCGATCCGCCGATGCCGCAGGGGCGCGCCTCGAATTCTCCACAGATCGCCTCGTCGTCCTGGAACGTTCGCTCGCCGGGGTAGTCGAGGTAGCTCATCGGATCTTCCGCCAGCAGCTGGTGATCGAGCCCGTAGCTGTGCGCGATCTCCTGCGCCATGATCTCGCACATCAGGCGCGCGTCGTCGGGGAGCACGTCGGTGAAGGTGAACACCACCGAGCTCTCGATCACCGAGCAATCGGTCGTGAATGGCGAGACGCCGGCGACATGGTCCGGGAGCCCGACGTCTCGCGGGTGACCGCCGAACACACCCTCGATGTGCGGGACCATGCCGGGGTCGGCGTCGGTGACGACGACATCGAACGGCGCGAACAGGCCGCGCATGCAGTCCATCGTCTCCTCCCACATCGCGTCGTCGATCTCCCACGGGGTGATCGACGTCGCGGTCTCGACGATCGACGAGGTCTGCAGGCGCGAGTCGTTGACTCCGGGCCGCAGCGTGACGCCGCTGCGATTGAGGAAGATCGTCCGGCTCCGTGCGAGCGAGGAGCCGGCAGCCTGAGGCTGCGGCGGCAGGACCTGCCGAGCGAACGTACGACCCGCGAGCAGCGCCGTCTCGTGGGGGGGCGTCGTCTCGATCTCGAAGTGCTGCGCGGTTCCTTCTGGCTTGACCGTCTGGAGTGGGTGCGAGGCGTGGGCAACGCCGGCGCTGATCAGGAGAGTGGTGAACGCCACGAGGGTGCGTTCCACGGGAGACATCAGGTCCACATCGCGTGCCAGCGTCGCTCGGACACTGATGTGGAGCGCGCACGCGGACTTCGCCGCTCCTGCGCACTTCGCGCATCCGCGCGGTTACGGCGATCATCGGGGACCCTCGCTGGGACCCCGAGGCATCCGTCCCCAGGCCACGCGTCCTGCCGGTGACGTTCGACTACGCGTCGATCTTGGCCGGCTTCGGGAGCACGATCACGGGCTTCTGCGGGTGGCGCCGGTACAGCAGAACCGTGTAGCCGAGCACCTGCGCGACCTGACTCTTGGTCTTGGTCGCGATCGCCTCGGCCGCCTCGTGACGATCGACGCCGGCGGCCTCGCCGACCTTGACCTTGACCAGCTCGTGGTCGAGCAGGGCCTGGTTGACCGCAGCGACGAGCCCGTCATCGATCCCCCCCTTGCCGACGTGGACCAGGACCTTGAGGTCGTGGCCGAGGGCCCGGAGGTGACGTCGCTGCTTGCCGGTGAGCACGGCGGCGTTGTAGCCGAAACCCGGCGACCCGCCTAGCGGCGGCGGCGGATGATCAGGCCGACGAGCGCGAGGCCGAGGAGCAGGCTGGAGCTGCTGCTGCCGGTCGAGCAGCCGCCGGTGATCTCGCTGGTGCCATCGTCGTTGCCCGTACCGCCGGTGCCCGTGCCCATGCCGGGCGGGACGGGCGGGGGCGGCGCGCCGTTCTTGACGGTGACGACGATCTCGGTCGTCGTCATCACGTTGATGCCGTCGCTGATCTCGATCTTGAGGGTGTGCAGACCTTCGACGAGGGTGGGCGGGGTCGCGAACGTGAACGGGCCACCATTCATCTGGGTCGCGTCGAGCGTGCCGTCGATGTAGAGCTTGGCGCTGCGGACCATCAGGTTGTCCGTGGCCGCGACGTAGACGTTGAAGCCGGGCGGGACCTGCGTGTTCGCGGCGGGCGAGGTGATGCTGCCCGACGGCGGGATCGCATCGGTCGACTTCGCGCCGAGGCGCTCGGTGAGGAGCGCGACCGAGTTCTGGTTCGCGCGGCAGGTCGATCCACCGATGCCGCACGGGCGGGCGACGTCTTCACCGCAGCTCGCCGTCTGGTTCTTGAACGTGCGGTTGCCGGTGTACTGCAGGTACGTCATCGGGTCCGACGCGAGGAGGACGTGGTCGAGGCCGTACGAGTGTGCGACTTCCTGCGCCATGATCTCGCAGGCGAGGCGCGCGTCCTGCGGGATGACCGCGGTGAACGTGAAGACGATCGAGTTCTCGATGATCGCGCAGTTCTGCGTGAACGGCGAGACACCGGCGACGCCCGCGTCCATGCCGAGCAGCGTCGGCGAGCCACCGAACACGGCCTCGATGTGCGGCACGTTGCCCGGATCGGCCTCGACGACGGTGACGTCGAACGGCGCGAACAGGTCACGCATGCAGGACACGGTCGCGGCCCACGTGGTCGCCGAGACGTTCCACGCCGGGATCGTCGTCTGCTGCGACGCGATCGTGGAGCGGTTCGTGCGGGCGTCGTTCTCGCCGGGGGTCAGCGTGACGCCGGTCTTGTTGAGGTAGATGACGCGGCTCTGGGCGAGTGCGGCCGACGTCCCGCCGGTCGGCGTCGGGGTCGCCGGCAGCACCTGGCGGGCGAAGGTCAGGTCGTCGATCGTGGCGGGGCCGGCGACGAAGTCACCGACGGCTGCCGTGGTCCCGGCCGGGAGGACCGGGCGCTGCTCGGCGGCCGCGAGGGCCGGAACCAGGAGGAGCGCGCCGACCGACAGGGAACTGAGTCGCATGGTTGACGGAGAAATCCACGGGGCGTGCCAGTCGGGTCAGTTGTCCCCATCTCCGCGTATTCAACAGTCTGCGAAGCTAGTTAGCCTCTGTTCTGCAGATCTTGCACAAGATGCGCATTCAACGAGTTAGCTGCGGTCGCCTGGGGCTCTTCGCGGCCTTACGGAGCCTTCGCCCCCACGCCGATCTCCGCTATCGGGCGCAGGCGCGCTCGACGTCCGCGATCTCCTTGGGGCAGGACGCGGTCAGGACGTCGTTCCCGGTCTCGGTGATCACGAGGTCATCCTCGATCCGGATGCCGATCCCGCGCAGCTCCGCGGGCACCTCCGGAGCGTCGCGCGCGATGTAGAGGCCGGGCTCCACGGTGATCACCATGCCGGGCGCGAGCGGCCGCGCCTTGCCCTCGCGGGTGTACGCGCCGACATCGTGGACATCGAGGCCGAGCCAGTGCGACGTGCCGTGCATGAAGAACTTCCGGTACGTGCTGTCGGCGATCCGCTCGTCGACCGTCCCGGTGAGCAGGCCGAGCTCGATCATGCCCTGCGTCAGCGAGCGGACGCAGTGGTCGTGGAGCTCGTCGATGGTCACGCCGGGCTTCGCCATCGCGACGGCAGACTTCTGGGTCGCGAGCACGACCTCGTAGACCCGGCGCTGCGCCGCCGTGAACGTTCCGCTCGCGGGCCACGTGCGCGTGATGTCCGCGGTGTAGTGCGCGTACTCGCAGCCCGCATCGACGAGGACGAGGTCACCGTCGGCGATCGCGCGCGCGTTCTCGATGTAGTGGAGGATCGTGGCGTTGTCGCCGGCGCCGACGATCGTCGCGTAGCCGGGGCCCGAGCCACCGGCCTTGCGGAACGTGTAGTTGATCAGTGCCTCGACCTCGTGCTCGGACACGCCGGGGCGGCCGAGCTTTATCGCGGCGACGTGTGCCTCGCACGTGATCCTGCATGCGGTGCGGAGGGCCGCGAGCTCCTCGGGGCGCTTGTGCAGCCGCAGCTCGTGCAGCGCGACCCGCGGATCGACCACCGCGCGAGGAGGGCGCTTGCCGCGCTTCTCGCTCTTGCGCAGCCGCGCGATCGCTGACCCGATGAGGAGGTCCATCTGCTCGTCGAGGCCGAGGCTGAAGTGCAGCTCCTCGTGGTTCGCGATCAGCTCCCACAGCTTGGTGGGCAGCTCCGCCGTCGTGTACGCCGCATCGGCGCCGAAGGTCTCCTTCGCGCCCTCGAGGCCCGCCCGCCGGCCATCCCAGATCTCGACCTCGGGATCGCGCGGTCGCACGAACATCACGATGCGCTCGGTCTCGGCGCCGGGCCGCAGCACCAGCGTGGTGTCGGGCTCGACGAACCCGGTCAGGTAGAACACGTCGGAGTGCTGGCGAAACGGGTGGTACGCGTCGCCGTTGCGCAGCCGCTCCGGCAAGGACCTCATGACGGCGACACCGCTCGGCCCGAGCACCTTCATGAAGGCGTCGCGACGAGCGGCGAACACGGCGGGATCGAACATCGCGCCGGACAGGATAGCAGCTAGCGCCTAGCGACGGCGGCGGCGGCGGACGACCACGAGCACCGCGCCGAGCATCACGAGCCAGCCAGCGGTCGGCTTGCCCGACGAGCAGTACATGCCGTGCGAGTGACCCTCGTCGAAGCCCGGGGGGGTCTCATCGTACTCGGGGTAGTACGGCTCACCGGCCGCCGGGCACCCGGCCAGGGTCGACGCAGTCGTCTCGCGAGCGCCGTTTGCGCGGAGGTTGGCGAGGTACTGGTCGATCAGCGCGAGATCCGCGGCGACGTCGGAGTCCGCGTGGCGCTCGTTCCAGGCGATCGCGTTGCGCTGGGTCGCCTCGAGGGCGGCCGCGGCGCAGGTGAGGTCGCCGCTCTTGGTCGCGAGGCGGATGCCGAGGAACACGTTGTACATGCCGTAGCGCTCCGCCATCTCGGCGCCCGAGAGGTGCGGATCCGCGGGCGCCTCGAGCGGGTCCCCCGCGTAGTCGAGCGTGATGGTCTGCGTCGTGCGCTCGGTCGCGCCGGGCAGGCGGAACGACAGCGTCAGGTCGGCGATCTTGGTGGTCGCATCGGCGGTCGGCTCGAGGTGCACGAAGATCATGCTGCCGCCGCCGCGCCGGCCTTCTTCCGGCACCTGGCTCGTCCGGCTCGCGAGGAACACCGCGGGGATCTGCATCGAGCCGGTCTTCGGCTGCGCGGACCACAGCCGGCTGCCGACGACCTCGCCGAACGTCCAGCCCGAGCCCGCGGCCGCCTCGATCTTGACGTCGAGTGCGAGCGGCGACATGAAGAAGTCGAGCTCCTCGGTGAACACCTCGCTGGCGGCCGCGCCGTCCTCGAGGAAGTAGTAGTTGCCGGCGCCGTTCTCGGCGAGGCCACGCATCAGCTCGACGTCGAAGCTCTGGCCGACGCCGATCGTCGTCAGGCCGATGCCGCGCATGATCCGCGACTTCGCCATGTCGAAGATCTCGCTCTGCGACGTGATGCCGACCGTCGCCTGGCCGTCGGACATGAAGATCACGCGGTTCTGGCGCTCGTTGACCGGGTACTCGCCAAGGAGATCGAAGCCGTCCCGGAGCCCATCGTGGATGTTGGTGCCACCGCGCGGCGCGAGGGCGTTGATCTTGGCGTGGAGGTTCGTGCGATCGAGATCGGCGGTGAACGGCGCGTCGATCGTCACGACGTCGTCGAACGAGATCATCGCGATCCGATCCTCGGGCTTGAGGTTATCGACCAGCGTGTGGAGGCCGACCTTGACCTTGTCGAGCCGCTGGTCCTGCGACATCGAGCCGGAGTGATCGACGACGACGACCAGGTTCATCGGCTTGCGGACGTAGGTCGACGGATCGATCGGCGTGTTGACCGCGATCTGCAGCGTCGCCTGATGCTCGCCGACGAGCCAGTCGCGGCCGACCGAGATCCCGGGGGTCAGGCACAGCGTCTGGCCGCAGTCCGCGGGCGGCGACTCGTTGAAGTGCTCGTTGAAGAAGCCATTGGCGTCGAGCGTGTTCGCGGCGGGGAGGTCGCCACGATCCAGGATCGCGCGGAACTCGCCCATGTCCTGGGCGCCGCCGAAGCTGACGCCGCCGCCGCCCCCGGTTCCGTCCGGGGCACCGGCTTCAATGCCACCGGTACACGCAGAGACCACGAGGAGAGATCCGAGCCAGGAAGTGGAGCGCATGACACCTCCTTGAGCATCAACGGTGCCAGCGACCGTCGCCGCCGGATACCCGAGGGTGGCGTAGGAGTTGGGCCCATCCCCGGCAGCAGCGGCGCGGCCGACGGTTTGCCACCGATCCCGCGGTTCACGACATTCGTGTCGTAGGATGCGCCGGTGCTGACCTCCGCCCGGGTGCTCCTCGTGCTGTCGATCGTGGCCGCGTGCTCCCGGAAGGCACCCCCTCCGCCGGCGCCCGCTCCGCCGCCGAAGGATGCCGCGGTCGCGACGACGCCAGCGATCGACGCGGCGCCCGAGCCGGTGTTCCGCACGGCGGCGTCCGGCGATCACCTCGACCCCGAGCTGCTCGGCCACGGCAAGACGTACATGGTGGTGTCCGAGGCGCCGCTCGCGACCAAGGTCGGCGCCGACATCCTCGCGAGCGGCGGCAACGCGGTCGATGCGGCGGTCGCTACCGCGTTCGCGCTCGCGGTCGTGCACCCGACCGCCGGCAACGTCGGTGGCGGTGGCTTCGCCGTCGTGCGCGTCGCGGCGGGCAAGGCGGTCGCCCTCGACTTCCGCGAGACCGCGCCCGGCGCGGCGAGCGCGGACATGTACCTCGACGATCAGGGCACGCCGACCAGGGAGTCACTGGTCGGCTACCGCGCCTCGGGGGTACCCGGCTCGGTCGCGGGCCTGTGGGCGCTGCACGCCAAGCTCGGCAAGAAGCCGTGGAAGGAGCTCGTCGAGCCAGCGATCACGCTCGCGCGCGATGGCTTCACGATCAACAAGCGGGTCGCGGAGTCGATCCAGCAGCGCGCGACCCTCCTCCTCCAGTTCCCGGCGACCGCCGAGATCTGGGTGCCGAACCGGATCCCGCGCGCCGAGGGAACGGTCGTCGCGATCCCGCTGCTCGCGGTGGTGCTCGAGCGGATCCGCGATCACGGGGCCGACGGCTTCTACAAGGGCGAGACCGCGGCGGCGATCGTCAAGGAGCTGAAGGCGGGCGGCGGCCTGATCACCGCCGAGGACCTCGCGGGCTACAAGGCGGAGTGGCGCGAGCCGCTGAAGTTCTCGTATCGCGGCCACGCGCTGTTCTCGATGCCGCCGCCGTCGTCGGGCGGCCTCGTCGTCGGCATGACCGCGGGCATGCTCCGCGGCGTGGACGTCGGCAAGCTCGCCTGGCATGGCTACGAGCACGTGCACTGGATCGTCGAGGTCTGGCGCCGTGCGTTCGCCGCGCGCAACGAGCTGCTCGGCGACCCGGCGTTCGTCAAGGACATGCCGCTCGCGCGGCTGATGTCGCAGCCGTACCTCGACAAGCTCGCGGCGTCGATCACGCCGACCGCCTCGCGGTCGATGGACGTCGCGCCGATCGTGGAGGGAGATCACACGACGAACCTGTGCGTGGTCGACGGCAGCGGGATGGCGGTCGCGTTGACCACGACCCTCAACACGGCGTGGGGAAGCGGCGTCACCGTGCACGGCTTCCTGATGAACAACGAGATGGACGACTTCACCGTCAAGCCCGGCGCCGCGAACACGTTCGGCCTCGTGCAGGGAGCTGCGAACAAGATCGAGCCCGGCAAGCGGATGCTGTCGTCGATGTCGCCGACGATCGTCGAGAACGCGAAAGGCGAGCTGCGGATCGTGGTCGGTGGCGCGGGTGGGCCACGGATCATCACCGAGGTCTGGCAGACGATCTCGAACGTGATCGACTTCGGCACCTCCGCGGGCGCCGCGATCGCCCGGCCGCGCTTCCACCACCAGCACCTGCCCGACAACGTCGCGATCCAGGCCGACTCGATCGATCAGGAGACCGACGCCAAGCTGCGCGCGGCGGGGTACGAGCTGCGCCACAGCGCCACGCCCCGCGAGTTCGGGACCGCGAACGCGATCGTCCGTGCCAAGGAGGGCTGGGACGGCGCCGCCGATCCGCGTGGCGGTGGCGCGGCGATCGGCGACTGAACGCGCTAGCATCTCGCGCATGTCGAAGTCGTCGAAGAACGATCGGACGGACACCGGCATCCTCTTGCACGAGAAGCTGCCGGTGCCGAGGTCGCGTGACAGCGAACCGCGACTCCCGGGCGCGCCGCGTGGCGGTCACCTCGCGAACAAGACCCTCGCGCTGGTGGCGGGCGGTGCGCTCCTCGTCGGTGGCGTCGTCGGTCTCCTCGTCCGCCCGCGCCTGATGAAGGACCCGCGGGTCGAGAAGCTCGAGACGAGCCTCGCCGAGACGCGGAAGTCCGCGACCGCCGATCGCGATCGCGCGGCGACCTCCGAGAGCCAGCTCAAGGTCGTGACCGCCGCGAAGTCCGACGTCGACAAGGAGCTCGAGATCGCGAAGAAGGCGCAGACCCAGCTCGCCGACAAGGCCGCCGATGCCGAGAAGAAGGCCAAGGAGGCGGAGACCCTCCAGACCAAGCTCAAGGCCGCGATCGACAAGAGCTCCGGCTCGGTGTCGACCGAGGGCGACGAGATCCGCCTCCAGCTGATCGACAAGGTCCTGTTCAAGGTCGGCGACGATCAGCTCACCGAGCGGGGCAAGGTCGTCCTCGGCAAGGTCGGCAAGGCGCTCGCCGATCTGCCCGACAAGCAGATCTGGGTGCAGGGCCACACCGACGACACGCCGATCGTGATCCCGCCGCCGCCCAAGAAGCTGCCCAAGGGCACCCCGCCACCGGCGCCGCGGTTCGCGACCAACTGGGAGCTGTCCGCCGCGCGCGCGCTCACCGTCGTCCACTACCTCCAGGACACCGCGAAGCTCGATCCTTCGCGGCTCGCGGCGCTCGCGTTTGGCCAGTACCGGCCGGTATCTCGCTCGAACAGGGCCGCGAACCGGCGTATCGAGATCGTCCTCTACCCCCATCGCGCCGTGATCAAGCGCTAGCAGTTACGCGTCCTTCGCGGCCCGGTGCGACTGCGGAGGTCCGCCTCGCGTCCGGATCCGACGTGATGCGCTTCGTGTTCCGACGCAAGAACCGGGTGACCCGCCAGCTGATCCGCGACCGCGAGCGCCTCGCCGTGCTCGAGGTCGGCGGCTCCTGTGACCGTCCGTTCCACATCGCGTCGCCGGCGGTCGTCGAGGTCCGCGTCCGCAACCTCGCGTGCCCGCAGTGCGCCGGGGACTACAAGCTCAAAGATCACCGCGCTCCGGCGCGGGGACTTCGTCAGGCCACGGTGGTCTGCAACCTGTGCGGGATCTCGCGCGACCTGTGGTTCAAGCTGGTCACGACCGAGGCGAACTAGCCGATCTGCAGGATGAAGCCCGCGGCCGCGAGCTCCCTCCGCATCGGTGGGACGAGCTCGCGGACCCCGTTGATCCGCTGCGCCCACTGCCTCCACACCGCCGCGGTTGCAAAGGCGGCCCGCCGCTCGATCACCGCCAGCGCGCACACCCAGCCCGCGGTCACCAGGTCGCCGAAGCGCTCGGCGATCACGTCGTCGTCGGCGAGCAGCCCGACGAGGCGCACGAACGCATGCGGCTCGTCGACCGCTCCCGCGATCGCGGTGAGGAGCACCCGCGCGTCGCGCGCGGTGAACGAGATCCGGCGGCGCACGCGCTGCTGGACCTCGAGCGCAAGCGATCGCACCGGGGCGTCATCGAGCCCGTGCAGCGGGAGCGACGGCGGCGCGATCTTGCCGATCGTCCGCGCGACCGCGCGCTCGACGCGCGCGCGGACCTCGGCGCCGAAGCCGCGGCGGATGCCGGCGAGCACCGCG
>Ga0102851_10000387_pt1 | contig 21811 bp, 18 predicted proteins | sample Mud3Dept3metaG_FD_79558 | JGI IMG/M metagenome (GOLD analysis project Ga0102851, IMG submission 79558) | Freshwater wetland microbial communities from Ohio, USA, analyzing the effect of biotic and abiotic controls - Mud 3 Core 4 Depth 3... | ecosystem: Environmental > Aquatic > Freshwater >... | reverse complement strand
TCGACTACGAAGTCTTCGGCGACGGATTTGCAGGCGCCGACCAGCCAGGATGGTTCAGGCTCGACAGCACCAGCCCGAAAATTGCCGGCTTCTTTGAAATATTCAACGGTTCCCTGACCATGCTCGATGGAGCCGATGTGTCCTCCCGCCTCATGAGCGCATCGGTTTTTCCTGAAGTGGAGGCCGGCGGCTTCATGGAAATCCACGTCGTCAACCCAAACGGCGCCTCCATAGCCGTCGCGTTGGACCTTTTGGACTCCAACGGCGTCTTGCGCGGTCCTCCCGCTGTACGGACCGTCGATCCTTACGGCGCCTTGGTGGAGTCGCTTGCCGGGCTGTTTCCCCAGACAGCCGTTCAAAGCTCCGATCATGCTCGTGTCAACGCCAGCATGGGAATGGCATCGTTCGCACTTCTGGGAAAAGCGGATGTGTACCTCAAGGCGATGAACGGCCAGGATGTGACGGCCGGCGCCACGACGCTCTATTCCCCGCAGTACGCTGTTGGCGGCGGCTGGCGGTCGACGCTGTCGATCGTCAACCTCGACCCGGATCCAGGCCTGGTGACGCTCGTCCTCAAGGACAGGAATGGGCGCCCGCTGGGAGACGGCCGCAACATGGAAATCAGGGGCTCGGGCAAGGTCCAGATAGATGCGCAGGATTTCTTCGTCACTCCGGAGGAGGGGCTCAAGGAAGGTTATGTCGTGATCTCGAGCGGCGGCATCGCGCTTTGCGGAAGCGTGTCGTTCGGCGACGCAAGCGGTCACCGCTTTGCTTCCGCACTGCCTTTGGTTTCCAATCTGCAGCGAGAGGTGATCTTCAGCCAGATCGCCTCCGATCCGACCTGGTACACAGGTCTGGCGATCCTAAATCCGCACGAGGCGCCGGTGATGGTTACGCTCGAGGTTCATGATGCCGCAGGAAGCCGCATCGGCACTCGCGATCTGATCCTGGAAGCCGGACAATCCATGTCAAAGCTCCTCACCGAGTATGTTCCTGCCCTGGGATCGAGGTCTCTGACCTCCGGTTACATCCGGCTATCGGCCGCCAAACCGCTCGCGAGCTTCGCGGTCTACGGCAGCCAGGAATCACTGTCTGCCGTTCCTCCTCAGGCAATAAGCGGGGAGGTACGCGCAGAGGAGCGCCAATCATTGCGCCGCTGAAGGTCAATACGCCCGCACGACGTCTCGACAAAACAACTCCGGATGAACTATACACAGCGTCCTGAGTCCCGACAGGTTTTCAGACTGAATTGAGGTCAGGAAAGACAAAAACGAGCCACGAGTTTGTCCGCATCAGGTTCCAGATCCGACCTTCAACAACTGGTTAGCATGTACTAACATTTTATAGAGGATGCGAAATCCTCGAAATTCCTCCGACCCGGGAGCCGGGATCGGTGATGTCGGGCGGGAATCGGGAGAAAGGAAACTCGGGTGTTGGATCATCCCGTGTGGGATAGAGCCGACAGGCTGCTGGACGAGGCGCTCAGCTTGTCTCCGGAAGTCCGCGCCGGCTGGCTGCGCAGTGCGTGCGCGGGCGATGCACAGCTCGAGGAGCAGGTTGACGGCCTGATCGAAGCATGCTGCAGCCCGGACGACAGGTTAGTGCCGGCAGGGGCTCTCTCCGGCCCGCTGTGGCATGAGATCCGGCGCCAGATCGACGGCGAGATGGCGGCAGAGATCCTTGCCAACGGCACAAGGATCGGCGCCTACGAAATACTCGGTGTCCTCGCCAGCGGCGGGATGGGCATGGTGTATCGGGCGCGACATGACCTCCTTGGACGGGAGGTCGCCATAAAGGCGCTGACACAACCTTACGTCTCCGACAGCCGCGGCGTGGAACGGTTTGAGCGGGAGGCCCGTATTTTGGCGCGGCTTAGCCATCCGCACATCGCCACCGTGTACGACTTTTTGTGGGCGGAAAACAAACCCTTTCTGATCATGGAATACGTGGAAGGCCCCACGCTCCGGGAACGGATCGAGAAAGGTCCCATACCCATGTGGGAGGCGCTGGACATCGCCCAGCAGGTCGCGATGGCGCTGGAAGAAGCGCACCGGAAAGGGATCGTGCACCGTGATCTGAAGCCGGGAAACATCGCTATCGGCGCAGACGGACGGATCAAGGTGCTGGACTTCGGGCTGGCCAAGGCCTGGAACAGGCGATGGGGAACCGCACATGGCGCGGTGGATGATACCGTCACACAAACAGGAGTAATGCTCGGCACTCCGAGTTACATGAGTCCGGAGCAGATCCGAGGCGAGGAGATCGACAATCGGTCGGACATCTGGGGCTTCGGTTGCCTGGTTTATGAAATGTTTGCCGGGAAAAGAGCATTTCCAGGCGCTACCACCTCCGACGCCGTCGCGGCCGTCCTGCGTGATGAGGTGGACTTGCGTCTTCTGGTTTCGCGGGATGGTTTGGAGATCTCCGACCTGGTAAGGAGATGCCTGGAGAAGGACCCCGACCGTCGTTTTCAGGACATATCTCAAGCCCGGGTTCTGCTGGCGAAACTGCGAAGGTCAGGGGGCGGCGCCCCGAGCGCGCTGCACGGAGTGCACACGGCTTGGGTGCCGGTGGTGGCCCTGGGCGCGGTTGTCGTCCTGATCGTCTTCCTGGCATTCGCCCTGGCGCTCCGCCGGCATGCGCCTCCCCGATTGCAAGGAGCCGTTCAGGTAACGATGGATGAACGACGCGAGGACTTCCCCGTATCGTTGCCGGGCGTGGGCAGGAGTGCCTACGCAGCACCTGAGGAGGCGGAGCCGGATGGCAGGAGAATCCTCGCCGAGAGAGGTCTGCCCAAACAGACTTCCACTGATCCAGGCAGAGGCGTGGCTCCTTCCGGCCTCGGGAAGAAGCAATGACCAAACACCTGGCCCCTAAGTCAGAGGAAGTCGGGTGTCGTGTGCCCGGTGTTCGGGAGTGAGCAGGCAGGTTTCCTCACCGGGAACTCAACAGAACGTGGGCGCGATCGCCTCAATGCGCTTCCTCGCCTCGGGTTGAAGCTGCTCCAGCGTCCCGAGAAAGTTCTTGTGCGTCATGCCGGATCCCAGGTAGGTCCACCTGCACGCCTGATGCTGTACCCCGATGAACTGCGCCCGCTCGCCATCCGAAAGGCGCCGTCCGACCGCCTGCTCGAAACTTTCCAGATCGAACCTGGTCTGCTGTTCGAGGCCGGCATCCAGCATGCTTCCGATTTCCAGGTACTCATCGACCGCCTGAGCAATCTCTTTCTCGCCCATCGTCGAGGCCATATGCTCAATCATGAGAGTGTCCAGCTTCGCATGCTGGGCTTCTTCCATCCAGTGATGCTTGAGGAGGCTCTTGAACTGGGGATCGAGATCCTCGTCGTTCTGAACGCTGTCGATGTAGTGGCGCTGGGTCATCCACTCGATGTGCATGATCGTGAATGCGACGGCGAGCGGGTGATGCCGCAAGACCGCTTTGGCAATCTCATGGGGCGGTCCAATCACTCCGCAGGTAACATGGAAACCTTTGATAAACTCCTCACGGAAGCGTTTGAAGAGGTGAATGTGCTTCGCTTCCTCGCCGGCGAACTCCAGCAGCGCACGGACTTCGTAGTCGTCGTATGCGTCCGTCACCAGCCCCCCCCTGGCATGATCCATCACAAACGGGAGGATGAACTCTTCCACCAACCCAAAGGTGTAGAGATAATCGTGCCCGCGGATCTGGTTGAGGATGCGTTTCTCGTCGCGACTCAAAAACGCGAGTGGTTCGACCCTTGCCAGCGTTTCGGGCAGGAAGGAACGGGAGAAATCCAGCTTCTTTTCCTCGCCGATCAGGTCCTCGACCCGCCAGTTGATGCGCTCCGAAACAGCCAGCGCCCCTTCGTATGTATAGGTGTGTTGCATTGACTCGCCTCCTTTCCCAAAATAATCCCTTGACCACCCCGTTGATGGCACGCCGCAAACCTTCCGGCGATGTGCCCACATCCGCTATAACGAAATCACCGGCAAATCCCGCCAGGCTGTCAGGCGCTTTGTTCCTATCATGCCCTGGACCTGGACCATGGAACCACCTTCCGAGCTAAATCTATTGCCAGTGTAATGTTTAGAAGATCGACATTCGATCCTCTCGCATTCAAGTTCTGGTCCACGGCCAAGTTCAAATCAGGGGCCGGGCCGGAAAATCTCGGGATTTGGCGTTACACGCTCACTGGCGGCGTTTGGAGGCAGTCCCTGGGCCGGCCGAGATCGATTCCGTCGTTTTATGAGGCGAGGAGGGTCTTGCGGTTTGTGGCCAGGGGAGACTGCCGTCGGGGCGGACGCGGCAGGCAGAGCGTACCGTGCGGAGGTTACTCAGGGCTTCGCGTCAGTTCCAGCCGGATCCAGATCCGCGCACGCTGCCATTCACGCTGGACCGTACGTAGCGACACTCCAAGCGCCTCCGCGGTCTCCTCTTCGCTCAAGCCGGCAAAGAAGCGGCACTCGAAAGTTTGGGCCAGCCTCTGGTTGTAAGCCCGCAAGCGGTTCAGCACACGATCGATATCGAGAAGCCACTCTGCGTGGACTTCCACGGCTGCGATATCCTCATCCAGTTCCAGCGGCTGCTGTGCTCTCCCCCGTTTTCCGGATGCCCGCGCTCGGGCACGGTCAATGATGATCTGGCGCATGGCTCTGGCAGAGACCGCGAAAAAGTGCCCTCGATCTTTGAGGTTCAAGCCCTCCTGCTGGGCGAACTTCAAATACACTTCGTGCACCAATCCGGTCGTGTCGAGGGTCTGGCCGCGATTGGTCCGCCGCAGGTGCCGGCGCGCGATGCTGCGCAGCTCTTCATAGACCATGGGCACCATGCGATCGAAGGCCTGCCGGTCGCCTGCGCCATAGGCATGAAGCAGTTGGGTGATTTCGGACGAGCCCATCTTGGCACCTCCGCCGCTCCGGCACCATCTGCCTGCCGAAGTCACTTCTCAATATAATAGCAGGGAAAACGGAAGCATTCATTGATTGGTATGACCTAAAGACTCGATGAGGCACTGAAAACCGCGACCGGCAGCCGAGAACCCCACTGGACCGACAGCATCGCTGTCGGCAGCGAGGCTTTCGTATGCCGGATAGCAGCGCAGTCGAAGAATCGGAAAAGGCTGGAAATCAGGGAATGGGCGGATCACGCCTGGTATGTGCGGGAATCAGCCGCCAACAATACGCCCAATACGCATGCTGGCGCTTTCGCCACGCGCGGTTCGAGTCAGGCATTCGAATCAAAATAGCTGTTTAGCCGGCTCGGGACAGTTGAGGGTCTGCAAATAAAGCCACGAATTTCACGAATTCTCGAAGAACTATCTCCCTTGATGCGCGCCATACGATGCGGCTTTCGTGATAATTCGTGGAATTCGTGGCAGTTTTCTTCGGGCTGGCTAAACAATTATGAGTCAAAAAACGGCCTGATCTTTTGGCTCAAGCCCGCTCCGTCACATCGCTAACCGACGCTTTCTTTAGTCCTGCCAGTATTTGCCGCCGTCAGGCCCCGGTTAAGATTGCCGGGAAGGCGGGCAGCGGAGGCTGCCCGTTTCCTGGCGAGGGACACGACGGATTCGTCAGGCTATGACAAGCTTGGAATTGAGCCGTACGGGATTTGCAATGTTCCAGTAGTTGGGGGAGGTGGCCATCACCATTTTGTGGACTTCTTCCAGATCCGCGCGCGACCCTTTCGCCTTGATTCGTACCGTGTAGTCAAGGCTGTCATAACCGGGCTTGACCGACTTGTCCAATCCCAGGAATCCGCGCAGATCCAGCCCTCCGGTCGTCTTGATCTCCAACTCCTGGATTTCGATCCCTTTCATGGCGCACCCAGCGACATATCCCACCACCATGCAGGCATTTAAAGCCGCCATCAGTGTTTCCTGGGGATTGGGAGCGGTATTCCCGCCGAGCAGTTCGGCCGGCTCGTCAATGCGGATTGTGAAGTTTTTCGGCAGCCTCTGACCCGCCAGTTCCCACGAGTCCACACGGGTCTCCGACATGGTGCCGCCCCTCCAGATCGTGTTGACATTGAACCCGACCTGCCCCTTGGCGGCGTCGCCCGACACTTCCTCGATCACCTGCTTCAGGGCGTCGACGTCGATCCCATTCGTTTTTTGCATCACTGCGCTTTTCATGCGTTTGCCTCCGTTCGACAAAAATTTGGTTCCTTTCTATCCGGACATATACGCAAACCGTGTCAAATCCCGCCTCCCTCCGTACTCAGCCGGTCTCCTGTCCACATGACGTCCCTGTTTTTTTTGCCGATCGCGTCTGATACCTTGTTGTTCATTTGTGAAAGATTCGGCGATCGTGGTCCTTGTGGCTTTTACGAAGATCCTCGGTGAATTCCGGGAACGTGAGGAATAGAACGGGAACGGATGTTGTCGAATGCAACGTGAGCACACCAGGAGGCATAGACAGCCCGAAGCCCATCGAGATCGGCAGCAGGTATTTCCAAGAAACCTGGTCGTTCGGGAATCGAGTCCCGGAGAACGGACGGAAAGCCAGTGGAATCTCTTATGCCTCTGCCGGTAATTGCGCTCACTGGTTCCTGCAGTTTTTGAACAGGTTTATCGCAAAAAACAGCAGTGCAACCAGCACGAGACTCGAGCCGACGCCGATGACCGCTTCTGCCTGGCCGCCGGGGCTGTTTGTATTCCAGACCAGCCCGGCGATCATTATCGGCAGCCCAAGATTGTGCAGCCAGAAGTGCGCTTGTGCGGGCCGCGTGCCGTCGCATCGAGGCGCGTTGACATAGATCAGTCCCGCGAGAGCCATGGTCGTCCAACCCAGCAGGCCAATGTGGGAATGCACGCTGATCATCGCAAATGCGTGAGTCATACCCATGTAATATCCAAGCGCAAGGCTGGCCAGCATGTAGATTGAAGCTATCTTGATGAGGTGAATTCCCAGCAAGCTTCTCGTTTCCATCTCCTGCCTCCTTTGAAATTGAGGATATGAACCTGTCATTGCCTGTCCCGTCGCTTCCGCCGGGTGACCCGGGGATTTCTGCACGTCATTGGAAATCCTGTGCAACAGCACGGGCAACGCCAGTTTTTGCAGTCCATGACAAACAACCGTTCGAATTGTTGTCCGCGAGGGCTCCGAAATCACAACCCTCCGAAATGACGACGAAGACACCCGATATCATTGTGATTTTCCAACAGGAATTGGGACTGTTCAAGACAATCAGTCATTTGTTATTGCAGGCCCGGTAGCCTGGCCTGTGTTCCGATTCACCGCCCCGTTGCAATTGCTGGTCCACATCGAGTAAGTTGGAATGGGAGCTAACACTCCATTCCCAAACCAGGAGGAATCCCGATGGAAAGACGTGAATTCTTGACCACAGTAGCGGCATCGTCAGCATGCGCCATGGCAGCGGTCCCGCTCGATGCCGCGGAACACGGCGCGGGCGCCGGCGATCAGGCAGAGAAGAAGTATGGAGTGAAGATTACAGTTTTGAAGAGAGGCTTTGAAAAGGAATTTGTCGAGATGCTCAAGACCGGCCCCAAAGGCCCGTGCACCCGCTTCAGCGATGGCCAGGAATTTACGGTCACATCGCAATGGTCGATGCCGCCAAAGTTCTGCGAGTGGGCATACGCGGATATCCGGCCTTATATCCCCATGGTCCTCGGGCAGGGGAATCCCATCGCGGTCTGCTGCACAGACGGATACCGCCCGGTCTTCTTCAAGGTCGAAAGGATCGACCTTTAGAATCGAACGGGGTCAGGATCTGCTTCAGGCGTCAAATGGGGTCACGGCCTGCAAGATTCAGGAATTGACGATAATCGACACCCGGCACCTGATCTCAGGAAACTGAAGTATGCAGACCTGACGCAAGATAACTTCCTGAAAAGCAGCGACGGCATGTTCACGATGATACAGCCGCTGCTCGACGCGATTCAGGAGGTTACTGTGTCCACGGCCACGCCGGGTTTGAAGGCGGCAGGGCAGGGGGCGGTGCAGATCAAGTTTGTCACGCGTTCCGGGAACAACGAGTACCACGGCAGCCTCTACGAGTATCACCAGAACAAGACGCTCAACGCCAACAACTGGTTTTACAATCGCGACCGGACGCCGACCTATGACGGCACGGAGACGCCTTGCACCCCGCAACAACTCGAAAACGAATGGGAAAAATGCAAGGCGCCGCGCAACCGGCTGTTGCGTAACCAGTTCGGGTTCTGGCTCTGGAACTTCGACCTGAGCCTCGTGAAAAAAGTCAGGTTCACCGAACAGTCAAACCTGGAATTCCGGGGCGAATTCCTCAATGCTTTTAACCAGACCAACTTCAACGGCACTTCCTGCGCCAGCACCAGCCAGACCTGCGGCCAGGTGTCGGGTCAGCAGGGCGGCCCGAGAGCGATCCAGCTCGTCCTGCGGATCAACTTCTAGCGCCTTCCCCGCGTGTAATCAGGAGAGGGGCACGACACCCCAAGCCCCTCTCCCCCCTCCCAACAGGAACTTGCGCAACGCTGCAACATTCAGGGAAGATCCTGCCTTGAGCCATTGAGAGCCGGCCATGAATCGCACAAGATATAGGAAGATCCGTCTTCGAGAATTTCGTGAAATTCGTGGCTTGCCTCCCGGACATATCCCTGTACCAGACGCACCGAACAACCGCGCATCCTGGTTTGCCGGGAAGATTGCAGCCTGGATTTCCCGCCCGCACCAATTGTCGCGATCTCCCTGCCCGCAAGCCGAGCTCCATGCACCTCAAGCCCGGCTGCATCATGGGATAAACATTAACCAATAGCAGTTAATTAACTTGTCTAGGTAATGCGTATTATGGTATACGCAATGGCGAACTCGGCACTTAGCTCATCAGTTCTATCCAAAAGGCGCAACCGTGGATTTTGCACTGGTAGTCCGGCACCGGCTCGAAGAATTGGGTATCGAGCAGAGAGATCTGGCGGCGGCTGCACATGTAACGGAATCATACATTTCCCAATTGTTGACCCGGAAAAAAACACCGCCGGCCACTGACCGCACTGGCATTTACCAAAGGATGGAACAATTCCTGAAGTTGCGGTCCGGAGAGCTTTCCAAGCTTGCCGACTTGCAGCGCCGGGAGGAGTGGAAGAAAAAGATCGCAGACCCGCCCCTGCCGTTGTATCGCGAGGTCCGGGAATTGGTGCTGCGCAAGTGCAAAAAAGACAAACAGATACAAATACGGGAGATCTTCGGGAACCATCCTTTCGGAGACCTCGAACGGCTGATCACGCAAAAACTCCTGGACGCGGTCAAGAGAGTCGCAAGGCGGGAATTGGAGAGTGAGCGGTGGCTCCGCCTGATGGCAGAACTCTGCGGCCGAAGCGAGGAGGAGATGCGGGTGGCCACCCTCGAATTTCTGGACACCGATGTCTTCCACGTGTCGTTAGAAAACTGCGTTTCGTTCCTCGATCCGCTGATTGAATCCTGGGACATCGACCTCGTGATGTTCAGCATCACGATCCGAATGAACCCAAGGCTCTGCCCCGGAGGTTTTCTCAGGTTCGAGTTTGTGGAAAGCGAGCTGAACCCGCAGTCCGGTGAAGAGCCCGGATTCAGGAAATTCCTCGAGGATGCCTCCCTGAGTTGGGATGCGACTGAGGAAGAGATCGGTTTCCTGAGGAAGCTGAGGTTTCAGGGGAAACGACCAACCGCAATCTACTACTACCGCGAGCTGCAGAACCTCAGGGACCCTCTGCATTTTTGCTGCCCGCCAGCCGAAAGCGATTCGGAGATTCCGGCGTGATCTATCTACTCGACGAAGCAGGGAAGCATGTAGGACCTTTTGAGAATCGTGAAGGTGTCCGACGCTTTATTCAGATGATGGCCTTGTGCGGTGAAAACTGGGGGGACAACAAGATCATAGAGGAATGCGGGTGCGATGCACCCGGGCTGCAGAATCCGCCCGATAAGGATTCCTGTGCCAGCCGGTTGAAGAGTATCGGCAGACTGAAGTTGGCCGGGAGGAGATCTTGAATGTCGCTAAGGTGCTGAAAGAGACTCTGACCATAATCCTGGCGGGAGGGCAGGGGGAGCGGCTCTATCCTTTGACGAGGGATCGAGCAAAACCCGCCGTACCTTTCGCCGGGCACTATCGGATTATCGACTTTACCCTGTCGAACTGCATCAACTCAGGGCTCAAGCGCATTTATGTCCTGACTCAGTACAAGAGCCAATCGCTGAATGACCATCTCAGGCTGGGATGGAACATTTTCGCAGGCGCCTTTGATGAATTCTTATTTTCAGTCCCTCCTCAGCTCAGGACGGGGGATTCGTGGTATCTGGGGACAGCCGATGCTGTTTCCCAGAATCTCTACATTCTGCGGGAACGACATCCAAGCCGTGTTCTCATCCTCTCTGGCGACCACATATACAAGATGGACTACAGCGATATGATCGCCGCCCACATTCGCACGGGTGCGGCTGTCACGGTTGCCGCGGTGGAGTGCGCCCTGGACCTGGCGCGCCGGATGGGCGTCCTGGAAATTGACGAGCGGAACCGGATCCTGGCTTTCGAGGAAAAACCAGATCATCCAAAATCCATCGTTGGCCGGCCCGGCTTTGCCTTGGCCAGCATGGGGGTGTACCTGTTTGAAACTGATGTCTTAATAGAAGAGATTTCCGGAGACAGCCGCGGCGACAGCATTCATGATTTCGGCCGCGACATCCTGCCTCGCCTCGTCCGCAGCAAACCGGTTTTCGCCCACACTTTCCGCGATGAGAATCAGACTTACTGGCGCGACATCGGCACTTTGGATTCCTATTACGAGGCCAGCATGGATTTGCTGAGGGTCGATCCGCCATTCAACCTCTACGACACTGCGTTCCCGATCCACTCTTCCACGCGGCCGGGGCCTCCCGCAAAGATGGTCTTTGCCGGCGGTGAAACGGATCGCATCGGGATCGCCCTGGATTCGCTCCTCTGCAATGGCTGCATAATCAGCGGTGGCCGCGCGGAGCGTTCGATACTCTCTCCGGATGTGCGTATTAATTCCTACGCGCTGGTGGAGGATTCGATCCTTTTCGACCGTGTGGAAGTGGGGCGACGTGCAAGAATCCGCCGGGCGATTATCGACAAGGAAGTAAAGATCCCTCCCGGTTTTTCGGTCGGCTACGACCTTGACGAGGATGCAAAGCGTTTTACTGTGAGCGATTCCGGGGTGGTGGTGGTCCCCAAGGGTGAGCACATCCATGAAAACCAATGCAAAGTCCGGATTTGAGACACCCGGACCGATCTGGCAGCAATCAGCATCAAAGGAACTGTCGAAGGGGATTAACCCGCAGTGGCGGCATCGCGGGTGTGCCCTCCTCGGCCGATCCTTTGGCCGACGGAGGTCGCATGAACATTCTCCTCTACGTTCCCGATAACCACGTCACCCGGAACTTCCTGCCGCAGCTCTGGCCTTTTCTCCTGCGCCAGCTTACGCCGGCGCCGCACCGCGTTACCATCATTGACGGCAACGCCACACCCATGGGCGATCAGGAACTGGCCCGATTCGTGAAGGCGAACGGCATGGACCTCGTGGGTATGGGTTTCATGACCCGCATGGCGCAGAGAGCTTACGCGACGGCGGCAACCATCCGGAAGGAATGCGGCGTGCCCGTCGTGTTCGGCGGGCCGCATGTCACGGAAGTCCCCGGCGAATCGCTTGGCTGGAACGGCCGGAAGCGCTGTGCCGACTCGGTGGTGCTGGGCGAAGCGGACGACATCTGGCCTGAGGTGATACAGGACGCCGGGTGCCGCAGGCTGAAAGAAACCTACGGCTCCAGAGATCGGGTCAATGGAAACTCGAAGCCTTCCCTCGAAAACTACCAGGCGGTCGATTGGGAAAACATCGACTTGAGCCTGTTCGACCTCATGCGTTTCCTGCCGGAAAGCATTCGCAGCCTTCTGCGGAAGATGAAGATCCCTTACGAGAGAGCCTATATGATTCCGGTCGAATCGGGCCGGGGATGCCCCTACGGATGCGAATTCTGCACTGTCACCGGATTTTTCGGCAGCCACCTCCGCTTTCGCTCCAATGATAGCGTCATTGCGGAGCTTCTCGCGCTCAAGCGCATCGCCGCGCGCGACCGGGCCCTGGTCAACGTCTTTTTTATCGACGATAACTTCGCCATCCGGCGCGAACGCACCAAGGCACTGCTCCGGGAAATGATCCGGCGCGATGCATGCCTCCCCTGGGTGGCGCAGATAACCAGCAATCTGCTGAAAGATGAAGAGCTTGTGGATCTGATTTCCGCCAGCGGCGGCCGCTACATCTTCCTGGGACTCGAGTCCATCAGCCCGGAGAGCCTGAAGACTGCGCGCAAGCCCTTCAACCGGCCGGAGGAATATTCAGGGATATTGCAGGGCCTGGCAAAACGCAACGTATATGCGATCACTTCGTTCATCATCGGAATGGAGGATGACCGTCCGGGTGTGGCAGCCGCCATCAGCAACGAAATCGAAAAGTGGCCGCCCGTCCTGCCGGTTTTCGGGTTGCTTACTCCCTATCCGGGTACTCCGTTGTACGACCGGCTGCAAAACCAGGGAAGGCTCGTGCGCCCCGAGCATTGGCTGGATTTCAAACCATTCCGGTTGACATTCCGCCCCAATCACCTCTCCGCCACCGAGGTGGAAGATGAGGTCAACGAATCCTGGCGCCGATGTTACAGTCCACACTCTTTCGCTCGCACGCAGCAGTGGCTGGTGGACCACCGGAAGCCGATCGACCACCAGGTTGCCTTCATGGTTGCGCGCTTGCTGTTTCGAGGAGTCTTCTTTCCCCAGTCGACCCGATGGTCGTGGATCCGCCTGTTGGCATCCAATGCCCCCACGATCGCACGGTTAGTGATGCGCAGGCTGCTCAACGGTTCTGCCGACGAGGATTCGACGCGGATCGGTGCGCTCCCTGCCAAAAACGCGGCACTGGATACCGGTCCCTCCAAATGAGACATCGCGGGAAAAGCGCCCGGACGTTTCGTCCGCACTACTGGCGTTGCCTTGCGGCCATCCTGCGCATCTTGCCTATCGGGTGGGAATTCCTGTAGGAAGCGATTTCGGACTCGGTTACCGGTGCGAGGCTGCAGATGGGTGATCCTGTGTCTTCGTTCGCGACATCCGCCAGCATTTTTTGATAGCAGAGATCTGGGGCTTCCTGAAACATCAGCTGGTGTTTCAGGAAGATGCCGTCGTCGATGGTCAGGGCGACCATGCGGATACTCTTGTCATGGGCCTCGATCTGGAAGCGGTACTCGCGGTGTCCGGTTTGAGGGAGCATTCCAAGGTACCGGAGTTGTAAGACTAGATCTCTTGCCATGCGGTGTCACCTCCGTAAAAAAACCGACCTGCAACCAAATCGAACCTCTTGTGTGCGATCGAAATGAAATCTCTGATCTGAGAGGCGCGATCCGCAAGATCATCCCTATTATACACCACTCCGGTCCCCTCTGCCCGGTTCGTTTTCAGGCGGGCGGTTCATTCGCATGCACTGGCAGACGGACGGAGGCCGTCTTGATCGCCGGCCGGCGCTGTTGCGAAGGAGACCGGGCGCAAATGTTCGCCAGTCAACAGGTGCAGCGATCAGTAGCCGTTCAACAGTCAGCCGCCCAGGTGGAGGGCGGGTTCCGCGCCCGCCCTTGAGGATAAATTTGTTGCGCCGCTCCGGGACTGCTACACTTGCGAGGAAAGGAAAACCCGCTATGGCAACTAAGAGACCATCTTTCATCAAGCGGCAGAAAGAACTGAAGCGTACTGCACGAGCCTTGGAGAAACGCCAGGCGCGACGGGAGCGCAAGGAGGCGAGAGCCATGGGGAGTGCCGTGCCCGAGGCACCCGATCAACCCGGAGAGGAAGCCGGCAGCGGAAACTGACAATCCCTGAAAACCGGGGCCGCCCGCCTCAACAGTCGGAGTTACTGTCCCACCTGGCTTGAAGCCCATTGTGCTCATCCTTAACTCTGCAGGTTTTTATCCGGTCGCAGAAACGCTGCAGAGGCTTGCGTAAATGATAAGAATAAATACCTTATCTTGATTCTCTTAGTTCGCTCACATTCCACAGACTTCCCAAAATCTCTTTTCCTCAATTTTTCTCTTGCAATATATAGATCTAGTGCTATAGTGTTATATATCATATGAAGAGGAGGTCAGATATGCAGGCTGACAGCACCCTGATGGAGGCCATGAAAGCTCCCGATGCGCCGTGGCCGTCGGCCGGGGAAATGGACCTTGCGCGTGAGGTGCAAATGCGGCTGCTGCGGCGCAGCGTCCCAGCTCTGGACACTCTCGAATATGGGGGATGCTATCTTCCTGCCCACAGCATCGGCGGGGATTATTACGATTTCATTCATCTGGGTCTCGGCAGAGTGGGGATCGCGCTGGGCGACATCTCGGGAAAGGGCGTGCCGGCGGCGATCATGATGGCAAGCCTGCAGGCGATCCTGCGGAGCCACTCTGCGAGCCTTTCTCACGATATTACGCGGCTGTTGCGTTCGGTAAATCGCCTCTTCTGCGAGTGCACCGCGGAGACGAACTTTGCCACCCTTTTCCTGGGAGAATACGATGATCGGACCCGGGTTCTGCGATACGCCAACTGCGGGCACAATCCTCCGCTCGTCATTCGCCACAACCTCGAAGTCGGCAGGCTCGAGTCGACGGGGACAGTCCTGGGGATATTCCGGGACTGGAACTGTTCCCTCAGCGAGGTCGCGCTGGCCGGGGGAGACACTCTGCTGATGTTCACCGACGGAGTGACCGAAGCCGAAAACAGTCTGGGGGAGGAATTCGGCGAAGAGCGCCTGCTCGATTTGGTGAACCGGTGCCGGCGCCTGACTGTCTCGCAACTGGTTCGCGACGCTGCGGCGGCACTGCGCCAATTCAGCGGGCAGCGCCTGATAGACGACGCCACATTGCTGGTGGCGCGCTGCACGGAGTCAAGCTAGGGGAGCACGGCATGGAGCTGCACATCAATCCCGGCGACGAGTTGCCCATCTACCGTCAGATCATGCGCCAGATCATCGATGCGGTCGCCGGAGGGCGGCTGCAGGCAGGCGCTCAACTCCCTTCCCACCGGGAACTGGCGGAGCAACTGGTGATCGCGCCTCTGACTGTGAAAAAGGCTTACGACGAACTGGAGCGGCAGGGGTTGATCGTGACGCAGAGAGGGAAGGGGACGTTCATCAGCGAAAGGCTCCCGGATGTCGATCCGGCCAAGCGCCGGGAGCGCTTGCGCGACGCGGCGCAGCGGCTGCTGTCGCAGGCGGCTTTGAGCGGCGTTCCCCTGGCTGACGTCTTCGGCCTGCTGGAGGAAATGCAGAAAGGAATGGAGAGATGAAGGTGATCGATTTCAGCGATGTGCACTACTCCTACAAGCAAGGTTCCGATGTGCTCCGGGGCATCTCGTTTTCGCTCGAAGCCGGCGAAGTTGTCGGACTGCTCGGGAAAAACGGCGCCGGCAAGACAACGCTGATGCGCCTGGCCATGGGCATGATGGTAACCAGCCAGGGGAGCGTGCAGCTCTTCGGCCTGGATCCGCGAAGAGACGCGCTCGACGTGAAACGCCGCGTGGGCTACGTATCCGAAGACCAGGTTTTGCCGGAATTCCTGTCGGTCGGCGAAATCATCCGGCTCCATCGCGGGCTCTTCCCAACCTGGGACGAAGGGCTGGAGCGACGCTTGCGGGAACGCTTCGCTCTGTCTCCCAAGGCCAAGATCAAGACTCTCAGCAAGGGGCAGGCCAGACAGGTGGCACTGCTCTGCGCCGTAGCGCATCGCCCTGAGGTCCTGCTGCTGGACGAACCCGCCGGGGGGCTCGATCCATCCGCGCGCCGCGAATTCCTGGAAACATCGATCCGCCTGCTGAACGAAGCCGGAACCACGATCCTCTTTTCCTCGCATTACATGAGCGATGTCGAGCGCATGGCGGGCCGGATTGCCATGATCCACGAAGGCAGGCTGCTGATCGACAACTCCTTAGACGACCTGCGCGAGAAATACTCTCTGGCTCTCGTTCCTCGAGGCTCCGGGGACCGGCAGAATCAGTTGCTCGGATTGAAGGAATGTCTGTCCGTCCGGGATCAGGCGGACGCGATCCACGCGATCTTCCGGTGCGAACCGGAGCGCTGCCGCTCGATACTCGAGAAGGGGCTCGACATCCATAACTCGTTCTGCACGCCGATCGCGCTGGAGGACATGTTCATCGAACTGGTCGGGGGGAGGTCGTGATGCTTGCGCTGCTGCGGAGAGATCCGGTCCTTGGCACAATAGCCCTGGTGAAGGGCGGGATCCTTGCTCTTAATGCGGGCGTGATGGCAGGACTTGTCACCACGCTGGCGGCGGGATCCGAATACCGGTTCCCCGGAACCATGGCAAGCAGTCTGTTTCTGGCGGGACTGATCTGGTTCTCCATCTCGCCTTTTCTTCTCTTCGGAAAGGCCCGCGAGCGCTGCAACGCCTTGGACCTGGCTCTGCCGATTCCGGCTCGCAAGCTCTGGCTGGCTCACGTCTCAACCCTCATCCTGCTCGGCTTGGCGTACGCGACGCTCATCGTCGGTACTCTGTGGATTATGTTCTGGATGTTCAGCCGCGCTCCGGCAGATTTTGCCGTGGTCAAGCAGTCGCTGGCGGGAATATACCTCCCCGTTGCGTCCGGGCTGGTCCTCATCGTGGTCCTTCTGCAGCGCGCAAAGGCATCGCAGTGCCAGGTACCTCGCGGCCATGCATACGCGATATATTCAATGCTGTTTCTGTGCACGGGATTCGCTTTAATCGTCCTCCTTTCGTCATTGCCCGGTCCTGCGGCGCTCGTGCCCATCGGCGTGGCCGTGTTCCTCGGTTATAGAACGTACCGGTCCCTCCCCCCGGCCTTCACCTGGATACCCGCAGATACGCACGCCGGAATCGAGCTGCCCCAGGTCACTCGGGACGCGGCGATCATGCGCGCAGTGGAGGCTGAGGAATGGGAGATGTACGGCAAGCGGGGGCCCATGCACGGCATCCAGTTCGGGTGGTTTCTGATCCGGCTGCTCTGCTTCCACCCCTCCCGCAATCGGTTCGCGGCCCTGTTTTTTTTCCCACTCTTTTTCCTGTGGGGGCTTTTCATGTCCGGTTTCTTCGCCGCATGGCGAGACCTGGAACTGCCCCAGTTCTCCTACATTATCCTGTCCGGCTACCTGCTGATGTCCTTCCTTCCGGCTCAGATGCTGCAAATCCCCGGTGTGGATTTCCTCCCCGTCTCGAAAAAGCTCATCGCCGCATTGCTGTTGATTCCCGCATTCCTGTTCCTCGCCCTCGGGCTGGGAGCAGGAGCAATCGGCGCCGCAATCCTCGATCGATCGCACCTTCAGATTCAGTTGCAGACATCCCCCTCCTCGTTCATCCCCCCATACAGCACCAAGGCGCCCATGGTCCGGATTCCGGCGGAATACTGCCAGATATCCTGGAACGGCGATCCGCCGGATGTCGCAGCTCCGTGGGGGGAATCTCACCCCGCCTGGAAATATCCGCTCTATGCGGGGAGCCGGATTACCGTGTATTCCCCCTTCAGCGCGCCGGAGGGAAGTTCACCCCGATTCGTTGCCTTCCAGATCGGCCGCGCAATTGAGGCAATCTACGGAGCCTCCATTCCCTATCAGGTAATCCTGGACCGGCATCTCGAAATGTCCTCGGATCAGACCGTTGCGCTTAAAGACACGGACCGGCTCATTGCAGAACATCCTGAGTGGAGGCCGCGGGGGCAAGTCACTCTCGCACCGTTTCTGCTTGCCGCGGTCGGTTTCGTCTACGCGATCCTGGTTTCCATATACTTGCGGGCCTGGCGGGCAGCGGTCTCGGACACCCGCAGAAAGGCCATCTTTCTCGCGTTGGCACTCGCCGCCATTGCACTCACTGCAGGCCAGGTAGGCGTGATGATCGCCCAGTGGATCCGGCTGGACGTCGGCGCTGCCTTCATCAAGATCCTGATGCTGAGAATAGTTCGGACAATCCCGGGCGGCACTCTGACCGTCTGGGTTCTCAGCGCACTCGTGTTGTGGGGAGCGTATGAGTTTTGCCGGAGACAGTTCCAGCGCGTTGAGGTGCTTCCGGGACAGACAGCAAGGGCTTGCCTGTAGGGTCCCGCGGGCAGGAAAGGAAACAGAGAGAGATGAGAGGAAAGGGGCAAAGATGGACCCGATTCCTGTGTGTGATCCTTCTGCTGGGTTCACTCCCGCGCGCGAACCTGCTGCGGGCTCAGGAGGCGGCATCGCAGACACCCCGGGAGCATCAACTCGACCTCGATTCATTCGAATATGTCTGGAAGACGGTTCATGAGAAGCATTTCGATCCCACCTGGGGAGGTGTGGACTGGAAGGCCGTCCACGCGGAATTCCGTCCGAAGATGGAAGCGGTGAAAACAAGGCGCGAAGCCAGGGCGGTCGTGCGAACCATGCTCTCCCGTCTGAAGCTCACTCACTTCAGCCTCATTCCCTCGGAGCTGTATGGAGACTTGAGCCGGCCCGAATCAGGTGCAGGCGAGCCGGGAGTGACCGGAATCCATTTGCGGGTGATCGACGGGCGTGCATTGGTGGTTTCGGTCGATCCCGGTTCGCCGGCGGCGCAGGCCGGAGTGAGGCCTGGATGGGAGATTCTTCAGATCGGCGGCAAGGAGATTGCCTCGCAGCTTGCCGCCATCGCCAGAGAATTCGAGGGCAAGTCCCTCAAGGACCTTGTGCTGACCGATGCGGTGGCAGGCCGCCTCGAGGGCAAGCAGGGCGACTGCCTCGCCGTCTCCTTTCTGGACGGTGCCGACCGTAACATTTCCCATTCGCTGGCCCTGGTGGAGCCGAGGGGGGCAAAGTTTCAGCTCGGAAACCTGCCGCCGGTGCGCGTCTGGTTTTCTGAAAAGACCGTCGGGCCCGGGATCGGCTATTTCGCCTTCGACGTTTTCCTCGCGCCCGGGATCCTGATGACGGCGTTCAACAATGCCATGAGGTCTTTCATGAACGCACCGGGTCTCATCCTGGATCTGCGCGGCAACGGAGGCGGGCAAGGCGAGATCGGGTGCGGCATGGCCGGCTGGCTGGTTCTGGAGAAGGGCCGGGACCTGGGCACCATCCGCACCCGCGACAATGCATTGAAGTTGATCGTGCGACCGCGGCCCCAGGTCTATCCGGGGCCGGTAGCGGTGCTGGTGGACGGGCTGTCCCTCTGCGCCACGGAGATCTTTGCCGGCGGGTTGCGCGATCTCGGCCGGGCGCGCGTCTTCGGAACCCGCACCGGCGGAGCGGCATTGGGAGGCAATATCGAGCGGCTTCCGAACGGGGACGGATTCATGTATGCGTTCGCAAATCATGTCACTGCAGGGGGCCGGGTGCTGGAGGGCAACGGCCTGGTTCCCGATGTCATCGTGCAACACACGCGTGAGGCACTGCTCCAGGGGCGCGATCTGATCCTGGAAGCGGCAATCGACTGGATACGAGATTTTAAGTAAACCGCAATAACGAATCAGGGGGATAACTACATGAGCCTCAAGACAGGAAGAACAGCAGGATTTGTCCTTACAATCGCGGCCCTGTTCACTGAGCTGGCGCTGGTGTCGGTGGGCGGAAGCCTCGCGCTGCCGGTGCAGAATACCCCGCCGCGGGCGGAACAGATACTCGATCAGTACGTCGAGGCGATCGGAGGTCTCGCGGCGCTGGAAAAAATCAACAACCGCGTCATCAAGGGGACGATGGAAATCGCCGGGGCGGGGGTCAAGATCTCCATCACCGCCTTTCAGGCCAGACCCAACAAGGCCTGCACTGTGATCGATTCCCCCGCGACCGGCAGGATTGAAACCGGTACGAACGGGGAAGTTGCCTGGCAGGTATCCGCTCTGGCGGGCGCCCAGTTGATGGAAGGCAAAGAGAAGGCGAGCTTCCTGCACATGAACATCTTTGACAGGGCCGTATACTGGCGCAGGTCGTTTCAGAAGGTCGAGGCCGCGGGAGAGGAGGAGGTGTCGGGCAGGCCCTGCTACAAGGTGGTAGTGACACCCAAGGATCTTCCGCCGCAGACGGTGTTTTTCGACAAGGAAACACACCTGGTCGTACGGATCGCGATGACGATTGAAAACCAGGCAGGCACTATTCCGTCGGACAGCTATCTCAGCGACTACAAGCGTGTGGATGGCGTCCTCTTGCCGCACAAAACGGTAACCAGGCTGATGGGCCAGGAGCGGATCACGATCATGGAGAGCATCGAGCAAAACGCCCAACTGCCGCCCGAGCGGTTCGATCCCCCCACCGAAATCCGGGCTTTAATAAAGAAGTAGGGCCAGCCGGCAGGCATGTAGTTCAGGTACGGATTCAAATGGGCCCTCAAAAGGACTCGGCAGAAAAGCCTGCGGCCGACTGGGAAAGCGGACGTCCCGCTCGCCAAGTCATTCTCAACTATGCGCCTCCCGGAACAAGCTGCCGAACCTTGGGACTCCATATCCGCTGGGTGCGACCGGTTGCTGCGATGCGGCCGCTGCCGGGAGTGGCGGTCACCTTTCCGTTTTCGAATACCACTTCCCCGCGCCGGATTGTGATTCGCGGCAATCCCGTAATCTCCCATCCATCGTGGAGTGAAAATCCGGCGCGAGAGAGGTTGTCCGTGCGCTCCAGTTTCCGTTTCCCCCTCGGATCCCATAGCGCCAAGTCAGCGTCCGACCCGACGGCGATTGTGCCCTTTTGTGGATACAGGCCGAAAAGCATGGCTGCGTTCGTGGAAGTCAAAGCGACAAATCGGCCGAGCGGTATATTCCTCTTGACGACTCCCTCGGAGTAGAACACCGGCATCATGGTCTGCAGGTCGGCGACTCCGGGACGCAGCCTGCTTATGTTGAGCGCAGGATCCATTTTCTGCTCGCGGGTCCACGGGGCATGGTCGGTACCGAGCGTGTCGATGGAACCATCGGTGATTCCTTGCCAGAGCGCACCTATATCCGTGGAATCGCGAAGCGGCGGTTGCCCGACATAAAGAGGGCCTTCCGGCTCGAGATAGCGTTCTTTCGTGAAGTAGAGGTAAATCGGGCGCGTTTCCACAAACAAGGGAAGCCCTCGCCCCTTTGCCTTCCGGCACACACCAAGTGCGGCCTGCGACGAGAGGTGGACGATGTATACCGGCGCGCCCGATCTTTCGCAAATCTCTGCAGCACGCTCGACTGCCTTGACCTCGGACCGGACCGGCCGACTCTCGGCATAGTAGCGCAGCGAGGTTCGGCCGTCGGCGGCAAGCGCCTTGGCTGCCTCGGCAAGCCCATCGGCATCTTCACAGTGGAGCATTGTCAGAAGGCCGGCGCGTCCGGCTTCGCGGATGAGATCCGTCCACGCCGCCTCGTTCTCCACAAAAGCCCGGCCGGTCATAAAGATCTTGATGTCGCCGTGCCCCTCCTGCCGCAATCCGGGAAGTTGCGACGTTATTTCGGTCCCAGGCGCTGAGAGGATAGGGTGGAGGAATATGTCGGCCAGGGCTTGCTCCCGGACCAGCCTGGCCTGTCGGGAGATGGCATCGCGGATGCTTTCTCCGCGCTGCATGCTCGCCATGCATCCGATTGTGGTGATTCCTCCCGCAAGCGCCGCCTGGGAACCGCTGAAATAATCGTCCACCCAGGATGGCAGCAGGTGCGCGTGCGGATCGATTCCTCCCGGCAGCACCTGCAGGCCGGCGGCGTCGATCACGCGTTCGCCGGCCCGCGGCCTGAGGTTTTGGGCGATTTCGAGGACCTTGCCGCCGCCCACCCTGATATCCGCGTCCCACTGCTTTTCGGCAGTAACCAGGCGGCCGTCACTGATCAGAAGCCCGGTGCTTTCGGCGATTTTAGATACGCGCAAGTCCGACTTCTCAGGAAAGCGTGTGGCGGTTTC
>Ga0102851_10000386_pt1 | contig 21812 bp, 25 predicted proteins | sample Mud3Dept3metaG_FD_79558 | JGI IMG/M metagenome (GOLD analysis project Ga0102851, IMG submission 79558) | Freshwater wetland microbial communities from Ohio, USA, analyzing the effect of biotic and abiotic controls - Mud 3 Core 4 Depth 3... | ecosystem: Environmental > Aquatic > Freshwater >... | reverse complement strand
GCCTCGACGGCGTCGAGCTCGGCGTGGAGACGGCCCACGTGCCCGAGGTCGTTGCAGCGCTCCGCATCGTCGAGCTCGGCGCGCAGCTCGTGGAGACGCGCCTGGTACTCGCGGCGCGCGCGATCGTCGAGCATCTCGCCCGCGTCGCCGCGTTCGCGGCGCACCGCGAGGACCTCGTCGCGGCCGGCACCGGCCGCCGGCTCGGAACCCGCGGCGTCCAGCTCGCTGATGTGCACGTCGATGTGCGGGTGGAGCACGAGGTACTGTAGATCGCAGAGCCCGCGCACGTGCGACAGCCCGTGGCGCTGATTGCGGTAGGCGATCGTCCACACCGATCCCTGACGGCTGAGCGTCGCCTCGCGCTCACGCACCTTGAGTCGCGAGGCCGACGCGTGGGCGGTACGCGCGAACGCCGGGGAAGGCGCTGGAGCGAGCTCGTGTGTCTCGGCGCCGGTGAGGAAGTCGTTGAGGCGGCTCGTCACCTCGTGCCAGTTCGGCATCGTGAAGCAGAAGTGATCCTCGCCCGCCACCTCCCACAGCTCCGCGTCGGGAATGTTCGCAGCGAGGTAGCGACCGACGGCTGGCGGCTGCACCCGATCTCCCGTCACGTGAACGACGAGCGTTCGCGCCTCGATCCGCTCGAGACGATCCTTCGGGATCGATAGCGCCGCGACGTTCTCGATCTGTCGCCGAAGATCGGCGGGGCTCGCGCTCTGTCTCTGGAAACGACCGAGCCAGCGCAGGAACGAAGCGCTGCGACACTGGCTGGGGATGAACCATTCCGCCATGAACTCGGGCTCGCGTCCCCACGTCTCGACGAGACGGGCGAAGCGCCCGAGAAACTCCTCGAGCGAGGGCAGGGGCTCCGCGGCGTAGGCCGGCAGCTCAGCGAGCGCCGCCAGCCCGGGCACGGCGTTGACGAGCACCAGTCGATCGACGCGCTCCGGGCAGGTCGCCGCGAAGTGCTGAGCCATCAAGGCGCCTTCCGACACGCCGAGCACACTGGCCCGCTCGACTCCCTCGGCGTCCATGACGGCAAGGATGTCGCCGATCCGCTCCTGGAGGCTCGGCGGCACTGCTACGCGATCCGACATCCCGACCCCACGCTTGTCGAAATGCAGAACGCGCGTCCGGCTCGCGCGCAGCTCCAGGAACCGGCGAAAGACCTCGTTCTCCCACATGATCTCGACGTTGGAGATCAGCGGTGGGATGGAGATGACGTCGGGTCCGGAGCCGAAGCGCTGATAGGCGATGTTGACGTCGCCGCTCTTGGCGTAGTGAATCTCGGGAACTTCCATTCGCGTCAGGATAGGGCGCTAGGCGGCTGCGCGTCGCCGTGCGATGAAGCGCGCCGCCGCGTAGAGCAGGACCAGCTCACCGCCGAGACCGCACGCGGGCGGTGATTCCCAGTACGGCCATCCGGCCTCGCAGGCCGGATCGTCGAAGTCCACCAGGCCGTCGCCGTCGTCGTCGATTCCGTTGTCGCAGAGCGGATTCTCGGGGCTCGCGTACGGGAACGGACAGCCGGGATCCGCGGAATCGACGAGACCGTCGCCGTCGTCGTCGATGCCGTCGTCGCACGCGGTATCGGCGCGTGTCTCGTCGGGATCGGTCGCGCTCGTGCAGCCCAAATCGCCGAGGTCCACGTCGCCGTCGCCGTCGTCGTCGCGACCGTTCGCGCAGGCGTCGGCGGTGCCGGGTTGCCAGTCGGGGTCCGAGTCGAAGCCCACATCGGTCACGAAGGTCGGCGGAGCCTAGGACGAACAAGCGGGGATTGCGGACCCGATAACGGGTTCCATGCCTATCGCCTTGGCTCCGCTGAGTGACCGGATCTGACACGCACAGCATCGAGGATGGATCGCAGGAGGATCCATCGGTGGAGTTTCCGAAGACGCTGCTCGAGTTCCAGGCCCGCTTCCCCAATGACGATGCTTGCTGGAAGGCCCTTCGCTGCGCCCGCTGGCCCCGGGGCTTCGTCTGTCCGCGGTGCCAGCACACGCGGAGCTCGTTCCTCGCGACCCGACGGCTCGAGCAGTGCCGATCCTGCCGCTACCAGTGCTCCGTCACGGCGGGAACCGTCTTCCACCGCACCAAGGTTCCGTTGCGCACCTGGTTCTGGGCGATCTTCTTCGTAGCCCGGCACAAGCAAGGGATCTCCGCCCTGCAGCTGCAGAAGGACACCGGCGTCGGCAGCTACGAGACCGCTTGGACGATGCTCCACAAGCTGCGCTCGGGCTTGCGAGCGCGGCCCGACTCCCGGTTGCACGGGCTCGTGGAAGCCGATGAGACGTACGTCGGAGGCGTCGAGCGCGGCCGACGCGGGGGCCGCCAAGCGGGCTCCAAAACAATCGTCGTGGCGGCGATCGAACGGCGGCGCCACAGCGCCGGACAGCTGCGACTCTCGGTCGTGAAAGGGCTCACGTTCGAACGGGATCTCGGTCCGTTTCTCTTGGGTGTGATCGATGGATCCCAAACCATCCTGCGCACCGATGGGTATGCGACCTATCGGAGCTTCGAGCGGGTGGGCATCCCCCACGATCGCCGCGTTCAAAAGGATCCCGCTCGCGCTGGAGAGATCCTGCCCTGGTGTCACATCGTGTTCGGCAATCTCAAGAACTGGCTGCGCGGAACCTTCCATGGTGTCAGCCGCAAGCACCTGCAGCGCTACCTCGAAGAGTTCGTCTATCGCTTCGATCGTCGCTGGCGGGAAACAGAGACGTTCGGCTTCGTTCTCCGACGCGCCGCTTGCGCCGAGCCGCTCCCATATCACCGTCTGGTAGCGGAGGCAGTCGGATAGGCATGACGCCCACTATCATCTTCCGGAATCCCCGCTTCTTCCTCCTAGGCTCGGACGCCATTCATCGCGTTCTGCGAGGAGTGCCTCGCGGCCTACACGTACCCGCGCGTCGTGGAATTCATCGACGCCCTGCCGAAGAAGGGGCCGACGGGGAAGATCCTGAAGCGGGAGCTGCGCTAGCCAGAGTTCTCCTGGCGATCCCGTGGAGCCAGGCGGCGAACGGAACCTCGCCGGTGTAGTTCCCGATCTCCTGGAAGGCGCGCACCAGGATGGCCTCGGTCGCTGCTTCCGCTGCAACACGGCCCGCCGTAGCCCGGACGGCGAAGGCATACACGCAACGGAAGCTCTCGGCGTAGACCGTCTCGAAGGCCTCGCGATCGCCGCGCGCGGCGCGTCGAACGAGCAGCGCATCCGTGGTCATCAACACGGGGTCGCTCCTCCGCGCAGCAACTCGCTCACAGGGCCGAATCCGGGTCTCAGTCGGGCCTGCGAGAAACGGTTCAGATGGATTCCCCAAGTGGAATCGGTGGTCGGACCGCGGGCGGCTCGACCCACAGGTGCACCCGTCACTGCGCCGTGCGGGCCTCGCGGAGCGCCGCCGCTCGCATCTCGCGCCGCTTCATCCAGCCGTGCGCGAAGCCGGATCGCAGCGCCACGTAGGCACCGGCGGCGGCGATGAAGGTGATGACGCACCCGATGGCCAGCAGCAGCTCATCCGTCATGGCGATGGCTCCCGCCGAGCAGCAGCGATCCCGCGGAGAGGATCGACGGCACCCACAGGCCGACGAATACCCCGCGCTCGCGATCGCCGGAGAACCAAAGCGTCACCGACAACAGGAATGAAAGCCCGGCGGCGACGAAGAACAGGGCCTTCGCGGTGCCGAGCGCTCCGGCGTCCAGGTGCGGCGTGTCCATCGCGGTGCCGGGTTCAGCGGGGGATCGAAGGTTCGTACTCACGTTTTCTCTCCGGGGTGGTTGTTCGACCGACAGACCCTAGACGCCAGTGGGAGTAGTGTCCAGAAAAAATATAGACATATTGGTTTAGCTGGCTATGTTCTGACCGCGCCATCTCGTAGCTTCATCCTCACGCCGCTCCCGGAGCCCTCAACTGAACTCCTTCACCCCCGCCCAGATCGACTCCTACCTCGCGAGCGCCCGCTTCCCGGTCCGGGTCGCGTGCGCCGACGCGAGCGGACATCCGCTGGTGCTCTCGCTCTGGTACGTCTGGCTAGACGGGGCGCTCTGGTGCGCGACCGGCCCGCGCGCGCGAATCCTGAAACTGTTGCGGCGCGAGCCGCGCTGCGGCTTCGAGGTGGCCGGGGACGCGCCGCCCTATCGCGGCGTTCGCGGCCAGGGGCGGGCGCAACTTCATCCTGAACGCGGCGCGGAAACCCTGGCCATGCTCGTCGATCGCTACCTCGGCACGCGCGACTCGGAGTTCGCGCGTTGGCTGCTCGCGCGCGGCGCCTCGGAGGTGGCGATTCGAGTCGAGCCCGACCACTTCTCGAGCTGGGACTTCACGGAGCGCATGCAATGACGCGCATGCCGTACGCCGCGACCGTCCGAACGAGGAATTCCATGCATCCCGACCACCGCTCCCTGCTGATCTTGAACGTACTCGGCGGAATCGCGGTGCTGGGCAGCTATGTGATCGGCATCGCGACGCATCCCGAAACGAGTTCGCAGGTCTGGGGCGGCGTGCCCGAGTCGATCCGGCCGCTCTACACGGTGAACATGTTCCTCGCGGCGGCCGGCTACTTCGCCTTCAGCTTCTTCGTCTTCTTCCGGCTCGATCCGGATCGAGCGCGTCTTCCTGGCAATCGCGGTTTCCGAGCCTTCCATGTCCTCTATGCGCTGATCCTGATTCCCTCGGCGCTGTGGATGCCGTTGACCTTCGCGATGATCGACGCGCCGAGCGCGGGGCTGTGGGCGGCCATCCGACTGGTGCTCTTCCTGGTCGGGCTCGGGTCGCTCGGGCTGATCGCAGCGATCACCACCGTGCGCCCGGCGGACGCGCCGATCGCGTGGGGCATCGCGATCGCTGGCGCGATTCCGTTCGCGATCCAGACGGCGCTGCTGGACGCGCTCGTCTGGCCCGCGTATTTCCCGGCCTAGTCGATCCACACATCGCACCGGAGGCCCCATGCCGATCGCAAAGCAGCTCTCGAGCATGGAACTCTGCGACGCCGACGGCGCGGCGTGTCGCCTCGGCGCGTTCTGGGGCGAGCGCCCGGTCGTGCTCGTCTTCGTCCGCCAGTTCGGGTGAATGTTCTGCCGCGAGCAGGTCGCGCAGTTGCGCGACGCACAGCACGAGATTCGCGAGCGCGGCGCGGAGCTGGTGATCGTGGGCAATGGAGCCCCCCACTTCGCGAGGGCATTCCGTGAGGACTTCGCACTCGACGGGCCGCTGCTCGTCGATCCGGAGCTGCGCGCGTACCGGAGTGCCGGTCTGCGCCGCGGTCGCGTCGAGATCTTTTCGCCGCGCGTTGCGTGGAACGGCCTCCGCGCGATTCGCAGCGGCGCGCGTCAGCAGGCCGTCCAGGGCGATCCGTGGCAGCTCGGCGGCGTCTTCGTGATCCGCCCGGACGGCAAGCTCACGTTCGCGCACCGCAGTCGCGAGGCCGGCGACCATGCGCCCGTCGCGGACGTGCTCGCGGCGCTCGCGCCCGATGCGCCGCCCGTCGAGGAGACCGTCGCCGCGCCGCGGGCCCAGGTCTGGCTCGGCCGGGCGCTCGGCGCGTTGGTCGATCCGTTCATCGTGAACTCCTTCGATCGCACCGGCTTCCGGATCCACGCGCTGCGCTTCGACCCGAACGATCTCGACGTCGATCTCGGCGGTCGCCGCTGTCTCGTGACCGGCGCCAACTCCGGCATCGGCTTCGAGACGGCGCGGGCGCTCGCCGATCTCGGCGCCGAGGTCGTGCTGCTCTGCCGCAACCGCGAGCGCGGCGAGGAAGCGGTCGCGCGCATCCGCGCCGAGACCGGCAACGCGCGCGTCTCGCTCGAAGTGCTCGACGTCTCGAAGCTCGCCGACGTGCGCGCCGTGGGCGCGCGTCTCGCCGCATCCCGCGTCGACGTGCTGGTCCACAACGCGGGCGTGCTGCCCGACGCGCGCACCGAAACCGACGACGGTCTCGAGACCACCTTCGCGACGCACGTCGTCGGCCCGTTCCTAATGACGAAGCTGCTGCGAAAGCGACTCGAGGAATCGCCCGACGGCCGCGTGATCTGGGTCTCGTCCGGCGGCATGTACACACGCGCGCTGAACCTCACCGATCCCAACTGGAAGAAACGCGCCTACGACGGCGTCGTCGCCTACGCCGAGACCAAGCGCGCGCAGGTGGTGCTCTCGGAACTCTGGGCGCGGGAGCTCGCCGGCACCTCGGTGGTGGTAAACGCGATGCATCCCGGCTGGGCCGACACGCCCGCCGTCGCGTCTTCGCTACCGCTCTTCCACCGCATCACGAAGGCCATCCTCCGGACGCCGGCCGAGGGTGCCGATACGGTGGTGTGGCTCGCCGCGAGTCCAAAGGCGCGTGAGACGGGCCGCTTCTGGTTCGACCGCGAGGCGCGCCGCACGCACTTCGTCCCGTTCACCCGCAACTCGGAGAGGGAGGCACGCGACCTGTGGAAGCTCTGCGAGAAGCGCGCCCGATCGGGCGGCAAAACGCCCGACGCGCGGCGCAGGAAAGTGGCTCGCTGATGCGAGGCTTCGCACTCGTGGTGTTCGCCGCGGTTACGGCACGGGCGCTCGTCGCCACGGCCGACGCGTCGGACGCGCTGCAACGCGCCGGCGCCGCCTGGGATCGCCGCGCCGACGGACGCGTCGCCGAGCGCGCGCGTCCCGAACCGATCGACGAGGCGATCGACGGCTACCGCGCCGCGCTCGCGGCCGAGCCGGATCGGCTCGAAGCACACTGGAAGCTCCAGCGCGCGCTCTGGTTCGCGGGCGACTACGCAACGTCCGATCGCGCAGCGGAACGCGCCCGCTACGAGGAGGCGATCGCCGCCGCCGAGACTGCGAGCGATGTGCTCGCGTCACGCTTCGGCGGGGGCGATGCGCTCGAAAAGGCGAGTCCGGAGACACTGCGCTCGCTGCTTCCGGCCGACGCACGCGAGGACGCCGCGCACTTCTATTTCTGGTATGCGGTGAACCTGGGCGCCTGGGCGCGCAACACGGGTCTGCTCCAGGCCGTTCGCGCGGGGGCCGCGAGTCGCATCCACGAAGCGACACTGCGCTCGATCGCGCTCGATCCCGGCGTCGAGCAGGGCGGCGCGCTCCGCCTGCTCTCGCGGCTGCACGCCGAGCTGCCGCGGGTGCCGTTCCTGTCGGGCTGGGTCGATCACGAGCAGGCGATCCCGCTCGCCGAACGCGTCGTCGCCGAGTACCCGGCGCACCCTGGCAATCCGTTCCTGCTCGGTCTCACGCTGCTCGAGCGAGCGCCGTCGCGGCGCGCGGAAGCGCTGGCGCTGCTCGAAGCAACGGCGACGCTCGAACCGCGCCCCGATCACGTGATCGAGGACGTCTCGATCCAGATCACCGCGCAGGAAGAGCTGGAGAAGGCGCGGCGCGAAGCGAACGCGGGCGAGCCGCCCGCCTGAGCGATCGCGCCTACTTCCCGCCGCCATTCGCGTGACCGAGCGACTTGCCCGGCGCTACGCGATCGCGCACCAGCCCGTTGGCTCTCGCGCTCAGCCGGGAGTTGTCATAGAACCCGGCCTCCAGGGAGACGGCGGAGGCATTGCGTTTCAGGACACGTTGGCGAATCGCTTTCGGATCACGAACCAGCATTCCGCCCTGAGGCGCGCGGCGAGTCCGAGGTCGACCGCCGTCGACCTGCCTCGATGTATTCCTCCAGATCCCGGTCGTCGTACCGCACCGCGTGCCCGAGCTTTACGAACCGGGGTCCGTTGCCCTGCAGACGCCACTTCTGGAGCGTTCGCACGCTTACACCGAGAAGCTCCGACGCATCGCGCTCGGTAACGAGGCGGGACATGGGAACCTAGTTGCGCAAGAGGCATGCCACGCGGGTCGGAACACAAGACGCTGGGAGCGCCACCGCGGGCTACTTAGGACGCTTTCCTGGTGTGCCTTGGCGGAGCCGCCCACCGCCAAGGCGTTCTTGGCGTGCAGCGGTCCTGACCGGGCACCTCGCATCACCACTCAGTCTGGGCTTGTGGTTTTGGGCTGCCCACCATGTGCCCACCGAGGTGAATCCTGAGTCTTCATGCTTACGCAGCCAACGCACGTAACGTGGCGGAGAGGGAGGGATTCGAACCCCCGGTACCCTTGCGGGTACTCCTGATTTCGAGTCAGGCGCATTCGACCAGGCTCTGCCACCTCTCCGCGTTCGGTCGGATACCCGAAGGACCGGCGAATCTATCGCACGAGGTTCGGAAAGCGAGCTGCAGGCGCGCGAAGATCATTGGCGCAAGCGGAGCGCGCAGCGAGCCGGAGGCGATCGAAGACGATTGGGCCGGGGCGAACCGGGGCAGCCCTTCGTGTTCGCTGAAGTCGGTGTCACCCGGGTCCGTGGACTTGCGCACACTCTCGATCGTGAGCTGCGCGGCGCCGGTCCAGAGCGCGGCCGTGCCCCACCCGATCGCCACCCGCAGGAGCGGGGTTGCAGACCCATCGCAGCGAGGAATGCCGGAGGCCCGCGCTTGCGCCCGCGGCCTGCCAGCCGCGCGATCGAGTGCTAAACCCTGCCGCGATTCGAGCAGGGGACGCATGTCGCGCGAAGATCTGATCCAAGCAACCGGTGCCGTCGAGAAGATTCTCGGCGGGGGCCGCTATCAGGTGGGCCTCGACACCGGGCAGACCGTGACCGCGCAGCTCTCGGGTCGCATGCGTCGCTTTCGCATCCGCGTGATTCCGGGCGATCGCGTTCAGGTAGGACTCTCGCCCTACGACCCGACGCACGGCTTCATCACGTTCCGGCTGCGCGAAGGCCAGAGCGGCCCTGATTCCGGTCCGGGTTCGGCTTCGGGTTCGGCGTCGGGTTCGGGTTCCGGTTCGCGGTAGCCACGCGAGGCCCGCTGGCGATGCCGTTCGCGAGTCGCTGGCTGCTGCGGGCGATCCAGGCCGCCGACCGCCGCCAGTTGCGCCGTCTCGCCGCTCTCCACCCCGGGCTTTCGATCGATCCCAGCGCCAGCACCAACTTCGCGCGCGCGCGCATCGTGATGGGTCCCGGCGCGGTGCTGAAGATCGGCGCGAACGTCGCGACCGAGCGCACGCCCGGCGCGCTCACGCTGCTGCTCGGTCCCGGCGCGCACGTCGAGATCGGCGCGCGCACCTGGCTGCGCACCGAGCTCGAACGAATACACATATCGGTGTTCGCCGGAGCGCGGCTCGTGCTCGGTCCCGACTCGTGGTTGAACGGCTGCCACCTCTCGGCGAAGCACGCCTTGCTGTGCGGGCGGCGCACCTGGATCGGCCCCGGTTGCCGACTGATCGACTCCGATCAGCACGACCTCGATGCCGAACACAAGGAGCGCGGCGGCCCGATCACGCTCGGCGATCACGTCTGGATCACTTCCGACGTGACGGTGCTGCGCGGCGTGCGGATCGGCTCGCACGCGGTGATCGGAGCGCGCTCGCTGGTGAACCACGACGTGCCCGACCACGCGCTCGTCCACGGCGTTCCGGCGCGCGTGCGCGGCACGGTGGGCGATCGCTCGCAGACGCCTTGACGGCTACCGTCGCGCCATGCCGCGACGCATCGCCCTCTTTGGTCAGGCCGCCTTCGCCAGGGACGTGCTCGTTCGTCTGCTCGACGCGGGCCACGAGATCGTCGCCGTCTACGCGCCGCCGGCGTCCGCGAAACCCGATCCGCTGGCGCAGGAGGCCGAGAAGCGCGGGCTTCGCGCGTTCCGCTACAAGGCGTTCCGCCGCCAGGGCGTGGCGCTGCCCGAGCGCGTCGCCGAGTACCGCGCGCTCGGCGCGGAACTGAACGTGATGCCCTACACGACGGTGATCCTGCCCCCCGAGATCGTGGAGGCGCCGGCGCTCGGCTCGCTGTGCTTCCACCCGTCGCTGCTCCCGCGCTTTCGCGGCGGCGCGGCGATCCCCTGGCAGATCATCCTCGGCGAGCGCGAGACCGGCGTCACCGTGTTCGTGCCCGACGCGGGTGTCGACACCGGGCCGATCGTGATCCAGCGGCGAGGCGTCGCGATCGAAGACACCGATACGGCGGCGAGCCTCTACTTCGACAAGCTCTATCCGCTCGGCGTCGCGGCGATGGTGGAGGCGGTTGCGAAGGTCGATGGCGGCAGCGCGCGACCGCAGCCGCAGGACGATGCGCGCGCGACCTTCCAGGGGTTGGTGACCGACGCTGTCGCGCGCGTCGACTGGGGTCGCTCGGCCGTCGAAATCGACCGCCTCGTGCGCGGCTGCGACCCGAGCCCGGGCGCCTTCGCATTGCGCGCCAGCGGCGAGCGCGTGCGGCTCTTCGATGCGCGCCGGGTCGGGGGCGAGACCGGCGCGGAGCCGGGGACCGTCGTGGGCCTCGAGGACGGACGCCTGCTGCTGGCGGCGCGCGGCGGGCGGATCTCGATCGGCAAGCTGCGCGTCGGAGACCGGGCCAAGGACGAGGCGCCTGCCGCCTTCGCGGGCGGAGGGCTCGAAGCCGGCGAACGCCTCCGCTAGCCTGCGCGCCCCAACCACCCCCTTTTTCGCAACTGAAACCTCCATCGTGTAGATCGGGCAGGCCCCATCGGGAATGCCCGTCCCGATCCCCAGAGCGGCGCCATGATCAACGAGCTCGCGAAAATCCGGAACATCGGCATCTCGGCCCACATCGACTCGGGCAAGACCACGCTCACCGAGCGCATCCTCTTCTACACCAAGCGGATCCACAAGATCAGCGAGGTGAAGGGCAAGGACGGCGCCGGTGCGACGATGGACTTCATGGATCTCGAGCGCGAGCGCGGCATCACGATCCAGTCCGCCGCGACCCACACCACCTGGGACGAGCACTTCATCAACATCATCGATACCCCCGGCCACGTCGACTTCACCATCGAGGTGGAGCGCGCGCTGCGTGTGCTCGACGGTGCGATCCTGGTGCTGTGCGGCGTCGCCGGGGTGCAGTCGCAGTCACTGACCGTCGACCGGCAGATGCGGCGCTACAAGGTTCCGCGCCTCGCCTTCATCAACAAGCTCGACCGCTCGGGCGCCAATCCGTACCGCGTCACCCAGCAGCTTCGCGAGAAGCTCGCGCACAACGCCGTGATGATGCAGATCCCGATCGGCGTCGAGGCCAAGCACGAGGGCGTGATCGACCTGATCACGATGGAGGCCGTGACCTTCGGGGGCGACCAGGGCGAAGCGATCCAACGCGGCCCGATTCCGCCGGAGTTGCAGGACGAAGCCGCGGTGGCGCGCGAGACGATGCTCGATGCGGTCTCGATGTACTCGGACGAGCTGACCGAGGCGATTCTCGAGGAGCGCGTCACCGAAGAGTTGATCCACGAGGCGGTGCGGCGCGGCACGCTCTCGCGGGCGCTGACCCCCGTCTTCATGGGATCGGCCTACAAGAACAAGGGCGTCCAGCTGCTGCTCGACGCCGTGATCCGCTACCTGCCGAGCCCGCTGGACGTGGAGAACACGGCAGTCGACCTCTCGGCCGACGAAGCGCCGATCGTGCTGCCCTCGGATCCGAACAAGCCGCTCGTCGCGCTGGCCTTCAAGCTCGAGGAAGGTCGCTACGGCCAGCTCACCTACACCCGCGTCTACCAGGGCACGCTGGCGAAGGGCGGCAACATCGAGAACAGCCGCACCAACCGGCGGCACAAGGTCGGACGGCTGGTGCGTATGCACGCCGATTCGATGGAGGACATCGAGTCCGCCGGCGCTGGCGACATCGTCGCGCTCTTCGGCATCGACTGCGCCTCGGGCGACACCTTCACGGACGGCACCATCGACGTCGCGATGTCGTCGATGCACGTGCCCGACCCGGTGGTGTCGATCGCCATCAAGGCCAAGGACGCCAAGGCCCAGGACAACCTGGCCAAGGCGCTCGGTCGCTTCGTGCGCGAGGACCCGACGTTCCGCTCCCACGTCGATCCCGAGAGCAACGAGACCGTGATCTCCGGGATGGGCGAGCTGCACCTCGACGTCTACGTCGAGCGCATGAAGCGCGAGTACAACGTCGAGGTCCAGACCGGCGCGCCGCAGGTGGCCTACCGCGAGACGATCTCGCAGCGCGCCGACTATTCCTACGTCCACAAGAAGCAGACCGGCGGCTCCGGCCAGTACGCGAAGGTGGCGGGTTACATCGAGCCGCTGCCGGAGGGCGATGGTCGCATCTGGGAGTTCTCGAACGAGGTGCGCGGCGGCGCGATTCCCACCGAGTTCATGGGAGCGGTCGAGAAGGGCTTCGCCAGTGCGCTGGTGAAGGGCCGTCTGATCGGCTTCCCCACGATCGGCGTGAAGGTGGTGGTGAACGACGGCCAGTCGCATGCGGTCGATTCGTCGGAAATGGCGTTCATCTCGGCGGCGCGCGGCGCGTTCCGGTCGTGCTACTCGGCGGCCAGGCCCATCATCCTCGAGCCGGTGATGAAGCTCGCGGTCGAAGGGCCGGCGGAGTTCCAGGGCGCAGCGCTCAAGACCATCATGCAGCGGCGCGGCACGGTGATAGGCACCACCGAGGAGGCCGGCTTCTGTCGCGTCGAAGCCGAGGTGCCGCTCGCGGAGATGTTCGGCTATGCCACCGACCTGCGTTCCCAGACGCAGGGCAAGGCCGAGTTCACCATGGAGTTCGCGCGCTACCTGCCTTGTCCAAACGAGGTGACGAAAGAACTGCTCGAGAAGTACGCCGATCGGCGCAAGGACGAAGAGTGATGTACCGCCGCTTCCTGAACGCTCGTTCGCCGCTCCGACTGCTCGAAAAGGGCCTCCACGGAGGTCTCGGGTCGGGCAACCTCGGCCTCGTGATCGCCGGTCCGGGTGTCGGCAAGACCTCCTTCCTGGTGGGTGTCGCACTCGACGAGCTGATGCGGAACAAGCCGGTCCTGCACGTCACGCTCGGTCACAACGTTCAGCATGTGCGCGACTACTACAACACCGTCTTCGAGGAACTCGCCCACACGACGCAACTCGACGAGAACCACGTCGCGGCGCGCGCCGAGATGGATCGCCTGCGCCGCATCCGCGCCTACCCGCAGAGCTCCTTCGACGCCAAGCGCCTGCGCGAAGCGCTCGCTCTCGAGGCCGAGTTGGGTCCGCGTCCCGAGCTCGTGGTGGTGGACGGCCTCGACGTCGCGCAGCGCACCGCCGCCGAACTGGAGGAGTGGGCGAGCGCGGCGCGCGACGCCCACGCCGAGGTGTGGATGGGCGCCAGCGTCGCGGGCGAGCGGATCGCCTCGTTGCCAGCCGAACTCCGACCGCTCGAGGGCAGTTTCAGCGTGATCCTGGCGCTCGAGCCCGGTGACGGCTCCGTCGCGCTGCGCGCCCTCAAGGACCACGACAGCCGCGACGTGAGCGCCCTGCACGTCGCGCTCGATCCGAAGACGCTGCTGCTGGTCCGCTCGTAGGCTACGAGCCGAGCAGGCGACCGATCAGGCCGCTGCTCAGCGTTCGTCGCACGTCGGCGTAGACCACACCGGCGGCGCTCTTTGCAGCCGCCACCTTCGTGCCCTTTCGGGCCGCCGGTCCAGGTGTGGCCCGCTTGACGGGCTTCTTCGGCGTCGCTTGCTTCGCGCGGCGCTTCGGCGCCGACTTCCTTGCGGCCGGCTTTGCGCTCGCCTTCTTCGTCTTCTTCTTTGCGGCCATGTTGCCTCCTGGAGTAGTGCGCAATGTAGTGGGCCGCGCAGCCTCCGCTAGGAGCCTGACCAAGACGAACCGTTGCGCCTCGGGCTGACGCTCGAGCCCGCCCGCGCCTGGTTCTCCGTCTTCGACAGCAGACGTACCTGAAGGGATGGCAAGTAGCGCGGGGGCGGGGCGTTCGGCCGAAACGTCCTCGGCGGAGGCGGCTCGGCAGCTTCGCGGCGAGCGCTTGTAACCGCCTGCGGATTGTTTCGGACGAACGTCACGCCCCCGCGGCCCACGCGTCGGCTTCCGAGAGACGGAATCAATCTCGGTCCGTCTCCCAGCAGGCCGACTCGCGAGGCGGCCGAGCGAAGCGCGGGTGCTAGCTCGATTTTTTCGGCAGCGCCTGAAACTCGGACAACTTGTCGCGCCACGGTGCGCGCAGCGCGAGCGCTTCCTCGCGCAGGAAACCGAGTTCCTCGGCGATCTTCGCGATCTCGGCGCTCTCGGCGCTCGCGATCGTGCCGTCGGCGGCTGCCACGGCATAGAGGCAGTGCAGCAGTCTCATGCGCTCTTCGCGCGTCGAAATCTCACGGAACTCGCGCGTGACGACGTAGTTCTCGGTGCCGCCGAGCAGGCGCGTCTGCGACTTCGCGATCTCGACGGCGAGGGCGGCCTCCTCCCCGGAGAGCCCTGCGTGCTCCCGGACCAGCGCGAGCATTGCGTCGGTTTCGGTCTCGCTGATCCGCAGATCGGAGTTGGCGACGCGCGCCAGCACGTACGCAAAGGCGGCGAGGTGGCGCGCACGCGGCTGGGGCAGCCGCTCGAGTCGCGCGGCGATGCGGCGCACCGTTTCGGTCTCGCCGCTGCGATCGCTGCGTGTCGCCGCCCCGAAGATGCGCTGGAGGAAACTCACGGCCGCGCAAGATGGCAGAGCTGGCTCGCGCCGACCACCCGCTATCGTGCGTCCCGATGTCCGATCTGCCCGACTCCGACTCGTCGTTCATGTTGCTCCACAATCCCCGCTGCTCGAAGTCGCGCGCCGCCCGCGCGCTGCTCGAAGAGCGCGGCGTCGAATTCGCGGAACGCCACTACCTCGACGATCCGCTCACGCTCGTCGAACTCTACGAGCTGGCTGCGCGACTCGGCAGCTCGCCGCGCGCGTGGTCGCGGCGGGGTGAAGAAGCCTGGTCCGCCGCCAACCTCTGGGACGACGCGGACGACGACGCGATCCTGCGCGCGATGTCCGCGCATCCGATCCTGATCGAGCGTCCGATCCTGGTGCGCGGCCGCCGCGCCGTCGTCGGCCGCCCGCCGGAGCGCATTCTCGAGCTGCTCTAGGTGCGGCTGGGTATCGACTCTCGCAGACTTTCATCGAAGTTGGAGGATTCATGTCGGCACGGTCCCCGGGCCCCGATGCAACCCGCGAATCCGAAGCGAGGGCGGCCGGTCCGCGGCGTCTCGCGATCGTGACCGGCGCTTCGGCCGGCATCGGCGCGGTCTACGCCGAGCGGCTCGCGCGCGACGCCTACGACCTCGTCCTCGTCGCGCGACGTCGCGATCGGCTCGAAGAGCTGGCCGAACGCCTCGGTCGCACGCACGACCGTCGCGTCGACGTGCTCGCAGCCGATCTCGGCTCCGCCGAGGGCGTGCGCGCGGTCGAAGCGCGGATCGCGGCGGAACCCGCGCTCGAACTGATGGTGAACAACGCCGGGTTCGGCACGACGGGTCTGTTCGCCGAGCTGGATCGCGACGCCGAGGAGGAAGAGGTCCGCCTCAACGTGCTCGCACTGCTGCGGCTCACCCACGCGGCGGTGTCGGTGTTCAAGGCGCGCGGCCACGGCTCGGTGATCAACGTGTCGTCGCTCGCAGGCTTCCAGCCGGCGCCCTTCAATGCCACCTACGCGGCCACCAAGGCGTTCGTGAACTCGTTCACGCAGGCGGTCAGCGAGGAGTTGCGCGGGAGCGGCGTGCGGCTCCAGTTGCTGTGCCCCGGCTTCACCCGCACCGAGTTCCAGGAAGTCGCGGGCGTCAGTACCGAGCGGATTCCCGCCTTCGCCTGGATGACGCCCGAGGCGGTCGTCGAGGCGTCGCTGGACGCGCTGCGCAAGGGCGAGCTGCTGGTGATCCCGGGCGGCGGGAACAAGTTGATGGGCGCCGTGATCCGCGCGCTGCCCGCATCGCTGGCGCGCCGCGCGAGTGCCGCGCTGCTGCGGCGCACCCTCGGCGGCGACTGAAGACGCGCTTCTCCGTCGGCTCGCTCGAAACCGTTCGCGCTGCCTGGACCGTGGGGTTTCGCTCGTCTAGGCTGCTCGGCTGAATTTCAGTTCAGTGGATGAAATGAGCTTCAGCCAGAGCCGGTCGTCGCGACGCTCGTTCGCATGCATCCCCTGCACACCCATCAGCACCCCCGCTGACCGAATTCTCGAACCGGAGGCTCCCTTGGCCGATCACATCACCCATGACGAGATCTACGACGCCGTCGACCGCGACGACTTCGACGCGATGATCGAGGTCGATCGCTACGCGCGCCGCACCGGCGCCTTCGACGAGATCATCTCGGCCACCGAGGATCATTTCTGGGATCCCCTGGATCCCGCCTACGTCGATTTTTCGCAGCCCTTCGACGTGAAGAACGACACGATCATGCCGCGCGACTTCACCATCGAGCTGAACTGCGCGGTCGCGGATCGGCTCGACGAGGGCCAGCAGATCCGTCTCGCCAACCAGTCGACGCGCTTCTCACTTTCCCAGATCCTGCACGGCGAGCAGGGTGCGCTCTCGCTCTCGGCGAGCCTGTGCCACGTGCTCTACGACCCCGGCGCGCAGGAATACGCCGCGAACCAGGCGCGCGAGGAAGCGCGTCACGTCACGGCGTTCTCGAAGTACATCGGCGCGCGCTGGGGCACGCCGCTGCATGCGGGCACCACGCTGCAGAGCCTGATGAACGAACTGGTGCTCGCACCCGAGGTCTACAAGAAGCTCGTCGGCATGCAGATGTTGATCGAAGGACTCGCGATGGGCGCCTTCGCGACGCTGCATTCGCGCACGCAGGATCCCGTGCTGCGCCGCACCGTGCAGCTCGTGATGACCGACGAGGCCTTCCACCACAGGTTCGGCCGCATCTGGGCCAAGCGCACCGTGCCGAAGCTCACCGAGGAGGAGCATATCAAGGTCGAGGACTGGGCGGCCGCGTGCTTCCACAAGGTCTTCACGAACCTGGTGAACGCCGAACAGAAACAGGCGATCTACCCGGAGTTCGGCCTCGACTGGCAGTGGGTCCGCGCGGCCGTGATGGAAGCCTTTACCGACGCCGATCGGCGTCGGCTGATGAAGCAGAACACCAACATCTTCCGCGTGCTGATCAAGACGCTGCTGCACGGCGGCATCATCACCGACCGCAGCCGGCACCTCTACGAGGCGTGGGTCGATCTCGGCGAGCTCGGACGCGAGCCCGAGGGCGTCGTCGGCGACGCGATCGCGGACGCGGCGATCCTCGAGCTGCGCGAGATCAACAGCGGGAAGAAGAAGATCGGGCGCGCGATGAAGGAGATCGCCCGCGCCAATTAGTCGCCTCGCAGTGCGTCGGAGATCTGGGGGGACGGCGATCCGGCGGGCTCTCGGCAAGCAGGGCGACCGCAGGGGGATTCGCCTAGACTGCGCCTGCCTTTCGGCACGCCGCGGCAGCGCGAGGGCGCGCATTCCACCGACGTGCTCCACGAGCAACGAGAAGGATTCCCCCGATGAGTGACATCCGATTCGACGGCAAAGTGGCCCTGATCACCGGCGCCGGTGGCGGCCTCGGCAAGACCTACGCCAAGGCGCTTGCGGCGCGCGGTTGCAAGGTCGTGGTGAACGACCTCGGCGGGAAGTCCGACGGCACCGGCGCCAGCGCGAGCATGGCCGATGCGGTGGTCAAGGAGATCGAGCAGGCCGGCGGCATGGCCGTCGCGAACCACGACTCGGTCGCGACACCCGAAGGCGGCAAGGGGATGGTCCAGGCCGCCCTCGACAACTTCGGCCGCATCGACATCGTCATCAACAACGCCGGCATCCTGCGCGACAAGACCTTCGCCAAGCTCGCGCCGGCCGATCTCGAGATCGTGCTCGACGTCCATCTGAAGGGCGCGTTCTTCGTGACACAGCCGGCCTTCATCAAGATGAAGGAACAGAATTACGGCCGCCTCGTCTTCACCGCGTCGTCGGCTGGTGTGCTCGGCAACTTCGGCCAGACCAACTACGGCGCCGCGAAGATGGGTCTCGTCGGTCTCTCGAACGTGTTGGCGCTCGAGGGCGCGAAGAACAACATCAAGTCCAACGTGATCGCGCCGATCGCGCGCACGCGGCTCACCGAGCAGCTGCTCGGCCCGGCGGCCGAGACGCTCGACCCGGAGTGCGTGACGCCGCTCGTCACGTACCTCGCGTCCGAGCAATGCGAGCTCACCCACAACATCTTCTCGGTGGGCGGTGGTCGCTTTGCGCGCATGTTCGTCGGTCTCACGCCCGGCTGGTTCGCGGGCAAGGGCGGCAAGCCGTCGCCCGAACTGATCCGCGACCACATGGGCGAAATCCGCGACCCGGCCAGCTACATCATCCCCGACAGCATCGCCGACGAGATGCGGGCGATGATGGAGATGTTCAAGGGCTGAGAGCTTCGTCTGGTCTGAAGTCGCGCGCGCCTTCGGGATTTCTCGCAGGCTCTCAGCTCGCGAGCAGCTTTTCGAACTCGGGCCAGTCGATCGAGGTCTGCGCGGCGAACGCCCGGAGTAGCAGTTCGCGATCGGCGCGGTCTTCGTCGCTGGCGTTCTTGCGGTAGGACGCGAGCGCCTCGGCCAGCTTCGCGGCCGGCGGCGCGGTCGGGGCGTCGTCGCCCTTGAGCGTTCCGTTCTCGTGCTCGAGGCCGAGCAGATCGAGCCACTCGGTGAGCAGTTCGTTGCGGCACTCGAGGAAGTAGACCGCGAGCATCTCCTCGGCGACGACGTTCGACATGACGCGGCCGAGCGCCTTGCGCACCAGCTCGGAACGCCGCTCGACGGGTTGGCGCTGCAAGAACACCGGACGCGCCTTGAGCACGCCCGCGGTGAGACCCAGCGACTGGGCATACGCGAGCGGCGCCTTCTCCTTCAGCGCGGCGAGGAAGCCGAGGAACTGCTCCGGCGGCATGGCGGCGAAGAGTTGGAACGGGCGCATCGCGGAACCTCATTGGATCGGGGCCGCGGGGTGTAGCAGACGCGTCGTGGCTAGGCCGCGTCGGAGGACCGCTGGTCCGGTTCAGGTTTCGATGAACTTCGCTCGGCTTCGCCGCGCTGTGCGTCGCCTTGCGGCGGCTTGCGCGTCCGGCCCACGATCGCTCGCAGCCCCAGGTCGTAGGTCAGATAGTGGTAGATCCAGTTGACGAAGACGCTGGCGCGGTTGCGGAAGCCGGCGAGGAAAACGATGTGCGCGACGAGCCAGAAGAACCAGGCGATCCGGCCCGCGAGCTTCACACCAAACAGCATCGCGACGGCGCGGTCGCGGCCGATCGTCGCCATCATGCCCGGATCCCAGTAGCGGAAGGGCAGTGGCTCCGCGCCACAGAGCGCGCGCTGCACGTTCGCCGCGACGCGACGTCCCTGCTGGATCGCAACCTGTGCGACCTGCGGCAGCGATTCCATCCCGCGCACCAGCGCGAGGTCGCCGATCGCATACACCTCCGGATGGCCATCCACTTGTAGCGTCGTTGCGACCGGCACGCGCGCGGCGCGGCCGAGCGGGACGCCGAGGCTCGCGCCGATCTTTGCACCGCGAACGCCGGCGGCCCAAACCACGGTGCGGGCGGGGATGCGGTCGCCGCTCGCGAGCTGCACGCCGCCCGGGTCGACGCTTTCCACGATCGCGCCGAAACGCACCTCGACGCCCAGCTCACGCACCTGTTCCAGCGCGCGCCGGCATAGACTCTCCGGAAACGCTGCGAGCAGCCGGTCGCGACCTTCGAGCAGGACGACGCGCATCGCGGCCGCAAGGCCCGGGAAGTCGCGCGGCACGACGTGCTTGCGCAGTTCGCCGAGCATGCCCGATAGCTCGACGCCCGTGGGCCCGCCGCCCACCAGCACGAAGCCGAGCAGCGCTTCGCGCTCGTTGGCGTCCTCCGTCTCCGACGCGCGCTCCAGGCATTCGAGCACGTGGTTGCGCAGCGCGATCGCCTCGTCCACGTGGTGCAGCGCAAAGGTGAAACGCTCGACGCTCTCGTTGCCGAAGAATTCGGTGGTGCTGCCCGCCGCGATCACCAGTACGTCGTAGGGGATGCGCGCGCCGCCCGCGGTTTCGATCGTGCGCTCGCCGAGGTGGAGGTGCGCGACTTCCGCCATCCGAAAACGCGCATTCGGCAGCCGCCGCAGGATCGATCGCACCGGGTGCGTCACGTCCTGGGCGGAGAGACCGGAGGTCGCCACCTGGTACAGGAGCGGCAGGAACGCGTGGTAGTTCTCGCGGTCCACGACCAGCACGTCGACGGGCGTGTCGGCGAGCGCGCGCGCGACACCGAGCCCGCCGAAGCCGGCGCCGACGATCACCACGCGTTGGCGCGTCCCGTCGCCTCCCACCGGACGCAGCCGTACCTCGCGAAGCGCGGCCGCAAAGCAGAGCGCGAGCAGCGCCGCGAAGAGCGTGTGCAATCCCGTCACCTCGATGCGCAGGCCGAGCCTCACGTTTGCGATGCCGAGCAACACCTGCAGCAGCACGAGCGCAGTGGCGAGCCGCAGCGGTCGCGCGACGCCCGGGTGGCGCCGGTTCAGCCACAGCGCCACGCCGATCGCGAGGACCATGAGATAGGCGTTGGTGCGGTGCACGAGATGCAGGCCCACGCCGCCCTCGAGGCTCGGGAACCACACGCCATCGCGGCAGGTCGGCCACTCGGGGCAGTCGAGGCCGGCGTAGTTCGACGACACCAGCCCGCCGAGGGTGATCTGCGCGAGGACGAGCGCCGCCGCGACCCAGACGGCGCGCCGCGCGCCGGTGGGCAGGGCGGGGCGCGGTCGTGGCGCCGCTGCGTCGCGCAGCGCGAGCGCGATCCAGCACAGCGTCGCCGCGAACGAAGTGCCCGTGACGAGATGCGCCGTCACGGTCCACGGCGCCAGGCCGAGCAACACGGTGAGCCCACCGAGCACGATCTGCAGCGCGAGAAGCGCAAACGCGAGCGCGATCGGTCGCCTTGCCGCGGCGCGCAGGCGCGCATCCCGGAGCACCAGCGCGGCGGCCAGCGCGAAGAGCAGCGAGATCGATCCCGCCACGAGTCGGTGGGTCCACTCGAAGCCGACGCGCAGGTCCATCTCGGGCAGCCACACGCCGAAGCAGCGTGGCCAGTCGGGGCATGCGAGACCCGCGCCGTGCGCACGCACCAGCGCGCCGAGCGTGACGAGACCGAGCGTGAGTGCCGCGAGCACCGAGAAGCTACGAACGCCCAGCATGGCGCGCCGTGCGTCGCGGAGAGCGGAACTCGGGACCTCTTCGGGCGGGCTTGCCGCGTCGCGTCTGGCTTCGCGCACGGGGTCTCCGTCAGTCTGGGAGAAGCTCGTCGAGTCTAGAGAAAAGGTGCGAGGGTTCCGACGACCGGGTCATCCGCGTGTGCTGAACTTCAGGCTCGGAGGCGTTTGCGCGATACGATGGGAGTGAACACCCTGATGCCCCGACAAAACGCCGACGATCCCCGCAAACTTCGCGACGTGCTGGCGCGCACCCAGTCGCTGGCCACGTTGCACGACGTGCCCTCGGTCGTCGTGGGCTTCGCCGCGAGCGAAGGCAATCTGCTCTTTCCGGAGTTTCTCGCCTTCCTCGAGAGCGAGCTGCGCGTCGAGGACCAGATCTTCCGTCTGACTCGCGAGCGCGCGCTGCTCTTCCTGAGCGACGTCGACCATGACCAGGCCGTGTCCGTCGTCGAGCGCCTGCGCGCGAGCTTCGAGCAGGAATTCCCCTCGATCGAGCCGATGCGCGTCGCGATCCGCTACTTCGAAGTCCCGCCCGGCCGCAGCGAGCTGTCGGTCAAGCAGGTGCTCCCGAACGTACTCGGCGACCCGCGCGCCTCGGACTGACCCGCGGGCGCTCGCCGAGTACCGCGGCGCCCATTGCCACTGATCACTCCGCGCCCCTTGACCCGTGTTCGGCTCGCCGCCGTCCGGCGGCGAGCGGGGTCATGAATCGGCTCGCCGCCGTCCGGCGGCGAGCGGGGTCATGAATCGGCTCGCCGCCGTCCGGCGGCGAGCGGGGTCATTTGGCCCGATCGACGTAGGC